>Ga0209647_1002770_pt1 | contig 14011 bp, 15 predicted proteins | sample GraSoi_2013_60cm_FD_185827 | JGI IMG/M metagenome (GOLD analysis project Ga0209647, IMG submission 185827) | Grasslands soil microbial communities from the Angelo Coastal Reserve, California, USA - Sample 9_17_2013_60cm (SPAdes) (version 2) | ecosystem: Environmental > Terrestrial > Soil >... | reverse complement strand
CCCGCCGAGGCACCAGCGGACGCCACGCCACCAGCGGACGCCAAGCCGCCAGCGGACGAGGCATCGGTCACCGGGCCGCCAGCGGCACCGGCATCACCACCTGCGCCAGGCCACGACCTGGATCTCGTGCGGACGCCCGGTGCCGTGAGCGGGCCGGTCCGAGATCGCGGCTGATAACGCGATTGGCGGTAACCTAGCGGCTCATCCCCAGCTCGGGGCAGCCGCCCTCGCCAGGCTGTCTCGCCGAGGCCGCTCGCCGTTGCGGTGGCGGCTAGGCGGGGAGGTGCGCCGGGCGGCCCTGTCTCCCCACCGCCGTCCACAAGGTGTGGGTAACTTTTGCCAAGCCACTAACGAAATGCAGGTCAATATCCGCCCCCTGTGGAAACGCTGAGCCCCGCCCCTGCACCTGTAATGCCGTAGATACTGCATTACTGCGACACTGCGACACGGCGACATCTCCCAGCGTCACCGGGCAGAGCAAGAGCGCGGAAACGGGCCCGGCCGGCCAGTACGTCCCGACGCCCTACCGTTATGCCGCAGACGCTGGTCTAATACCTAGATGACGGGTCTTAGCCTTGCCCTGGCCAACCTCAAGCCAGGCACGGGCAAGACCACGTCGGCGGTCTGGCTGGCCCACGTTTTCGCCGAGGCCGGGAACAGGGTGCTCCTGGTGGACGCGGATCCTTCCGGCAGTGCCCTGGAATGGTCCGACCTCGCCGCCATGTCGCCGGGGGCGAGGCCGCCGGCGGCGTTCCCGTTCCGGATCGTGGCCCTGCCATCCCCCGAAATGCATCGCCGCGTGCCCGAGATCGCCCAGACTGATGACGTGGTGATTATCGACGCGCCGCAGCTGGAGGACCATGCCGCGATCGCGCTGTCCGCGCTGCGCTACGCCGACGAGATCTTGATTCCGTGCGCCCCGAGCCCCATTGAGATCAACCGCACCACGCCCGTCCGGGACGAGATGTCCGAGGTCGCGGCGGTCCGGGCCAGACCCGCTCGTTCCGCCGTGCTGCTGAACCGCTGCATCGTGCGGGCGAACTCCACCGCGGACGCCCGGGAGGCGCTCCAGGGTCTCGGCTATGACGTGCTCGGCACGGCTGTGCCGCGGCTCGAGGTGTACGCCCAGAGCTTTGGCCTGCCGATCCCCGACACCGGCCGCGAGGTGTGGCGCCGGGTGGCCCACGACCTCATCGAGCGATGCGCTCCCCTCTGCTCGGTACGGTCATGAGCGAGCTGGAGGGCCTCAAGGCGCCCCGGAGGCGAGCGGGAGACGCTGCATGACCACCCCGCGGGAGCAGCGCAAGGCACAGATGGCGGCCGCCGCGGCCAGGCGGAGTGAACCCGACGCGCGCCCGCCCGGGAGGACGGCGATCCGGTCGAAGCCGGTCAGGATCACCCTCGACCTGAGCCCCGAGCTCTACCGGCAGCTCACCCGCTGGGCGGACTCGGCCGCGATCTCGCTCGACGTACCCCGCGTCGCCCTGGCGGACGCGGTGCGGGCGATGATCCGGGTCACGATCGAGGATCCAGGCGAGGTCCTCGAGCTGCTGCGGCGCGACCGGGAGCTGTAACCCGCGCACGCCCGAGGCAGCCCGGGGCGGCCGCACGCCCGGGGCGGCGGCCGTACGACCAGAACAGGTTCTACGCCTGCGGCTGGCTGATGTTGACCAGCCAGGGGACGCCGAACTTGTCGACGCACATGCCGAACTCGTCGCCCCAGGCTTGCTTCTGCATCGGCATCGTCGCCGTCCCGCTGGCGGATAGCTTTTCCCAGTAGCCGCGCAGGGCGTCGACGTCGTCACCGCTGAGGCTGACCGAGCATCCGGCCATCGGCTGGTACTCCATGTCGCTCGTGACGTCGGCGCCCATGATCGTGTAGCCAGCGTCCGTCTCGAGCATGCCGTGCATGATCCGGTCGGCGTCGGGTGAGTCCTGGGCGCCGAGGTCAGCGAACGTGTTGAGGCTGAGGTTGCCGCCGAACACGCTGGTGTAGAACTCCAGCGCCTGGCGCGCGTTGCCGTTGAAGTTGAGGTACGGATTCAGCTGAGAGGCCATCGATCTTCTCCTGCAACCGAGTATGCGGTGGACGGGCCCTCACGGGACCCGCGGGAAGACGCACGACGATCGTAACAGCCCGACCCGGCGGTCCCCTGGACGCTGGGCCGAGGGCGCGGCCCGGGGCGCAATGCTAGCCCCTGGGCCGGCCCCGGCGCCTCCCTCTGCCATCCGCCCGGGCCGGCCAGCCGACCGTCGCGGCTGGCCCGGCTAGCCCTCGGCGGCGAGCGTAGCGGTGCCGAAGGTGACAGTGACCTGCTGGAATCCCAGCGAGCGCAGCATCCCGTCGAGCATGCCCCTGGTGTTCTTCTCCGCCTCGGTGAGCAGCGGGCTCTGCTTTGCGGCCGTCTCGATCTTCTGCTGCGCCAGGATGTAGACCTCCTGCTGGCTGTTCGGATTCCCGGCGAAGAAGTTCCCGATCCGGTTCAGCAGGCCCTGCTGCTGCGCGTAGACGTACGACTGCCTCACGTCGAGCACGGCCGGCTCGAGCTGCGCGCCCGGCAGGTCGACCGTCACGGCGCTGCGGTTCGGCGACACCTGGATCGCCTTGTCGTTCAGCTGCGAGAAGTCGACGAACGCGATCTCGGTGCCCTGCCCGACGAACAGCGTGTCGCTGCCCTCAATGAACGACGGCAGGAACGCCATCCGCCGGGACAGGTCGACCACCACCTGGAACGAGCCGCTGGCCGCCTCGTAGCGGCTCAGCGCAGTGATCGACTTGAGCAGCACCGGCTGGCTGCGGTCGGTGGTGGTCTCCGCGAACGGATTCCTGAGCTGGGGCAGGAGATGCACCGCCGACAGCACGAGCACTCCGGCGATCACGGCGGCCACCGCCGCCGCCAGCCCGGCCAGCCGGCCGGACAGCCCCTCACCACGCCGCGTCCGCACCATCGGCTGCCTCCTGTCGTTCACTCAACGGCTGGCATCCGGCCGGCTCCACGGTGATTCATTCGCTCTTAGCCGGGCAGCAGGAAGGACGCGATGCCGGGGAAGCCCGGCCAGGACTCGGGCTGGAGGAGACATGCTCGGACGCTTCCTCGGGCGACTGATGGGGACCGGCGGCAGCGGACCGCGGCCGCGGCGGCCGAGGACGAGGACAAGGCTCGGCGGGTGCCTGCTGTGGCTCCTGGGCCTGATCATCGTCCTGGTCATCCTGTCGCTGCTGTTCGGCGGGTTCCAGAAGGGCACCAAGGTCAACGGCACCGGCATCCCGGCGCCGTTCTCGGTCAGCACCGCAGGCTGACCGGCGCCGGGTCTGCCGCTCGCCTCCAGGGCGCCCTTGCCCTCCAGGCCGCTCACCGCAGCCGGGCCCCGGCCTGGGCTGGCCGGGGCGGGCGCGCCGGCCTGGGCTGCCGGGGCGGGCGCGCCTGCGTGAGCTGGCCGGGGCGGGCGCGCCGGCGTGAGCGGCGGGATCGCCGACGCGCCCGGCGCCGTCCGCTACCGCGAGGCGGTCGCGGAGTCCAGTCGCTCGTTGTCAGCCTCGCTCGCCGTGCTCGTGCGGGCCGCGGCCTTGCGCCGGATCGGGAGCGGCAGCGTGAACCGCGTGCCACCGGTGTGTGCCGGGGCCTTGGGCTCCTCCTTCTCCTCGGTGCGCGTGGACGGCTTGGACGACACAGCGCGCTCGGCCAGCTTCGCGTCCCGGACGCCGACCACGGAGAACCGGCCGAGCGCCATCGCCGCGACTACCGCGATGACGACGCCCAGCCCGGTGAAGAAGCCGATCTGCTCGAGGGCGCGCATCGTGGCCCCGCCGACGGGCGTCCCCGGGTTCATGCGAATCCCGCTCCAGGTGGGCCCGAGGATGCTGCCGAGCGCGAACCACGCGCCGCTGACGGCGGCCAGCCACGCGCCGAAGTGCGCGACTGGCCGGTAGGCGCTGGCCAGGACGATCAGGCCGCCGAGCATGGCGCCGGCCCCCGGCAGGATCTCCAGCCAGAAACGGCCCGACGTGTAGAGCCACGCGGTGTCGGGGGTGTAGGCGTAATGGAAGTACGGGCCGACGAAGGGCACCAGAGCGCCCCAGGCGCCCAGCAGGACCAGCAGCAGGCCGCTGAGCACTCCGCGTGTCCGGGGAACCCGCAGTATCCCGTTCATATGGATCACTTCCCTCTGCAGGCGCATGGTTGTGGAAGCCTGCGCGCGCTCAGCTACCCTTCCGGCGCGACTCCATGCAAGACAGAGTGAAAAGGCGCAGAAACCCGCTGGCCGTCCCTGGTCCCGTTACCCGGCCCGGCGCGACCAGGCCGGACCGCATGATCCGCCGAGCCTGCCGTCGGTAAGCTCGGCTGACCCTGAGCCGTCGAGGAGAACCATGGTCGTGCCGCTGGCCGGCCGCGTCATAGCGGCCATCGTCGGAGGGCTGCTGGTGATCACAGCCGCCCGCAGCCTCATCGGCACCATCATCGTGCCCAGGCCGGTCGGCAGCTGGCTGACCCGGTGGGTCGACAAGCTCGTAAACGGCGCGTACATCACGGTCACGGGCGTGATCGCCAGCCACAGGCGGCGAATCAGGGAGGGCTCCAGGCGGCGAGCCAGGGAGGGCTCCAGCCCGCGCAGCCGGGTCAGCACCGCGATCGCCAGGCTGACGGGAGACTGGGCGGACAGGGTTTCGATAGACCAGATACTCGCCGGGCAGGCGGCGGCAATCCTGCTCCTGCAGCTTCTCGGCTGGCTCGTTCTCTTCTTCATCGGGTTCACGCTGCTGCTCTGGCCGTTCACGCCCGGGGGCATAAGCTCCGCGTTTACCACGGCCGGCCCGGCGCTGTGGGAGATCGGATCCGAGCAGCTGCGCGGATCCGGCCAGCGGACCATCGTGGACATCGCGTCGCTGACCGGCATCATCACGGTCACCCTGCAGATCGCCTACCTGCCCACCCTGTACTCGGCGTTCAACCGGCGCGAGACCGAGGTGGCCCTGCTGAACGCGCGGGCCGGCGTGCCGTCATGGGGTCCGGAACTGCTGGCCCGCACCCACTACGCGCTGGGCTCGGGAACGTCGACGCTCGATACCCTGCCCGACCTCTACGCGCAGTGGGAGCGCTGGGCCGCGGACATAGCGGAGAGCCATACCACCTACCTGCCGCTGGTCAGGTTCCGGTCACCCAAGCCCCTTTCGTCCTGGGTGACAGCCTTGCTGGCGGTCCTCGATTCGGCCGCTCTCTATCTGGCGCTGTCCCCGAAGGCCGCGCCCGTTGTCCCGGCCCGGCTCTGCCTGCGCAGCGGGTTCCTGTGCTTCCGCGACGTGGCCCGGGCGATGGGCATCGACGTGCCAGACGAGCCCGACCCGAGCGCGGGGATCAGCCTCAGCTACGACGAGTTCCTCGACGCGATCACCCGGTTGGGCAGGGTGAACTTCCAGATCGAGCGCCACCCGGCAGACGCGTGGCCAGACTTCGTGGGCTGGCGGGTCAACTACGAGCAGGCCGCCTACGCGGTGGCGGCGGCCGTGGATGCCGTGCCGGCGCTCTGGTCCGGCCCGCGCCGCCATGCCCGTCCCCCGATCGCCCCGATCCGCCCGCCGGAGGGGAAGCCGCCCAAGTAACGGGACCGGTGCGCCGGAGGTGGCCGGGGACCGGCGTCAGCGCCTAAGTTCATGTGCGAGCGCCGCGTAGATGTACTCGCTGCCCCAGCGCTCGCCGTCGAGGTCGTTCTCGATGAGATGGCCCTCCCTCCGCATGCCCAGGCGCTCACACAGCCGGACCGACCCGGTGTTATCGACGTCGAGGCGGGCGAACAGGCGGTGCACGCCAAGCTCGTCAAAGGCCATGGCGGCCACGGCCCGGGCCGCCTCGGAGGCGTAGCCCAGGCCCTCGTACCCGGGGTTGAGGACCCACCCGATCTCGGCCTGACGCGCGCGAGCGCTGGCGAGGCGGAGGATGATCTCGCCGATGACCCCCGGCCCTTCCCGCCTGCAGACGGCCAGGGTCAGCTGGTCGCCATCCTCGGTCCATCTGGTCGCGGTCGCGATCTCGGCGATGACCTTCGCGCAGGCCTCCCGCGTGCGCGGCGGCCGGTAGAGGTACCGGGCGACGCTCGGGAGTCCCTGGTACGCATACATGTCGTCGACGTCGCGCGGCGTGAACAGCCTCAGCAGCAGCCGTTCGGTGCTGACGGGCAGCGAGCTGACGTGCATGCGTCCTCCGCGGTCTGGCGCTGCGACAACGGCACGCGCTCCTGGACCCCGCCGAAGACCAGCGGCGGCGGCGGGGTAGGCTCGCCAGCCTGTACCCCAGTATTCAGAACGTCGTTTCCGCCCCCCGGCACGGCCCTGGCCTGGCCGCGGCGTCCTGCGTTCCACTATGAAGCCTTCAGACCAGCGCGCCCTGGCCGGGATCCAGGCTGAGCTGAGCCGGGTCGTCCGCTACGACGACGAATCCATCGTGAACGGCAGATGGATCAGGCAGCGCTACGACTGCGGCTGCTTCCCCGGCCTTGCGCCCGCCCGGAAGGCAGCGGTCGAGGCAGCCTGGCATGAGGCCGGTCATGCGGTGGCCGCGCTGACCGTCGGGGCGCGCTTCAGCTCGGCCAGCATCCACCATGGCTGCGCCAGCGAGGGCCGGGTCCACGGCATCACGGGACCTGCGGACCTGGCCTTCGTCATCGACGCGGCCGGCCAGATCGCGGAACGGCTGAGGAACTGGACCATGCTCGAGCACGATGACGAGCTGCGCGCATGGCTGCCGACGTGGAAGAGCGACGGCGGGGATGCACGGCGGTTTCGCCGGACCCTCGGCGAGCGCTTCGGGGATGACGAATGCGGCGCATGGCGCTACAGCGAGCAGATGCTGACCCCGCAGCGGCTGACGATCCGCCAGGTGGCCCGGGCGATGCTCGTGCACCCGCGGCACCTGCCCTACCGCGTCGTGGCGGCGCTGGCCGACGGCCGGGAGGCGCCCGCAGCCGGTCAGCGGCGGCCAGGGCAGCGCTCGTTAGAGCGAAAGCGCCTGGGCCAGCTCCCGGTAGCCATCCATAACGTCGGCGCCGGACGCGGTCAGCAACTGGACGGCCACGTGGTCGGCGCCGGCCTGGAAGTGCTGGTCGAGCCGGGCCGCCACCTGATCGCCGCTGCCGTGGGCGACCAGCGCGTCGGTCAGCGCGTTGCTGCCGCCCCCGCTCAGGTCCTCGTCACTCCAGCCCAGCCGGCGCAGGTTGCTGGTGTAGTTGACCATTCCGAAGTAGGGGCTCAGCCTCGGCCGGCCAATGGCGCGGGCCCGTTCGGGATCGGTCTCCAGGACCGCCTTCTGCTCCGGGGCCAGCAGCGGCCCATCGCCGAGGATGGAGCGGGCCTGGCGCGTGTGCTCGGGCGGAACCAGGTACGGGTGGGCCCCGCCGGCCCGGTCCCGTGCCAGGCGCAGCACCTTCGGGCCCAGCGCGGCCAGCACCAGGCTCTGAGCCGGGACGCCGTCGCCGAGCAGCACGTCGACGTAGGTCGCGAGCGTCTCGTAGGGCCTGGCGTACTGCTGGGTGGCCTCGCGGTGACCGGTGCCTACCCCGAGCAGGAACCGGCCGGGGTGGCCGGCCTCGATCCGCGCGAACGACGCGGCGACCGTGCGGGCATCGTCCTTCCACATGTTCACGACTCCGGTGGCCAGGGTCAGCGTGGTCGTCGCGTCGAGCAGCTGCTCGACCTGCGTGAGATCCCCGCCGGGCGAGCCGCCCAGCCACAGCGTGCCGTAGCCGAGCCGTTCCACGCCGGTGGCCAGCTCCGCCGTCACCTGGCCGCCACTGCGCCAGATCCCGAACCGGCCCAGGTGATCACGCACGCGCTCCGCCATCCCGCTGTTCTCCTTCTCTGTGGTCCGCCGCCTGCCAGCACGGGCAATGGGTCTCCGGGAAGCGCTGTTCCCCCCGGCCCTTGACCTCAAGCGTGGTTGACCATGCAGGCTGGTCGCGTGATGGACGAGAAGACTCTAGCCGCTTACCTGCGCCGCATCGGGGTCCCGCGCCCCGCGACGGTCGACGCCGCGACTCTGCGCACCGTGCACCGGGCCCATCAGATGACGGTGCCGTTCGAGAACCTGAGCATCCACCTGTCCGAGCCGATCTCGCTGGACTCCGGCGCCCTGCTGGACAAGATCGTGACCAGGCGGCGGGGCGGCTTCTGCTACGAGCTCAACGGGGCCTTCGCGCTCCTGCTCCAGGCCCTGGGCGCCGACGCCGCGCGCGTGCACGGCGACGCGGGGTACGGGCCGCCGTTCGACCACCTGGCGCTGGTCGTCCGCCCCGCCGACGGAAGCGGTCCCTGGCTGGCTGACGTCGGCTTCGGCAGTCACAGCGTCTATCCCCTGCTGTTCGACTGCCGGGAGGAACAGGACGATCCCGCCGCCCGGTTCCTGCTGGCCGACACCCCCGACGCGGACGTGGACGTGCTCTCCGGCGGCCAGCCGCAGTACCGGATCGAGCGCCGCGCGCGCAGCATGGAGGACTTCGTCCCCACCTGCTGGTGGCAGCAGACCTCACCCGAGTCCCACTTCACGCGCAGCACGATCTGCTCGCGGCTCACCGAGGACGGGAGAGTCTCGATCAGGGGCCGTTCCCTGATCCGGACCAGCGGCGGATCACGTTCCGAAGAGCAGATGCCTGACGACGACGGGTTGCTGACCGCCTACCGGGACCACTTCGGGATCATCCTCGACCGTGTCCCCGCAGGTGCATGGGCCACTGGGGCCGCGAGCACCGGGAAAGTCTCACCGAGGCCGCCGCGATAAGCGCGGCCAGCGCCCAGCCGGCCACAACGTCGGTGAACCAGTGGTCGTCACACCAGACCAGCGCGACGCCCACCCCGACGCACAGTGCCGCCACGGCCACGGCCACGGGCCGCCGGATCCGGGCCGGCAGGTCGCGAAGCAGCAGGAGCAGGGCCACGCCGAGGCACGCGCTCGCCGTGGTCGCATGACCGGAGGGGAACACGCCCAGGCCACCGGACCCGACGGTGGCCAGGCCGGGCCCGGGCCGCGCGGTCAGGATCTTCGCCGGGGTCACCGTGACCAGCACCAGCACGACGGCGGCCCCCGCGGCCAGCAGCGGGCGCAGAGTGCGGTGCCGGGCCGCCGCGATGAGCGCGCACGCGGCGAGCACCGGGACGGCCACCTCGTAATTACCAAGATCGACGAGCAGCCGGGCGGGCGCGTGCCAGCTGTCGCTGAGCCACCGCCACGCGCCCGAGGTCGCCTGGGCCCGCACGGCCGCGCGGATCCGCCGGTCCGCGCCGACCAGCGGGCCGTCGGCGAGCACGTTGACCGTCAGCAGGGCCAGGATCAGCAGCAGGCCGCCCGGCACCAGCCACAGCGGCCCCATCGGGGAGAGCTGCGGCCCATCGGGATCTGGGCCACGGGGGTCCGGGGGTGTCCCCCGGGAAGGCACAGTCCCAGGCGGCACCGTGCCCCCCCGGGCCAGCACTGACTCGTCCATCCGCACCGAGGTTACCGGCTCGCCCCGCATCCGGCCGCGGAGCCGCGCGGCGGCCGTACCGACGCACAGCCAGCCGTTAAGTATCGTTTGGGCTACTGTCCCGGTCGGCCGGTCATCGTCGCTCGTTTTGATCGTTAAGCTGTGCGGGCAAATCCTACGGCGGAGGATCGATATATGGCTGACGTCACCGGGATCGAGCGGACTCTGGTCCTGCTCAAGCCCGATGCTGTAACGCGGGGCCTCGTGGGGCGCGTGCTGGCGCGCTTCGAGGACGCGCTGCTGAAGATCGTCGCCAGCAAGATGGTCTGGATGGACGCCGAGCTCAACCGGCGGCACTACTTCGACCTCGAGGAGCGCTTCGGGCCGGACGTCTACAACGCGGTGGCGGCGTTCATGCAGACCGGCCCGGTGTTCGCCTTCGTCCTCGAGGGGGTCGACGCGATCGCCATCGTCCGCAAGCTGGTCGGGGCCACCTACCCGGACCAGGCGGCGCCGGGAACGATCCGCGGCGACTACGCACATCAGAGCAAGGCGTACGCCAACGCGCACAAGCTCCCGGTCGCCAACCTGGTGCACGCATCGGCCAACGCCGAGGACGCCAGGCGCGAGATCGAGGTCTGGTTCACCAAGGGCGACATGCACGAGTACCAGACCCTGGCGGACAAGTACATCTCCTAGCACTGGGGCAAGCACTGCCGACCGCAGATCACACGGCAACTGCACAAGAGCGTCATCGCACTGGTCCCAACTGGTTCTATTATCCCTGGAGAAACCGGGTCAGCGGATCATCTGGCAGCACCCCCCGTGCCTGCCGTGTTCAGGAAGGGCGCTCATGCCACTACGCATCACAGTTCTCGGCACCGGCTACCTGGGCGCGACCCATGCCATCTGCCTGGCCGAGCTCGGATTCGAGGTCCTCGGCCTGGACACGGATGAGACCCGGGTCAAGGTGCTGGGCGCGGGCAGCCTGCCGTTCCACGAGCCCGGCCTGGAGGAGCTGCTGGACAGCGGGCTGCGGTCCGGCCGGCTGCGCTTCACCACCAGCTACCCGGAGGCTGCGGAGTTCGGGGACGTGCACTTCGTCTGCGTCGGGACCCCGCAGCGAGCCGACTCCTCCGCAGCCGACCTGTCGCACCTGTCGGCGTGCGTCGACGCGCTGGCGCCGGGGCTGACCCGGCCCTGCCTGGTCGTCGGGAAGTCGACCGTTCCGGTCGGCACCGCCGAGGCGCTCGCGGAGCGCCTGGCCCGGCTCTCTCCCGCCGGCGCGGCCGCCGAGCTGGCGTGGAACCCCGAGTTCCTGCGCGAGGGGCATGCCGTGGAGGACACGATGCGGCCCGACCGGATCGTGGCCGGGGTGGTGTCAGCGCGGGCCGAGGCGATCCTGCGCGAGGTGTACGCGGCACCGCTGGCGGCCGGCGTGCCGTTCCTGGTCACCGACCTGGCCACGGCCCAGCTGGTCAAGGTCGCGGCCAACGCGTTCCTGGCCACCAAGGTCTCGTTCATCAACGCCATGGCCGAGGTCTGCGAGGCCGCCGGAGCCGATGTCGTGCCGCTGGCGCACGCCCTGTCCCTGGATGAGCGGATCGGGGGGCGCTTCCTGGTCCCCGGCCTCGGGTTCGGCGGCGGCTGCCTGCCCAAGGACATCCGCGCGTTCGGGACGACCGCCCGGGAGCTGGGCGTCGGCTCGGTGAGCGCCCTGCTGAGCGAGGTGGACGCGATCAACCTGCGGCGGCGCGCGCGCATGGTCGACCTGGCGCTTGAGCTGGCCGGCGGGTCGCTGGAGGGCCGGGCCGTGGGCGTGCTCGGCTGCTCGTTCAAGCCCAACTCCGACGACATCAGGGACTCTCCGGCGCTGGACGTGGCCGGCACCTTGCACGGCCTCGGCGCGCGGGTCACCGTTTACGACCCGGCCGCCATGGACCGGGCCAGGCTGGTCCATCCCGAGCTCGAGTACGCGAGCTCGATGCTGGACGCCGCCGCCGGCGCCGACGTGCTGCTGCTGCTCACCGAATGGCGCGAGTTCGTGGACGCGGACCCGGGCGTGCTCGGCGAGGCCGTCGCTCAGCGCAACATCGCCGACGGGCGCAGCGCTCTCGACGGCGGCCGCTGGCGCGCCGCTGGCTGGAACTACCGCGCGCTCGGCCGCCCCGCCGCGACCGCCGACGAGGACAGCATCTCCCTCACCGGCTGACCGGCCCGAGGCGCGCCCGCACCCTCAGTTTCCATGATCCCGGACTCAAACCCACGTATAGGGCGTTGTGCCAACACTCCCGAAGTCCACACTGCGCGCCGGCTGGTCATTGAGGCTACGGCCCAGCTATGACCTCGTGAGGTTGACCCGCTCCGACGGACAGGGATGATGACTCTTGGGTCAGGCTACTGGCCAGGTTGCGCCGCCGTCAGAGTGGAATACCGCGTTGGGGGTGACGTGACCAGCCATCCCCACCGGTTCTGATGCTCGGTCTCTGGCGTGCTTCAGCTAGAAGGGCTGACCAGGAGGTCCGTCAGATCCTGCAGCTCTTTCGTCTCTTCCAGATTTCTGACGGTGGCAGCGATCTTGGAGGCTTGCTCCTGCGGCATCACTGTGGTTGCCAGGCCCATGAACTTGTTCTCGAGCTCTTCATGTGTCATCGGGTTCTGCGGCGAACCCTTCGACGGCCGGAGATCTTCGCTGTAGGTTTTCCCGTCTGTTGTCTTCACCGTCAGCGGCGGCGATTTCACTTGCCCCGGAACAGGGGTCTGGTCGCTGCCCGGAGGATCCGGGAATTCTGCTATCGAGACTTTTCTCGCCATTGCGAGAACGTCGGGCTCTTTGAAGCCGGATCTCAGTGAGGTGATCTCAGCGAAATAGATCCGGGCATCTGGGCTTTCTCCTGCCCAGGCGGGTACATCAGTAGAAGAGGTCTCACCACAAGATCAACCTTCTATGGAAGGCTCCACATGATCTCCTATCGTGCCACGCTCGACGTTCCGAGGGAACTGGTGCAGTTCACCGCGCGGCTGCTGCTGGCCGAGCGCCGACGGCGCGGCACGCCCCAAGGCAGCCGGGCGCTGACCTGCTTCTGGCAGGCGGTGATGGGCTTGCGGTGGTTCCGCGACCGGACCAGCCCGGATGCTCTCGCCCGGGACCACGGCATCTCGCGGGCCGCCGCCTACCGGTACCTGGATGAGGTCATCACGGTGCTGGCCGACCAGGCTCCCGATCTGCACCAGGCGCTGGAGCGAGCCCCAGAATGAGGGCTTTTCACATGTGATCTTGGATGGCACCATCATCCCGGCTGATCGGTGCCGGGAGCAGACCCTCAGCATCCACGGCGAGGCCATCGACCTGTGGTACTCCGGCAAAGCGCACAGCCACGGCGGCAACATCCAGGCCGTGCTCGCTCCCGACGGGTTCCCGCTGTGGGTCTCCGCCGCCGAGCCAGGCTCGGTGCACGACCTAACCGCCGCCCGCACTCACGCCCTGCCCGCGCTCTACCAGGCAGCCGCAGCCGGGCTGCCTGCCCTCGCCGACCCTGGCTACGACGGCGCGGGCATCGGCATTCACACTCCAGTCAGGCATCCCACAGACGGACGCGACCTCGATATCGCGCACCCGCAACGCCCTCCTGTGCTCGCTGCGCTGCCTGGGCGAACGCGGCTTCGCGCTGCTCACCGGCCGTTGGCGCACCCTCCAGCACATCACCGCCAGCCCCAGCAAGATCAGCGGCATCGCGCGAGCCGCGCTCGTCCTCACCCATTTCGAGCACGGCTACATCACATGAAGATCGTGGGTGCGGCTTACTGAAATGAGATCTAGCTGATCGGCTTGCCGGAGTCTGGCGGGGTTGGTGTCGTTGCACGGGAGGCCGTCGCCAGCATCGAAAGTTCTTTGTATCAGGGGAGAGGTGCCCGCCTCCATAGAGGTGAGCGGGCCTGGACTGAGCCTTGCCGCCCACAACGCCGGGCCTGCAAGGACGCGTAACTGCCCAGCGAAGGAGAGTCTCATGGACCCATCAAGGCCACCTGATCATAGCCGGGCAGTCCGAAGTACCGCGGGTGGGTGGTTCACATGACTGATCTCTTTCGCTTTGTCGCGTTGCGCGCTCCGGAGCGGCGATTGGCGCACGACTCAGTTGATCTCGGCACGCAGAGCAAGTTCCAGACGGAGCTGACACGAATCCATGACACCGAAGTCCCGCTGGATTCGGCTCGCGACATCGCCCGCGCGTTCGTCGCCGGGGGGTACGGCCCGGGGTTCATCGGCGACCGGGACACCATCCCCCGCCAGGCCATGTTCGACCAGTTCGCCAAGGCGGCCGCGACGGCCGCGGACAGAGCGGGCCTGGAAGCGGCGATCGAGGCCGCGTTCGGCATGCACGCGCCGGTCCTGGTCACCGAACCATGGTTCACGAAGTTGTTGTTCGACGTGCGCGACACCATCATCGCCCGGATCATCCTGCCGGCCGCGCGATCCTACGCGGTCGCCGAGCTCGCCCGGCTGACGCGGCTGATGGCACTCATTACCCGGGTCGCCAGCAACGATCCGGAGATCCACGACACC
>Ga0209647_1002767_pt1 | contig 14015 bp, 19 predicted proteins | sample GraSoi_2013_60cm_FD_185827 | JGI IMG/M metagenome (GOLD analysis project Ga0209647, IMG submission 185827) | Grasslands soil microbial communities from the Angelo Coastal Reserve, California, USA - Sample 9_17_2013_60cm (SPAdes) (version 2) | ecosystem: Environmental > Terrestrial > Soil >... | reverse complement strand
TCTCCCGGCGCACTAACGTACTATTTTTTCCGTTTGGTGTAGTGAGGCCGTATAGCAGGTCCGTTGTCGCTCGATTTCATCAAGTCGCTTGACGTAGAGCCGGGTCTGCCGCCACCGATGCCGGCCTTTGCTGAACCTCCGGAGGCTGACGACGGACCCATCGCGGTGGTTGCAGAGGTTACAGTGGATTAGGAACACCGGAGTCAATTCCTCGAGTTAGCACGCTAAGACAAAGATGGATTTTAGTAGCCGCGAAAATGCGCAAAGAACGCAAAAAGGGACCGTGAAAGGCCACGAATAGACGCGACGCCCCGGAGACCCGTGAGCCTCCACTATCTTACCGGTATATGATCGCTTTCAACGGCCGCGGCGAGATCCTTCTGAAACTTCGTCTTAGCCTCGATCTCCGTGAACAGCAGGTCACCTAATGCTAGACCCGCTTCAGTATCGCTAGCGTAATGAACCCCGGCAACCACCCGGCCGTCGGCGATTTGTCAAGCGCGCCGCAGCAGCGCATCGCTTTTCTCGGGAAACAATTGTGCCAGAATACGCGCTTGAAGTTCCATGCCGGAAGCGTGCCCGCTGGGGTAGCTATAATCTCCTACAGTAAACAGCGGCACAACTAATGTCGGATGCTGAACGAACGGACGTAGCCGGCCGTTCGCCTTTTTGATCAACGTGTTAATAAAATAGGAGTCGATATCGGTGTTACTGAGGACCTTGAATACGTTCGGATACTTGGTTTGAAAGTCTCCGTCGATCACGTCAGTCATGAGCTTAATCGTGTAGCTTTTATCCCGTAGGGCCTCGTTCTTTTGATCGTCTGTGCGAGACGCTTGAAGAGAAAGAGTTATCAGAAGGTCATCTTGGTCGACTGCCGAACCAAGAGCGGGTTTTGCAGGAAAGTCTCGCCAAACGTCTTCGTTGCCCGTCAAGTAGTAGGGCTTCTGAGGTGGACCCTCGCTCGGCGAAGCTGAAGGGTCGGACATCTGCTGAGCTGCCGGATCAGCCCAGCACAGGGACCAAGACCAACTTGTTAGAACAACTATCAGCAGACCCGGTTTCATCCAGCTCTTGATAGAAAAATGTTAGCAGATAAGCCGAATATTTACTGCATGCGAACGATGATCGATTCAATAGGCGACATCGCGTACTTCACTGAATCCGCAGATCACGCTCCTGGGGAGCAGGTTTTGGTTACCGGCATTGAAGAAAGAGCTCGGATTTTTATCTTTATGGGCCTAAATTGGCTCTGCGTAAAATCAGCACAGAAAATGAATACGATCATCAAACTTGGAATGATGGTATTCGCTCTGGGAGTGTTCTCCAGTTTGCCGGGCAACGCGGGCACGGCTGACCTGTCCTACAGCAAGTCCAAAAAAGGCCAGCAACGGGCGACGACCGCGGTTAGCAAATCAGGAGTGGGTGTGGGACAAGCGAACCAGACGGCATGGAAGACGGAAAATGGAGTCGTAGTATCGACATCCTTTAGACATACGAGATCGCCACGGTAGCAGATGGCAATCTTGGTATTAAGCTAGTGCATCCTATTGGTGAACCGGTATAGCGAAGGTCCGATCGAAATGGATCACCGGATACCGGGCGCTCCTAGGATGCGCTTGCTGTAGCTAGCGGCGGCAGCGGCGCCGGGGCGATGCTCTTTTTCGAAAATGACGCGGCGATTGCGTTCATCGATCGTCAGGCAAAATTTTGAAAGCAAGCCATTGCCGAGTAATCCATCCTCGCCCGGGAAGATCTGGTTCGCGTGAATTCCCACAGCCACGTTGCTGAAACAGTGCTTCCCGAGCTGCACCGTAGAGTTGATGTGCTGAATAGAGCCGCCGGAGAGGCCAAATGCCGGCTCACTCATTCCCCTCGCTTTGGTCTCCGTGAGTGCCCATTCCAAAGCTGAATCGCAGCCCGTATCGAGCCTCATCCACTGATTCGCATTCCCGGCAATTCGAACCGGAAGACAGATTGAATCATTGCAGATTTTTATTGGCAAAATATCGCAATTTTCGAGGCTTCGATCGCAGTTCTTGAGAAGGCCAACCACGCCGGCCTCAAAATCGATCTGCACAATCCGGTTCCTGAAGAAGTCGAGGCCCAAAAATTCCGTCGATGTGTCGATGACAGCGTTTGCTAATGGGGCCGAGGTCGATAGCCAGGATCGATTTCGGTAAAAGGGTGTCGCCGACCGTTGCCTGAAAATTGCTTACCCGATAGGCGACGCTTGACCCAGCCACTCCCTCGACAGATTGAGGGTCACCGAGATGGATTCTACAGGCTTGCGCCGTTTGCAAATCGATAGCCGTGATGCTCGCGCCTGAATCCAAGAGGTAGTTGGGTGTTGGGGAGGAACGGAGCAAAATGCGGAGCTCCGCATTTTGTTCCAAATCCGGACTACAATAAAATCTGGAGTAGAGTTCGCGAACGCGCTCTGGGCGGGGATTTGATGAAAGGGAAAATTCCTCTGGTGGTAGCACCTCGTAATTCATAGGTTGATAGGTTGGCTTCATCAAAGAGGGGTTTGTGAAAGCGCTTCGCTAGATGGAGCCCTTTTGACAAAAGGCAGAACAAAGTATGCTAGGGACGGCTCCTCTGAGAGCCGGAGAAAACAGCAATGAACCGTCCTGGAGGCTTCGGAGCATAGCTATGGCGATCAACCAGGAGCTCAGCAACGTCGTTGAGGACCGAGTAGTCAAAAGCTGTTGGGAGGGCCCCAGCGAAGTGGAGATCGCCTTTCAGGATGGTTCCACGATGAAGGTTAAGGTTATGGAGTCCAACAGCCCTCCTTTACGAGAAGGTTCTCAGGTCCGCCGGGTCTATGAGGACGGAACGGAGTTCATGATCGACTGTGAGGACGCTACGACACTCTCCCTTCAATTAATAGAGCCGGGAAACTCGGTCTCGGTCCGAGATAGGGACGGCGCAATCGAGTATCGGGGATGATCGACTGACGGCTTGGCCGGTGGCGGCGGAAATCCTGCCGAACGCCGTGGCCTTGCTCAAATTGGAAAGCCCACTGGATTGGATGCCGGTGACCTCGCAGAAACGCGGCTGGTCGCGCGCTTACCAGTGAGAACCGAGCGTTGTTCGATTAGTTCCTTGTTGTGCGGTTGCAGCGGATCATAATAGATGATCATTGCATCCTCCGATGGTTCATGTGGAACAGCTAGTGCGGATTCCATTTTTCCAAGGTGTTGGTTCCCGTGGTCGTAGCCAATTTCGACCAAAAAAATAACGCGTACAGTGCTTGTAGCACAAGTCTGGGAGGCGATCCGTCTCTCCGCGCATCTTTCTAACTCGGATTTTTCACATCCAGGTACGATTCGGCGGCCTGATATCGGCAATCGCTCGCGACACCTACTTGCGGGGCCGTGGCCGCATGCTGGTGAAGCTTCTAGACCTCTTCACAACAAAATTAACTTATCCTCGTCTAACTTTCGTCCTGCATAACGCAGAGCATTTTAAGGACAGCGTCGCAGCGGGAGAGGCTTCGGAGAGCATACAAATAGTGACCGTGGTGACGGTGGGCTAAAAATGCTCTGCGTTTGCGAATATCGCGGCACTCGATGTCTGCACCTGGCTGCTTTCCATTGAGAGCCCTTCTTTGAGCAGAAGATTCAGTCCTTGAACGATGTAAAACAGGGAACGCCGTCCAAGGTAATCGTGGGAAACTTGAGGGTTAGACCGCTGACTCTCCCCTCTCTGCCGTCCGAATACGAACTGCTTCGTCAATCGTAGAAACGAATATCTTTCCGTCTCCGATAGCACCCGTTCTCCCGGCCTGAATGATTGCATTTATGGCGCTCTCTACTACCGAATCAGCGACAGCGACTATAATCAGCACCTTGGGAATCAAATCGACTTCGTATTCGCTGCCCCGATAAATCTCTTTATGACCCTTTTGTCTCCCAAAGCCCTTAACATCTACCGTCGTCATACCCGCAATGCCCAATTCGGTGAGAGCTTTTTTGACTTCCTCGAGCTTAAAAGGCTTAATGATAGCCTCAATTTTCTTCATGTTTTCTTCCTAGTAGGACGCGGTCGAAGCCGCGTCTGGCTGTCTGAGGTTCAATACTTAGGTCTTTCAATAACAACTCATGATTTTCCGCGACCTGGGGATAGGTGGTAGTTAGTCGATATACGCCTCCTCGCCGTGTTCGGAAAGATCGAGACCGCCTGTTTCGACCTCTGGGGTGGGCCGCAAGCCAATAACCATTTTCAAGACAAGAGCGATCACTGCTGTGGCAACCGTGGAAAGAATCAATGTGACAAGGACTTCTGCGCACTGGGACAGAAAGAGCTTAGCCAGGAGATCGTCCTTCAAATTACTGTTTACCGCTTTCGTGGCGAGTAGGCCCGTTCCGAGCGCGCCCGTCATACCGCCAATCCCGTGAACTCCAAAAGTATCAAGCGCGTCATCATAGCGGAGCGCTGTTTTCAATACTGATACCGCAAGGTAGGGCAGAACAGCAGCCGCCACACCGAGGATCATCGCCCCGGTTGGGCTCACAAAACCGCACGCCGGGGTGATAACGACTAGTCCAGCCACCGCCCCGGAACAAAATCCCAGAACGCTGGCCTTGCCGCGAAAAATTTTCTCGATCATTCCCCAAACGAAAGCGACGGTGGCAGTCGTGAGCGTGGTGGTCGTAAAAGCATTGGCCGCGATAACGTCGGCGGCAACAGCACTTCCCGCATTGAAACCGTACCATCCCACCCAGAGCATGGCGGTTCCGACCATGCATAGCACCATGCTATGCGGTGGCATCGGCTCTTTCTTGAATCCCAGCCGCGGCCCAAGAATCAGGCAAAGAATTAGAGCGCTCCACCCAGAAGTCATATGAACGACTGTTCCGCCCGCGAAATCGATCGCTTTCACGCCAGCATTTGAATTCCATACGCCGTTCATGAATCCGGTAATTCCCCAGTCCATGTGCGCCATCGGGAAATAAACCAGAAACATCCAGCACCCGACGAATATCAGCACCGTGGTGTATTTCATGCGCTCAGCGATGGCTCCAACAATCAGAGCGGGGGTGATTATGGCGAACATCAGCTGAAACATCGCGTAAACGTTTTGCGATACCCAGTAAGCGTAATCGGTGTTCGGCGCCGAAGTGACGCCGTTAAAGAAGAAGAACTCGGAACCGCCATAGAATGGGTTATTGAAATTCTTGCCGAAGACCAGGCTGTACCCGAAGGCCCACCAGAGAATGGTCACGAGCCCGGTGATGCCCAGGCACTGAGCCAGAACAGAAAGCGCGTTCTTCCTGCGGACGAGACCTCCGTAGAAAAGAGCTAGGCCGGGCAGCGTCATAAACAGAACGAGAGCAGATGACGTCATCATCCACGCATTGTGTCCAGGGCCCGATATGCCGACGGAGGCCGTCGTGAGGTCTTTCGGAATATTGCCGTCCTTATCCTTAAGCGGCACAGTGGGATCGCCGTTGGTTAGATACGCTTCAAGGCCGGCGACGCGCTGTTCTAACGTCGGCGCTGGCGTTGTGGCTTGCGCTGCAGGGGTGGCGGAAGCGCTTGGCGACGGAGAGCCGGAAGGCGAGGCGGCCATCGTTGCCGTCAAAACTCCCGGGGGTCCGGCGACTGTCATTGTTCCGTCTGACCGGCGACCGACGGCGGGAGAGACGGTTGGTCTAGTCTTTGCGGGCGAGAGGCTGCACCTATTCGACTCGACCGCGAGATCACTCCTTCACAATCCGGAGGCCAGCAATGGCTGAAGTCCAGCTAAGCGGGATTCACAAGCGGTTCGGGGCGATCGAGGCTCTGCGAGGCATAGATCTGGTCATTCCGGATGGTGCGTATGGGTGTCTGCTGGGTCCCTCGGGCTCCGGCAAGACAACGCTGTTGCGCTGCGTTGCTGGCCTGGAGACGGTTGATGCGGGCCAGATCCGTATCGGTAGCCGGAATGTTGAGGAACTCGAGCCCTTCGCCCGCAATGTCGGGCTGGCGTTCCAGAACTATGCTCTTTACCCGCATCTCGACGTTCGGGGGAACCTCGCCTTCCCGCTGCGGGCCCCGCGGCGCAGGGACCAGTTCGACGACGAAGAAATCGAGCGGCTGGTTCGCTCGACGGCGGCGCTGCTCCAGATCGAGGCGATGCTCGACAAGCCAGTCGTCGCACTGAGCGGTGGTCAGAAGCAACGCGTGGCGCTGGGCCGTGCTCTGATCCGCAACCCAACCGTGCTGCTGCTCGACGAGCCCGTCACCCACCTTGATGCCCGGTTGCGACACGAGATGCGGGTCGAGCTCAAACTCCTACAGCGGCGCGTGGGTACGACTACGATCCACGTCACCCATGACCAACTCGAAGCTCAGGCGCTTGGCGACCTTATCGTCGTCATGCGCGACGGGCTTATCGAACAGGTCGGCAGCCCGAACGAGCTTTGCGCTCGCCCGGCGACGAGCTTCGTTGCGGGCTTCGTCGGCGATCCCCTATGAGTTTATTGCAGGTCCGGTTGGAACGAGAAGCCGGCGAGCTATGGCTACGGGTGGGCAAGATGCGGCTGCATTCCGGCCAACGGCTGGCCCGTTTGCTCGACGGCTTCCGCGATCAACACGTTGAGATTGCCCTGCCGGCAGAAGACATATCTCTGGGACACGGAGGCGATGTGCAGACCGTTTCAGGCAGGGTTCAAGCCCACGAATGGGTCGGACGCGACCTTCAGATCGTGGTCATGGTCGACGGCTCACTAGTTCGGTTGCGGACGCAGCAAAGTTTAGCCGTGCGGATCGGCGAGGAAGTGGCTGTTCAAGTCAACCTCGCGCAGGCACACGTATTCGATCCGAAGACAGGGCGCACACTGCGATCGAGTCCTGATTAGGTAGGGCTCGGCATTTGATATCCATTCGAGGTCGGATTCTCTAAAGGACGCACCTTCACGATTCGACTGAACTAATGAACTATCTTCTTAAGACTCTTTTGAAAGGAGCGATCCTTTTCCAAACGTTCGGTGGTTCGCTGGTAAACTTTACCGGCCTAAGCACGGCCCGACATAGATGCGGTAGTTGGAATATTTATTGGGTGTGACGATCAGCGACGATTTATCCATGGGAAGGGATTCATGTTATTGATTTGGGTCGGGTAGGATATTCCACAAATCCCATCTAGATTATATAGAATTAGGAAATTGCAAGCCTGTTCGCCGAACAATTTCTTCAGTTTGTCTTCTTCTCCCCGGAGGCGTGCACATCGTGCCTTCGCGCCTGCTACGAATAAGCCAACTCGCTCTTCGTGTTCTCGGAACCCTTGAGATCGGTTAGGAAGTGCCTGCGCTTCTCGAACCCGGTTATTGCTATAGGATTGAAGAGCAGCGAGTAAGACCCCACAGCCCCCGATGATATCGCTCTCGCTGAATATCTCGGGGAGTCTAGGGGTCCATAATTCTCATTTAATGTCTTCAGATCCGACGAGGTTTGATCTCTAATGATTATTCTATATTCACTGGGATAACGAGCGTATCTACTTGGTTTTTATACATTTATATTTCTGCAAGAAACCAGAAAGGTCGAAAGAGGTGTGGAGCAGCACACCTACAAAGGCGAGCTTGCCTTTCCTTTTGACTCGAGTTCCAAAGATACGTTGAACACCAATGCCCGCAGCTACCCTTCCGCCGGCGGAGATGCGCTGGCGTACGCTTCATCTGGGTTTGTCTTTTGCCAGAACCTTAGCGTCTCGCACGCTATCCAGATAGTCGCGCTATTTATCATTCGAGTTACTACCGCGACGGCGCGGGAGGCGCCTGCATCGGGGTCAGCTCGGCGTCGATATATCCACCATAAACTCGCCCGAAGGTTTGCCGATCCGGTGGTGTGAATGCCGTCAGCGAAAGACCTCTTTTGAACGATCGCGCACTTGAGGATGAAGGTAAATTAGGCAAGACGCTCGACTCACATCAAGGGTACTCTTCGTGTGCTAACGCCGGACCCGGACGTCGAAAGTCTCAGATTTACTTCAGCAACATGAAAACAAAAAACGCTCTAAAGTTCGACTGGGCCGCGTTTCTTAGGCCGCCGGCTATCCTGATACTCGAAATTCTTTGCAGAGATACCGATTCTCGCGCACGACAGGAACCGACGGAAGCCCGAATTTTAGGGTTAGCCTCCCCTAATTCTTATGAGACATAACCCCTTTTATGTCCGATAATAATTCTGGCTCTTGGCGCGTAGTTCCGGTAGGCTCGCAGCGCCAATGTCCGAAGCTACCTTGACCGTCGCCAAAGCTGAATCGTTCCAGGTTCCCGCGATCGTGGCCGAGGTTGGACCGGAGGCCACAAAGAAGTTTTTCGAATTCTTTACCGTCCCAATCCGCAACAAGAACACCCGGATTGCGTACTATCATGCGATTGGCCGGTTCTTGGACTGGTGTGGCCGAGCCGGCTTTCAAAGCCTGGAAGACTTCGAACCCATCACGGTAGCGGCTTACATCGAGCAGCACCCGGGCTCGCCCCCAACCGTCAAGCAGCATATGGCCGCGATCCGGATGCTGTTTTCCTGGCTCACCGAAAAAGGGATTCTGGCGATGAACCCGGCCCGAGAGGTCAAGACGAGCAAGTTTTCGCGCACTGAAGGTAAAACGCCGGCGCCGCCTCACCAAGAGGTGCAAAGGCTCTTAGACTCAATCGATGTAACTCACCTGGTCGGCCTACGTGATCGGGCACTCTTAGCGGTCATGGCTTATACCTTCGCGCGAATCGGCGCGGTCGTTTCCCTAACCCCGCAGGATTACTTGCAAGTGGGCAAGCGCTCACTCATCCGGTTCCGGGAAAAAGGCGGCAAGGAGAAAGAAATTCCGGTCCATCACAAATTGGAGCAATACCTCGATATCTATCTCGAAGCCGCCAAGCTCTCGGAACAGCCTGCAAGCCCCCTTTTCCGATCTACTCGTGGCCGGTCGCGCGAACTCGGGACTGATGGACTCTCCCGCAAAGACGCGTGGGCGATGCTCAAACGGCGGCTGCGCGATGCGGGACTTTCAACCATCTATTCCAACCACTCTTTTCGCGCCGCCGGCATTACCAATTACTTAGAAAACGATGGCACTCTGGAGGTGGCCCAGCGGATAGCCGGCCACGCCGATAGTCGTACCACCAAGCTCTATGATCGGCGCGGACAAAAGGTCTTGCTCGAAGATATGGAGCGGATTCGGTATTAAATTATATGGACCTGACTCGAAACCAGGAGTACGGGTAACCGTACCGTGGGTTCGAATCCCACCCCTTCCGTGGCACAACTCGCTCTAAATCAAATACTTCGAGAAGAGTTACTTTCACGTATATAACGCGTAGAAATAAAGGTGCGTGAATTTTGGTACCGTCATAGTACCGCTAAAAATGATTCCTACGTTCGAAGTGTAGAAAGAGCTCTGCTCAGTTCCCGCGCTTCGCGCGCAGATCCTCGATCAGTAAGCCGACCGCTTCGCTGACAATCTCGTCGAACGAGACGCCGCGCTCACGAGCAATCGCTTCGAGCTCGGCGCGCTTCTCGGGTTCGAGACCGAAGTAAACGAGTTGCGTCGCGACCATCTCGCCCGCGATCGAAGCGGCCGAAACGTTCTTTTCGCCGCTCGCCCGCCGCTTTGCCGCCAATCGGGAAAGTCGCTCCCAAGCAGAGTCGGGCATCGTAACCGAGCCCTGTTTCCAGCCAGCGCGTTTTTTCCGACCGGCTCCCTTACGCGCGCCACCGTGGCCGACCTTCTTCTTCCCCGGTTTCATACGCTCTTTATCTCCGAATCGCGGCGTCGCTCTAACCGGCCGAAATAGAGAATGCCGATTGAGACGATGATCACGAATTCGAGCATGCAGCTATCCCAGTCCAGCTCAGTCCGAAACGTAGGGAGCTGGTTCCAGTTGATGCTCCCGTTATAGCCCGACCATGGTAAATTTAGAATCGGGTACCAGAAGAACGTAAGCTGTCTTGCGACTACGACGTCGTGGGGCCGCGATAGTAGCTGCTTCTGGATCGGAAAGAGCGCTGCAACGAGAAAAAGAAACGCGGTTAGGGAGAGCGCTTTTCGCAACGTCCGAGGCATAATTGGCCAATCCATTCGCGCTCTTATCTTGAAAACGTGAGTAGAAATCAAGCTTTACTTCCGCGCTCGAACGCGCTTCGCTCTGTTCTTGAAAGCGCAATGAAAAATCAACCGAGAAAGGCCGAAATCGTCCCCGTTAATAGCGCTCAAGCGGTCGTGCTTTTACTCTCGCAATGGAATGCGCTCGATCGGATCGAGCCAATGCAGAAAAAACTAAACGAGGCAAATCCGACTGAAAAGCCGACCTGCCTGCGTTACGAGCGTTTTCGGGCTAAAGCACGTAATCGAAGAAAAAGATCTGTCGGTTACGATTGTCGTCGGACTCTGTCTTTACAGCTACAAGCCGCGCGAGCATCACACCGAGATAGTATTCGCTATCTGTACGCCGCTTGAGTTGGTCGAGAGAACGAAAAAGGAAATCCGCGCGCTGATGAAGAAAATGCGCGAGACGATGCATTTACCCCCGCCGATCACGATCGATCCCAAGCAACGCCAGAATTAGAAGCAAATGAGCGAAGCAAATAAGCAGCAGCCAAGCGAAGAACTAATCGAAGCGGACTACCAAGCTCCCCCGGATCATAGTCATCTGGATAGAGCCGTACGCCTAGAACTACTAGTTGGTCATCTCGCTGATCTACTAACCCCGGCGCTAGAACTTATCTTGCAACTAAGACTGCTAACGAACGCGGGACACACTACGCGCTCCGAGCTTGCGCTTCTCAACGAGTTCACCGGAGATATATGGACGCGACTTGGTATAATACGTGACGAGATCGGAGCGCTTAAGCGTCGGGACGTACCACCAGATACGGGCACGTCGACGGCGAGTAAAGAGAAAATAAACGATGACGAACAAACATCTCGGCAAAGTCGATAGCGCGGAACCAAGCGGTCAAAGTTGTCCGATCTGCGAGAGTCCGATTTTGAAGATTATTCAGAACGGGCAAGCTTGGTGGGCATGCGATTGCGCCGCGATGGAAGATTTTGAAGGTCGGGAAATTCTTCTATCGGATAGCGGCTTTCATAAATCGATTCGCGAGCTCTGGGGCGAAGAGATTCTCTATCTGATGCGTACGCGGCCACATCTTTTTTCGCCCGATTCTGCGCCGAGTTCTATCGACCTTTAAAAATGCATCTCCTATCGAAAGAGCAGCAATCCTTCGTTCAAGCCGTACTCGTTAACGCGCTGATGCGCGCCCACCAAAGACAAAAGAGCGGTAAGGACGCGAGCGGCGATAAACTAACTCGTAAAGATCGAAGCGAGCTGAAGCGTTATATAAACGAGCTCGAGCAAGTTCTCTTAGCGTTCGATATGTCGACGCCGAAACTCGACGACATCGCTAAGCAATTCGGATAAAGCGATCATCAAGAGCGAAAATGATTTAGCCCGAGCGACTAGCGTTTAACCGGCTTTTCGACTTCGGCGACCGACTGAATGGATAATTTCAGAGCCATGACGCTCAAGCGCTTTCTCGACGATCGCCGATTTGGAAATTTTTAAATCGCTTGACCATCTTTCCAGAAATCGATCCGTTTTTAACTGGAAGATAGATCAGCACGGAGACTTTTCGTACCGGCGAACGCGATCGTCCCACTGTCGCTTAGTGCTGATTTTGTCGGAGTCTGGCATAACCTAACAGGTCGCAAAGATATTAACCAGTTGCAGTGAAGCCGGTATTTCAAAAATCCTATTAACTCTTGAATAGTTCGAATACGAGATTTCAAGTCGGGCTTACTTCACTTCCTCGATGTCCGGTAGCGGCCAACTCTTGTCGAAGTACGCCTCCGTCGGCCCGTAGAAACGGAAATAGGTGAACCACGCCTTGCCGGGAATGGTCGGAATCCAGTTCTTCTCAAAGCCTGCGGGAGCAGTAGGACCAAAATAAAGGTCCACGCTGGAATCGTCGTTTTTGCGCAAGTCCATGCGCGACGAGCGGTCGGCAATTTCCTCTTTATTTTCAATGAAAGTACGCGTGTCCAGATTGTAGAGTGTCACGGACCAGAAGTTCTTCGCCGGCGCGTTACGCGGGACGTGCAAGCGGTAGGTGTTGGTGCCGTCGAAAGCATGACCGTCTTTGTCTCGATAGGTTGCGAGATACGCCTGACCTATGCCTGGAGTTTTGGTAACCATGCCTTTCGATGTTCCAGTGGCCTCGTAGGTATAGGCAGAGAGTTCGTCGAGTTGCCGGTAGAACTCCGTCTCGGCAGTCCAATCTACCGCGATAACGTAGTCCCAACGGGTCTCTGGCCGATACAGGCTTCCAGTAAAACGTTTATCGAATGAGTTTGCCTTGGCCATTGCCTCGCCAACGAATGCCGCATCTTCCAAAATTTTCTTTTGGCGAGCGTCTGGCTGAAACGGCTTACCCTTTTCGATCCCGAGAGGTTTGAGAGTGGCCATCATGATGCGGTCGCGTTCGAGCACCGGTTCCTGGTTAATTAGGTCCGAGAGCAGTTGCCAATACGCAAGCCCGCGGGGCTGCGCCTGAAGCCAGGTCTTCCCGGCAGGCGTAAGGAATTTTTGCTTTGGCGGGCGGATGCTCGCGCTGGCTGTAGGGATAGATGGCTACCTTATCGATCCACTGCTGAGCTTTGGTCGGTTCCGGGTCGAGTGCGCGGAAACCGGGCCAGATGTTGATCGTGGCTGAGTGAACCACGATGTAGCCATCCGCGTTCGGCGGTTCGGCCTGTCCGGGCCCGACGATTAGGTATTTCCCGCCCGCGCCTTTGTCCGGCCCGGTCTGGCCCATGTCGGTGACTGAGTGTTGCCAGAAGTCACCGACGCCGCTGGCGTTTGGTCCTGCCGGTAAGTCAACAACCACGGGCCCCGTGCGCGAGAGATTCACGAAGCTGACGATGTACGGCGTCGTGGCGTTGGGAGTTAGTATGCCCAATTTGTCACGATACGTTTGATAGGTCACGATGTCGCCATCGCTGGCGCCGAACGTCTGGTAATGAGCCTGCTGAAAGGTTCCGATGCCAACGAGAGGTAACGCCCAGACATACGCCTGACACGCCCGCTGAAAGTCCAGGGCATCGAAGAGTTTTGTGACTGTATCCTCTGTCGGCAGCCCGCGTTCGAACGACAAGCTGCCGATGGGACTATCGACGGTCTGAGCGCCCGCGCCGGCTAGGGTGCTGACGATCAACGTCGTCACAGCGATGTAACTCAGAATGTTTCGCGGGCTGTTCTTCATTGCGCTTCTCTCTTGTTCAGTTCATTCGCAGAAATATCTCATTGCGTTACTCTTCCGAATCACTGGACCGAAACTTTCTCGATGTCCGGCAATTGCCACGTCTTATCGAACAGCGGCTTTTCGGGGCCATAGAAACGGAAGAGGACTTCGAATTTTCCATCAGCGCTTGTTGGAACCCAGTTCGACTCCTTGCCCGGCGGCGCCTTGGGACCGAAATAGACGTCTACAGAGCCGTCGGCGTTCTTTTGCAGTCCCGGGGTTTGGGAGGAGCGGCTAGCCCACGGCAGGTTGCGGATGAGGGCGTGAGTTGCGCGGTCGTAAACCGTCGCTGACCAATACTGCTTGACAGGTGCGTTCGCCGGCACAGTGAGGTGATAGGTGCTGCCGCCGTCGAAGGCCCGGCTTCCCCTGTCCTTGATGGTCATCAAATAGAATTGACCTGTCCCCAGATGCTTGATGCCGATGAAGCCGAAGGAATACGTGACGCCGCGGCCATCGACAGGATACACATCGGGCTTGGCGAACAATGTCGCCTGGCCTTCGATTACTTCGGACGAGATCGGCACTGCCCATTGGCTGCCTTCATAGTAGGGTGGTGAAAAGGCGGTTTCGTATCGGGCGTCGATCCAGGCGTGGGCTTCTCGGGCGGCTTCGTTGAGGATTTCCTGCATCTTGCGGTCGGGGTTGAAAAGCTTGCCTTTTTCGATGCCGATCGATTTCAGCTGGTCGATCATCGCCTTGTCCCTCTCTAACCAAGGTTCGTT
>Ga0209647_1002764_pt1 | contig 14020 bp, 21 predicted proteins | sample GraSoi_2013_60cm_FD_185827 | JGI IMG/M metagenome (GOLD analysis project Ga0209647, IMG submission 185827) | Grasslands soil microbial communities from the Angelo Coastal Reserve, California, USA - Sample 9_17_2013_60cm (SPAdes) (version 2) | ecosystem: Environmental > Terrestrial > Soil >... | reverse complement strand
AAATAAAAACGCAAACGGTACAGTATGTAGAAACGTCTTCCAGCCTCTCAGCTCCAAACCGTTAAAGGCTCTACGAAATCGGATCAAGGTCAGGTGCGCTCCAGCTCATTGTTCGTGCGGGGGAAGCCCACGCGACTCATAACACTGGACGAGGTGCAAGCGTTGGTTGGCGAGCGTCTGCAGGAAGTGGGCGAGGCATGCCTGCTCCAGTTTGGAAAGCTGGCCTTCTGTGAGTTGGGTTGCATGTGTTTGCCGCCACACATCCAGGCTTTGCCCCACCGTCTCGTTGGTCACCGCCTCTCCTGCTTGGGCGAAATCACCGTTGAGGATGTACTCGACTGCCAGCACCCATTGATGCATGCGCTTGATCTGTGCTAGCTGTTCAGCCCAGCCGAGGCGTTCTCTCACAATCGTTTGCAAGCGCGCCAGTTTCTGAGCACCCACCCGACTCACCACTGCCCCTTTTTTTCGAGTCGCTGGAGGCTGTCTGCGATCTCGTCCAGGTCTTCGACCGCCTGCACCGCTGCAAAATCGAATGGCGCTGTGCCATCCCGGTTGATCGCCGTCAGCGCCCCAAGTGCATAATCATCGAGCACCGACAGTTGCTCGGCATCAGCCTCTGGGACCTTGGGAATGTCTCGCTTGAGTTGCTTGCGCACCTCCCTGACCTTGCGCTGAAGGTGTTTCCGCAGGGTCGTCTTCACGTTCCGATTGGCTTCAAAGGCTGGCGCTGATGCATCGCGTAGAACATGGAACTGGCACACCTGATGAGGCACCTTGGGCCAGAGGTGTTCCACCGCCTCCAGTTCGCTTTCTTGGGCATCGGTGATCGTCCCCAGCACTGGGATGTCTCATGCTGCCACCGGTGCAAGCAGAGCTTTCATGACCGCCGTCTCTGACGAGGTCACGTTCTCAGCTGTCAGCACCCGCCCAGTCAGTGTATCACGCACCAGGTAGATCGTTTCGTTGCCTCTGTCGGGTTGGATACCATCAACAGAGACGAGGATGCCTCCGTTTTTCTTCACTTCTTCGAGCCAGTGCTGGTCCTCTTTGACCAAGCTAGCCGCACGCAAGAGCGTGCAGTACTCCTCAAACAGATACAGAATCTCGCGCCGCGAGATCTTTACTCCCAGCGGTGCCAGTCGCGTGAGCAATTCCTGGTGAAGCTCATCCACCGTCTGGTGCTCTCTCAAGCGCAATCGCCCGACCAGCAGGACAATATCCAGCCCATAGGTCATACCAGGCAGCGCTAACGCATCCGCCTCGACGCTACGGTATGTCCGTTGGTGACCCCCACAGTCTGGGTCCGGGCAGCGGTAGCCTGCATGGATCAACTTCATCACTCCCTGCAAGGTGATCACCGTTCGCCTTGTCAACGTCATCGCCTGTCGGAGTGTACGATGACAGTCTGGGCACTCATGTTCGATTGGTCGATACCAGCGTCGCGTCACGTTTGGATAGCTTCTGCGTCGTTTCATGGGCTTTCTCCTTGCCTCTCTCGGACTCCGTTCTCGTTCCCTCACATTTTACCCTATCCACTCCGACGCATCTTCTGCCCTGACGGTAAAAAAACGAGCTCAAACCGTGGTTGAAACAGTCCTGGTGCATCCCTCCTCAGGCCAGCGCAGCTTTTGTCTGGCGCATGGAGGATGTGCTTGAGGTGTACACGCGTCCCTACGACGCGTGCTATCCTCAGATCTGCATGGATGAAAGTGCCAAACTGCTGACTGGAGACAGGCGAGAGGCGTTGCCCCTGCAAGCGGGTCAGCCAGAACGTAGTGATTACACCTTCGAACCGGGGGGAATGTGCAAGATCTTCCTGGCGTGTGAGCCCTTGATGGGCCGACGACAGGTCAAAGTCACCGAGCGTCGCACGAGTCAGGATTGGGCGCACTTCATCCGCGAATTGGTGGATGTCCACTATCCGCAAGCTGAAAAAATTGTGCTGGTCATGGATAATCTCAACACGCACACGCCCTCGTCATTGTATCTGACCTTTCCTCCCACCGAAGCCCGCCGCCTCCTGGAGAAGCTGGAGATCCACCATACCCCTGTGCATGGCAGCTGGTTACATATGGCCGAAATTGAGCTGTCGGCTCTGGCTCGCCAATGCCTTTCACGCCGCATTGGAACCGTGGAGGAACCGGAGCGCGAGGTCCATGCCTGGCAACAGCGTCGCGACGAGGAGGCCATCACCGTCAATTGGCGCTTTACCACCGCCGATGCGCGCATCAAACTCAAGCGTCTCTCCCCTTCTCTTGAGAGCAAGACGTCCTCCTCTTCAAAGAAGCATGTTGCAAAGAAGCTTTGACAGAGCAATACTGGTCTGTCACACTTCCTTTGCAACAGGAACTGGTTCTGAGTGGGTGGTCTTGGCCTTCAACGAGGGATAGAGCCGCTTGAGCTTGATGCGCGCATCAGCGGTGGTGAAGCGCCACTGGATGGTGACGGCCTCCTCATTGCGACGCTGTTGCCAGGCACCCACCTCACGCTCCAGTTCCTCCACCGTTGCTATGCGGCGCGAGAGGCACTGGCGAGCCAGAGCCGCAAACTCGATTTCGGCCATATTCAGCCAGCTTCCATGCAGCGGCGTATGATGGATTTCCAATTTGGCCGCCAGCCGACGTGCTTCGGCAGGAGGAAAGGTGTGGTAAAAGGCCGCAGGCGAATGCGTGGAGAGATTATCCATCACCAGGACGATCTTCTCGGCGTTGGGGTAGTGGATATCGATCACTTCTTGCATGAAATGAGCCCAATCCTGGCTGGTCTTCTGCTCGCTCACCTGAACCACGCGCTTGCCAGCCAGGGGTTCACAAGCCAGAAACAGGTTGAGCATGGGTCCTTGTTCATAGCTGTAATCGGAGCGCTCGGGTTGGCCCGGTTGCATGGGGAGACCTTCTTGCTTGTCTGAGATCAGTTGTTTGCCCGATTCATCCATGCACATCTGGGGAAAACGTGCGTCATACGGGCGAGTGTAGACCTCCAGCACGTCTTCCATGTGCCAGACAAACTGTGCGTCGGCATGAGGGGGGATGCACCAGCACTCTTTTAACCAGGGCTTGAGTTCGTTTTTTTTAACGTGCGTCGCACGGTTTCGTAGCTCACCTGTTCTACATAGCCCAATTCCACCATCCGATTGGCGAGCAGCCGCAACGTCCAGCGAGCTTGACCCTCGGGACTGCGGCTGCAGGAGAGGGCAATGAGATGCGCTTCTTGCTCCCCATCCAGGGCACGAGCTCGGGTCTGGGTATGAGGACGATGGGTCAGTGCATCGTCGAACCCGTGGGTGGCAAAGCGCTCGCGGATGCGGATCACCGTGTAGCGACTCATCTCGAACGCTTCGGCCACCCGTTCATCGGTCCATCGCGGGCCAGGGGCGTTGCGATCGATCTTGAGTAACACACGAGCGTGCGCCAGTTTTCTGGCGGGTGCTTTCCCTTTCGAGATCAACTGGTGGAGCGCATAGCGCTGCTCCTCACTTAAAGCAACTTCATGTTTGTGTGGGCGTTCCTGCATGGCTTTCTCCTTGCTCTCTGGGTGTTCTTTCTTCCAAGCCCAAGGATAGCAGATTCTTGCTCACGTTGCAAACATTGTGTGACAGACTAATACCATATCACCGGCATTTTTGCAACACAGCCGCTCAGAGCGCCCACCGGACTTTTGTCGCGAGGGCCGACGCCTTTGCGGCTGATATGCAGCGGTTCGTCACAGACCGGGAGAACAAAAAGCGCAGCATCCGCAAGGATCTCATGGAAAAGCGCAGCATCAAGATGGAGGAACTGAAAACCGAGCTGGATCTGTACAACAAGTTGTTGGGCGTGCAGCGCGAAGAGATCGAAGAGTGCATCAACCATATGGAGGAGCAAGCCCAGGAGTTGATTGGCCTCTACGCCATTGGCGTCAAGCGCGAACGCGAGGCAGCCCGCGCACAGGCTCAGGCGACGACCGGAGACGAGGAAGACGAAGAGGAGGGGGAAGAGGCTATCGTGTAGGCCACGTCGGCCACGCGAAGAGCGGAAAGAAACGTTTCCGCTCTCTTTTTTGTTCGCTACAGGGAATCCCGTCATGCGCTACGGGTAGCAGATGATAAGACCAGCAAAAACAGAGAGAATCCCGTCATAATCCGCTCATAATCCGCTCATGCCTGCTAGCTAAATTGTGCCGGTTATAGTACAATCGGCGTGTTCATAGAGCGATACGGCCTATTAGGCTCGCTGACGAAATTTACAACGCCAATCATCAACAAGAGTATCCGTTTGGCTGAAAAATGCTAGGGTTTTCAGACGTTTTATTCGCTGAACGGCAAACTTCGCTTGAGATGAGCGAGAAATGTTCGTTATGTCGCCACAAAATGAGCGTACCTCAAGGAAAGTTTGCCATTCAGCCGTTTTTTTGACTGGAGAAGCACCCGATATAACAATGAAGAAGTCATCTCAATTCAAGAGATGACTTCTCTTTTCTTGTATAGTATGGTTCTTTAGACTGCACCACATATCACTGCTTCGATTCACTCTAAATAATTGATCGCACGCTCTCCCAAATCAATTTCTCCTCTGGCCACGAAGCCCAGAATCAGCCCGATCTTGACCAGATTGGCGATATTCTCGATCTGTCCAGGTGTCGCTGGCGCAGAGAGCGCCAGGGTGAGGCCTTTTCTTTATGGGTGAACACAAAGATGGTTCCCCACGTCACCTGCTCCTCCTGGGTATCGATGAACGTGAACGTCGTTGAAGTGAAGGACTCACCGATGAGGTAGAGCGCATGCTCTTCATCCTCAGGGTTCAAGAAGACGGTGATCTGTGTTGGTGATGAGGTGCTCATGCTTTATCTCCCTGGTCACGAATCACAGGCAGGTCTTCTGTGATGGTGAAACTTGCTGAAAAGAGATCGATCATGTCATCAAAGTAGTCGCTCTGTGCGACTTCAGCGAAATACGCTTGATCGTCTTCCGATAATGCCGCTAGTGCAGGTGCGAGTATGTCCTGCAGTGAGACTTCACCGCCTGTCAGCATGTCCCAGTCGTACCAGTTGTGTTGATGCATTTGACCAACGATGAGGTGATCCATCCACTGTTTCAGCACTGACGGGTTGCACTTGACAGCCGCAAGTAACCGTGCTTGTTGTGCGTGATAGACCGGATCTGGCTCATTCATGCCGTCATCGTCCGGGGGCTCCCCAGCGATGGTGATGTGGAAGTCGATGGAGAGCCGCACGTGCTGCGTGCGCGTGCCTGGTTTCCCTTGCGCCTCTCGAATGGCTCTCTGTTTCCTTGCCGCTATCCTTGCCACTTCTTCCGGGGCGAGGATGCGCCACTCTTCAAATGGTCCCTGCTTGCTCATGTTCTGTCTCCCACGGTCTCCTCTCAGTCATAGCTAAATCGAACAAACGTTTCAATTCAGCTTTATGATACTATAAAACTTACTGTCCCGTAAAACCGGGGGATTTAGCCGCAATGCCGCTTGCAATCCCGTAGAACCTACACAATCAAGTGTTGAGTCTCGTAAAGTCGTACCCATTTAACTTGCTCGAAGTCTCATAAAGTCGTACCGATTAAGTTGTGAGGATACTCAAGTTGTCGCCAAGCCGCCAACGAGAAGGAGAGGGCCACGTGATACATCGGCAAGGCTTGCAAGACAGCAAGCTGCCCATTAACTCTTCTTTTGTGATGCCTTGAGCAGACAGCCGAAAGGTCTCTTCGCCTCCTTTGGGTTGACCGATCAAGGCCATGGTCTCAGGATCAAAGGAATGTGCCTATTTTTTGGTTGCCTTGAGGGAGAACATCAGTGGCACGCTCTTACGCTTTCTCTCATCCTTGAACCTGCTCCAGCCGTCTTCTCCTTTCTCCATATCTGAAAAATACGGCCATCCGCAAAAAGGAAACTCGTGTAAGAAATCAATGGAGAGACCCTCTGAGAGAAGCGCGTTGAAAATGTCGCTCAAGCTATGATTCCAGCCATACTCTGTCTTGTTTGTAAGCACCGAGACCGAGTCAGCGTATGAGTGCTCAGAATCGAATTTCAGTGCTTCGGATGAAAAATAGGGATAGACGACTTTGAGCTCGGATGAGTTCTCATCCAGGGTCAACATGAAGGGATGCGCTTCCAGAATATAGAATGTACCGCCCGGCTTGAGGTAGTGTGCAATCACTTTGCCCCAATGTTTCAGGTCCGGTAGCCAACCAAGGACCCCAAGTGCTGTGTAGACAATATCAAAGGTGTCGGGAATGAGGGTGTCATTTGGCAGATCGTAGATATTGGATCTAACAAAATGGGCATCGATTGCCAGCTCTTTCGCTAACGATTGCGCCAGTTCTATGGCCCTCTCCGAATAATCAACTCCTGTCACCTTCGCACCCAGGCGCGCCCAGGACATCGTATCCATGCCAAAATGACATTGGAGGTGCAGCAAAGATTTTCCAGCAACATTTCCTAGCTCTTCGCGCTCGAGAGGAGCAACGGTATTACGACCAGCTTTAAAGCCAGCCACATCGTAAAATGCTGACTTTTCGTGAACTCCAACCATCTCGTTCCAACGCTGCTGGTTGATGTGCATATACTCTTCGTTCATTCCTGCTCCGTCTTCATACTCTTCTATTATAGAACAATAGCTCACTGAGTCTCACTGATGTGCATGTTTTTGAGTGGAACTCTCACCCGAAACCATTTTCCACTCATAACTACCGTCTGAATGTTGAGTCTGGTACAGTCGTACCCTACGTCGCTTTTACACATGCGCTATGATCTTCTTCAGCAGGACGATATGAAAGCCGAGAAGGAGGCCATATGCGACAGCGAGGCCAAACGACCACGTTTCAGATGCGCTTGGAGATCGGCGAGTATGCTGCCGCTGGTGTCGAGTCTCAGAAAGTCGTATCTATCAAAAATCCTTGAAGTCTTACAAAGCCGTGCCGGTTAAGTTCTGAGGATACTCAAGCTGTCGCCAAGCCGCCAACGAGAAGGGGAGGGCTAATTGATAGATCGGCAAGGCTTGCAGCACCGCCAGCTCACCCATCAACTCGGCTTTCGTGACCCCCTGAACGGGCAGCTGAATGGTTTCTTCGCAGCCTTCGGGGAGACAGATCAATGCCATAGCCTCAGGATCAAAACGAAGGGCAACACGGTGCTGAGCAAAGTGCTTCCCGAGGTAGTATTGATAGCTTCCTAAACCAAAGAACCCATTAGAGCGAACGCCGCGGAACCAGCGCCCTGGGCGAGGTAAGTACACACCTTCTCCAGAGAGAGTAACTCCTCTTCCCATTCAGGACGGTAGAATCGTCCCGAGTGAATGGCCCCGGGATAGGCTTCTAAGGTGGTTTGTGAGAGAGGGCACGACTGGGCAGATAGTGGTTAAGGACCTCTCGACGTTCATCCAGACTGGCCCACAAGTCAGTGTGAGATGTGTAGGTTTGTCCGAGCAGCGCTTGAGCCGTCATCGTCTGGTGAGTCCGTTCGATGATCGCATGGTCTGTGGGACAGCGCTTGCGCGTGAAGCGCACTTGTATGCCAAGGGCGAGCAGCCATAAATGCAACCGCGTGGGAAAAGGCGAAGGAGTGGTGTTATCGTAGAAGACGGTGCCATGATCTAGAGTCAGTGTCTCCGGCAGACCATACGTCAGGAAGGCTCGGCGTAAGCTCAATTGGTAGTCGGGCAAAGCCGGATTAGTCGTTTCCAGGCTAGGATAGCTTTCGGCCTTGAGGCGACTGACGACATCAACGATGCTGATCAGACTCACCTTGCCCACCCCCTCCACCCACATGATACCTTGTGCGTCCATTTGCCATTCCTGGTGTGGAGCAGTGAGTTGGGTCCGAGGTGGTTGGATCAGGTCGTGATGAGGTTGATAACGGCGCGTCAAGCCTGCTTGTTTGAGGAGCCTGGCGATTTGTGCTCGACTGGGCAGCGGCTGATCTGCCCAGGAGGCATCTGTCTTGAGTGCAGTTAAAAGGGTGGCTGGTCCCCAGCCTGGATGGAGCTTGCGCAAGTGAAGGATGGCCTCCTTTAATTCCTTGGGAAAGGTACTCACCGGGCCGGTGGGAGGACGACCCATCTGGGAGGCTAAGCCGACACGGCCAAGCTTGAGTGATCTTCGTCGCCACTTGCGTACCGTCCACACCGAGCAACCTAAGGCGGAGGCGATTTGAGTATCTTTCAACCCCGCACTCGCTTGCTCCATAATCTCTAAGCGTACTTGAAAGCTGGTCCTTTGTCCTCGCAGGTGCATATGGTCTCCTTTCTGCTAGCATCTCGTCCTCCTGAAGAAGATCATAGTGCATTTAAGGAGATATGGGTGGAGTGAACCCATTTTCCCGGACACGGGAGGAAGTCAACTTCCGGCTCAATCAGGCCAGGGCAAGTGTACCGCGACGCTCACCGATGTCAAGCCAAGTTGCGCGGAACGCGCAATGCGCTTGACATCGGCAAGCTTACGCGGTTCCGTTTTCTTGGGCCTGATTGAAACCCAAAAAACAGCAGGTTTTTGCTGATATGAAGGGCCAGGCTCCTCATCTGCTCGGCAGTGTGGCATAGGCCTCCTCAAACTCTGCCGGGGGCAGATAGCCCAAACTGGAATGCAACCGCTTGGTATTATATACCTGCTCAATGAAGACCTCCAAATTGGCCTGGGCGGAGGCTTTGGACTCGTACTCTTTGAGATACACCTCCTCTTGCTTTAAGGTCTTGAAAAAACTCTCCGCCTTGGCATTGTCATACGGATTACTGACTGAGGACATGCTGATCTGTGCGCCGATCTGCTGCAATTGCTCCACATAGTCATGACTGGCATACTGCACCCCGCGATCAGAATGATGGATCAAGCCCGGCTGCGGATGGCGTTGGGCAATGGCTCGTTGCAGTGCGGTCAGCGTGAGCTGTGTGGTCATGTCTCGCGAGAGATACCAGCCCACACAGCGGCGCGAGTACGCATCCAGAATGCAGGCCAGGTAGACAAACGCGCTCCGTAAGCGAATATAGGTTAAGTCGGCCACCCAGGCTTGATCGGACGCGGTCACTGAAAAGTCGGCCAGCACATTGGGATAGACCGGCAAGCCATGACGTGAGTTGGTCGTCGTGACCACAAAGCGTTTCTTCAAATGGCACAGCAGCGACTCTTCTCGCATGATGCGCAACACGTGCTTGTGATTGACCCGCCAGCCCTGGCGCGACAACGCATGCGTCACGCGTCGATAGCCATAGCCTGAAAATTCCAGGATGATCCGCTCAATTTCATCGCGTAAAGCTGTCTCGCTCGCGTCGCTCTCGGGCTTGCTTGCGTGGTCGTAGTACCAGCTACGGCTCACCTCAAACAGCTTGCACAAGCACTCAATGGAGAGTTCTGGATGCTGCTCATGCGCCTGCTCAATCATGATGTGACGCTCCGCGATCCCGTACTCTGCAACGCTTTTTTTAACACCTGGTTCTCCAGCGCCAGTTGCCCACAGAAGCGCTCTAACTCCGCAATCCGTTGCTCCTGGGTCGTGGACTCGCCGGACTGCGATGAGAACGCCGCTTCTCCGCGCTCCTGATACTCTTTGCGCCACCGCGACAGCACGCTGTCTGCCAGACCATATTCGCGGCACGCCTGGGCTGGACGTTTCTGTCCGCTCGCAATTTGGCGCACCACCTCCAGTTTAAATTCGCGGCTATGCATGCGTTTTTGCATCGTCTCTTCTCCTTGTCTTGTTCTCAGTTTACAGAGGGCATTGCTTAACTCAGAAACCCTGCTACGCGAGTTTTAGCTCATATGTTTGAGGGTTTCTGAGTTAGAAAGCGCGATATTCGTATCGGACAGAATGTTGGGATTTACACATTGATCCAGATACATTGATGCAAACTATGCTATAATAATCCCAAATTAAACTCGGCCGGAGATAACCATGCAGTATCCCCCTCAACAACAACCGCCAACTCACTCGCCATCAGAGGTCTACGCGCCGCAATACCCATCGGCTATGCCAGGTCAGGAGATCGTTATTTATTTCAATCGCACACAGGCCATCGTACGCACGATCATCAGTGGAATCGGATTAGTCCTCGGGATTATAATACTCCTGGGTGCCATTGCCTTCATTTATATCCTTGGCGCTACTTTTCACACCGATTACATCGTGCCTGTGATAATATATCTTGCATTCATACTTCCTGCGATTGCTTTTAATGGCTGGACAACCTGGCGTATGGCACAATTTTTCCTCAAACCCACTCCGCTCCTGATCATCAATCGCCAGGGTATCACCGTCGGCAAAATACCCATGTTTAGCGGCTTCTTTATCCCATGGTACGAGATTGAAGCAATCCATGCATACACTTTCATGAATAAGTATCTCTGTATTCGCCCGAAGGATACCAGGCAGTTTTTGAAGCGTTTTAATGCCCTGGAACGCTTTAACAGACGTAGTAACGCCATATTTGGCATACCACCGCTGGTCGTCCCGCAGATCTTTATGGAAAGATCTGTTGAGGAGACGCTACAGCAATTGCAATTTTTTTACGCACACGAATTGAATACACATCATATTCGACTCTATCCTTAATAGAGGACATTTCTACGCTGAGAAGCCTTCCCACGTGTGAGCTAAAACGCGTTTGGGAGAGCGGATGAGATCGGGGCGTCCAGCTTGATGGGCAGCCAAAGCGACAATGATGGTAGCCGTGTAAGTGAGGGCGACCTGCCGAACCATGGTGGACCAACCAGAAAGAGGAGGTCGCTGCAGATGAAAGAAGAGAAACACACGGCCAAAGAAGCGTTCAATACCACTGCGTTTACCCAGTTCTTCTTTGGTCCAGGTGGGAGGTAAACAGGAGCGGTTTTTCTGGCGTTTGGGGTTCCAAGGGATGACCGCCACGGCCCCCAACACTGAGTGAATCCAGGCAATGAGACGCAGGCCCCAATACGCGGCCCACGAGTTGCGCAACGAGATCGAGATCCCATAAGAAAAAGCCCTGTTCCCTGGCCAGACAAGGCTGCTGGTCTGCCATCAACTCACGGGTTCATCCTGGTCCGATGTCGTCATCTCGAGAAGCGCTCTGGCCAGCAGGCGTATTTCCTCCACGAGTTCCGGCGGCTGCAATACGCGGAATGGGCAGCCCAAGCTCACCAGGAAACGCGCGGTATGCTGAAGATCGTCGTCATAGGCGCGCAGCAGGATGCCCGCAGGCGTCTCTTCCAGGGTAGCAAAGGTGGCGGGCACCGCCTCGCGGATGCGCTCCAGGCTGGCTTGCAAGAGCACTTCAGCGAGCCAGCGCGAAGGGAGAGCTGCGAATGTCTGAAGCATGTAGGCTAAGCAGTCGAAGTTCGCTGGAGGCGTAAAGCGTTCGTCACGCACCTCAAGCGCATGGATGCGGTCCAGGCGAAAGACACGCGTTTGCTGGCGCAGGTGACAGTACCCCACCGCGTACCATCGATCATGATGATAGACCAGACCATAGCAGTCAAATGCGCGCTCACGTTCTTCGCCTGGACGAGCCTGATAGCGCATCCAGACCCTTTTCCCTTGAGACGCCGCCAGACTCAGGGGGATCATATAGGTGCTCCGTTCAGGGCGCGAGCGCGAAATCAGATCAAGGACTACCGCTTCCTGTACCGCCTGGACTTGTTCACGCAGAGTCTGCGGCAGGACACGCTCGACTTTCGCCAGCGCCCCCTCGACCGTCGGGACGGTTTGGGAAAGTCCGAGCTGATGGATGGCTTGCAACCCCAGCGTCACCGCCACGGCCTCCTCTTCGGTCCACATCAGGGGCGGTAACTTAAAGCCTGGGCGCAGCCGGTAGCCGCCGTAACGCCCGCGCACCGCTTCCACGGGAATGCCAAGATCCTGCAACATGGTTACGTAGCGCCGCACGCTGCGCGCCTCGACCTCCAGCCGTTCCGCCAGGTACGCCGCAGTCACGCCCGGACGTGATTGCAGCAGGTCAGCAGCGTGAAAAGCCGGGTGACAGGTGAATAGGTCATAGAAGGTGCTTCACTTACCTCTCAGAGACGAAAATCTTTTTCAAATAGGACCGTTTCCGACCACATATCATAGTATACTTTCTGGGAAGGCCAGAAGGCCAGTTGAGACAGAACCTGTTTGCAAACGCAAGGAGAAGCATTCTATGATGACACCACCTGATCTCTCAAAAGCGACCGATTTTGTGTGGAGAACGGCGCGACTGCTGGAGCGGCACCGTTTTGCTTTCCTCTTCCTGGATGGGCAACGAGAGAAGGTGCTCGAAGCGCTGCGCCCCTATCAAAACGCCGATGGTGGCTTTGGCAACGGCCTGGAGCCGGATGTGCGCGCGCCTCTGAGCCAGCCTGTGCCGACCTGGACGGCATTGTGTATTCTGGATGAGGCAGGAGCGTTTGCCGATCCCATGGTGACACAGGCCTGCGAGTATCTGCGGTCCATCACGACGGCGGAAGGGGGTGTGCCCTCTGCGCTGCCCTCGGTGCGTGACTATCCGCATGCCCCCTGGTGGGAGACCGCAGATCAGCCGCTCGCTTCCCTCAATCCCACGGCGGCCATCGTCGCTCTGCTGCACAAGCATCGCGTCGAACATCCCTGGCTGACGGTCGCGACGGAGTATTGTTGGCGGCAGCTCGACACCATGGAGCAAACTACTCCCTACGAGATGCGCGCCGTCCTGCCGTTCCTCGAGTACGTTTCCGATCGCGAGCGAGCAGGGCAGGTCTTTACTCGCGTTGGACCGAAGATCCTGGAACAGAAGCTGGTCACGCTCCATCCTACCACAGAAGAGGAAACGCATAGCCCGCTCAATTTCGCCACGCGTCCCCAGAGCCTTGCGCGCCGTCTGTTCTCCGATGAAGTGATCGAAACGCATCTAGACGCGCTGGCATCCGCCCAGCAGGAAGACGGCGGTTGGCAATTCAACTGGCTCGCCTGGAATCCTGCCACAGCCCTCGAATGGCGAGGGGTCGTGACCCTTGAAGCTCTGGTCACGCTGCGGGCGTATGGACGATCGTTCTCGCGCGTCGCTTGAGCAAGAGACCCGCAGATCGCCGTGACGGATCGAGAGTCAGCCACGTCTTGGGAAAACTGCCGAGGCGAGGGTCCTACAAATTGCGCAACGAGGTTGGAAAGGGGAGCGGCGGTGTGAAGAAATGAGCCTTCTTACTTAAGAGGGAAGTTGATGAAAATCCCTTAGGAAGGAGGCTCCATGACCACTATCGCTTATTCATCTGTGAACATCCAGACCTCTGCGCAGTCTGTGCCCTCGGTCCCGGCCTGGTTCGGAGAAGTGACTTTGATCGTTCACCATTTACAACGCCAGGGTATGCTAGCTGCCATAGAACAGCAGGTGCGCTTTGCCCGTCGCCGCTTCGGACGCTACGAGGTGATCGATTTTGTCTCGGTGCTTTTCGGCTATGCGATCAGCGGCGAACGGACGCTCGAAAGCTTTTACGAGCAACTCCAACCGTGGGCAGACCCATTCATGGCGCTCGGATGCCGCGCGACCGTTTGCCAGCACGCGCGACGCTCAGTCGCTTTCTCGCCTCACTTGACCAGGCCGCGGTCGAGTCCCTGCGCACGCTCTTTCTGAACGATCTGCTTGCTCGCCCTCTGAACACAGAAGAGCACCTAGCGGGGTTATGGGATCGACAAGGAAGCCGATGGGTCGTCTTCGATGTAGATGGCACACGCGAGGCGCCCGTCAACGAGCCTTGCCACAGAGGGTGTATGAATGACTCTGCTGGGAAATTTTGTCCGGACATCATGCCGCCAAGAGCGATCGCAAGCGTGCAAAAGGAGACAGAGGACGTTTAGGCCGGGGCGAGAGTCCAAGCTGTGTCCGTTGTAGCATCTGACGGATGCGCACCAGATTGATGGCCGCCGCGATAGCTGTCGCCTGCAACTGCGTCTTAGACTGTCCGCGATAACGCGCACGGCGTAGACCATGGCGGCGAATCCCTTCGGAAAGGCTCCCTTCGATGCCTGACCGCAAGGCATAGCGCTGCTGAAAGGCCGGGGTGTCTTGTTCCGTTCGGCGGCGCAGGCGTTCCTCATGCACGCGCTGAGGCGAAAGG
>Ga0209647_1002763_pt1 | contig 14024 bp, 14 predicted proteins | sample GraSoi_2013_60cm_FD_185827 | JGI IMG/M metagenome (GOLD analysis project Ga0209647, IMG submission 185827) | Grasslands soil microbial communities from the Angelo Coastal Reserve, California, USA - Sample 9_17_2013_60cm (SPAdes) (version 2) | ecosystem: Environmental > Terrestrial > Soil >... | reverse complement strand
GTGCAGCAAAACTATTCCCGGAAGTCTGCTGCCGGCGTGTCCGCTCGTGGCGGTCTGGTGATCCGTACCCGTTTGCCGATGAACCGACAGTGCCGCATCAAGGTTAGTTCTGCAGGAATCGCAGAGTCTGCTCGAGAAACGCGCTGTGGTACTGGAAGATAGCTCCATGTCCAGCATCAGGAAAAATGCTCAACTCAGAGTGTGGCAGCTTGCGCGCTAGCTCCACAGAATTGATCGATGGCACCATCACGTCGGTGTCGCCGTTCGCCACCAGCACCGGGTGTTGGATGCTGGCCAGCGAGGTCGGCTTAGGCGCCATGCCCCACTTGGTAATCGCGGTCACCTGAGCAACGATGGTCTCTTGTGTTGCGGGCAAATCGCGGTCCTGTTGTCGAGTGCCAAGACGCTGGAGAAATTCCGCGGCCGCCTTTTGGCCGTCTTGAGACTGTGTGAAAAAGAGCGACTGCTTCGGATGCTTCTTCTCGGCTGTTGCCCTGGCCACGGCGTTCTGCAACACGGAGCCCACGTTGCTGATCCCTTCGCCACCGGCGGCCGACGTACCTGCCAGAATCATTCGGCGCACGAGATCGGGATGTTTTTGCGCGATGACTTGAGCGATGAAACCACCGAGTGAGAAGCCAAGCAGGTCGGTCTTCGAAAGCCCTAAAGCTCGAATGAAAGCCACTGCATCCGTTGCCATATCGTCGATGGTGTCTGGCGTAGTGCCCTTGGAGCCTCCGACTCCACGGTTATTGAAGGCGATGACGCGGTGTTTGTGGGCCAAGCTGTCGATAGTTCTCGGGTCCCAATCATCGAGAACAGCTGTTAGATGGTGAAGCAGGACGATCGGAATGCCATTCTTTTCCCCTGTCTCTCGATACACGAAGGAAGTCCCGTTCACGTCAACCCTCTTGGTAACCACATCAACATAAGTATTAGCCATCGTTCCATCTCCCGTCATTTAGCTTGGTTTAGACAGACACATCGAATAAACTGCCAGTCAGTTTCTGTTTCACTTAGATTATGACTGTACTCCATACTTCGAATTTGATTCGTATCGCCTGGACGCGGTTGCAAGAAATCTTTTTGTGCGAGGTGGCTAGCTTCCAGGCCGTCTACCGGACGCGTAGGGGTGTTGCCGAGGAGAAAACATCGTCCTGATCAAACCGTTTCTTTGCCGCTATCAGCCGTTCCGCATTACTGCGATAGGCAAAAGGAATCTGTTCCGAGTCGTCAGGACCCAAAGGTGCTCTGTCACGGCAGAGGCCGCAACTTGCCAGTGCGCCTGCCTCGCAGCCCTTGTTCTGGGTGGCTCTGGGCCCTTGGCAATCGATGGCCTCCTCAGAAAGTAGAGGAACGCCGGATGAATCAGTGGCGCACCGCAATCGCCTGGATTTCGAAATGGCCACCACGAAGCAGCGACGCTACCCCAATAAATTCCCGCGCCGGCAATTCCTTAGTAGTGAAATAACCGCGGTAGGCCGCGTTGAATTTGTCGTAGAGGGAAAGATCGGTGCAAGCAACCTGCACGTACACGAGATCGTCCATCGTCATCCCCGCTTCCACGAGGGTGTCCTTCACATGATCCAGAAGCAATTTGATTTCTTCGTCGAGGTTAGCCGGGGCGTTTCCGGTTTTCGAATCAATCCCAATGCGTCCCGATATGTAAAGCGTATTCCCTGAAAGAATGGCGCCGCTGAACGGCGCATTGGGACTATCGTCCGACAGATTGATCGCTCTTCGATTTGATGAAGGCGACGCCTGCGAAAACGCTCCGCGCACGACCAGACTCACAGCGACCACCAGAACAACCACTAAGACAGCGGTTCTAGGATTCACCAACAAGCCGGTTCGACGGTTCATCTGAGTCCTCCAATTGTCCATTGATCTCGCGCCAAGCCTCAGGTCCGGGCACTATGGCGTTTACCGTAATCGACGGCCTGCGCATTCCTTCGAAAGGATTACCGTGAGAGTTTCGACGGCGGCTTTCGTCGCTGCGTAAACGCCATAGGCTACAGCGCACCCCCCCTCGTGCATAAGACACGCGAGCCAGTGTTGTATTCCCTGCACGCACATTTCTAATCCAGACCGATTACTGCGGGCGCGTTCGGCAAAACCCCGAGGCATTAGAGCCAGTTACGCCGACATTCGCGCTTGCTTCCTGTAGCGGGGCGCGGGGACGGAAGTGCCGAACTGTGGCAACATACCGCGGCGTGCGGCCTCAAAACGTGTCCATTCGTCTCCATTATGAAGGCTGGGAATTGTGACCAGTTCGCCCTGATCGAGGCCGACCAGCGCTGCATCGACCATGTCTTCCGCTGACATGATGATTGAGGCGGGTTGCTGTTGCCACGGGAGGCCGGCGACCTCCCAGCCGTCGGTCGCGGTCCTGGCTGGTAACACAGCTTGGACTCGGATGCCTTTGCTGGTGAGTTCGTGCTGTAGCGAAAGACTGAAGGCAAGCACGTACGCCTTGGACGCCCCATATACGCCGTTGAGCGCTTCTACCGAGATGCCCGCGGCGGAGCCGATGTTGATGATCGTGCCTGTCTCCCGCTTAACGAAGGCAGGAGCGGCGGCGTAGCTGAGGCGAGTGAGGGCGGTGACGTTGAGAGCGATCATGTCTTGCATCTTCCGGATCTCGGCCTCAAGCAGCGGGGCGACGGAAGCGAAGCCGGCGTTATTGACGAGCATGGTGATGCTCGGATCGTCCTTCAGCTTTGTTTCCACTTTCGCGAGATCCGTCTCGTTGTTGAGGTCCGCCACAATGGAAGTGATATGCCGTCCGCTCGCGCTTGAGAGGCTCGCCGCCAACGCTTTGAGTGGCTCCACGCTGCGGGCTACGAGAATCAGATCGTATCCACGCTTTGCGAGACGGTCTGCATAGACAGCCCCGATGCCCCTGGAGGCACCCGTTACCAGGGCGGTGCCCTTTGATGTTGAATTGCTCATATCCTTTTTCTCCTGTCTCCAGTCGAGTCTCTTTGCATTTCATATGGATTATAGCTATAATCCATTCTCCGACTTCGATTCGCATAGTCGGGCTTTGGTTACAAACTTTTTTTTGGGGGGACCCATGCGCCATTCCAAGGCTGAAAAGGCAAAAACTCATGAGCGCATCGTTGCTATCGCTTCAAGGAGGTTCCGTGAAGAGGGGCTTGCCGGGATCGGAATCGCAGACCTGATGAAAGAAGCCGGCCTTACCGTGGGCGGTTTCTATAAACACTTCAATTCGCGTGACGCGTTAGTGGCTGAAGCGGTTGGCTGTGCTCTCGAACTCTGGAAGCGTCAGGTAGATGCCGCGGCCTCGGGCGGTCCGCCGGTCACCTACGAATCGCTAGTCGATGAATATTTGAGCGAAGCACATCGCAATCATCCAGGTGCAGGTTGTCCAGTCGGCGCTTTGGCAGGAGATCTCGCACGCAGCGACAAGCGCACTCGCGCACTCGTCAGCCGGAAAATTCGGGACAACATTGAGTTGCTCGCAACTCTGATTCGAAACACGAACGAGATGGATAGGGGCAGTGCAAGATCGCGCGCAATCTTGACCTATTGCGCTCTGGTCGGTGCGATCGGTATGGCTCGCGCCGTATCGGACGAGGAGCTTTCGCGCGAAATCTTGAAGACCGTGGCAAAGGGTCTGAAGAGCCCCTCTTTGTGAAAGTCAAATCTCGGCATTGTCCGACTCGGTAGATCTCACAACTCGATCAGTGAACTACATCGCGCGCATGGAGTTGTGTCTGTATCTGCGGTCTGGGCCCAATCTTGCTGAGTTCTTCCAAGACAATGACAGATTCCATGGGTCAGATATCCATTACCAGTGGACAGTTATGAAGGACGAGAGTTTAAGTGTGATTAGGGTGAAGTTTCGATCCGCTATAGGTCTGACGGGTGACGGTCGAGCGTATTTAGGAGCCTCGCCCGATCCATAACGGTGGTGTGAGCCAGCCGGCGTGAACCAATTGATCGACGTGTAAGCCAGAACTTATCGGTCGTGCATCGGATTGGTACCGACAAACGCCCAAGTGTTGACCGAACCAATCAACTCCGGGTTGGTCGGCAACCGTCCGGCGAAGTTTTCCCACGGCTGATGGCCGCGATGAAACGTAGTACAGACGTAGTATCAGTTGCGGCGAATGGCGGCAAAAAGCGAATAAACGGTGAATGAAAAGTGAGGAAGTGACGCTCCGGATTTCACTGCAATTCATTAGCTTTCCTCGGTTTAGCTTAGCTCCGGCGAATCGTGATTAAAATACTCTGCTGGCTGTTAACCGAAATGTTGGAGGTTCGAATCCTCCCCGGGGAGCCAAAATCTTTATCCTTAATAAATTACAGAGTTTGGGTAGAGCATTCGGTTCATGACCGAATGCTTGGGCATGTGAAGTGAAACTAGGTAGTGCGAAAGTTGTTGAGAGGAAAGCCCTTCTCGGTAACAGGTCCAAGTCAACAAGCGCTGTCATAGAAATGTAGTAGTACTTTCGGATTCCGGAGTTGCGGAATCGTCGTTGGCGGCCGTGGAAGCTGACATATCTAGCCCCGAGCCTTGAGCGAACGAACCGAACGGTTGCCGCCTCGCCGCAAACTGTAGGGTACTTGCTTGTTGAGAGCGTAAAACAGATCAATCGCAGTCGGGAGAGCAAACTCCTCTCTTATTGACCCACATGAGGAGTAGCGCGACGTCATGTCATTTCCCGTGACTCTCTGAAGGCGCCACAGGAACGCGCGTGCTGTGCATGAAGACGATCTTCCAGATGCCTCCCTGTTTCTGGAGAAAGGCCGATTCGAGCCATTTCTGGCTCACGGTGCCAGAGGCGTCCGTGATGCTGCCTTGATTGACGTATGCAATCCAAGCGGTATTGCCGCTGATGTGGACGTCGGGTTCCGTCACGTTCCACTCGTAGCGTTTACCTGCCGCATGCTGGGCTTTGATCATGGCCACGACGGTATCCCCGGTGAATCGGACGCCCCCGTCGTAGATGTAAAAGTCTGGTGCAATGACGGAGTCGAACTTCGCGACATCGTCCGTGCGCGCTGCAGCGAATATCACGCTCACTGTGTTTACGATCTGAGTTTGGTCGGCGGTGAGGAGTTTCTGTTGCGCGCTCGCAGTAGAGACGTTCGCAGAAAACAATACCGCGAAAGCAAAGTTGACCAATATGATGCAGCGTTGTAACGACATTTGATTGTCTCCTTGGAGGTACGTGAGAAAAACACGCCAGCGGTTTATTTATTCCCCTTGAGTTGCATGAGTCGATTACCTCGTTTCTACCAGATTCTTTCTTTAAGCGCAGTCGCATCATGATGATTTGGCCAGTCCGCTTCAGCCACCTACTTTCCGATGATTGAGCATCACTGGAGGTGCATAAATATACCGTGAATATTTCATTTGCTGCTTCGACGCTGTTAGAACAACTCGCATCCCTCGACGAGAGCCCCGCATCGTTATCTCATGCGCGATTCAATGATCAGGTATCCAGGTCAAGGAGAACTGAATATATGGACCTTACTTCCTCTAGATTTCAACCATGCCGCCATCAACGACGATTTCAGTGCCAGTTATAAAACTGGAATCATCACTTGCAAGAAACAGAACCGTCTTCGCAAGCTCGATGGGCTCGCCCATTCGCTTCATTGGAATGACCGAGTTTAGATAATTCTTTGTGCCTTCAAGTGTCTGTGCATCCATACTCCGTCCTAGGATTGGAGTTGCTATTGGTCCAGGACTTACCGCATTTACACGAATGCCTTGTCCGACAAGCTCCGCTGCGATCACGCGAGTGAACGAACGCACGGCGGCCTTACTTGCAGAATAAGCACCAGTTCCAGGGTGAGACATTTGGTTAACGATGGAGCTGCAAAAAACGATAGCGCCTCCTCTTGCCATATGCGGAAGTGCCTTCTGGACTGTAAAGAACGCACCCTTCGTATTGATCGCGAATGTCTTGTCAAAATCTTCTTCGCTACACTCGGCGACTGTCCCACGCGATAAAATACCTGCGTTTACAAAGAGAATGTCGATTTTTCCGAACTTCGACTTAACTTCGCTCATGAATGCTTCAAGATCTTTAAGAGAACTCACGTCACCCGCAAACCCTAAAGAGTCCTCGCCTATTGTTTTGAGCGCTGAGTCGATTGTCTTTCCATCTCTTCCCATGATGGCGACTTTTGCGCCTTCTGCGTGAAACAATTGCGCACTTGCCAAGCCGATGCCGCTGTTACCACCAGTGACGACCGCTACTTTTCCTGCTAATTTTTTTGATGTCATAATCTCCCCTTTTTAGTGGACAACTGTGTCCAAAAGTATGCCAAAAAATAGAAATTCATACTGCCTCATTTTTATTGTTTTCTCAGTCCGTCAATCGCCATGGTGGCGATTGACCTCAGCTCTTCCGGAGATGCTCCCGCTCTTGCGCCTACCCGGATGCCCGTGATCACTGTTAGAAGGTAACGGGCCGTCGTTTTCGAATCTAGCGAGGAGCGAATCTCCTTTTTGTTTTTTGCTTCCAGAATTAGTTTCTCAAGAGCGGATTGCAAAGACGATGCTGCGGCTGCGTTGATCGAGAAGACCTCTGCGTCAGAACATCCAAACTCGCAAATAGACGATACGCCCAGGCATGAAAGTGCCCGATCCTTTGAGGTTTCTACGCTAATCGAAGTCAACATGCCTTCAAGCGCCTTCAGAGGAGATCCAGACTTCCTGAAGATCTCGAAATATCCAAGCACCCGATCAGAGTTATATTTCCGTAAGGCTTCTAAGTAGATTTCCCTCTTTCCCTTAAAAGTATCGTAAAAGCTCTGACGTCCGATGCCCATTGCAAGACGCAAATCGTCAGTTGTCGTAGCCCCGAAACCATTCTTCCGAAAGGTCGCTAACGCGGATTCCAGTGCCTTATCTCTATCGAACTCTTTTGGACGAGCCATATCAAACCGTAACGGAAATCGAATCGCGATTCTGATACATTTCCCAGAATTTAGCAGCAACCGTGCGTGACTCGATTAAAGCAGGATCGTTGTTGTCCTTCACAGTCGTTACAGTCCTTGTGACCACGACCTCGCCGACATAAATGCCCTGCTCTTTGAGTTTGTGTGCGAGCAACGCCACCACTTTGTGCTTCGCCGAGTTCGCAACCGATACACCCATCGCGTTCCACTTCACGCCAATCGCATCGAATTGAGGATCAAAGAATCCGAGTCCTCCGTTGGTGACTAGCAAGGCACCCTTGTTTGCAGCCAGATCAGGCAAGATAGCCTGCACCGCGGTCACTAGACCTCCAACCGCTACCGCAAGCACCTCCTGGATCTCGTCTGCACTCGCCGTCGTCAGATCGCCCGCACTAAAGCTAAAAGCTGTCCATTGCAGCGCCGAAATCGAGCCCAATGCAGCACGCACCTTACTGACCACGTCCCGAATCTCTTCAGGCTTACTGAGGTCAGCCACAAACGGCTCTGCGCGGAAGCCCTTTGCGGTCAGCTCCTTGGCTCCTGCGGCTACACGCTCGGCATTCCGTCCGATCAAGGCTAGTGAAAAGCCATTGGAACCGAATTGTTCCGCAACAGCGGTCGAGATGCCTGGCCCGAAGCCGCCGATAATGATAGTTTTTCTGTTGCCGTTAGTACGAGATGAATCCATATTTTCTTCCTTTCACTTTGCGCCGAGCATCTTACTCGACGGGTTTTGCCATCTGGGACAAAATATCACATTATGGACAACGTTGTCAATAATTGTAAAGCGCTGCATTCAGATACTTCCAATTTTTGCCAACTCCCACTTTTGAGCTCAATGTATTCTCAGGTCTTGAATACGACCTGCCGGATTTCTGCGCTATGCCGGAGCGACACTGGCCTCCCCTCGCCTTTGTTCTCCTTGCAATAGTCGCCGCAGCCGTTTGCGAGCCTTGTGCACCTGTGATTTGGAACAGCCGGTCGAGCAACCAACGAGTCCGGCGATCTCGCTGTGCTCGTATCCAATGACGTCGTGCATCAAGAAAAGCTTTTTGTAGCCAGCCGGCAATTTGCGGATCGCGCGCATGAGGCTCAGCCTGTCGATCGCACCTAGCATCGAAGTGTCGCTAGAACCGTGTTCACGTGGACCTTCGCCATTTGGGCTGGTGCGCTCCAGGTCTTCGGCTAGAAGTTCAGTCGGCTTTTTCCGGCGTAGGTGCATCAAGACAATGTTTACAGTCACCCGATGCAACCAAGTTGAAAACCCTGACTCGCCGCGGAACGTCCCGATCTTTCGAAAGACCTGCAAGAATGTTTGCTGCGTCAAATCTTCGGCTTCGGCCGGATTCCTGATCATGCGCAAGCACACGCTGTATACGTGTCGGCAATGCGCTTTGTAGAGGTATTCGAACGCTCCAGCATCGCCGTGCCGGGCGCGCGCTATGGCTTCCCCTTCACTCCTCTCGACTGTTGCGGGCCCTGTAAGTGCGTCCTTCATGTTTATTCACCTCTTGATTGGGCAACGTCATCCCTGTGTCCCCCCGATCGGGACTGCCGCGCTAGGGCAAGAACTTGTAGCCGACACCGTGCACGGTTCGAAAATGAATCGGCCGAGACGGATCCCTTTCAAGTTTTTGACGCAGTCTCAAAATGTGGTTGTCGACGGCGCGAGTGCAGGGATAGTTTTCGTAACCCCAAACTTCGTTCAGCAATTCGTCGCGCGAAATGACGCGTCGCGTATTTTGAGCCAAGTATTTCAAAGTCTTGAATTCCAGGGCCGTAAGCTTCACCAGCTCACCCTTGCGGCTCGCTTCCATGGACGAAAAGCTCACCGTCACATCACCGAACACAAAGGTGCTTTCGGCACTCTTGGCCTTGACCTGCGTCATGGCATTTCCGAAGAATTCCAGAAGCTTTGATGTCTCTGAGGTCTCCACCGGCGAAGCGTTTCCTCTGCTCTGTGTTGCAAAACCTCCGTTGTCCGCGGAGCCCGCCGGCACCAGGACAAGGACAGCCACGAATCGTGATAGCCGCTGGGCTTCCTTCAGGCCCATGATCCGCATGGGTCTCACCGAATCTTCCATGAAAAGTTCTGGCACCGGCTGTCTCGCAGCTGGCATCAGTTGTGACATCGTGTTCTTTGCGACTGCGCCCATCGATCTACCTCCAACTTTCTTGTGTGAACGACGTTACTTAGGTTCCTTCAGATAGCCTTCCCAGCAGTCCCCGGTTCGAAACCTGCGGTGGAAGAAGTGGTAGCCTTCCTTTCCGGGAATCTTGAAGCAGACGAAGCCGAACCCTTCTCCGGACACGATGGGCTGCTGACAATTGCTGCAGTGCACGATCGCTGCAAATCTCACGGCTTACCTCCCCAGCCTTGCTTGTTCTTCCTTGTAGGACAATTCGTTTCGGAGCGTTTCCAGATCCTTGTCGGCTTTGTGCAAACGCGCGCGAACCTGGTCGATCGCGCGGAGCACCGCCAAGTCGTAGACTCCGACATTCGTTTCAGTTTCGTGTTCTTTCAGAAATCTCTGGATGACCAGCATTTCCTTGTCGATCGAATCTTGCGGAGAATCCAACGGCAAGAATTTGATTTGAGTGATGAAGTCATTCCACGCGAGATTCCGCGCAATCGGAACGAGAGCTGGGCCCTCTTTTGCATAGGTGATGTAAACGCAGATAGTTGCGAAGCTCACCGGCACCAGGGTTCGAAAAAGCAAACTGCGTAAGGTGTTCATGTAGATTTTCTTCCTTTGCGGGAGCTCCTTTTGTCACAGGGGACCTGCTCCGTCCGACTACTCGGATGAAGCTTTTTGGACCGAGCCACAGTGAGCTCATGACGCTTTGCTATGAATTCCAGAAGTTCCTCGCCAGACCGAAATCGCAGCTCCGTGCCGGAATCAACTTCCTCAACCCAGCCTTCGAACTGACCCTCCGTCGGCCTTGTTTCTGGTCCTAGTTGGACTACAAATGCTCCTCGCATAACAGTGAGAGTAGGCGAACAAAGAAGTGAAGGCGTGAATTGCCGGTGACGCTTTCGGTGAAATTTCGGTTAGGCTGCCTGCCTCGTTCCTTCCCTCTTCTCTCCCGGCCTCTGTGCCCTCTGTGCCTCTGTGGTGAATCCCTTCTGCCTTCTGCCCTCACCGCGTCCCCGGCGTCGCGTCCGTCTGTACCTTGTACAGAAAGTACGGCGGCCGCCGCAGATCCTGCCCCGCGTTGAAAACTGGCAAACGATTCACCTGCGTCGAGGTAATGTAGAGCGTCCCGTCCTTCCCCAACGCCAGCGAATCCGGCCAGACCAAATGCCGGTTGTGAACCACCGTCTCAAACGTCGGGTTGAAAGTGTCCGCCGTTCCCTGCGACGGATCGAACCGCAGGATGGCGTTGAACTCCCCGTTCGTCAGATAAACGCGCCCCTGCGCGTCCGCTTCCAAGCCACCCACTTCGCCCTTGTCGCCCAGGTTCTTGATCGTCGCGGCCACGGCGGCGTCGGATTGGGTGAAATCTGTGAGCACGGCGGCATCCACGGAATACAAGTTCCGGCTGGCAATCGGGCAGTAGTACACCAGCTTGCCGTCCGCCGAAACCGCGATGCCGTCGGCCGCGACCGATACCAGTGAAGGCGCGGCGTCTACCGTCGCCTGGATGACAAACGGCTTGCCCTCCACGGTCGCGCGGAAAGCCGGGTCGGGCAGCACGGTGGGATCGTTCGCCAGCCGCCGCACCGCGTTGCCGGTGGACAGATCCACCACGATGATGCCGCTGCCCGCCGCCGCTGAGGAATCCGGGATGTACGCAAAGCCCGCCGCGCCGCGCGCCAGGTCAAAGCGCACGTCGTTGATGGATGTGCCCTTCGTGATCAGACTGTCCGGGAACACGATGGTCCGCTTGACCGCGTTGGTCGTCAGGTCGATGGCCACGAGTTTGGCCCCGCCGGAGATGAGCGGCGTGCCCGAGCCGAGGTTGCCCACGTCCAGCACCCACAGCGTGTCGCTGGAATCCACGTACACGCTCTGCGCGGAAAGAAAATGCGTCGAGGGCGCGGCGGTGTTCAAGGTATTGATCTCCTCGTTCGGGTAGGCGACCGCCTTGTTTTCGATGACTTCCTCCACGGAGTTCTTGACGGTGTCGATGCCGTTGCGCGGGAAGGACACGAACACTCGCCCCGACGCCGACACGGCCACACCGACCACTTGTTGCTCGAACTCCGCCACCATCTGCAGGTCACCGACGTCAAGATCAACCGGCCGGTCGGAGGCCACGGGCGTGACGTTTTCAACCTTGTGTTTGTTGTGCTCGCCTGCGAACGCTGAGGCAAGCAGGGAAACGGACAACACTGCGAGTAACACTGCACATGCTTTTTTCATTTTTTTCATTTGATTTTCTTCCTTTCATTTTTATCGAACCGGTTAATTCCGGAACGCTTTTGGTTGTCACCGAGGTACTGGGGGAATTCTGGCGCGATCTAACGTGCCGCACGTGGCCGTGTGATGCGCAAACGGAAAGAGGCGAGGCCGTTTAGGCCTCGCCTGCTTCTCTCTAACGTTCAACACTTAGTTGTGGCCATTGCTGTCGCCAAAGGAACGCACCGCTCCCGTAGCGATCCAGCGCTGGTTGGCGCCCGGAAGATCTGGGCCAATTCGGATCAGAAAGAGGGGGTTTGTGCAGGTACCCGGAGTGGTATTGAATGTCCCGGAGAAATCCGCATTCCCTTGCGCGTTTAGAGGCACTGGCGTTGTCGTGAAAATGGTTTGATCTTTCTGGCCCGCATCGCAAATCAGCGAGCCCTCGACTTGATCAACCCCTCCCGGAGTGCCCGTGGCATTCCCTCCATTCAACACGAGTCCATCAACATCGAAGGAAACATGTCCGGTCGCTAGATTGACGCGAGCCCTTCCGCCGACCGTGCTCCAAGGAGTGGTCCCGGGGTTGATTCCACCAACGGCATCGTTATTGGAAACGGTGATGTTGCCGACGATGGTTTTCCAACGCACAACCGCGTCGTTTTGGGCAAATGCCGCAGTGGCAGAACAAAGTACAGCAAGCAAGGCCAACATCTTTTTCATGTGAATCTCCTTTTAAGAGCCGGTTTTGATTTGATCGACCTGTCCGGCTACGGGCGGCAGAGTACGAGACGTGCGAATCCAAGGAGTGAGGTTTCGGTGTAGTTTGCGTATAACTTTGGTGAAAGGCCCTACTTTAGAGCGATATAGGCGCTTCGATTAGCTCAGAATCTGCACAAATGAAGGGAAGAGGCATAGACTTAAGGGACTCTAATGGGCACCTGCTACCCCACCTAGCGAAAGGCTATGGTCCGGCAATGAAGGTTTTCCAGCCATTCCGACTCGACACCGTGAACCACTGCCTTTGGCATGCGGAAGAGCGCGTACCTCTCACTCCCAAGGCGTTTGACGTACTCCGTTATCTCGTGGAACACGCAGAACGTCTCGTCACGCAGGACGAGATTCTTGAGGCCATCTGGCCCGAGACTTACGTGAATCCGGAAGTCATCAAGCAATATATTCGCGGAATCCGCAAGGCTCTTGGCGACGACGCCGAAAAGCCAGCATATATTGAGACCTTTCCCAGACGGGGATACCAGTTTATCGCTCCTGTGAGCGACGAGAGTGCAGCCCCTTTCCCAGGCTCCGACACAAAGAGAATCGTCGGTCGCAAGACCGCCCTTGCTGAACTTGACGTCTGTCTCGCCAGCGCTCTGCGGGGCCAGCGACAAGCCATTTTTGTCACCGGAGAGGCAGGCATCGGCAAGACTGCGCTCGTTGACGTATTCCAGCAGCAGGCCACTCGTCGTCCGAATCTTCGGCTAGCAAGGGGTCAGTGTATCGAGGGCTTCGGGGGAAAGGAAGCGTACTACCCGATCCTCGAAGCGCTGGGCTCGCTGGTTCTCAGCGCGGAAGACGGTTCTTTGGTCCAGATGCTGGCGAAACATGCGCCCACCTGGCTGGCTCAGTTCCCATCCCTGGTAAAACCCGAACAGAGAGACTGGCTCCAAAAGGAGATCCTGGGAAGCACGCCAGGACGGATGGTGCGGGAGATTTGCGAAGCACTCGAGGCTATGACGGCGCAGGGCCCGTTGATTATGGTCTTGGAAGATCTCCACTGGGTCGACAATTCGACCTTGGACGTGATCTCGGTACTCGCCCGCCGCCGCGTGCCGGCAAAGTTGCTCCTGATCGCTACCTATCGGCCCGCCGATGTTTTACTTTTCCAGGGTCAGCTAAAGACTCTGAAACAGGATTTGCTGGTCCACCATCTCTGCCACGAAATCACCGTTGAGCGGCTGGAAGAAGCCGACGTCGCGGAGTATCTGGCGGTGGCGTTTGCCGATAGTGACTTTCCCTCAGGTCTTGCGGAGCTGATTCACCACAACTCCGGTGGGAACGCTTTGTTCATGACGGGCATTGTGCGGGACATTGCGGAAAGAGGTTCGATTGTGCAGGAAGGGGGAAAATGGGTTCTGACCGCGCCCCTTCAGGACATTTACCCTGGTATACCCGAGACGCTGCAACAAATGCTGGAAAATCAGTTCGAGCAGTTGAGCGCGGAGGAGCAGCGCATCCTCGAAACCTGTAGCGTTGCCGGCGAACGCTTCTCCGTTTGGGCCGCCGCAGCCATGCTGGAGACCCTGCCAACCTCGATCGAAGAAACATGCGACAGACTAGCGCAACGGCAGCAGTTCATCAGATTTGTGGGTATTCAAAACGCTGCGAATGGTGCGGATTCAGCCCATTACGAATTCAGGCACTCGTTATACCGGCAGGCTCTTTATCGCCAGCTTTCGAGCGCGAACCGGTCCAAACTTCACCGGAGTCTGGGCGAGTGGCTTATGGCTGCCTACACTGCCGGAAGACGGGAACTGGCCTCGGAACTCGCGCTGCACTTCGAAGTAGGGCGGGATTTCGAGCAAGCCGCGCGTTGTTTGATATGGACTGCTGAGAACGCCGCCAGGCGATTTGCGCATGGCGATTCGATCCGAGCGCTTCAACTCGCGCTCGAATTGGCGCAATCGTTGCCGGCCCGCACACGAATTGAATTGGAAATTGAGGTGCTTCAGCGCATGG
>Ga0209647_1002761_pt1 | contig 14027 bp, 5 predicted proteins | sample GraSoi_2013_60cm_FD_185827 | JGI IMG/M metagenome (GOLD analysis project Ga0209647, IMG submission 185827) | Grasslands soil microbial communities from the Angelo Coastal Reserve, California, USA - Sample 9_17_2013_60cm (SPAdes) (version 2) | ecosystem: Environmental > Terrestrial > Soil >... | reverse complement strand
AGACCTTGCGAGCCGATGAAGAGTTCGCTCTTTATCGAGCCCGACGGAAAGGGGAACTTTCGACTTTTTTGGTGGTAGCTGCGGTTTCGGAATATCCATCCCTAGGGAGCTTAGCCCGTCTCGAGCATGAGTTCTCTTTTCGGGACGAGCTTGATCCAGACTGGGCGGTCCTACCTCTGGCTCTCACTCGCCAAGCGGGACGGATGGTGCTTGTGCTTGAGGATCCTGGTGGTGAGCTGCTCGGTCGGTTGCTCGGCCAACCGATGGAACTGAGCCGGTTCCTTCGTTTGGCCCTAAACCTGGCAGCTGCATTGGGCAAGTTCCACCAGCGAGGCCTCATTCACAAGGACATCAAACCGGCCAACATTCTCGTGGACATTGCAACCGATAAGGTATGGTTTACCGGTTTCGAGTTCGCTTCGCGATTGCCGCGCGAACGGCAAGCGGCCGAACCTCCGGAAGTGATCGCCGGCACCTTGGCCTATATGGCGCCCGAACAGACGGGGCGCATGAATCGGTCCATCGATTCTCGCAGCGACCTTTACTCGCTCGGGGTGACCTTCTACGAAATGCTCACGGGTGCGCTTCCGTTCCAAGCCACCGATCCCATGGAATGGGTTCATTGCCATGTTGCAAGGCAGCCCCTAAGGCCCGGTGAACGACAAGCCAAAATCCCAGAGCCGATTTCGGCAATTGTCTTGAAACTCCTCGCTAAGACCGCCGAGGAGCGCTACCAGACAGCTGCCGGTCTTGAGACTGATCTAAGGAAATGCCTGAGGGAATGGGAGAGCGCCGGTCGCATCGATGCGTTCCCTTTGGGGCAAGAGGACGTGGCAGACCGGCTCCTGATTCCGGAGAAGCTCTATGGTCGTAAATCGGAGCGCCAAATACTTCTAGACGCCCTTGATCGAGTGGTGGCTTCCGGCAAAGCGGAATTGGTGCTGGTGTCCGGATACTCCGGGATCGGCAAGTCCTCGCTCGTGCAAGAACTGCAGAAGGTTATTGTCTTACCGCGCGGTATTTTTGCATCTGGCAAGTTTGACCCGTACAAACGCGACATCCCTTACGCCACTCTAGGGCCGGCCTTCCAGAGCCTAATCCTTCCACTTCTCGGCAAGAATGAAGCAGTGGTGCGCAGATGGCGAGACGCGCTGCTTGATGCGTTGAGTCCGAACGGACAGCTCATTGTGGATCTGGTTCCGGAATTGAAGCTCATTATAGGAGAACAACCACCGGTCCCAGAGCTTCCACGACAGGACGCACAACGCCGGTTCCAGCTCGTGCTCCGGCGATTTATCGGCGTATTCGCACGGCCGGAGCATCCCCTGGCGCTGTTCGTCGACGATCTGCAATGGTCAGACGCGGCGACGCTAGATCTACTTGAGGATTTGTTGACCCAGCCGGATGTGCAACACCTGATGTTAATCGGCGCCTACCGAGACAACGAAGTCAATTCCGCACATCCACTGATGCGTAAGCTCGCAACAATCAGGCAAGGCGGAGGTGCGGTGCAGGAGATTGTTCTTGAGCCGCTCGCCGGTGAAGACTTGGAACAGTTAGTTGCCGATGGTCTTCACTGCGATACGGAGCGCGCGCGCCCGCTGGCGCAGCTGGTCCACGAAAAGACGGCAGGTAACCCCTTCTTCGCCATCCAGTTCATTCATGCGCTGGTCGAAGAAAAGCTACTCACCCTCGATCAAGACAACGCGCGATGGTGTTGGGACCTGAATCGCATTCAAGCCAAGGGTTACACCGATAATGTGGTGGAGCTCATGGTGGGCAAGTTGAATCGCCTGCCCGTCGAAACCCAGAGGGCTCTCCAGGAGTTTGCCTGCCTGGGAAACTGTGCCGAGATTGCCACGCTTTCCATCGTTCACGGGACATCAGAGGCAGCGGTCGAGTCGGATCTGTGGGCGGCGATGCGCCTGGGGTTCATTCTGCGTTCGGAGGGTTCCTATGACTTTGTCCACGACCGCGTCCGAGAAGCGGCTTATGCTTTGGTCCCCGAGGGCAGCCGGGCGGAGGCCCACCTTCGAATCGGCCGAGTGCTGCTCTTGTCGAGCGCGGCGGCGAACGAGATCGAGGAGAAGATCTTCGGAATCGCGAACCAACTCAACCGCGGCGTCGCGCTGATCACAGCGGCACAGGAGCGCGAGCGCGTCGCCGAGCTAAACCTCATCGCCGGCAGCCGTGCCAAGAGTTCGACGGCCTACGCGTCGGCGCTGGGATACCTTGTGACCGGCTGCGCGCTGCTGCCAGAGTACGGTTGGGAGCAGCGGTACGCGCTTACGTTCGCGCTGGAGTTCGAGCGGGCCGAGTGCGAGTTCCTAACCGGCGATTTCGCGGCGGCGGAAGAACGGCTATCGATGTTGTCGGAGCGTGCGGGGAACCCCGTCGACCGTGCCGCCGTTACGTGCCTGCGCGCCGAACTTTACATGACCTTGGATCGGAGCAATCGTGCTGTCGAGGTGTGCCTCGAATATCTCCGGCGCATTGGCGTCGACTGGTCGCCGAACCCGACGAAGGAAGAAGTAGAACGGGAATACACGAAGATCTGGCGCCAGCTCGACGCGCAGGCGATTGAGCAGCTTGTTGATTTGCCGCTGATGACTGATCCCGATTGCCGAGCAACGCTTGACGTCCTTTCGGTATTGGCCACACCAGCCTGGTACGCCGACGAAAATCTGCATGACCTTGTCGGCGCCCACATGGTAAACCTTAGCCTTGAACACGGCAACTGTGACGCATCGTGTCACGCCTACGCCCTGCTTGGCACGATCCTGGGTTCGAAGTTGAGGCAATACCGAGCGGGATTCCGGTTTGGCAAGCTCGCCGTCGATCTCACTGAGAAACGCGGACTGCACCGTTTTAAAGGTCGCGTCTACAATGCCTTTGGCCATCACATTGCTCCTTGGGCTCGGCATCTGCGCGATGGCCGCATCTGGAACCGACGTGCTTTCAACGCCGCTAAAGAAAGCGGCGATCTCACGTATGCGGCTTTTAGCTCTAGTAACATGATTGCCAACCTTCTCGCTGGCGGAGATCCGCTCGAGGAGGTGCAGCGAGAGGCCGAAGACGGGCTCGAGTTCACTCGAAAGATGCGGTTTGAGCTTGCTTCCGACTACGTTACCGTGGCTCTTCGATTGATTCGAACCCTTCGCGGCTTGACTCCAAAGTTCGGCTCCTTTAACGACGCGGAGTTCGATGAGAGCCGGTTCGAGCAGCATCTGGGAGAGAATCCCCGCTTGGCCCCGGCCGCCTGTCGTTATTGGATACGGAAACTACAAGCGCGCTTTCATGCACAGGACTACGCGTCCGCTATCGCAGCGGCAGCGAAAGCCCATTCGGTTCAAAGGAGACAGTCATTTTTTGAAGTCGCGGAGTACCCTTTCTATAGCGCGCTAGCACACGCCGCGTTGTGCAACTCTGCATTTGCGGATGAGCGAGCCCGGCATCTAGAGGCAGTGGCGACCCATCATAAGCAGCTCGCGCTGTGGACGGAAAATTGCCCGGAGAATTTCGAGAACCGTGTCGCGCTTGTCGGCGCCGAGATCGCCCGCCTTGAGAGCCGCGATGTTGAAGCGATGCGCCTCTACGAACAAGCCATTCGCTCCGCACAGGAAAACGGCTTTGTTCACAATGAGGCACTTGCAAACGAGCTGGCAGCCCAGTTCTATCTAAAGCGTGGCATCGAAAAAGTGGCGCATTCCTACCTCCGTGACGCGCGCTACTGCTTTCTTCGATGGGGCGCACTGGGCAAGGTAAAGCAACTCGACGAGCGCTACCCTGCAATCGAAGAGCAGGCCGCTGTACGCCCTATCACCACGATCGGCACGTCCGTTGAGCAGCTGGACTTGGGCACGGTAATGAAAATATCGCAGGCGGTGTCCGGCGAGATCGTCCTCGAGAAGCTGATAGAAACGCTCATGATAATCGCGGTTGAGCACGCTGGCGCCGAACGAGGCCTCTTGATTCTGCGGCGAGGCGAAGAACATCGGATCGAGGCTGAAGCCCGGACCGAGCACGGCGGAGTCGAGGTTCAAATGCGGCAAGCCGCGACGACTCCTGCGGAGCTGCCCGAGTCGCTTCTTTGTTACGTGATCCGAACTCAACAAACCGTGATTTTGGATGATGCCTTAAGCCAGAGCCTTTATTCGGAGGATCCGTACATGTTGCAGAAGCGTCCCCGGTCGGTTCTCTGCCTGCCACTCGTGAAACAGGCCGAGCTGATCGGCGCGCTTTATCTGGAGAACAACTTAGCGCCCCGGGTGTTCACGCCGAGGCGGCTGGCCATCCTGGAACTGTTAGCATCTCAAGCTGCGATCTCTTTAGATCACGCTCGATTGTACGCTGAGCTGACGCAGGAAAACACCGATCGAAGGAAGGCGGAAGAAGCTCTGCGGGCAAGCGAAGAGAGGCTGCAGGACATCGTCGACAACACCACTGCAGTCATTTTCGTCAAGGATCTTGAACTTCGTTACCTGTTAGTGAACAGCGAATTTGAACGCAGACATCGGATTCAGCGTGACCATATTCGCGGCAAAACCGACTTTGATGTTCATCCTCCCGAAATAGCCGAAGCGGTGCGGGCAAACGACCGTCGGGTGATCGAAGCCGGCGAGCCGATCCAGTTCGAGGAGGCAGTACCCTCGGTTGAGGGCGAGCGGTGGTATGTCGCCGTCAAATTTCTACTGCACGACCGCACTGGGAAGCCATATGCGGTTTGTGGCATCGCGACCGACATCACAGAGGCGAAGCGTACGGAGGAAATGCAAGCGGCGATGGCACGTGAAGGCGAGATGTTCGCGCAGCAGCGCGCGATCCAGCTGGGAAAAGCGAACGAAGCTCTCCGAGGTTCCCTCGATGCACTAGCCTCAGTTCCTGAACTGGATGAGTTCATTGGGCAAGTAATGGCCGCCATTACCCGGCAGTTGGGCGCCGTCTCTTCCATGCTGCGAGTGCTCGATGCCGAACAAAAAAGCATGAGGCTGGAACTGCTCTTCCAAGATGGCCAGGTGATGTCTCCTGAACAGGCGAAATATCCGGAGCACTTACGATCCTTGTCGCTGGACGAGATGGGTCTCCCATCATTGGCGGACCCGGTTACCGTACTCCATCTCGCTGACCCGCGGGCGCTGATGATGCCTGACGGTCTGCGCGCCTATCTACTCGAGTTGGGCATCAGAACCTTGTTGATCATCCCATTGACCTCCCGTGGTGAGGCCAACGGCGTATTGACCTTTCGTTTCACCGAGGAGCGCGATTTTCAAGCGGAGGAGCTCGAGATTGCGAGAGCCTTAGCGACCCAAGCCAGCCTGGCTATTCAGCTCACCCAATTAGCAAAGACGGCCAGACAATCTGCCGTCCTAGAGGAACGAAATCGCCTCGCTGGTGAGATTCACGATTCACTGGCCCAGAATTTTGCCGGTATTTCGATGCAACTCTCGGCCGCAGTCGGGGCAATGAAAAGGAGGAGCAAGGATGCCGTTAGCCACGTGGAGCGAGCAACCGACCTGGCCCGGTTTGGCTTATCTGAAGCGCGCCGTTCCGCGCTCAGCCTGCGATCGGATGTCATTGAAGAGTCGGGACTCATCGAAGCCCTGCACCGGTTGGTCGAGCGCTCAAATATCCCAGGGCTCCTACGGTGTAGTTTTCGCTCCAGCCGCATACGCGAAGAAAGCTTGGCGCCACCGGTTCAACAAGATCTCTTGCGAATCGCTCAGGAAGCGATCAGCAACGCCCTCCGCCACGCCCAGCCAACTGTCATCAGTGTCAGCCTGCGATTCGATCCGCCAAATCTGGTGCTCAAAATCAGAGACAACGGTTCTGGGATCGCTGACGGCCGGTCAAGCGGAGGAGGATTCGGATTTGCCAATATGCGGACGCGGGCAAAAAATCTTGGCGCCGAACTGGATATCCGCAGTACAGCCGGTAGCGGCACTAGTGTCGTCGTTCGTTTACCGATCGATTCATGAGCAGCCCGACTACGCACAGGGTTTCGTCGCGACCGGGTTCTAAGACAGGCACGTTCTAAAATCTCGGGCGCGCCGTAGCCTGCGAAGGCGGCCTGTCGAGAGAGCCGGAGATTTTTCCTCTCGGATCGGCAAACTACCGTTGAGCTCCGCTTTCAAGCCCGACGGGCCGCCTTCGCAGACTATAGGGTACTAGAGAGATCCGTGTAATTTTAGTGAAGGCACGATAAAGTATCATATTTGTTCCATTCTCAGCAAATTAAACGCAATTGGACGAGCCGAAGCCATTGCCATTGCTGCTCGGCGTGGGCTGCTACAAGTGGGTTAGCATTCGCAATGCCGTGTAGCGGTTACAATTTTAGCCTGGGTTTGAGCTTGGGCGCCAGGACCGGTTCCGAAAGAGCGCGAGCGCTGTCAGCGCGACAGAAATCACGATCTTGAGGTTGTAATGTGTGTTGGGTGCACCGAATCTGGACACACCGGCGGGCTTCGGAGTCGAAATCTCTAGCGCTGAAAGCGCGAGACGCTTCTTTGGGGTGATTCATTAGAAATAGCAGATACCAAAGAAGGAATTCAACGAGTGATGGAGATGCGAAGCACTCAAGATAATTTCGCTGGTGGTGTGTGCCGCATTTCCCACGAAGTGGTTAGCGATAGCCGATAAGCGTTAACCTGGTCGCGATCTGGTGGGAGAAACAACATTGTCTCTCCGGGATAGAAACCTTTACTACCGGGCCCTGTAATTAGTTAACGCGCATGGGAAGCCCTCGCAATCTGTAACCCGCGGCGGGTGAAACCGACTGTTCTGCTAACAGAAGTTGCAGCGATTTTTACGAACAGCGGTCGCTCCGAAGGGCTATTTCGGATTATCCGGTCGGGTGACAAAGAAACCTGTCTTTCTAGGCCTAGCAATTAACGTCCAGTAGCGATCATTGTTTGGAATGGAAAACGAGCAGCTGTGCAGCACGGAATTTCTGCGTGGTATTGATGTATCGATCACAAAAGGCAGTCAACGTCATTACTAACGCGAGAGGAGGCATTTCAGTTCCATGAACATTTTAGGCATTGCTGGCGGGCTCGATCCCGCGTACCCGACTGAGGACCCGCTGCTTGACGTCCGACTGCATTATCCATGGCATCATGGGCACGACTCCACAGCGGTTATGGTGTGCGACGGCAAAGTCGTGGCCGGAATCGAAGAGGAACGTCTCAGTCGCACGAAGCACACGAATAAACTTCCGCTGAATGCGATTCGGTATTGCCTTCGCGCAACCGGTCTTTCGTTTGACGACATCGATAGGGTTGCCTACTACGTTGACGAGCGGCATGCCGATGGGATCGTGCGTACCTATGTGCTTCAGAACCCGCGGACGCGGGCGTTTTCGTCGGGCAGGGAGTTCGCGATCGACCTGTTAAATCGGCATCTGAATTGGGATCTGAGTCCCGAGCGCTTTGTCTTTGTTGAGCATCACCTCGCGCATGCGACGAGCGCATTCGCGATGGCCCCGTATAACGAAGCCCTGGTTGTGACCCTCGACGGAGTGGGAGACGGTTTAGCGGGGACAGTCTACGTGGGCGAAGGTTGTCAACTTACCAGGATATTCGAACTCCAGCCGGCTGATTCGCTCGGTTTCTTGTACATGGCTGCTATCGAATTCCTCGGCTATAGATTTTTTGATGAATATAAGGTGATGGGGCTGGCTCCATACGGTGATCCCATACGCTTTCGCCCCATTTTCGACCAAATCTGCGTGCTACAGCCAGAGGGAAGGTTTTCTATTAACTCGGAGAAGCTCCGGCTCCTGGATGCCCTTGGTCCACCTCGGAGAGCCGGGGAGCCGTTCACCCAGGTGCACCGGGATCTAGCAGCAGCTTTGCAAGAGTCGATCGAGCGGGCAGTTTTTCATCAGCTTAGATACTACCAAGATCAAACGAGATTAGAAAATCTGTGTCTCGCGGGCGGTGTGGCTCACAATAGCACTCTCGTTGGAAAGCTTTTGCGTAGTGGCTTATTTGATTCCGTATTCGTACAACCCGCAGCTCACGATGCCGGCTGCGCGCTAGGAGCTGCACTTAGCGTTCACCGAGAGTTGGTGCCGGATAAGCCTATCGAAGCTCTTTCGCATCTGTATTGGGGCACCGATTTAGGGACTAGTAAAGCGGTCTTCGAAGAACTTCTGCGATGGAAGGACCTGATCGAAATTCGCCCAGTTGAGGACCCGTCGACCGAAGCGGCCAATCTTATTGCAGAGGGCAAGATAATCGGTTGGGCGCAGGGGCGATCCGAGTTTGGTCCGCGTGCGCTTGGGAACAGAAGTATTTTGGCTGACCCTCGGCGGGCGGAAAATAAGGACTTGATCAACGAGATGGTGAAGAATCGAGAAGCGTATCGCCCCTTTGCCCCTTCTGTGCTCGAAGAATATGCTGGGCAATTCTTTGAAGTACCGGACGGCAGTTCACCGGCATACATGACCTTCACAGTGCCGGTTCGGGAAGCCATGCGTCCGAAATTGCCGGCAATCACGCATATCGATGGAACGGCTCGAATCCAGACCGTTTCGCGAAACACCAACGAGCGCTATTGGCGGCTGATCGAAGCATTCCGGCAGCGTACCGGTGTGCCGGTCGTGCTTAACACCTCTTTCAACCATAACCATGAGCCCATTGTCGATTCGGTCGAGGATGCGATAACTTGCCTGCTAACGACCGGACTCACACATCTAATCATTGATAATTACCTTGTAACCAAACGGCCGGTTAGGCCCGCCATCGTCTCGGAGCTGCTCTCGACACTCCCAGAGCATGTGCAATTAGTTCACTGCCAACAGATCGGTCCCGGTAGAGGTTTGAAACACCTTTACCGGCTTAAAAGCACTGTTGGTAGGAACACGAGTCGGCCTATCAGCGCCGCGACATATAAAACTCTAACATACGCAATCGCCCGGAACTGTTCACTTCGGGCGGCTATTGCTAGTGACAGTGCTGCATCCGGGCATGAAGCAGTCTGTGAGGAGCTATTCCAGCTTTGGGTTGAACGCCTGATTCGCCTCGTGCCTCGGTCGAAGACTTCTGTCAAAGTTCAGAAAACGATTAGATTAGACAGAAACAAACTAAATCTATCCGTTTCCTAGCTCAATCGTTGGTCGAGGCTCGGAGTCTTTGGTTCGCTGGTCTTTTTCCTTACAATTCACCTGAGCATGATTCCGATTTGGTTGTCTCCAACAAATGATCTACAACATCATCCATTCCATCACTATCCTGAGCGACGGTTGCACGAACTTCAGGAGGTTCCTGGTCGAGGGAACCAAGCCGAACCTCAAAAAGATCAAGGAATACGTTGATCGCTCGCTGATGCTCGTAACGGCGCTCGCGCCGGTCATTGGCTACGACCAAGCGTCGCAAATCGCGCACTACGCGACGGATCATGATCTGACACTGAAGGACGCTGCCCTGAAGCTCGGCTTGGTAACCGAGGAGGAGTTCAACTGCGTTGTCGATCCTGCCAAAATGGTGAAGCCGTACGTGGCAACAAATGAGAAATAGGTCGTCTGCCTCGAAGGGGCGCCAGGACTCAGCCGATGGCTTAAACGCTGGGTTAGTCTTGGATGCTGGCAAGCCTTGCCTGACTGGATAACTGCAAATGGGGACAAAAATTGTGATTCATCTCGGGGTAGCGCTAAACCGGCCTGAGTTCAGGCTCGGCGAGGTGTTGGTCCCCTGGACCGTGATAATCGGTGCCATGGGGTTTCTCACGGCCTGGCTGGTCGTGGCGATAATGGAATACACGGGCCTATCTCGTCACGTCTGGCATCTACCGCTTTTTTTCGTAGGACTGGTTGTTCTATTTAGTTCACTGATCGGAATGGCGATCTCTCCATGAAACTAGGACCGTCTAAACTGTTCAATTATCTAATCACGTTAGTAATTCTTGGCCTGGCTGTTTGGGCAGCCGTCTCCCTTTACTCGCGTTATATCGAAAATCCCTGGACCAGAGATGGGCAGGTCCGTGCGAACATCGTCGGCATCGCACCTCGAGTCTCTGGTCCGATCATACAAGTTGCCGTCCGAGACAATCAACAAGTAAGGAAGGGCGACCTGCTCTTCGAGATTGACCCGAGCGACTTTCAAGCGCAGGTCGACATTGCCGCTGGACAGGTGCAGAATGATGAAGCGACTTTCAAGCAACAACAGCAAAATCTGCAGCGACAAACCGACCTCTATCGGACCCACGTCAACGCTTTACAGGATTTTCAAAATGCTCAGGACAGTTTTGCGGCTGCCCGGGCTCAGCTGGCCTCAGCCAAAGCCAATCTCGAATTGGCAAAATTGAACCTCAGCTACACCAAGGTCTTTGCCCCGGTAGATGGGTACGTCACGAACATGAACACGAGTCCGGGCACCTATGTGACAGCCGGGGTACAACTCATGGCCCTGGTCGACACCAGCTCGTATTGGGTTGCCGGTTATTTCAAAGAAAACCAACTGCCGCACATCAAGGTCGGTCAGAAGGCCACTATCACAATGATGGGTTACGAGAACAAACCGTTTCCGGGTGTGGTTCGGAGTGTTGGATGGGGAGTTTATGTTCAGGATGGATCGGGCGGCTCTAGCACCGAATTATTGCCCTCGGTCAGCCCGACCATCGATTGGGTCCGCCTCCCCCAACGCTTTCCGGTTCGCATCCAGGTTTCAGGAGAAACGCCGATCCCGTTGCGGATTGGACAAACTGTTTCCGTCGCCATGACGCCGTCATTCTTGCCCGGTAGCTCGAATGAAATAGCAGATAGCAAATAGCAAAAAACCGCCCGATGTAGTTGATCGTTACCACGCGACTGCAGATGCCTTGGAGGAATGCGGTCGATTGATCGGTTCCCTGCGGATCGAACGCTATTGGGGAGATTATGGGTTGTAAGAGGTGAGAAGGGCTCACTTATCTTGACGCGTATCACCAATCACCAATCACCAATCATTAATCACCATTCACCTCTCACCATGTCCTCCCGTGCCGCATCGCTCACATTACTGAATTGGGCTCGCCAGGATCTCTTTAGCGACTTAAGAGTAAGGCACGGGTTCAAGTTAGGTCTATCGGGTTTAATAGCCTTGTTCTGTACTCAGGTACTGCGAGTACCGAATGACTACTGGGCGATACTGACAGTGATGGTGCTGATGAACGCGCAATTCGTGGGCGCGTTCGCTTTCAAAGCCACGATGCGAATGACCGGTACCATCGTCGGAGCTATCATTGGCGTTTGGCTAGCGAGCGACTACGCTTCTACGCCAGCGATCTTTTTGCCAGTCTTCTTTCTGGTGATGGTTCTCGCTGGTTACAACTTTGGGCACATCGGCGCCCGGCAGGTTCCGTACGCGCATTTTTTGCTGGGGCTCACTACACTAGCCGTTGTTACTGAGGGAGTCACTAATCCGGGTCAAGCGTGGCAGACCGGTCTTGACCGAACGGAGGAGATCGTCATCGGAATTATCTGTTCGCTGTTTGTAAGTACTGTGGTTTGGCCACGTTACGCTCGGGAAGAGTTTCTCCAAGCAGGCCGTGCTACGCTAAAGACGCCTAAGCAGCTCGTCTCGGTCCACGCTCAAGCTTACATTAACCAGGCCGATGCGGCCACTGAGATACGGCAACTTCAGCATACCTTCGATCAGCAGTTGTCGCGTTTAAGAAGTTTACTCCAGTCAGGAGCGCGAGAAAGCACTGTTCTTTCCGCACGTCTGGCAAACTATAACGCGTTCATGGTCTCTCTGACCAACTTGTTTCACGCCGGTCTCGATTTCATCCGGCACCGAGGAGAAGCATCGTTTCTCGACCACGTGCACTCTGAAATGGAATCCCTGTTCGCTGCGATATCCGACGAATTCGACATTCTGTCCAGCTCTATCTCTCCAGGCGAAACATTGCCAAGCAGTCTCATGAACGAAGCATTTGCTGCGTTCGAGGCGAAAGTTAACCAGATGCGCGGCCAGGGGATGTTGCACGAAGCGCCACTGCAAACGGCGATAGATATTGCCGGAGAGCTCGCGGTGCTGCGTTCCTTACGTGATGACTTGAATAATCTCCGTAGCGCAATGGAGGGCTTACCGCGTTTGGGGCAACCGATGCCGGAGGAAAAACCACACTGGGATTTTCTCCCCACGATTGATTGGTTTTGGATGAAGGTCGCGATAAAAGGCGGCTTGGCTGTGGTGATTGCGATGGTTTTTATAATGTGGATCCATCCACCCGGGGCAGGAAACGTTCCGGCTATGGCTTGGACCCTCGCCATCATGGGGCGTCCATTTTTGGCGGCCGGTGGCAGCGGTGATCTGCGATCTTTGCAGACGGCGCTGCGCGCCTCCCTGATTCTCGCCGCCTGCGCCGTACTGCTTCTGCTCACCACGCCGTTGTTAGCTAGCTATGTTGCCATGAGCGTAGCGTTGTTCGCCGTGCTGTTTGTATTCGGTTTCCTTACAGCACGCATCCAGGGAATTACCTATTGGATACAAGTTGCTTATCTAACGATCCCCGCGTTTGTGGGACTCAATCCGCAAAAGCCGGTCGCCTCGCAGACCATCATCGATACCTTTCTGGGCCTGATATTCGGCATCTGGATCGGATTTGTGGTGGGTAGACTTCTTTGGCCGGTCTTGCCCCAAAGAATCCTGCGAGATGATCTCGTCGCGCTTTGTACTCAGATCAAAGCGCTGCTCAACGGCGATCTTTATCCAGAGAGAATTCGGGCCCAGTTGTCCAATCTATCCGTTGAGGCTCTCGGAGCTATTCGCCAGATTCGAATAGCCGGATGTTCGGAGGAAGAAAGGACGAAGCTGGTTGCTCTGGTTCGTAGCCTCCAAACGTTAATAAGCCGGGTCAGCCAGTTGATTTCTCGGCGAGACCTATTGCCGGAAGTCACAGAACAGATCCTGAGGCCGCAGTTTGAACGGTTGGAAATTGAGTTTAAGCAAATAATGGATGCTTTTGCAGAGTGCTTTCGTGAGGGCGATTGCTCGCGTCAATTTCCGACCATCCATGGAGCTTTGACCGAAATGGATCGTGCAGTACAAGAGATTCGTGATCGCAATCTGTTAGGAGACTTGTCTGCAGAAGTATCGCTGCGTTTCCTCGATGTAGTTGATCGCTATCACGCAACCGCAGACGGGTTGGAGGAATGTGGTCGATTGATTAGTTCCCTGCGGATAGAGCGCTATTGGGGAGATTATGGATTCTAGGGGAGAGGTGATCGGTGATTGGTGAGAAGTGAGTGGTGGTTCGTAGGGGTGCGCGTACAAGCACCTTCGACAGGTGGTCCCAAGCTTTATCAAAGGAATGGGCCCTCAGCCGGCAAAGAAAGCCTGAGGGTCACGCCAGGAGGGGTGTTTTTGACTAAAACCGCGGAAAGTCAATTTGTGTCACAAAATAGCGACCTCAGTCCGGCGCGATTGACCAATTCCTGGAGGTCGACCCCATCGCCGATATCCAGGTAAGCTGTAGGCCCCGTAGAGGTTTACATGCTTCCAGCTTGCCGGGTTCGCTCGCTTGATCGCGTCGGCCCGTTGGTAATCCTGCCGGCGCTCTGCCTGGGCGTAAAGGATTTTCGGCGATTCCGGAACTCCCAAGACGGGACCTGGTTTAGTCGGTCAGTTTTGGGGGCTTGATTCCGACCGAATCCTGAAGCTTGTCCTCCGAGAAATCATACTCTCCCAGAATGGGTCACCACACGGGGTCTATCGGATGCACAGATTCAGCTGATTTCAGGCCACGAAAGCAAAAAGAGTCTAGAGGTCTACCAACACCTGTCACTCGAATCGGTCGATAAGGCGTACCAGGATGCGGTCCAGAGTGTGGGGATCTAAGAAGATTTCTGTGGGACTTTACGTACCTTTGTTGGGCTAACCCGATTAAGGGTTCACCTCACGAAACGGAAATTTTAGCACGTTAGTGCGCCGGGAGACTGCGCAAAGAGTAAAAGGTGAAAGTCCTCAACAGTAAAGGAATAGCAAACCACACTGGCCCCGAGTCATGCGTAACGCATCGCGAGGTGCGAGACGAAGCGTTGACAGGGG
>Ga0209647_1002759_pt1 | contig 14037 bp, 10 predicted proteins | sample GraSoi_2013_60cm_FD_185827 | JGI IMG/M metagenome (GOLD analysis project Ga0209647, IMG submission 185827) | Grasslands soil microbial communities from the Angelo Coastal Reserve, California, USA - Sample 9_17_2013_60cm (SPAdes) (version 2) | ecosystem: Environmental > Terrestrial > Soil >... | reverse complement strand
AATCCCAAGACCGTGGACCGGAGGCGCAAGCCGTCGGGGGCCAAGACCGATGCCATCGACGCCTATCTGTTGGCCAAGACCGGCCGCAGCGACCTGGCCGACCTGCGCCGCCTGACGCCGGACAGCCCCTTGGTCCAAGAACTGAAAGCACTGACTCGTGACCAGGATGGACTGATTCAGAGCCAGACGCGGCTGGTCAATCAACTGACCGCCTGCCTCAAGGCGTACTACCCCGTGGCCCTCGACCTGTTCACCAAGCTGCAGCAGCCACTCACGCTGGCGTTTCTGCAGGCGTATCCCACATTGGAGGCTGCCCAGCGCGTCGCAGTGGACGAGCTGACCCAGCTGCTGCGGCAGCACCATCATCCGACTCCTGGTCCCACGGCACAAGCGGTGTGGGAGCGGCTGCACCAGCCGCAGTTGCAGGCCGACATCACCACCACGCGGACCAAGTCACGCCTCCTGCTCGCCCTGGTCAGGCAGCTGACGCCGCTCCTCGAGCAGATCAAGCGCTATGACGAAGAGATCAACCGCCTTTTTCTCAGCCATCCTGACAGCCCGATCTTCTTGAGTCTCCCACGCGCCGGCAAGCGTCTTGCGCCCCGGCTGCTGGCAGGATGGGGCGACGACCGGGAGCGCTATCTGAGCGTGGCCGGTGTGCAGGCGTTAGCGGGCACCTCGCCGGTGGCCTATGAGAGCGGGAACTACTCGCGCGCGCATCGGCGCTATGCCTGCATCAAGCCGTTGCGCAATGTGTTGTATCAGTTCGCCTGGCCATCCACCTTCCAGGAGCCGTGGGCGGCGGCGTACTATCAGCGCAAGCGGTGCGAGGGGAAGAGTCATAGTATGGCGGCCCGTGCGCTGGCCAACAGCTGGGTGCGCATCATCCACGCGATGTGGCTCAAGCGGCGCCCTTACCTGGCCGAGACCTTCCTTGCCGCACAGCAAGCGCATGCTGGCCACGCCGCCTGATACTGTGAGTGCGGGACAAGGCCTGCTTAGACCCACCTTCCAAGGGGTAGGCGCGCTACCACGGTTTCCTTGGGCCGCTCGTGGTCCCCACGAGGTGCTGTCAGCTAGCCTTAAGACGACGGCAAGCCAGAACAGGAGGCGCAATGGACTCGGTTGAGACGATCAAGGTGGCCACGTTGCAGGCGCAGCAGCACTTGACGACAGATGAGGATGCGCTGCTCGCGGCCTTCCGCAGTCTGACGATGGAGCAGGCGAACATACTGGCACAGTGGACATTGCAGCGTTACGACGCGCGGCCTGACCGCTTGGATTGGCAACAGCTACTCGCTAGAATTGCCAATTTCGTAGATGGCGGATTGCTTGGCATGTACTCGGAACTGCTGACGCGAGAGCTCTTCTGGCCAGGTGCGATGTACCGTGGCGCCGATCCGGCCTCGCGCGATCACCTCATCCGGCGAGTCGAGGACAGGGCGCCGGACCGGAAGGCACTGAATGATCTGCTGCTGTGCCTCGCTTGGATCGGCGATGAGACCGTCCAGGACCTCTTTCGGTCGTGGCGTGTGCATCCGCCTGCCTGGCGCACAGCGCTCTACAGTCCGCCGGAGAGCTATGCTGTGGAAGCCGATTGGGAGCTAACACCTGCAGGTGAGCGGCGCGATCTCTTCTACACTACCTCGTACGAGTTGGTCGCGGTGGACAGGACTGTCGGGATGGAAGGGGCCAACCCGGTGCGAGCCGCGGTGTCGGAGCCAGTGGCAGGGAAGGAGTGTGGATGGTGCGGGCGCAACCTCAGCATCCTCTTCGCACTGGACCTTCGTGACTCTCGGTTGGCATTTCTTGGTTTATCTGGCACGTCGCTGCACATTGCGCGCTGCGATTTCTGCTCACCCTACGCGACGGTCTTCACTGACGTGGACTTGGAGGGCGATGTGCGTTGGAGTGCGAGTAACGGGCCCCAGCCGGTGGACTTCGATTCGGGCTGGGCAGAGTACCCGTTGGTGGGGCGGCAGCTAGTCCTTGGACCACGACGGCGTACGTCGGCCGAGACGGTTGGCATTTATCAGGGCGCGCACAACTCGGAGCTCGGGGGGCATCCTGATTGGATTCAAGATGCAGAGTATCCGGCATGCCCTGAGTGTCAACGGCGGATGACGTTTATTGGACAGGTCGAAACTGACGACGTAATCGAGAACGCCGAAGGCATCACCTCTGCTTTTCTCTGCGCCGAGTGTGGCCAGGCGGCGACCACTTACCAGCAAACGTAAACTGCGTGGGCGGAGGACAGCAGTACCGACCGAGGGTACTGCACGCCTCGCCACGCGCACACTGGGCTTGTTTGGGACTGCACTATTGGAGCCTGAGAAGACCACACAGTTACACTCCAAGCCATCCGCGGCATAGGCGAATGTCACTCAATCCTGACGCCGCGTGAATCCTTATCCCTAACAGAGGTTAATACCTCGTCGCGACATGTCCCTCTGCGCTCTCACAGGGGGATTGACATAGAGGGTCTTATATCTCAGAGTTCGTGCTAGGATCGTTCACGTGGGTGCGATAGGCCGTTCATCCCTTGGCCCAATACAGGCCGCAGATGAGTCGAGGTCGTCGCGCCCTCGCCCTCCGCATTGACGAACCCGAACAGTTGCCTGGGCCGGCCCCGAGTCGAGCCCGCATCCCGTAAGGCTGGGACGGCGAGGAGAGAAGGGAGCACGAGGATGAGCGAGCTCCCCGTGGTGGTCGGGATCGAGGTGGCAAAAGCCCGTTTGGATCTCGCCGTACGGCCCAGTGGGGAGCAACGGCAGGTAAGCCATGACGCCAGCGGGATCGCGGAGGTGGTCACCTCTCTGCAGGAGTTGGCGCCTCAGGTCATCGTGCTGGAGGCGACTGGTGGGTACGAAGTGCCCGTGGTGGCAGAACTGGGCACGGCCGGGCTCGCGGTGGCCGTGGTCACCCCCCGCCAGGTGCGCGACTTTGCCCAAGCCAGCGGACGTCTGGCCAAGACGGACCGGCTCGATGCTCAGGTCCTGGCACCCTTCGCCGAGGCGCTGCACCCGGTCCCCCGCCCCCTGCCAGATGCCCAGGGGCAGGAGGTGGCCGCGCTGGTCGAGCGGCGTCGGCAGGGAGTGGCGCTGCGGACCGCGGAGCAGCATCGGCTGGGAACCACCCGGACCCCAGCGGTCCGTGCCCCTATTCAAGCCCATCTGGAGTGGCTGGATGCCGATCTGCGGGCGCTTGACGACGAGCTGCAGCGCCGCGTGAAGGCGAGCCCATGGTGGCAGGAGCGCGCGGCAGTGCTGCGCCGTGCCCCGGGGGGAGGCCCGATCGTCTCGCTCACGTTGCGGGCGGATCTGCCCGAGCTGGGCCGGCTGTCGCATGCCCAGCTCGCCGCATTGGTTGGGGTCGCTCCCCTGAACCGCGAGAGCGGCATCTGGCGGGGTCGACGCAGCGTCTGGGGTGGGCGCGCAGCGGTGCGGGCGGCGCTCTCCATGGGAACCCTGCGCGCCACCCGGTGTCATCCCGTCATCCGCCAGTTCTACGAACGCCTCTTGGCGGCGGGCAAAGCGAAGAAGGTCGCGCTGGTGGCGTGCATGCACAAGTTGCTCACCATCCTCAATGCCATGGTCAGGCACCAGACTCCCTGGCAGGCCCTGGCAGGCTCAGGCGGCCTGAGCCTGCCAGGGAGTGGGCAAGGCACGTCACAGTTGCTCATTTGTCATCGTGGGATCAGGCAATGCCGTCTGGCTCTTAGTACGACAGCGACAGTTACGAGTGGAAGACCCATGAAATCAGGATCGGCAGCGAGCAGGCTCTGCTTGGTCTCGATGCCGCCGATGTCGCGCAGTTCTTGGGTCCATGGCGAGCGTCATGCGATTAAGTGTCGCTGAAGTATTAGAATCTGGGTTTAATGACCGTTGAGCTGGAGTATTCACAAAAGGAGCGGCACCACTTCCCCTCCAGGGCTTCAGCCCGGGGTGTTCGTGCCGCGAGATGAAGATGAATCAGATCACAGGTGGCGAGCTTATCTTCGAACAGCACAGCGCCGTGCGGTGGATTCTGTTTAACCGCCCACGTCAGCGCAATGCGCTGACGTGGGCCATGTACGACGGACTTATCGCCGTCTGTAGACAAGTGAACGCAGATCCTACCATACGGGCGATGGTGCTAGCTGGAGCGGATCACGTGTTCGCGGCGGGCACTGATATCGCGCAGTTTCGGGACTTCAAGACAGAACAGGATGCCATGGATTACGAGGCGCATGGCAATCAGGTGATGGGCGCTCTGGAATCAGTACGGGTCCCAGTGATTGCCGCCATCGCGGGGGCCTGCACAGGCGCGGGTGCGGCAATCGCTAGTTGTTGCGATGTGCGAATCGCCGCGCCATCGGCCCGCTTCGGCGTCCCAATCGCACGCACCCTGGGCAATTGTCTCTCTCACCAGAATTATGCGCGCCTTGTGGCTCTACTCGGTTTTTCGCGCGCCAGGGAGATCCTGATGACCGGACGTCTCATGGATGCGGAGGAATTGCGAGCGGCCGGAAGTGTCGCCGAGGTGGTCGCCGAAGAGCAACTCTTCGACCGCGCTCAAGAGCTAGCCGAGAGCATCGCGGCGAACGCGCCGCTCACATTGCAGGCGACCAAGCAGGCTATGACGCGGGTCCGAAACCGCCTATTCCCTGTGGAGGACGACGCTGATATCATTCGAATGTGTTATATGTCTCAGGATTTTCGGGAAGGAATGGAATCGTTTCTGGCCAAACGGAAGCCGTCATGGAGGGGCGAGTGATTTGAGAGAGCTATTTAGGAGCCAACTCTTCCATCACGCCAGACTGGCGGAGGCGCTGGCAGTAGAGGTGAGGAGCAGCGCCCTCATTTGACGAAATAATAGCCCATCCCTGGTTCGGTGAATATATGCTGGGGCTGGGAGGGATCGTGCTCGACTTTGTGGCGCACCCGCCCTATATAGACTCTCAGGTATTCAGCATCGCGACAGTGGTTCATGCCCCACACCCGCGTCAGTAATATACCGTGGGGATAAACCCTGCCCGGATGGAGCGCCAGCTCCTGCAGGATACTGAACTCCGTGGGAGTGAGCTTTATGAGATCCCCGTCGCGCCAAACCTGCCGTTGCTCGAAATCAATCTCGATATCCCCAAAGCGCTGCGTCCCTGCGGAGCGCGGCACATCGGCCCAATCGGCGCGGCGTAGCACCGCCTGAACCCGGGCGATAAGTTCCCCTACTCCGAATGGTTTAGTGAGATAATCATCGGCTCCCAGATTCAACGCGGCAACTTTGTCGGTTTCGTCGCCCAAAGCGGTCAGTATGATGACAGGAACCGTGCTCATGTGTCTGAGGCGACGGCAGACTTCGAGCCCATCCAGTTGCGGCAACATGATATCCAGGATCACAGCGGCAAATATCGTGCGGTCGAACGCCGCCAACGCCTCCAAACCATCCGTGGCTAAAACCACGGTGTAGGCATGTTTTTCAAGGGAGTGCTGGATGAAGTCACGGATGCTCGGTTCGTCATCGACAACCAGAATACATTTGTTTTGCGGCATGTTTGGCGTGCTCCTTTCTTCGTACTAGCCATCAACCGGCCCAGACGAGCGGGGCATGGAGCATAGAGGGCGGGAACCACAGGTGAAAGACGGCGCCGCGCGTTCCATCTGTGCGGTTGGTTGCCCAGATTCGTCCCTGATGAGCCTCCACAAATCCTCGACAGATCGCTAAGCCCAGTCCCACACTGTTCCGATTGCGCTCGCGAACATCTTCAACCTGATAAAAACGATCAAAGATGCGGTCGGTGAGATGCGGAGGAATACCAGGCCCATTGTCTGTAATCGTCATAGTTAGTCCAGAACGCGGGGAAGTCAGCCGCTCCTCGTACGTGGCCGACATTTCGACGAGGAGACTCGGACCACTATAGCGCCGCGCATTGTCCAGGATGTTGCGCAGAACTACGACCATGCGCCGCCTATCAACATTGAGGAGAGGCAAGCCTTCAGGTAGTCGCGCCTGCACCCAATGTCGATCCTCCGGTACGAAAGCCAGTTCGATCGCCTCCTCCACCAGGACGTTCAGCCTGTACAGTTCGGGATACAGCTTGAGCGTACCGGCTTCGACCTGTGACATGTCCAGCAGATTCGTCACCAGATCTGCCAGGCGATTACTTTCGTCCACGATACGGCTGAGGCTATGGCGCTGCCAGTTCAGATCAATTTCGCCGTCCGTTTCATCGAGAAGACCGGTGGCATATCCCTTGATGGCTGTCAGCGGGGTACGCAGCTCATGCGAAACAATCGCTAACAGATTCCGCTTGATGCGCTCCGCCTCGTGCTCAACCGTGAAGTCTTCAAATATCTTGCCTCGTCCGATCAGTCTGCTGTTTGCATCGCGCACCTGGAAGAGGTGCATGCGAATGTCGCGTTGCACTGGAACGAATTGACCTTGCGTCCGATAGATTCCGTGCAACTGGAATTCAATACTATGGGGATTGTGGCCGCCCTCGGAGGGTTCGAACACCTCACGATAGAGATTCGGCGACGCCAGCATCGCGATTAACCGTTCTTGCAGGCGGCTATCCCGAATAAGGGAGGTGTGTAACTCGTGTTGTGGAATACCCACTGCTCGACAGAAGACGGGATTGGCATAGACGATCTGTCCGGAGGGGCTTTGCAGCACGACCGCCTCATGCATGCTCCGGAGAATGGCTTCCAGGGTATGGAATTGGGTCTGAATGGTCTCATCACTTTTTTGCAGATGGGAACGGATCTGCTCCTCCATCACCAGGAATGCGGTCATCAACTTTCCGATCTCATCCATACGATGCCGATCGTTCGATAGGAGGCCGGCGGACATGCCTTGAACTGGACCGTTGGGTTGCACCCGCGAAACCGCGCTGGCGAGTCGGGTGAGCGGTAAGATGAGCCGCCAACGCATCATGTACCAGAAGAACGTGGCTCCAATGATGACCAGGAACAGGGCAACAATCAATCCGCGTTCGAACTCGGTGACAATGGCAAAGGTGACATCGGCCGGCCGTTGCACCACAACAGACCAGTTCGCTTCAGGGACCGGCACAAAACTATACAGCCAGTCACGGCTCTGCTGGTGGGCGGTGAAGTTGCCGGTCTCATCTCCCTGCGTGACCGCCGCAACCCCCGAAGGAAGATCCGGCAGATCTTGTGAGGTAGGATCCGCCTTGGTAGTAGCGACCGTCTGTCCGTGGTGATCAATGATCCAGATGCCCACCTCGCTCGTGGGGGATAGCTGGCGCTGAATCGCCTGGAGGTGGAGGTTGAAGATATCCAGCGAGAAATCGATCGCCATAATGCCGACCAGTAGCCCCGATTGGCTCCTCATGGGTGTGGCTACGGTGAAGACGCTGGTATGAAACGTATCGCTGATCCGCCGGGATGAGACATAGGGCGCGCTGCTGCGGATCGCCCCCAGGAAGTAGTCACGACGCCCGAAGTCCTGGACGATGCTTATCTGGTTGCTGGGATAATTGAATATCATTTTGCCGGTCGGGTCAAGAATGAAGTACATGCTGATATCCGGGTGAGCGCCAAAGGCGGACGAGAAGAGTGAGTTCAGCTGCCTGGGGTCGAGGCTAGTTGCCGCCTGGCTTGTGGCCAACTCTCGATCAATCTCGGAGGCCGATTGCACATAGGCTCCGGTCTCCAGCGCCACGGCCTGAGCCAGACCTTGATCGGATTGAAACGCATTCTGCTCGAGAGTATTGCGCTGAAACAGATAGAGCCCCCCCCCACCTAGGAGCACAGGAATCACGAACAGGAGGTACAAACTCAGAAGTTGCAGACTGACCTTTTGCCGCACGATATTGGGCATACGACGCCTCCTGAGAAGCAGACGGGGCCCGCTCACATTTCATCCGGCCATGTGCGTGTGTGACGAGTAGTGTACACCCGATAGCGCGCATGCAGCGCGAGATGCAGCAACAAGTTCGTTACGCGTCTTGTTATGCCCATGGCTATTTCTGTCAAGTATACTTCGCGTGAGTTCAAGCAAACCGTGTGCGGATCGACGATGATCTCCCTGCCAGAGAAGGTGTTGAGCATGGCTATCGACCTCGTTCCCCGTCCCCAACCAGACCTTGATTGTCAAGCCAGACGTGTGCCTACGAACGAACAATAGGAGAGGTAGCGCCGTGCATGAGCTATTCCTTACCCTGGGCTTTGGCATAGTGTCGGCCGCCATTCTTTCGCTTTCGGCCGTGGCATTCACGCTCGAGTACGCGGTTACCAATGTCGCCAATCTCGCGCATGGCGAGATCCTGACCGTTGGGGCCTACGCGGCCTACGTCGTGCACCAGTCAACAGGCAATATTGTGCTTTCCGCGCTTGCCGCCGCCGCCGCCGGCGGGCTCATAGCGCTCGCCATGCAGACCCTGGTGGTCAATCGCTTCGTGCGCAGTCGCGCCGGAACGATGGCGACCTTCATCGCCACGCTGGGCATGGCCTTCATCATTCAGAACACTCTGGTTATCATCTTCGGCGCCGCCAATGTCGCGTATACGATCCCCCAAGGCGCCCCGATGCAGGTGGGACCGTTCCTCTGGACGTCCACGGAGATCGAGATCATCCTCTCGGCGCTGGCGATTACGGCGGTGCTCTTCGTGATCATCACCTACACGAAATTTGGCAAAGCGCTCCGGGCCGTCTTCCAGAATCGGGAATTGGCGCGCGTCACCGGCATCAATTCCGGTTTCGTGGCGGCAGCTACCTGGTTGCTGGCCGGTTTAGTCGCCGGCTATGCGGGCTTCATTCTCGCCGAGAGCGTGGGGACCTTCACGCCCTATTTCGGTTTCAGCTTCTTCCTCATCACTCTTACCGCCACGGTCGCGGGTGGGCTAGGTAAGCCGTTTGGCACCATGGCCGGCGCGGTCATCGTCGGTATGGCGCTGGTTTTCACCGGTGGCTACATCAGCGCCAGCTACAATCTCGCCTTCGCCTTCGCAATCCTGGCGATCGTCATCCTGGTGCGCCCACGCGGCCTCTTTACCAAGCCTGGGAGGAGCATGTTCGAATGATCTCTCAATTTTGGGCGCAGTATCTCATCTCAGTCCTGACTGAAGGCGCGATCTTCGGGATCGCGGCGCTTGGGCTGAACGTCATCTGGGGCTGGGCCGGTGACTTTGATCTGGCCTACTACGGGTATGTGGCCCTGGGCGCCTACATGACGATCGTCCTTACCATCGGACAACCGATTCCCCCAGCCCAATTCATCCTGGGGCTGCAATTGCCCTATCCCCTGGCGATGATCGGCGCGGTCGCGTCCTCGGCCCTGCTAGGACTGGTCGTTGGCCTGATTGCCCTGCGCAATCTCAGGGGCATCTATTTCTCGATCGTCACGCTGGGCGCGGTCTACGTCCTGTACGTGTTCGCGAGCCAGTATGTACCCTTGTTTGACGGCTACAATGGGGTCTACGGCTTGATCAACGCAATGGGTGACGTACTGAATATCCCCTTTAACGACTATCCGTACTATTTCGTTGCTTTCTGCCTCATCCTCATCGTGCTCGTGTTCCTATTCATGGGACGCGTCTCGGAGAGCCGTTTCGGCCTTGTGCTCCGATCCCTGCGCGAGGACGAACGGGCCGCCGCTGCCTTTGGCCGGAACATCTATGCGCTCAAACTGAAGGCCTACGTCCTGGGAGCCGCCGTGGGCGGCTTATCCGGTAGCTTGCTGGCGGCATACTTGACCGCGTTCAATCCCTCAGCCTGGGCGCCGCTGGAAGCTATCGTCCTCTACTCCGCTGTTCTGGTGGGAGGTAGGGGGAACATCCGGGGTGTCATCCTGGGTGTGGTCATGATCTTCATGGTGATTCAGGAGTCTACGCGCTTCCTACCAGATGTCCCCGGGCATCCGAATGTCATACCATCCCTGCGCTTGAGCACGATCGGACTCGTGCTCGTGCTCTTTCTCTTCTTCCGGCCCCAGGGTCTCATCCCTGAACGCCGGTACCACTATCACCTACCCTACGTGGATTCCGAGCCTGAATCAGATACCCAGCCTCCTACAGAGGTGGTGACCACGTCCACGGGTCCGGTTCACGAAGCGCCGGGAGTAAGTAGGGCTTCAGTTCCAGATATTCTCGTCGTAGAGGGGTTGTCCAAGCACTTTGGCGGCGTAGCCGCCGTGGACCAGTGCTCCTTCCGAGTGCCAATGGGTCAGGTAACCGGATTGATTGGCCCCAATGGCGCGGGCAAGAGCACGGCGATCGATCTCATATCAGGGTTCAAGCTTCCTGATGCGGGCACTGTGACATTCAACGGTGTCAATGTCACCGGCCTGCCTCCTCATCGAATCTCCCGACTGGGGCTAATCCGCACCTTTCAGACGCCGAGAGAGTGGCCGGGCTTGACAGTATTGGAGAACGTACTACTGGCCAAATATGAACCGCGCCAGGAGACGCTGTTGCGCAGTCTCATCGGACCTGGACTGGGGCGCCATACGATTGCGGAAGCGGATCTGCTGAGTGCCCGTGAGATCATGACTGAATTTGGCCTGAGCGACCTAGCCAATGAGCGTGCCGGGAACCTCAGCGGTGGGCAGAAGCGGCTGGTCGAGTTTGCCCGTATCCGCATGGCACAACCGAAACTGGTCATCCTCGATGAGCCGATGGGCGGTGTGAATCCCGTTCTGGGCGAACGCATGGCAGCGGCGATTGCCGGGTTTGTCACCTCCGGTACGAGTGTCGTTGTGGTCGAGCATAATTTGCCATTTATCGAACGGGTCGCTCACCAAGTGGTGGTGATGGCGCAGGGAGCGGTTATCGCCTCCGGCCCCTTCGAGAGCCTCCGCGCGAATCAGAGTGTAATCGATGCGTATCTTGGCGATGAGGTGGGCGTATGAGCGAGCAAGAGGCCGTCCTGCGCGTTGAGGGGGTAACCGCCGGCTACGGCGGACTGCCCATTATTGAGCAGGTCAGCATTACAGCGCGCCGAGGCGCGATTACCGCTATCGTCGGACCCAACGGTGCCGGCAAATCGACACTGCTGAAAGCCGTTGCTGGGTTGATTCGCCCTACGGCAGGGAGGATCTGGGTCGATGGCAGAGACATCACTGGACTTCCGCCTGAAGTGGTTGTCCGGCGTGGCATTGCCTACGTCCCCCAGGTCGAGAACGTGTTCCCAGATCTCACGATTCGCGAGAACCTCGATATGGGGGGCTACATCCGCAAGTCTGGTGTGAGAGAGCGGATCGAGCAGCTTTTCGAGTACTTTCCCGACCTGAAAGTGGCAGCGCACCGGCACGCCAGTACATTGAGCGGCGGCCAGCGCACTATGCTGGCCCTGGCTCGAGGCCTGATGGTTGACCCTGCTGTGCTGATCCTGGATGAACCAAGCGTAGGTCTCTCGCCGCGCTTCCAGGGGATGATCTGGGAACAAATCGAGCGGATTCGGTCGACCAATGTCGCTCTCCTCATCGTTGAGCAGAATACCCGTGAGACCTTGCGACATGCCCAATGGGCCTATGTGCTCGTCCTGGGGGAGAACCGGTTAGAGGGAACCGGGCGAGATCTTCTGGACGACCCAGAGGTGGTCAATCTCTATATTGGACGGCTTTCCTAAATGGGCAGTTCGACACTATCAGCGAGCTGGGGCGGAGAAAGAGAGGAGCAGAGAACCAGCGAGATCCCACTCAACGGGCGCCTGTAGACCGATCAGTGACGACCAGGTTTACAGTGATCGACGAACAAGCGGACGGCCATGCATGGTGTGCAGGCGGCTGTCTGGATCTTTCGAAAGGCAGAGGCAATGCGTAAGCACACTTTCATCTTAGCGCTCCTGATCGTACTGGGGCTATCCTCTTGCGGCACCTCGGCATCCAACTCCAATATACCCAGCGGGCCGGTAACTATGGGGGTACTCTCCTGCTTCACCGGTACGCTGGCCAGCCTTGGGCAAGCCATGTTACAGGGCGCCCAGGTAGCCCAGAAAGAGATCAATGATGCGGGCGGCATCCTTGGCAAAAAGCTGAATCTGGCGCACGCGGATACGCAGTGCGATGAAGCTGACTCCGTTCCCGCGGTACACCAGCTCCTTGCTTCCCAGAACCTGGTAGGCATTATCGGTCCCGAAACTCAGGAGATCAACGCCGTCGCTCCGATTCTCACCGCGGCCAAGATTCCTGATGAGTTCCAGGGCGGCAGTACCATCTTCGACCACAACACCAATCCCTGGCTCTGGCGCAACAGTCCTTCCGATTCGCAGCTAGGCGTCGCCATGGCACTCTACGCTCAAAAAAAGGGTTATAGGAACGCGGCACTGCTCTTCTACTCTGACATAGCTGCGCAGACGTTTGCTCACCCAATCACGGCGACCTGGCAGAAGATGGGTAATCAGATCGTGGCCAACGTGACGGTAGCCCCCGACCAGACCGATTATCGCACGCAGGTTCAACAGGTCATTAACTCCCATCCAGACGTGATCTTTACCCAGACCGACCCCGCGACGGCAGCGGTGCTCTTCCAGAACTTCAAGGAACTTGACAACCTGGCCATTCCGTTCATCGGGACCGACGTGACCGGCGCCGATGACTTTCTGAAGGCCATCACCTATCCGGTCGCCCATGCCCACCTCACCTCGGTCTATGGAACTTCGGTGAGCGGTAAGTCGGCCGACGATTTCAACAGCGTGTACACCTCGCTGTTTGGCAGCGCGAATCCACCTCTCCCCAACGCAAACTACGCCTATGATGCGGTCATCAGCCTGGCCCTGGCTATCGAGAAAGCCAACTCCATTGATGGCACCGCCATCAATAAACAGATGGATCAGGTGACGAATCCCCCAGGCACTATGTGCTACACCTACGCGTCTTGCCTGGCGCTCATCAAGGCGGGAACAAAGATCGATCAGGAGGGCGCCAGCGGCGACCTCAGTTATAACAAGTACCACAATGTATTCGGGCCCTATGGCGCCTTCCAGGTTGACCTGAAAGGAACCGAGCAACAGGTCATGCTTCTCTCCGCGCCTGATCTGGCGGCGGTCACACCGTAGCCCGCAGTTCGCGTTTGCCGGGTCTTCCGGTCCACAACCGGGAACCCTGGACTCGGAAGACCCGGCAACAGATTCGATCATGCCTATGACGGGGAGTTCGCTGACCGTGGCAAATATCATGCACGCTCTTCAAAACAGTCGCGCCTTGGAAGCCGTTCTCTCGGCCACGGCTGCCAGCCAGCGCTGGCTGGCCACGGCCCCCAGCCCCTTGAGTATCGCCAGGCTCCTGCCTGGTGATTCCTCCGGAAGCCCACCGGTGTTTCTCTGCCCGCAGTGCCAGTCTAGACTCGGATCGGGCAATGAAACCTATCGCCGCTTCGCGGTATGCGACTACTGTGGGTACCACTTGGTCTGGTCGGCAAATGCTCGAATCGAACAGCTCGCTGATCGAGAGACGTTCCGGACAATAGGACGGCTGATTCAGGCGGTGGATTTCCTGAGATTTGTGGATGAGCTACCCTATGCCACGAGGCTGAAGCTCGAACGGGAGAAAACCGGGCTGAATGACGCCGCCATCATCGGTCGGTGTCGGATTGGCCAGATTGACGTCGTGTTGGCCCTGCTGGATTTTCACTTTATGGGCGGAAGTATGGGCTCGGTCGTCGGCGAGCAGATTACCGGGGCCTTCGAGTATGCGTTGCGTCATCGCCTTCCGGTGGTGACGGTAGTGAATACCGGTGGGGCGAGGATGCAAGAAGGCACCATCAGCCTGATGCAGATGCCCAGGACCGCCGCCGCCGTGCAGCGCTTCCACGCCGCCGGCTTATTCTATTGTTCCGTCCTGGCAAGTCCAACCACCGGGGGGGTCTGGGCCAGCTTCGCGAACCTGGGAGATGTGATCCTGGCTGAACCGAAAGCGATCATCGGTTTCGCTGGGCCGCGTGTTGCCGAGCAGGTATTGGGGCAGCGACTTCCGGAAGGATCATACCGTTCGGAGATGTTACTGGCCGCTGGGATGATCGATGCCATCGTCCCGCGCGAAGAACTGCGGCCAGTGGTTTCCTGGCTACTACAGGCAGCGCTGAGCCCGGCTTCCGAA
>Ga0209647_1002755_pt1 | contig 14047 bp, 15 predicted proteins | sample GraSoi_2013_60cm_FD_185827 | JGI IMG/M metagenome (GOLD analysis project Ga0209647, IMG submission 185827) | Grasslands soil microbial communities from the Angelo Coastal Reserve, California, USA - Sample 9_17_2013_60cm (SPAdes) (version 2) | ecosystem: Environmental > Terrestrial > Soil >... | reverse complement strand
GTACATATTTTCCATGGGGGAGCCTCCTTGGCTGTATCTGAATCAGCGGGGTCGCTGAGTTCAGCTTTTTTACACCAAGCGCTCCTCCATGACTTATTCATTCAAACAATCTGTCCGGAACCTTGGTCATCATTTCCCAGAAGCCCGTTTCTGGAGAGCTTCCGGTTCGGCGACCCGCAGCGCGAATGAAGCGATTATTTTGGGGAGTCGTTGCCGCGCCCTTTTGCCACAAAGATTCCTTCTTCGATTAGCTTGGCGTCGACAAGATCCACAAGCGCATCAATGTGCTTCAGCAGCGTCGCGGGAGAGGCCTCAGTGAGCGCTCGTACGAGTGAACCCCACGGTTCTGACAGATGAGACAAAAGCCGCTTTTCACCCGGATGCGGCTTTCGTTCTAGAGCGAACCATACGTCAAAGAAACTCGCCAGGAAAGCGGTGACGCGGTGCTGAAAACTCACGATGTCACCGCGATTCAGAGCGACTTCGATTTGGTGTCGATACGATGAATGGTTTCGCCGGAGCACGGGCCAGTTCTTTCTCAGTACCGCACTTCTGAGCCCTTCGGGATACGCCACGCGAGCACGATTCTGCAGTCCCTGATACCAACCTCGCGGGTCAAGTAGTGCTTCCGAATGAACGACGTTGTACCAAAAACAGGTGGTATACCCGAGCGAAGCTTCGTGACGCGATAAAATGCGCTCGATTTGCCCCTCAATCCACTCAGGCGAACGGTACATAATATCGATGTGCGTGCCAGTGGATGGATCGCTCCACTCGTCGCCGGGTTCCCAGAAGCGATTGTCGATTTCCGCGCTCTCCCCCACAAGTGTCCGTCGAAAATCGACCGGCACTTCCCGGACCGTGTAGACGTAGAGATCGTAGTCGGACGCAACGTCGCTTGTTGCCGCCGCACGCGAACCCCCGAGAACCACCGCTAGGACCTGAGGCAGCTTGCCGAACGCTTGTGTCAGACGCTGTATGACATCGCGCGCATCCGTGGGTTGAATGTTCTGATTCATATCGGTCATGTTTATCGGAGTCCGGCACGGAGTTGCATTCGCGTGGCAGGAGCCGAAGTTTAGACCAGCCTGCGCTGTATCTTATCGACAAGGAGCCCGGCTCGCGTCAATTCCGTTCGCAGCCCAGCAGAATCTTTAAACACTACCCCACGCAAACCAAACTGGATAGCCGTTTCGACGTTTTCACGGGTGTCGTCAATGTAAATGGCCCGACTCGGCTCGATTCGAAAAGTATCCAGGAAAATCTTAAATATACGCCGGTCTGGCTTCAACACCTTGACCTGTCCAGAAAGCAGCACGCCGTCAAACCAGCTCAGGCATTCGAATCGATTGACAGCGATGGGGAACGTCTCCGCTGACCAATTGCTGAGTGCATATATCGGCACACTCCGCGCGCGCAATTCTCTGAGAATGTGGACTGTGCCAGGGATCTCTCCCCCGAGCATTTCTTCGTATCGTTCAACCCAAGCGTCAATTAACTTTGCCTTGTCTGGATAAAGTCGTTTAAGAGAACCGCAACCATCAGCAAACGGTCGACCGGCATCTTGCTGCGCGTTCCACGACGGTGTACAAACGGCAGCGAGGAAGTATTCCATCGCCGTTTCATTGCCATTGAACAGCTTGCGGTAGAGGTAACGTGGGTTCCAATCGATTACCACACCCCCAAGATCGAAGATTGCGACACAAACTTTTGTCATTGCAAATCCATTCTATCTTTTTTGCGTGAGTCGTCCATTATGTCTGTGTCACAAGTTCAGCGGAACATATCCGGGCCGGATGTCCGGTTGTTGGAAGTCTCACCAGATAGGTAACGAGAAACGCGCTTGTATTGACTGGTCTGGCCAATTTCTGGGTCGTCAGCGACCCGGAAGTGATCCAAGCTTGCCGTTGTAGGCTGAGCGAGTAGCAACAGGTCTCCGGGTTTGGCGAAGTTCGGGCTTGTGCTACATTGAAAATGCCCGCATAGAGACATGAAATCCGCACAGACAAAGGCCATCACTGTTCGCGCCGCAACCGGGAAGTATGCCGTGGTGTGCGGCAGCGGGGCGATTGCGAAGGCGCAGCAGGAGATTGTGCGGCTGGGAAAGTTTTCGAGCGTGCACATTTTGTCGTCGCCGCCGGTGTGGCATGTGCTGGAGAAAAAAATTCGGCAGGGCATTCCCGCACGGTTGGCGCCGTTTGTGCACCTGTTCGATGATGCGGAGTCCGAGAAGAATCTGCAGTCGGTGGAGGGTTTGGCACAATCGCTGGTGGCGGCGGGAGCGGACCGTCATGCCTTGATTGTGGCGATTGGCGGCGGCGTGGTGGGAGACGTTGGGGGATTTGTGGCCGCTACGTATCTGCGCGGAGTTTCGCTGGTGCACGTGCCGACGACGGTGGTGGCGCAGGTGGACAGCGCGCTGGGCGGAAAGACCGGAGTGAACTTGCCGGAAGGGAAGAACCTGGTGGGGGCGTTTTATCCGCCGCGGCTGGTGCTGGCGGATCCCCAATTGCTGGCGACTTTGCCGGTGCGGGAGTTTCGCGGGGGGCTGGCGGAAGTGATCAAGTACGGCGTGATTGCGGACGCGAAATTGTTTGCGTTCCTGGAAAAACGGATGGACGCGATTTTGCGGAGGGATGCCGAGGCTTTGGGATTTGTGATCCGGCGGTCGATTGCGATCAAGGCGCAGGTGGTGAGTAAGGACGAGAAGGAATCGGGCTTGCGCGAGATTTTGAATTTCGGACATACGTTCGGGCACGCGCTGGAGTCGGTGACGCGGTATCGGCATTTCCAGCACGGAGAAGCGGTGGCGTGGGGAATGATGTGCGCGGCGCTGCTGGGGCATGAAGTGGCGGGAACGCCGGCGGACGTGGTGTCGCGAATCGTGGCGCTGGTGCGGCAGATGGGGCCGCTGCCGGCGTGGCCGGACGCGACGCCAAGAGAGATGATGGATGCGATGCGGTCGGACAAAAAAACGCGAGGGGGGAAGTTGCGGTTTGTGCTGTCGAAAAAACTGGGGCAGGCGCGGACGTTCGATGGGGTGCCGGAAAAGACGGTGGAGTGCGTTCTGCGGTGCGCGCCGCAGGTTTTTGTGAAGCCGGTGGAATCGCTGGGGAAGTGCAATGGTTGATACGGAGACGCTGCCGAAGGGCACGCAGCCGGAGGGGGCGACCAGCGAGCAGGACGCTTCGCGGAAGGTGCGCGAGATGTTTACGCGGATCGCGCCGCGTTACGATCTCCTGAATCACCTTCTGTCCGGACAGATGGACAAGCGCTGGCGGGCGCGCGCGGCGCGAGAGTTGCGGCCGATTCTGGAGCGGGCCGACGCGCGGGTGCTGGATCTTTGCTGTGGGACGGGCGACCTGGCGTTTTCATTGGCACGCGGGGCGAAGGCGAACATTATCGGCGCGGATTTTTCGCACACCATGCTGGTGCGGGCGAGGGCCAAGGCTGTTGCGGAAGCGAATGGGTCGGCGCCGGTGCCGTTTTTTGAGGCGGATGCGCTGCGCTTGCCGTTTGCGGATGGATCGTTTGACCTGGTGACGACAGCGTTTGGCTTTCGGAATCTGGCGAACTATGAGGCGGGGTTGCCGACTTAGGCAAGTAGGCATACGCCGGGCGGAACCGTGGCGATTCTGGAGTTCACGGAGCCTGCGCCCGGGATTATCGGCGATGCTTACCGTTTTTATTGTCAGAAAGTGCTGCCGAAGATTGGCGGACTTATTTCCGGAGATGCCGCGGCGTATGCCTACTTGCCTAAGTCGGTGGCACGATTTTTTCATCCTAACGAATTAGCAGAGTTGATGGGCGAAGTGGGGTACGCGAAAGTGCGCTACGTGCTGATGATGCTGAAGTCGGTGGCGATTCACATTGGCGTGAAGGCCTAGTTCTTTTTCCGCGTATAGATGAAGTCGTATTCGTCGGTCCAGGTTTTGCCGTGATCGGCGGAGGCCTGGCTGAACTGGCGGACCTTGTCCGGAGCCAGAGGGAAGAAGCGGAGATGGCGCTGGTTGGAGGTGCCGTCGGGCTGGGCCTGGTCCTGGGTATAAAAATCCATCACGCCGTCTTTCAGGCCACCGTAGAAGTGAATCATGCCCGCGCTGTTGTCTACCCAGAACTGTTCCCAGCGTTTTTCCGCGACGTTGTAGACGTTGTAACTTTTTCCGGCGTAGAGGCTGTTATTGCTGGTCCAGTTTTCGACGATCACGCAGTCGCCGAGAGAAAGTTCGATGCGGCTGTCCCCGGCGGGCATTTCTCCTTTTGCGGTAACTACGCTCCATTCGCCAATCCAGAAATCGAACTGGCGGTATTCCGGGCCGAATTTGCAGGGGGCCTGGGCGCGTTTGGCCTGGTCGAGGAGTTTGGCGAAGCGGGGATCGTTGTGGAGGGAAACCAGGTCCGCGTCGGCGGAAAGCTGATCGGGGAGGGCATAGCCGGCTTTAAGGGCCTCGTCGAGCGCTGTGAATGAGGCGGTGGGATTTCCTTTCAGCGCTTGCGCTTCTGCGATCGCGTACTGCGAGAGATATCGCGGTGTGCCCGCTGATTCCGCTTTGGCGAAGGAAGCGAGTGCGTCGTCAAATTTGCCGAGGGATTTTTGGGAGGTGCCGAGGCGATACCAGAAGCGGGCGTTGGCGGGAGCTTTCTGTGTCAGTGACAAATAGGCGGCTTCGGAGGCTTTCCAATCGTGGGCCTGGTAGACCTTGTCGGCGGCGGCCTCGGGATCGTCGGGGACGGGTGTTTGTGCAGAGGATAGAGTGGCGAAAAATAGGAGCAAGAAACAAATAGCGGCGATGCGCGGAGTCCAGTGCATGTACTACTCCTCTCGGGAGAGCAGCGGTGGACACACTCGCGATGCAGCCTACGCCACAGGGACAACAGTTTGTACCACAGGCCTTGCGTGCAGGGAAGTGTCTTGGGCTATGATGCGGCGATGAATTCCGGAATCCAAGTGTTCGCGGGAAGCATCTACAAGGTAGGAGTGATCCGCTACGTGGATGTGCCGCGGGAGGTATCGAAAAAGTTTGGGAGTGTGGCGCATGTGCCGGTGACGGGAACTGTAGAGGGCGTTCCGGTCCGGACGACTCTGGTTTCCCGCGGAAAGGGTGCGTATCGCATGGCCATCCACGGAGCGATCCGGAAGAAATTGCGAGTGGATAGCGGGGCGGTGGTGGAGATTGCGATTGAGTTGGATGAGGAATCGCGGGAGCCGGAATTGCCGCCGGCCTTAGTGCTGGCGCTGCGGAATGCGCCCAAGGCGCAGAAGAGGTTTCGGGCGGTGACGACTGCTTTGCGCCGGCAGATTGTGAGATACCTGGTGGCCGTGAAGTCACAGGCGACGCTGGAGCGCCGTGTGACTCGGTTTGTGGCGCGATGGGAACGGCTGGATGTGATGAAGAAACCAGGGTCGAAGAAGCGTAAGAAGGCCGGGAAATAGCCAGCTTGGAACAGTCTGGATTTGTGTGCAGTGGAGTATTGACTGATACGACTAGCCTATTGTGGCAACACGAAGGGAGCCAGTAGTCTCAGCGGGAAGAGGTCGCTCGGAAGGAGAGCCACGCCATGAACCGAACACAGACGGAAACGAAAGCCATGGAAACAAGCGTGGCGGAACTGGCGCTGCGCGAATTGCAGGACCGCATTGAAGCGAGCGGACTGGAATCGAGCTACGCGGAGCTGGTGTGCGATTTGTGCGTGGGACAGGTTTCGCTGGAAAAGGCATTTGGAGAGATCCACCAAAAGGCGATGGAGCGGATGGTGGAGCTGCTGGATACGCGGATACTGGAAGATGAAGTTGCGCTGGAAGCCTGTCTGGACAAGATTGCGAAAGAGTCAGAGCGGGTGGCGTGGAATGCGCTGGAGCAGGGAACGGAAGCGTTGCGTGAAGGGCTGGCGATACTGGAAGGCGCTGAGACGCTGGGCGACGGCGAGTACGTTAACTAAACCTGTTTTTGATTTTCCAAATACAAAGAGATTCGGTTAGGCGCGCTTGAGGACGATGGCGGTTAGGTCGTCCATTTGCTTGGTGCCACCCGCAAATTGCAAAACATCCTGGTGGAGGACAGAAATGATTTCGGCGGCGGATTTTTCGCGTGCCGCGCGGATGGTTTGCGCCAGCCGGTCGTGTCCGAATTGTTCCTCGCGAGCGTTCTCCCATTCAAAAAAACCGTCGGTGGCCAGGAGCAGCAGGTCGCCGGAGGCGAGTTCGAGACTGTGCGGCGGGTCGGAGAGGAAGGCATCGGAGATGCCGAGGGGTAGGCCGTGGGCTTCCATCATTTCGAAGCTGTCGTTCTTGCGCCGGTAGAGGAAGAGCGGGGCGTGGCCGGCCGATAAAAGTTCGACTGTGGAAATGTCCGGGCCGAAGATGGCGCCGACGAAGGTGATGAAGCGGCCTTCGCGCACGTCGGCGGCGACGGCGGAATTGATTTCTTCCATGGCTTTGAGAAACGAATCCTGATTGCGGAAATTGGTGCGCGCGTAGGCGCGGCAGACGGATGCGAGCATGGCGGGGCCGATGCCGTGGCCTGTGACGTCGGCGAGGACGGTGATGAATTTGCCGTTGGGCAGTGGTTGCCAGTCGTAATAGTCGCCGCCGGTCTGGTCGGCGGGCTGGTTCCACGCGGCGATGTCCCATCCTGCGACCTGCGGCATCGAGTGCGGCAGAAGGGATTGCTGGATGGAGCGAGCGACGTCCAGATCGTGCTGCATGTGCTCCATTTTGCGTCGCGTTTCGGCTTCGCGGAGGGCGGCCTCCACCTGGGAGCGGAATTCACGGGCCACGACGGCGGCGGTGACACCCACCACAATCAAACTGATGCCGTAAGTGAGGACATTTTTTTGCGGCGAATAGAGGGAGTGATCCATGCTGGGCTGCAGCGGCCGCCAGCCGAGGTGATAAGCGGCCGCGAGATAGGTGCCCGACGCGAGGAATCCGCAGAGGACGCTGAGCGGCGGGTCAAGGCGCAGTATGGTGAGAACAAGGAGCAGGAAATAAATAAGGAAGGAAGGATTCGCCAGCGCACGATAGCCGGGAGCGATGATGACGGAGCTGGCGGCGCTGGCGATGCTGACAGCGGGAAGGGCGATTTCGAGGAAGATGTTGAGGAACCAGAAGATTTTTGCGAGCGGCTTAGAATCGCGGATGGCGCGGCCGAGGGCGTAGAGGGTTACGAATTCAATCGCCCCCAGAAATCCAATCAGGGTCAGGAACATGTACAACGTGGCGAGGTTGTCCGGTGTGGGTGCGAGGATGGTGCGGGTGCCACGAAGGACGAGAATGAAGGCCAGCAAGGCGAGAAGGAGGTAGATGCGCAGGCGCTCGCTTTGCCGGAGGGCTTGCTGAAAAGCGGGCGATTGGGTTTGGAGATCGCTCATGGGTCCTCGGAAAGCCGGGCCGAAGGATGACACTCGTGCGAGGCATTTTCGCGGAGAACCCGCTGAAATACAAGATCCACAAACATTGGCGGTGGCTCAGTTTCCGATTTGCCCGTGATCCGGGAGCAATCCGGATGAGTACATCTCCGAGATGACGACTTCTGGTCAAGTTGGATCACTTCCAGGGCTACCGACATCAGCAATGGGCAGTGTTTTATCCAATCGCATGGTTCAACCCCATGAGACCTCAAGTTCGGGAAGTGCATCGGGGCTCGTCAGGATGTATTCATGACGATCGAGCTTCGTCCCGTCGAGGCACCGTGTTACCGCTTCATGGGCAACGCCTAGTTTCTGGAATCCCAATTTCTCTACGATGCGCCGGCTAGGCTCGTTTCCGTCGAAGTAGCCGATGCTGATTGCCTTCGCACCAAGGTGGCCGAACGCGTAACGAATAGCTGCGTTTGCCGCCTCCGTCGCCATGCCCTGTCCGGCGTATTTGGGCGCCATCCAGTATCCGGTCTCATAGATGTCTGGCTCACCGGTAACATCCAACGCGGTTCGGACGACGAAATCCCCGTTGATCCTGTGGAATCCGGCCAACGCGATTCCTGCTTGACTCTGGTAATCCATCGTTCGTCGAATAGAGTTTTCCATCGCCTGCCGCGACCGTTGGTTGTCGAAGGCCCAGGCCATCCAACGCTGCAAATCGGGCCACGCCTCCTCTTTGGCCGTCTGAATCGAATCCAAATCGCCAAGAGTTGGCGGGCGCAAGACCAAGCGCGGCGTGACGATCGGCATCAAATGGCGCATAACGGCTACCCTGAGTTGTGGCGGTATGATAAGGCGGAAAAGGATGCTCTCCGCACTAGAAAGTTCGCCGTGACGCACAACTTGGAGATTCGTTCCCTCGTGACTGGATTCTCGGAGGTTGGTCGGCGACTCGGAACTTATTGCCACACCGTGCGGCTGAGTCCTGGTAGGCGGGACATTTGGTGTACGTCAGTGGTTAGCGAACCCAGCCGGGGTCGCCGCCGGCCTTGCGGACATTGTCTTCGAGATCGGCAACCTGTTGCTTGAGGGTTTCGACTTCGGCTTTTTTTGCGTCTACTTTGGCGTGTTTTTCGTTGATGTCGGAGCGGTTGTATTGCTGCATCAGGGCTTTTTGCGGGTCGGGATAATACTGGACTTCGTCCTTGCTGAGTTCGCGCTGCAGGACGTCGAGTTCCTGTTCCGCGGCGGAGAGTTTTGCGTGGAGAGTCCGGGAGCGCTTGCGCCAGTAGGCTTCCTGTTTCGGATCGTCCTCAGGATCGAGTTCCTTCTTGCCTGAAATGACCTCCGCCTGCGGCTGTCCGTCGGTCTTTTTTGCGGTGTCCGCGGCTGCAGGGGGAGCGGGAGGCACGGCGGAAGGAATGTCGTCATTGGTGAAAACTTTTTTGGGCTTGGGTGCGGTCTTTTGATCTGCGCGAGCCTTGCGCGCGGCATCGGCGACGGGGTCACTGGTGGTTGGCGGGGCCTGTTGTGCAGGCGCGGTGAACGCAGCCACGCCGAGAAGTGCAGACAGAGCGGAAATTCGTAACAGAGCCGATGAATGCATAGTTACCTTCCTCCACTGAAGCGGCCAGGGAGCTCCCAAGAGATTCGAGCTTGTAACGCTTTGCGGGCGATAGCGGACCCACGGGATGCGAAAGGATAACGGTGCCTGGCAGCGGGCTACTGGTTGACGAGGGAGAGCAGCCAGGGCAGCGCGTAGGCTACGGCCATGGCGCCGATACCGAGAAAGGTGCCGAGCGGGAGTTGGTATTGCGCGGCGATAGTCCAGCGGAGGCCGGGGACGCTTCCCAAACCACGCTTTGCGGCGCGTTGTGCAACGGCGCGCTTCCAACCGAAGAGATAGAGGAGGACGATCCACAGAACGCCGATGACGCTGCCGAGGAGGGTGCCGAGAAGAATTGTGAGGAAGGCGCCGCGGGGGCCGAGGAACGCGCCGACCATGGCCATCATTTTGACGTCGCCCATGCCCATGCCGTCGCGCTTGCGGACGAGTTTGTAGAGGGCCGCCGCGCCCCAGAGGAGCATGCTGCCGACCAGCGCGCCGACCACGGCATTGAGTAAGTTGAAAAGGAGGTCGGTTTGAAATGGGAAGTTCCGAAAACCGAGGAGGAAGAAAAGCATCCCGGCGGTGGAATCGCCGATGGGAACACGGAACGCCAGTGCGAGGCCCATGGCCAGGCCGGGGAAGTTGACGAGATCGGGAAGAATGCGAACGCGGAAATCGGTGACGACGAGAACGATAATCAGGCAGGAGAAAATGAGCCACTTTAAAGTGAGGAGGCTGATGTCGAACTCGTACCAGGTGAGGACGAAAATGAGGCCGGTTGCGAATTCGACGAGAGGGTACATCGGGGAGATGGGGAGAGCGCAGTTGCGGCATTTGCCGCGAAGGAACAGCCAGCCGAAGACGGGGATATTGTCGTAGGGCTTGATCGGCTTGCGGCAGCGCGGGCAGCGGGAACCCGGGGAAACGATGGAGACGCCCTCCGGAATGCGGGAGATGCAGACATTGAGAAAGCTGCCGATGACGATGCCGAAGAGAAAAAAGAAGAAGGGAATCACAGTTTCGACTGTGCCACAGGCGGGGAGGCGGCTCAACGCGGCGTGCGGCGGAGCGTGTCGCATGCTTAACGCTCACTCGGGCAGTTTGAGCCGTGACGCAGGCAATCCCCCTGCCGCGAGATGTGAGCGCCTCCGGTTGCAAATGATGTCGAAGTGAGATAGTAGTTAAGGAGTAATACAAGAAAAACGGAGGCCGCGATGCGAATTTATTGGAGCCGATTCCGGCGGTGGTTGCCTGGGCATCTCACCGACTTCGCCTTTTTTCTTCTGTTCTTGCTTGGGATCGGGTTGCTGCTAAGTCCCTACTTCGGCTGGATTGATATGAATTGGGAGGCCAGGGCAGCCTTATTTTCAGGTTTACTAGCTGGGGCAGTCGTTTGGTGGCAAGTTTACTTGCTTGTTCGCCAGTTGGCCTACGGCGCGGTGTTAGAGCTAGAACGGGAATGGAATTCCAGCGAAATGTTAAAAAAGCGACGGCTTGCCTGGATCGTCGAGAAAGAGACCCCTAACCCCGAGACGATTGAGGGTGTTCTAGAATTTCTTGAAAAGGTAAGTACTTTAGAGCGAGACAAGTACATCACGAGAGAGTTCATTTGGGACACGTTTGGCTGGTATATCAGCCGGTATTTTTATTACTGCAAGGATGCTATCAAGGAATTGAGAACGTATTGGACGGGTAAGTTTGACCCAACCCTGTACTGCGACTTGGAACAGCTCTACAGGCGGCTGATGCAGTTCGAGGCGGATAAGAGAAATTTGGAAGTAAGTGCGATAGAAGAGGAGTACCATAACACCAAGGGAAAGTTTATTCGAGCAGAAGGAGCCGATGGATGAGCCAATCGCTGGGCAACCTCACAGTGAGTTTGGAATTGCGCCCATCGAAAATACATTTGCATGGGGTAGGGGTATTTGCAATTCGGAATGTCCCGCGCGGCCAAAAAGTTGCCGACGGAGTCGCCGAGGAGGATTTTGAGACCGTTGTCCCTTGGCGGGAGTCCAGGGCTTATGATGCCAAAGTCCAAAATAAGATTCTGGCATTTTGCATTGGAACCCCCGACGGCTTCATACCTCCACCTGAAAACGATTTTGACAAGCTTTCAATCGAGTGGTACCTGAATCACTCCTGTGAGGGTAATTGCGGCTTTGACTCGGAGGGTGATTTCACCGCACTTCAGAACATCCGCGAAGGGGAAGAAATCTGTTACGACTACGCACTCATCGAGACAAATCCACAGTTTTCCATGCAGTGCGAGTGCGGCGGGGCGAATTGTCGCCACCTGATCACGGGAAATGACTGGAAGACTGAAGAATTTGTTGCAAGGCACCGTGACTTTATGCATCCTCGGTTGCGCCGACTACTGCCGGTTCACGCCTGATAATCGCAATGTATCTCTGCAATTGATCCCTCCCAAATAGGGCAAACCTTCCTGACAAGGCCACCGTACCGTAAACTGGGAATCTATGGCGATGAGCAGGTATGAGCATTGGATACGGCGATATGAGCACCGGCGTTGGACGACCGACGATAACCGGATGGTGCGGCCGTTTGAGTGGGGGCTGGAGCACCTTCCGGAAGTGGCGAGTGGCGAGCGGCGGGTGGCGAGCGAAACACGGAATTGGAGCGAGGAAGAGCCACGGGCCTTCTTGAAAAATTATTCCCGCGAGGCAATTGAGAAGAGTGCGGAATGGTATGCGGCGGAAGAGGTGCGGGATTACGGGCTGGATTCGGAGAATGTGCTGACGTTTACGAGTCCGGTGGAGTCGCCCTGGCCGGAGAACAATGTGGTGCACGGGCAATTTTTCCCCGCTCGCAAACATGGGCCGGCGGTGCTGGTGCTGCCGAACTGGAATGCCAAGTGGCATGGGCAGGTGGCCCTCTGCCACTGGTTGCAGAGGATGGGTATTTCGGCGATGAAGATGAGTTTGCCGTATCACGACCGGCGAATGGCGAAGGGACACGAGCGGGCGGATCAACTGGTGGGGCCGAACATCGGGTTGACGCTGGCGGCGAACCAGCAAGCAGTGAAAGATGCGCGGGCTTGTTTGAGCTGGCTGGAGCAGCGAGGCTACACGCGGCTGGGAATTCTGGGGACGAGTATTGGATCGTCCGTGGGCTACATCACGCTGGTGCATGACAAGCGCGTGCGGGCCGGGGGATTTTTTCACGTGTCCACTTATTTTGCCGACGTGGTGAGCAAGGGAATGACGACGAATCACGTTTGGGAAGCGCTGCGGCATGAGGTGAGCGTGGACGAGTTGCGCGACTATTGGGCGCCGGTGAGCCCGATGCCTTATGTGGAGCGCGGGATGGGTGCGAACCGGAATACGTTCATGGTGTATGGAAAGTACGACCCGACGTTTTTGCCGGAGTTGACGCACGAGATGCTGGGGGCGCTGCGGAAGAGCGGAGCGGAGGCGCGGACGCTGGAGTTGCCGGTGGGGCATTATTCGTTGGAGCTGGCGCCGTTCAGTTATATCGCGGGGTGGCGGATGTTTACGTATTTTCTGGAAGCGTTGGCATAAACCTGAGAAGAAGATTTAACACAGAGGACACTGAGGTCGGAGCGCAGAGGTCACGGAGACACCGCCTAGTGGAGGATTTTGGCGAAGGCGCCTTGGTCGACTAGGGCAGCGACGGCGTTAATGTCTGGCGCTAGCGGGCGGTCGGCAGTGACTTTGGGTGAGGCGGCGCGGACGGCGTCGTAGGCCTTTTTGGCGAGGGTCCCGGTTTGCAGGGGGGCGAGCAGGTCGATGCCCTGGCAGGCGCAGAGAAGTTCGATGGCGACGATGTGGCGGAGATTGTAGAGCATGCGTTCGAGTCGGCGGGCGCCGCTCATGCCCATGCTGACGTAGTCTTCCTGATTACCTGAAGTGGAAATCGAATCGACAGAATGAGGAGTGGCGAGCGCGCGATTTTCGCTGGTTAGCGCGGCGGCGGTGACCTGCGCGATCATGAAGCCGGAGTTGAGGCCGGGATCGGGAGTGAGGAAGGCGGGAAGCATGCTGGTTAGTGGGTTGGTCATTTGCTCGACGCGGCGTTCGGCAATGCCGCCTAGGGTGGCGATGGCGATGGCGACTTGATCGGCGGCCATAGCCAGCGGCTGGCCGTGAAAGTTTCCGCCGCTGACGATGTCGCCTTGGCCGTCGAACGGCTCATTTGCTGGCCGATCTGAAGTTCGGCCACTACAAAAGACTAGAGGGTTGTCCGTTGCGCTGTTTAGTTCCACCATTGCCATTTCGCGTGCCTGGACAAGAGAATCGCGGACTGCGCCGTGAACTTGCGGGGTGCAGCGGAGGCTGTAGGCGTCTTGCACGCGGGTGTCTTTGTCGGGGGCGCGGTGGGATTCGCGGATCTTGCTGCCTTCGTTGAGGTGCGCGAGATTGCGAGCAGTTTTTTCGGCTCCGGCGTAGGCGCGGGCGTGCATGATGCGGGCGTCGAAGGCGCCGGGGCTGCCGCGGAGGGCGTCGAGAGAAAGGGCAGCGGCGACGTCGGCGGTGTCGGCCAGAGTGTCGGCTTCGAGGAGTGCGAGGCTGAGCAGGGCGAGCATCCCCTGCGTGCCGTTCAGCAGCGATAGACCTTCTTTTGCTTCGAGTGCCACGGGGATGATGCCGGCGCGTTTCAGTGCTTCGGCGCCGGAGAGTTTTTCGTGCTTGAGATGGGCTTCGCCTTCGCCGATGACGACTTGGGCGAGGTGTGCGAGAGGCGCGAGGTCGCCAGAAGCACCTACTGAACCCTGCGAGGGAATCACGGGATGTACACCCGCGTTGAGCATTTCGCAGAGTGTTTCCACAACCACAGGACGTACGCCGCTTAACCCTTTGGCGAGGGCGTTGGCGCGGAGGAGCATCATCGCGCGAACTTCCGGTGCGGAGAGCGGCGTGCCGACGCCGCAGACGTGCGAGCGGACGAGATTGATTTGCAATTGGCGGACTTGTTCGGCGGAGATGCGCACGGAGGCGAGTTTGCCGAAGCCGGTGTTGATACCGTAGGCGGTTTCGTTGGCGGCGACGAGGCGATCGACGACGGCGCGGGAGGCTTTCATGCGGGTTGCCGCGGCGGGGG
>Ga0209647_1002754_pt1 | contig 14048 bp, 13 predicted proteins | sample GraSoi_2013_60cm_FD_185827 | JGI IMG/M metagenome (GOLD analysis project Ga0209647, IMG submission 185827) | Grasslands soil microbial communities from the Angelo Coastal Reserve, California, USA - Sample 9_17_2013_60cm (SPAdes) (version 2) | ecosystem: Environmental > Terrestrial > Soil >... | reverse complement strand
ACCGGTCCGGTGACGCGTGGCGGCACGACCGGAGCGCGCATGACGGGAGGGGCAACCGAAGGTGCGGGCGCGGCCCCCTGCGCCGCCGGTGGGGGCGCGTGGGTCACGGCCGTCGGAGGCGCCGACGCGGCGGGCGCGGCTTCCGGCGCCTCCTCGACGTCGTCTGCGGATTCCTCTTCCTCCGCTTCTTCCTCGATCTCGTCGAGCGGCGGCGGCGGCGGGGTGGTGACCTTGGGGGCGAGGCGGGGCGCGCCCGGCGCGTGCAGCAGCGCGGGAGGCGGCTCTTCGGCGGCCACGGCCGCCTTCGCCTTGCGCTCGGCCTCGAGCTCCTTCTCGGTCTTCTTGCCCTTGCCGGCCTTGCGGGCGGCGGCAGCCTCGGCGGCGGCGGCGGCGGCCCGCTCGCGCTCCTCGCGCTCGGCGGCGATCTTGGCCGCGAGCGCCTGCTCCTGCTGCTCGCGCTCCGCCTCGTCTTCCTCGCTGCCGTAGATCCGGCGCTTGCGCGTCGTGAGCTGGTCGATCTTGAGCGCGCGCTTGAGCTTGTCCGCCGTGTCCTCGTCCACCGAGCTGGACGCCGTCTTGGCGTCCACGCCCAGCTTCTTGAGGCGATCGATGACTTCCTGGCTCGGAAGGTTGAGATCCCTCGCGAGCTGGAAGACCCTAACGTTCCCCATCCGTCTTACCCCCTTGCGACCCGTCCGCCACGCTCTGCGTCGCGGGTTCCGCCGTCTCCTCGGAAGCGCCTTCCGGTGCGGCTGTCTCTTCGCCTTCCGCCGGTGCGCCCTCGGCGGACACGCCTTCCGCCGGCTCCGCCTCGGCCTGCTCGGCCTGCTCGGCCAGGGCCTGCTCTTCGGCCAGGCGGCGGTCTTCTTCTGCCTGCTCGGCCGCCAGCCGCTCGGACTCGACGCGCTCGGCTTCGACCCGCGCCGCTTCCTCCGCGTCCTTCTTGTCCCACTCCGCCTTGGCGGTGGTGGCGGCCTCGCGGATCTTCTCCGCCGTCTTGGGCCCGACCCCTTCGACCTGCTGGAGGTCCTCGTCCGTCATCTCGAGGATGTGGGCGAGGCCGGCCACGCCGGCGTCGATGAGGCTCTGGATCACCTTGTCCGACACGCCGTGGGGCTCGAGGGAGCGCAGCTCGGCGACGATGCGCTCCATGCGCGCCATCTCCGCTTCGACTTCCTGGCGCTTCTCTTCCTCGCTCTTGATGTCGATGCGCCAGCCCACGAGCTTGGCGGCCAGGCGGACGTTCTGGCCCTTCTTGCCGATGGCGAGAGACAGCTGCTTGTCCTCGACCACGACCTCCATGATCCGCTGCTCCTCGTCGAGGATGCTGACGCGGCTCACCTTGGCCGGCGAGAGCGCGTTGATCACGAAGGTGGTGGCGTCGTCGTTCCATTCGACGATGTCGATCTTCTCGCCGCGCAGCTCGCGGATGATGGACTGCACGCGCGTGCCCTTCATGCCCACGCAGGCGCCCACGGGATCCACGTCCTTCTCGCGGGAGACCACCGCGACCTTGGCCCGCTCCCCCGCCTCGCGCACGCAGCCCCGGATCTGGACGGTGCCGTCGTAGATCTCGGGCACCTCCATCTCGAAGAGCTTGATGAGCAGGGCGGGATCGGTGCGGCTGACCACGACCTGTGGTCCCTTGGCCGACTTCAAGACCTTGACGATGGCCACGCGCACGCGGTCGCCCGTCTGGTAGGTCTCGGCCCGGCTCTGCTCCTTGCGCGGGAGCAGCGCCTCCGCGCGCCCGAGGTCGACCACGAAGTCGCCCATTTCCTGGCGCTTGATGATCCCGTTGATCACCTCGCCCACGCGGCCGGAGTACTCGGCGAAGACGTTGTCCCGCTCCGCCTCCCGGACCTTCTGGAAGATGACCTGCTTCGCGGTCTGGGCCGCGATGCGGCCGAGGATGTCCGTGGGCTTGGGGAACTCGATCTCCTGGCCGACCTCGGCCTCGGGGATGAGCTTCTGCGCCTCTTCCAGGCTGATCTGGGTCTCGGCGACCTCCACCAACTCCACGATCTGCTTGACCGCGAAGACCTCGATCTGGCCGGTCTCGTTGTTGAAGCGGCTGCGGAGGTCTTCGTTGTTCTTGTAGTACTTCTTCGACGCGGTGAGGATCGCGTCCTCGATGGCGGCGATGATGACGTCCGGGTTGATGTTCTTCTCCCGGCTGATCTGCTCGATCTGCTGTCTCAATTGGTTCGCCATAAAGCCCTACTTGAACTCCACTTCCAGGCGCCCGTGCGCGATCTTTTCGAGGGGAATGCGCGCCGTCGCGCCCTTCTCCTTCTCCAGCGCAACCGTGACCGCGCCGTCCGCCACCGACTGCAAGCGGCCCGTCCAGTGGCGGCGGCCTTCCCACGGCTCGTAACTCGAGAGCTTCACCAGGCGCCCGACGAAGCGCCGGTAATCCGCCTCTCCCTTGAGCGGCCGGTCCAGCCCGGGCGAAGAGACCTCGAGGGTATAGGTCGTGTCGATCGGATCTTCGGCGTCGAGGATGGCGGAAACCTCTTCCGAGACGGCCTGCAGCTCGTCCAGCCCGATTCCGCCCTCCTTGTCCACGTAGAGGCGCACGAAATGGCCCCCGCGTTCACGCTTGACCTCGAGGTCCACGAGCTCGAACCCTCGACCGGCAGTCACTCGCTCGGCCACGCTACGGACGATTTCCTTTGTTCCTTGCTCCTTCAGGCCGTCTCGCTCCAACAAAAAAGAGTGGGGGCGAGCCCACTCTGGTGCACCACCCCGAGCTGGAACAGTAAGGATAGCAGGGCCTTCCATCGGACGCAAGAGTAAATGCCCGGCGCCGCGCCCGGCGCGTGCCCGCATGTGACGGTTTCTCAGCAGCTTGTGACGATATCGCTTCAGTGGCGGTCGCGGAGACGAGACAACAGCGATCCGCCGGGAGGAGGCGGCTCCGCGTCCGCGCCGAGCGCCAACAGCTCGCGCTGCGCGTCCACCCGTCCGGCGTCGATCTCGAGGGCGCGCTCGAACATGCCGCGCGCGCGCTTGACCATTCCGCGCTCGCGGTAGATCCGCCCGAGGAGCAGGCAGGCGGGCACGGAGACCGGATCGGCCTGCAGCGCTTCGAGCAGCACCTTCTCGGCCTCGCGCGGCCGCTCGCGGTCCCGGTACGCTCGGCCGAGCAGCACCTGGGCACGCACCTTGAGCGTGCCCACCGCCGCGGACACCGTCTCCTCGAGGAGCCGGATGGCTTCCCAGGGTTGCTGCGCGTCGAGCGCCTCCTCCGCCCGCAGCAGCCGGGCCTCGATCGGCTCGTCCGCGCGCCGGGCAGGGGTGGACGGGTCAGCGGCGGTCTCGCGGGCGGCCGTGACGCGAGGGGCCGCGAGGCGCAGCCCCATCGCGCGCTCGTAGCGGTCGCGCGCGCCCGCGTCCTTCAGCACGGCGTACGCGTTGCCGATGGCCACGAAGATGTCGTTGAGCTTCTGGGGGACGTCCTGGAGGGCGGGGTCGCGTTGCGCGTCCGGATGATAGCGTCGCGCGAGCCGGGCGAACGCCTGCCGGACCTCGTCCTGGGACGCGCTCACGGTGAGGCCCAGGACGGCGAAGTGGTTCGCGCCGCGCAGTGCCGCGTGCGCCTCCTCGATCTCGCGGCGCATCTGCCCCGGAGGCGCGGACGGGGGGGCAGGAGCCGGGGCCGGGGCGGACGGCCTGGCCGAGGCCGGCGCGGACAACGATCGCAGCGCCGCGCTGCTGCCCGTGGGTGGACGCCGGGCGGTCGCGGGCGGGGCCACCGGGCGATCGGTCTGCGGCGGGGGCGCGTGCGTTGGCGCCGGCGCCCATTCGACGACTCCCGCGCACAGGAGCGCGAGCAGCTCGCGCCCGGCCGCTTCCCCGCCCGACCGGATCAGCTCGGCGGCCTTCACTTCCGGGCGGATGCGCGCCAGCAGTGCGCGATGCGACGAGGTCAGCGGCGCGTGGCCCGCTTCCGCGGACGCCGCGGCGACGAGGGCGCGGTCGGCGTCGCCCAGGGCCGCCTCCACCACCGCCGCCTCCACGCGGTCCACCGCGCGCAGGGCGAGGGCGGCGAGGAGCGGCGCCGCCGGGTCCAGCGTGGCCGTCTCCGTCGCGGGGTCCCAGCTCTGGACGGCATCGCGACCGGCGAGTAGGCGCGTGATGCCGATCGTCGCCCGTTCGGTCAGGTCGGCGGGCAGGGGTCGCAGGGGATCCTCGTCGGCTTCGACCGCGACCACGCGCCCCCCCTGCAGCCTCAGGCCGAAACGGGTCACGGAGGGGATGCCGCTGCGCAGGGTCATGCTGCTCACGCGCAGCCAGCCGCTGGCGCGCGTGCGCTGCAGGCCGCCGAGCAGCGGCGCGAGCGCGCCTTCCGAGAGCGTCCCCTTCAGGGGCTCGTTCGTCTGCACCTGTGCGAGGTCCCTTGATCGATATTAGAGCGGCGTCGCCTCCCCGGGGCGAGGGTGAATCGATCAGGGGAAGGGGCGAGTGACGCGGATCACGAGACGGCGGCGAGGCCCGCGGAGCGACCTTTGGGACTGGCCGCCGCCGCGCGGTCGACGATGCGCACCACGAGGTCGTAGGGATGCGCCTCCGTGACCTCACACGTCACGAACGTCCCCGGGTCCGCCACGCCGTCGGCGATCACGACCATCCCGTCGATGTCCGGCGCCTGGGCCGCGCTGCGGCCGCGGAGCAGGAGATCGCTCTCCGGATGTGTGCCCTCGACCAGGACTTCGAAACGCTCGCCGACCCGTCGCCGGTTCCGGCGCGTCGCGATCCGCTTCTGCGCCGCCATGAGGCGGCGCCGGCGCTTCTCCTTGACCCCGGGCGCGACGCGATCTTCCAGATCGAAGGAGCTCGTGCCCTCCTCGTCCGAATAGGTGAAGACACCCACGTTGTCGAAGCGGGCCGCCTCCACGAAGTCGAGGAGCTCCTGGAAATCGGCGTCGGTCTCGCCGGGGAAGCCGACGATGAAGGAGGTGCGGACGGCCACGCCGGGGACGCGGGCCCGGATGCGCTCGATCATGCCGAGGAGGTTGCCGCGGCCGGTCGGCCGCTTCATCCTCCGCAGGACGGCGTCGCTGGCGTGCTGGAGCGGGATGTCGACGTACTTGACGACCTTCTCCTCGGAAGCCATGGCCTCCAGGATGGGATCGGTCAGGGTGGCCGGGTAGGCGTACATCACGCGGATCCAGCGGATCCCGTCGATGCGCCCGAGGCGGCGCAGCAGGTAGGCCAGGCCGTCGCGCAGTCCGTGGTCCAGCCCGTAGCGCGTGGAGTCCTGGGCCACGAGCACGACTTCCTTCACGCCGCGGGCGGCCAGATCGCGCACTTCCGCCGCGATGTCCTCGACGTTGCGGCTGCGGTGGCGTCCGCGGAGGGTGGGGATGATGCAGAAGCTGCACGTGTAGTCGCAGCCCTCGCTGATCTTCACGTAGGCCAGCCAGGGCGGCGTGGACAGGACGCGCGGGGCGGCGTGGTCGTAGACCCAGGTGGGCGCCTCGCTCGCGTCGACGGCGGCGTCGCCCTCCACCGCCTTCACGATGTCGTCGACCTGTCCGGTGCCGAGGGTCGCGTCGATCTCGGGAATCTCGCGCCGCAGCTCGGCGTCGTAGCGCTGGGTGAGGCAGCCGGTGACCACGAGACGCTGCGCGCGCCCGGTCTCCTTCTCCTTCGCCATCTCCAGGATGGTGTCGACGGACTCCTGCTTGGCGCGGTCGATGAAGGCGCAGGTGTTGACGACGATGACGTCCGCCTGGTGGGCGTCGGCCACGAGGTCGTAACCGCGGTCGCGCAGGCGGCCCAGCATCACCTCGCTATCGACCAGGTTCTTGGGACAGCCCAGCGAAACCAGGCCGATCGTCTTGCTCAGTGGGCCTTCTCCGGCATGTCGATCTCGTTGCCCCACTCGCGCAGCTTCTCGCGGTCGCTGGCCGCGTAGAGCTCGTCGCCGATGTCCGCGATCTGGTCGCTGATCCCGCCCAGGACCTCCGTCTCCTCGCCCTGCTGGCTCATGAGGGACAGGTGATGGGCAATGGCGTCGAGGCGCGGGACGGACTTGTCCAACGCGAGGAGGAGCGCTTCCACCAGCTCCACCAGGGCCTTGCGGCTCAGACCGTCATGCCACGTGGGTTCCAAGTACGCCTCCTTTGACCCACCATCATATCGCGTCGCGCCCGCGGCCGCGATCCCCGTCAGGCCGTCACCCTTGACCGCCTCGGACGCGCTCTCTAACATCGTCGGCCGGGGTCCGATGACCCGGGGAGGACATTTGGGCACGGGAACGAAGGTCGCGATCGGATGTGGGATCGCCGCCGTGATGGGCGGAGTGGTCCTGGCCGCAGTCGTGTTCGGCGGCCTGTGGTGGGCCAAGGGCAAGGCGGAGCAGTTCACCGGCCGCGAGGCGAAGATCGAGGAGCTCAAGAAGAGGGCGAACGCCGTACCGTTCACCGAGCCCGCGGACGGAGTCCTGCGCGAGGACCGCCTGGTCAAGTTCCTCGACGTCCGCAGGCGCATCTTCGACGTCTACGCGCAGCACAAGGACGAGCTCGAAGCCATGAACAGGAAGAAGCAGGCCGACTTCAGCGACGTGACCCACGGCCTGGGCGTGCTCGCCGAGGTGCGCCTGGCCCAGGCCCAGGCGCTGGCCGACGTGGGCATGAGCGAAGGCGAGTACCACTTCCTGATCCAGCAGGTCTACAAGACGCTCTGGGCCTCGGAGATCGCGAAGGCATCCCCGGGTCCGGAGGGCGGCGCGAGCGCGCCCACGTTGGACGTGCCGCCCGCGAATCTCGCCCTCTTCCGCAAGCACGAGGCGGAGATCAAGCAGTACGCGATGGGCGGCCTGGAATGGGTGGGGCTGTGAAGGACGACCCCTCCCTCGGCGCGGCGGTGATCGACCAGGCGCGCCGGCGCCTGGTCCACGGATTCCCGGACCAGGTGCGCGCCTGCCTCGATCGTCTCGACGACGGCCAGGTCTGGTGGCGCCCGCACGCGGACAGCAACGCGGTCGGCAACCTGGTGCTGCACGTGTGCGGCTCGAGCCGGCATTTCCTGGGCCGCGTGGTGGGCGGAACGGGCTACGAGCGCGACCGCAAGGCGGAGTTCGCGCAGCGGGGCCCGATCGCGCGTGCGGACCTCCTCCGCGTCCTCGACGAGACCGTGGCCGAGACCGATGGCATCCTGGGCGGTCTCGATCCCGCGCGCCTGCTCGAAGTCCGGGAGGTCCCGCGGGATTCGCCCCAGAGCGTGCTCGCCCTGGTGTTGCGCATCACGCATCACTGGGCGGTGCATACCGGCCAGATCGCGTATGCGACCAAGCTCCTCACGGAAGGCAGCCTCGACGAGCTCTGGATGAAGACCATGCGGTAGCTACACCACCTCCTCCAGCAGCGCACGCGCCGCCTCCGCGGCGCCGTCCATCCGGGGCGGATCGGGAAACGGCGCCGCCAGTACGGCGTCGAGCGCCGGCCGCAGGTGGCCGCCAAAGAGATCCGCGTTCGAGACGTGCACGGCGGGAAGCCAGCGCGTCATCCCCTCCACCAGGACGGGGTACTCGGGGAAATCGCCCCGCTCCGTATAGACCATGCGCGTCCGGCACGCGATCGCGTCGGTCACGATCCCATAGCCCGGCTTCGTGATCACGACGTCGGCGGCGGCCACGAGGTCGAGATACGTCATGCCGTGCGCGGCGAGGTCGGTGAGGGACAGGACGCGCACGTTGGGAGGCGCGTCCGAGCCGGTGGGCGCGCTCAGGAACTGGAACGAATGCAGCTTCGACAGCACCGAGAACTCCAGGCCGGGAAGGCCCATCCCTCCGAACGAGAGCAGCACCGCCGGGGCCATCCCGAGGCCCAGGCGGCGGCGTGCCTCCGGACGCGTCACCGAGGGCCTTCGGACGACGAGAGGGATCGGCGTCCGCCGTGGGAAGGCCGCGAGGTCGCCCGCGAACGGCAGCTGCAGGAGCCGGGTCGCGTGGGCATAGGCGGCGGCTGCATCGTCCGCGGCGGCGGCCAGCCCGGGCTCGTGACCCGCGAGATGCCGGTAGATCCAATCCCAGGAGAAGTTGGAGAACCCGACGCCGGGCAGGCCCGCTTTGGCCGCGGCGAGGAACGCGAGGGGCGGGATGTCTCCCATGACCAGCCGGGCCCCGACGTCCTGCAGCCAGGCCGCCTCCCGCTCTACGCGCGCGGGCAGCTCGCGGGCGAACACCTGGCACTCCCCCGCCGTGGCTCCGGTGTCGATGACGAGGGCGCCCTTCTGGATGAGGCCAACGTCGGCGCGCTCCGCGCGGAAGAGAAGGGGGTCTCCGACCGCCTGGCGGAACACCGCCTCCGGTCCGGCGGTGACGACGGCGATGCGCAACCCGGGATCCAAGGCGTGGACGGCGGCCAGAACGGTCGCCGTGCGTACGGAATGCCCGAACCCGTGTCCCGAAACATATGCGACGAGAGTCGGGGCGAACGTCAAGGGTATATGCGGTACAGCATGCGCGGGAAGGCGATCGTCTCGCGCAGGTGCTCGAGCCCGCAGATCCAGGTCACCAGGCGCTCGATACCCATGCCGAAGCCGGCGTGGGGCACCGAGCCGTACTTGCGGAGGTCGAGGTACCAGCGGAACGCCTCCTCGGGCAGGTTGTGCTCCTGGATGCGCTGCTGCAGCTTCTCCGCGCTCGACATGCGCTCGCCGCCGCCCACGATCTCGCCGTAACCCTCCGGAGCCAGGATGTCGGCGGACAGCGTCAGCTCCGCGCGCTCAGGGTCGGGCTCCATGTAGAAGGCCTTGATCGCGGCCGGGAAACGGTGCACGACCACCGGCCGGTCGTAGGCCTCCCCGATCACGGTTTCGTCCGTCCCCCCGAAGTCGCTCCCCCATTGCGTCTGCGATCCCTTGGACTGGATCAGCTTGATCGCGTCGTCGTAGTGGAGCCTGGGGAACGGAGACTTCACGTGGCCCAGCTTCGCGACGTCGCGCTCCAGGGCCTTCAGCTCCTCGCCCCGCGTCTCGAGCACGCGCTCGACCACGGAGACGATGAGCCCCTCCGCCACCTGCACCGCGTCTTCCAGGTGCGCGAAGGCCATCTCCGGCTCCACCATCCAGAACTCGGTGAGGTGGCGGCGCGTCTTCGACTTCTCGGCCCGGAAGGTCGGGCCAAAGCAGTACACCTTGCCGTGGGCGGCCGCGTTGGCCTCGTTGTAGAGCTGCCCGCTCTGGGTGAGGTACGCGGTCCCCTCGTCGAAGTAGGGCACGCCGAAGAGGGTGGTCGTGCCCTCGCAGGCGGCGGGCGTGAAGATGGGCGTGTCCACCAGCGTGAAGCCCTGATCGTCCAGGTAGTCCCGCACGCCCTTCACCACGGCGTGGCGGATGCGGATCACCGCGTGCTGCCTCGGCGAGCGGAGCCAGAGGTGCCGGTTCTCCATCAGGAACGCGGTCCCGTGCTCCTTGGGCGTGATCGGATAGTCGTGCGCGATCTGCACGGCGCTGAGCCCGGTGACGTCCACCTCGAACCCGCCCGGCGCGCGCTTGTCCTCCTTGACGCGCCCGGTCAGCTCCAGGGACGACTCCTGGCCCATCGCTTCCGCGACCGTCCAGGCCGCTTCCGGGACCGCCGCCTTGGCCACGACCGCCTGCGCGAAGCCGCTGCCGTCGCGCACGATCAGGAACTGGAGCTTGCCGCTGGAACGCGCATTGTGAAGCCAACCCTGCACCCGGACTTCCTGGCCGACATGATTCCGAAAATCGGAGATTCGAACGATCCGGGGTGAGTCGGCCTGGGTCTTTTTCGTTGATTCCTGAGAACTCACTACTGCAGCTCCTCGAGATGGCGCGCCAAAGCTCGCCTCAATCCGGACAGCTCCGGATACCGCGCGAGGTTGCGCCGCGCGTGCGCCAGCGTGCGCGGGATGTAGGGCAGATAGACGCGACTCCCCTTCACCGTCCCCTGGTAGCCGAACGTGCCCAGCGCCTTCAGGTTGCGCTGGATGGACATGAGCTCGAAGCGCCGCTGGAACGTGTCGCGCGGCTCGCCGGGCACGGCGCGCTGCCGGAACTCCTCGGCGCGGTCGGCCACGAACTCCTCGTCGAGCTCGACGTAGCTGTCACGGAGCAGCGAAGCGAGGTCGTAGTGAGCCGGTCCCATGCGCGCGTCCTGGAAGTCGATCCAGTAGAGGGCGTCGCCGTAGGACATGAGGTTGCGGCTGTGGAAGTCGCGGTGGGTGAGCACGCGCGGCCAGGACGAGATCTCGGCGCAGAGCCGGTGGAAGCCGTCCGCCATCGAGGCGCGGTCCTCCACGGACAGGTCGCACCTTCGATAGCCCTCGAGGAAATGCTTCCAGAAGAAGTGCATCTCCCACGACAGCTTCTCGAAGTCGAATGCGATCTGGAAGCAGATCGCGCGCTGGGGCGCCCGCGCCGCCTCGCGCTGCAGGACCACGAGCTGATCCAGGGCCTGGCGATAGAGCTCTTCGCGCCGCGAGGGGCTCGCCTCCTTCAGGGCTTCCTGCAGCGAGAGGTCGCCCAGGTCCTCTTGAAGGAGGATACCGCGCCCGCCGTCGACGGCGCGGATCTCCGGCACGGGCAGGCCCCAGCCGGCCATGAGGTTGCGTATCACGACGAAGGGCAGATGCTCGGGATGGAACGGCTCGGGGTTGAGCGAGATGACGGAGTGGTCGTCACCGTCGATGAGGCGGTAGTACCGCCGGGTCGACGCGTCTCCCGAGAGCGGGATCACGCTCAGATCGCCCACGCGCGATCCGTAGCGCTTGGCCAGGAAGTCGGAGACGCGCTGGTCGGGAGAGGGATCGCCGGCAAAGGCGGGACCCGAGGCCACGACCGGGGGCGCTGGCGGACGCTCGGGGCCACGACGGCCGCGTCGGGGCCGCGTCGACCGGCTCTCGACCCGCCGCTCCGAACTCACGACCTCAGCTCCCCGAGGGGTTGACCCTTCATCAGCAGGGCGGACCGCAGGCCCTCGCCGTCCTCGACCTCGACTCCCGTGGCCAGGATGCTCGCCTCGACCACCGCGTCTCGGCCCACCTTTACGCGATCCCACAGCACGCTCCCGCGCACCTCGGCGCCCTCCGCGATGACCGACCCCTTGCCCACCACCGAGCGGACCACGCGCGCCCGCGGATGGACCCGGGCCTCGGGGTGGATGACCGACCCCCGCCGGATTCCCCGGAACCGTGTTGCGAGCAGTGACTGCTGTGAGGCGAGGTACAGCGAAGGGCTGCCGAGATCGTACCACGGGCCTCGCAGGCGGACTCCCAGCGGCGGGCGCCCTTCGGCGATGAGCGGCGCGTAGAGGTGGCGCACCGTATCGGACGGTCCGGGCGGCAGCCGGTCGAGGAGCGCGGGGTCGAGGATGTGGACGCCGGTGAACATCGAGACGGTGCCACGCGCCGGGCGCGGCCGGCCGGCAATGGACTTCACGCGGCCGTCCGGCCCGGTGATCACGGGACTGTAGTGCCGCGGATCGGGGTTCGGGAGGAGGCCCAGGGTCGCGGGCCCACCCGCCCGCTCGTGGCGGCGGCGCAGCGCGGTGAGATCGAAGTCGAAGACCACGTCTCCGTTGAGGAGGAGCAACGTCTCGTCCCCCATCCAGCGGCGGACCTTGCGGGGGCCGCCTCCCGTACCCAGGATGTCGCGCTCGAACGAATACGAGACCTTCAAGCCGAAGGCACGGCCGTCGCCGACGGCGGCGCGCACGCTGCGCGGGAGGTAATGGAGGTTGATCATCACTTCCTCCACGCCGTGCGACGCGAGCATCTCGAGCGTCCAGTGCAGGAGCGGACGATTGAGGACGGGCAGCACCGGCTTGGCGCGGTCGAGCGTGAGGGGTCGCATCCGGGTGCCGAGGCCGGCGGCCAGGATCATGGATTTCAGGGGAAGACCATGTCGCCGGTGCCTCCCGACGCGAGGAACAGGGTCGCGTAGGAATCCGCGATGTAATCCGCGCGGGGGCGGCCGAGCGCGCGCGCGGCCTCGTGGATCGTGGCCGCCGGCCCCTCGATCTCCAGGAAGGTCCCGATCGGGGTCTCGTCCACGACGATCTCGACATCGCGCCAGTGGTACGTCTCCCGATACTTCTGGTACCGGAAGACCTTCCGGTAGCCCAGCGCGGAGAGGATCGCGTGGAAGGCGTCGGCATCCGAGACCTCGGTCTCGGTCTCGGGCCGGCTCTTCACGCCGTCCCCGCGCTCCTGCCGGGGACCCTTGTAGGTCACGATGGCGCGACCCGCCGCCCGGCGCAGGCGCAGGGCCTGCCCCGCGGCATACAGCGAGGAATGCGCATCGTCGTAGAGGGTGTTGTCCTCCAGGTGCCGCGCCCCTTCGAGCGTCGCGCCCAGGGCCGTGACCGCGCGACGGGCGGAGTCCGGCCCCTCCATCCGCAGCTTGATCTCGGTCTCGACGGGCGGAGGCACGGAGGGCGAGGCTCAGGCGGTCTCGACCACCCGCACCTTCATGTCGATCCGGTCGTTCGGGTTGTCGCGCGCGTCGCGGGGCGAGCTGACGATCTTGTCCGCGACCTCCATCCCGCGGACGACGCGGCCGAAGGCCGTGTACTCGCGGTCGAGGAACCCCGAGTCCTTCACCACGATGAAGAACTGCGAGCCGGCGCTGTTGGGGTCCTGGGCGCGGGCCATCGACACCACGCCGCGCTTGTGGGGCGTGTCGTTGAACTCGGCCTTGATCGTGTAGCCGGGACCGCCCGTGCCGTGGCGCGAGCGCGAGCCCTGGGCATCCTTCGTGTTGGGATCGCCGCCCTGGATCATGAAGCCGGGGATGACGCGGTGGAACGTCGTGCCGTCGTAGAACCCCTTCTTGGCGAGGTCCGTGAAGTTCTTGACGTGGCCGGGGGCCTTGTCGACGAGGAACTCGATCTCGATCTCGCCGAGCGTGGTCTCGAGAACGGCGCGGGGAGCAGCCGGAGACGGCATCAACACCTCCCAACCTGTTAGGAGGCTGTCCCATCGTCTCGAGGACAGCCTCTCGAAACTCTAAACGACGCCTCGCGAGAAAGCCACGGGGCCGTCTGGTATGTTGGCCCTCCACGCCGGCGCATCCTTGGAGGTCCATGTGATCCGTCCGCTCGCCCTTCTCAGCCTGCTCTGCCTGGTTCCGCCCGCCGGCGCCGACGAGATGACGCCGCTCAAGCCTCCGCTCACCAAGGAGCAGGAACGCGACCGCTTCCACCCGCATCGCGAGGGGATGCCGCCGGAGCCGCGGCTGGCCGGCTACGAGCGCCGCCTGCAGATGGAGAAGGACTCGCCGCTCAGCGGCCTCCGCTTCCGCGCCGTGGGTCCGGAGGTGCAGGGCGGACGCATCGTGGACATCGAGGCGCCGGCCGCCCATCCGGACGCGTACGTCGTGGCCTTCGCGACCGGCGGCCTGTGGCGCACGGACAACCGGGGCGGGAGCTGGACGCCCCTGTTCGACCGCGAGTCGTGCATCACCATCGGCGACGTGGCCCTCGGCGATCCGGACGGACAGACGATCTACGTCGGCAGCGGCGAGAACAACTCCAGCCGCACCTCCTATGCCGGTACCGGCCTCTTCAAGACGACGGACGGCGGCCGCACCTGGCGCAACCTCGGCCTCGCCGATTCGCATCACATCGGGCGCATCGTGGTCGACGCGAAGGATCCGCGCACCCTCTACGTCGCGGCCACCGGCCACCTCTACACGAACAACACGGAGCGCGGCGTGTACAAGTCGACGGACGGCGGCGAGAGCTGGACGCGCGTGCTCTACGTCGACGACCGCACGGGCGCCATCGACCTCGTGCAGGACCCGAGCCGGCCGGAGGTCCTCTATGCCGCGATGTGGGAGCGCGCCCGCACCGCGCGCAACTTCCTGGAGAGCGGGCCCGGCAGCGGCATCTGGAAGACGACGGATGCGGGCGCGCATTGGACGCGCCTGGGAGGCGGGCTGCCCACGGGCGCCACCGTCGGCCGCATCGGCCTCGGCCTGCCCGCGGTGCGCCCGCAGACCGTTTACGCCGTCATCGACAACCAGAGCCTGCGGCCGGAATCCGACCCCCTCGATGAGGAGACGCCTCCCGGTGA
>Ga0209647_1002753_pt1 | contig 14049 bp, 10 predicted proteins | sample GraSoi_2013_60cm_FD_185827 | JGI IMG/M metagenome (GOLD analysis project Ga0209647, IMG submission 185827) | Grasslands soil microbial communities from the Angelo Coastal Reserve, California, USA - Sample 9_17_2013_60cm (SPAdes) (version 2) | ecosystem: Environmental > Terrestrial > Soil >... | reverse complement strand
CGCAACTGCTCGCGTAGTTTTTCGCTCTTGGCTTGCAGGGCTTCGAGGGAGACGCCGGCGCGGAGATCGAGCTCATCGTTTAGCTGGCGCCAGGTCCAGGCTGAGGCGGCGTCGCGCGGCGGCTCGCCCCGGCCATGCACACCGGTGCGATTACGAATCGCGCCAGCCCAAGCGGGAGCAGCGGTCTCCAGCTTTGCGAGCAAAGTGCGGCGCAGGTCGAGGTCCGCTTGTTTGCTTTTTAATTCCAGCAGGCGCTCGTAGGCTTCGCGGTAGCGATTGGAATTTTCGTCGTTCACCGCAACCTGGAGCTGCCCGATCACTTTGGATGCTTTCGCTACGCGGGCAGCAAGCTTCAAGCGGCTTTTAAGGTCGCGGAATTCTTCCTCGAGTTGGAGCAGTTTCAGTTTCTTGAAACGGGAATCCAATATGGGTAACAGAGCATCTGTCACCGCGATGCGGATGCGTGCCAACTCGCCATCGGAACCAACTACCGCGGGCTGTTCTGCGAGGAATTTATCCCAGCGGAAGCCGATGTCTTTGAGCTGCTGCTGCAGCGGAAGCCACATTAGCTCCTGCCAGTCCAGGCAGTCCTCGATGGAGTCGCAATACTGCATCAGCGTCTTCTCGAGTTCCTCTCCCATTTCGCTCGAATGGGGAGTGCCTAGGGTCGCCACCTGGCGGTCCCAGCGCGCGCCGAGATCCGCGCGAAGGCCCTTGAGCCGGAACAGTTGGCGCAGGGCTTGAAAATGATCGGGGAGGTGCGGGCGCGTGTTGTTCACTTTCGTTTGTTCCAGGAACTGGCTCCAGGACTTGTGCGTGAACAACGTAATGGTGCCTAATTTGCCGCCGCCCTCCAGATGCGCGAGGATTTCGCCGGCAATGCGTTCCTGCTCTTTGACCGCGGAATTTTCGGAAGCCTCCGGGCCGTACTTGACGAACGATTCTTTTGCATTTGCAGCTTCGCGATGAACCAGCCGCACGAAGCTGATGAGTTGGTCCCAGGGCTGCCGGTGTACGTCGCCGTACCTGCCGGCGTAAACCGCGGCGAGTTTCCACTTGTCTTTGCCGGAAAGAGGCTCGACGGCCTGAACCAGTGCGGCAGCCAGCGCTTCTATTTCTGCGGGCGAGCTCTGCGCGGCGCCGGGTTCCCATAAGTCGGAGCGCAAATCGAGCTCCTCCAGGCCGAGACGATCGCGCTCGCTCACGCTAGCTTCAAAGTCCTCCGCTCGCGGAAGATCGTGAAGCTCCGGAAGATGACCTGAGAGTTCATTCTCGTCTTCGCGCGAAATCGAAACGCCCGTACGGTAAAGGTCGGCAAGCTCACCTGCGGAAAGAGGCAGCGGAGCCACCGCGGCGACGGGGCCGGGGATCCAGCCGTGCGCTTCCTTTTCCTGCACGACTTGGCGAGCGGCGTCGGCGGGCGCCCAGGACTTCCCCGCAATAGCGATATCTCGATACTCGTCGGCGCGAGCCTCGGTCAGCTGGCTTCGGATTTCGTCGAGCTTCTTCAGCAGCTCGAGCCGCTCGGACTCCAATCTCTTCGCCTGCATTTCCAGCGAGCCCGCGTCGGCCCGCGACAGCCTTTCCGCGATCGAGCCCACCGCGCTCTCGAGTTGTTTGCGGCTGTCCAAGTCACTCTCGAGCACGCTGACGCACAGGGGGCGCAGCTCGGGAACAATGTGATGGCGCACCATGCGCAATGCCTTCGTGGTGTGACTAGTGACCAGAACGCTCTTGCCCTGCGCGAGCAAATGGCCGACAAGATTGCCGATGGTGTGAGTTTTTCCAGTGCCCGGAGGGCCTTGCACCAAAACCCCTCCGTGTTCCTCGAGTTGCTGGGCAATACGGATCTGCTCGGGATTGGCGGGCTTGCTCAGCAGGACTTCGGCATCCGCTGGAGCGGAACCGCTGGTCGCTGACGGATGCGCGTCTCCCGCGTCGGGAATCGACGATTCTTCTCCAACGATATTCAGGAGGGACCAGGGCAGATCTTCGCGCGTGCGGAGGTCTGCGAGGATGCCCTCAATCGCTGCGGCAAATCCTAATGTGCGCGCGCGCAGGAAGACAATCGGGTCGCGTCCAATGCACGGGTCGTTGACTTCCGCGTCAGGCGCGCGGTCTTCGAGGAACTCTCCGCGCGGGGACAGTTGCACGACCAGCCGCTTCAGAAAGCCGGAGGTGGAACCATTGATAAGTGGATGGAAGCCTCCTTCCTCCAATTCTTCTCGGCATCGGCCGATCGCGCGTCCATCCACATCGTTCATCGATTGGAACAAAGAAGAGTAGAGCTCAACAGGATGGTCCGCTTCCGAAAGCGTGAATTCCGGCACGGATGCGTCGAACTGCAATTGGAGCCGCTGGAGAAGTATCGGATGATAGATGCCCCCGTCGGTCCGGCTCCAGCTCAAGATGCCATCCCCCAGGACGAGATCCACGCGTTCCGCCTCGCGATCGATGCGACCGTAGAGCGCGTAAAGGGATTCGAAGATTTTCATCGCCGCGCGAGCGGGCTTTTCGGTTCTTACCCACTCGTTGCGCGCAAGCTTCCAACGCTCCAGAGTCGCCGTCCTGGCCGGATCGTCTGCGAACTTCGCAATCCTCGACTCTGCGCCATTCTCCGTTTCCTCCAGAGTTTGCTTGAGAGCAAAACCGTTCGACGGGTCATCCCACCCATCTTCCAGCCATGCGGCAATTTCCTCAGGCGGTTCCGGTGCGCGAGTCAACCGCGGGCGCTGCACCTTCAAAACGTAACTCGCGCCACCGTCTTCCGTACCCTGGCCGTTCCCGTCCTTGGTCTTCAAAGGGCTGGCCTTCGCGGCCCCTCGTTGAACAGACGAATGCTCGGGGAGATCGCGGAGCCACAAACTCCAGGGCTGTTCGTGAATCTGCCGTTTCGCGGGATTGCGGTGCTGGTTCAGCGCTTCCAGATAGCGGAACACGCGTGTGAGTTTGTCGCGTGCGACGCGGAGTTTATCGGCATTCATAGTCGCTGCCTCTTAGACACACCTATAACGGCTTGAGGGTGGGTAGCGGAGACTCCAGAATATCAAGCACGCACCAACAACCTCAATAGTACCCGACTAGTACTGCCGGAAGATCGCTGGTCGCCCCGAACGCTTTTCGGATTGGACTGAGTATTGCGCGCGAACATGACCGCCGCGCAGGCACCCCTTGTAAAAGCAAAGGTGCGGCACCTCACGGCACCTGCGGCCACGATTTCAGTAACGAGAGACTCGTCGAGATCTCTGTCGCACCCGGCCTTGACCGGGCTTGTGCACGGGTGTAGAGTTCGCGGCCATCATCCTCCCGAACGCTTCTGCACAAAAGGAGAGCTTGTGCGGCGGAGCTTCTCTCGGGCAATAACACTTCGTAGTTCCTTTCACCATTGCTGAAATGTTCGCGCTTAAGGCGAGCGTCTCGACGTCTGCGCAGTGAGGATGCGGCCAATCATTCCAAGGAGAATCGTCGATTCGTGAAACTGCCATCGAAAACTCTGCACTATCGATAATCGATAAAGGAGAGACCACAATGTTCTGTTCCCAAAAACCCCTTGTCCTCGCACTTAGCCTGGCGATTGTTTTCAGTATTGCGTCAACGGCTCGGGGCGACGATGTAACCGACTGGAACCAACACATGCTCCGGGCCGGAACGGTTGCCGGCACTTCGCCACTGGTGATAACACGCGTTGCTGCCATCGTTCAGGCATCCGTATTCGATGCGGTCAACGGCATCGACGGAAAGTACGCGCCCGTGCACGTTGCTCCCGGCGCCCCGGCGGGAGCATCGCGCCGCGCGGCGGCGGTGCAAGCGGCATACACCGCGGTGGTGGCGCTTTTTCCCACGCAGAAAGCTACCTTTGACGCGCGGCTGGCGGTCTCACTGACGGCCATTGCCAGCGATCCGCATGAAAGCACCGCGGGCATTGCCAAGGGCATCGCTTGGGGTACGACCGCCGCGAATGGAATTCTGGCGTGGCGAGCCACCGACGGATTCACGCCACCGCCGCCTCCTTTTGTGGGCGGAAATGCTGTTGGACAATGGCGGCCCACGCCACCGGCGTTCGCGCCCGGCGCTGGTCCACAGTTCGCCACCATGACACCTTGGGTGATCAGCACGCCCTCGCAATTTCGCCCCGGTGGACCTCCGGCCTTAACCAGCGCCCGCTACGCAACTGATTTCAATGAGACCAAGCTGATCGGGAATCTCTCGAGCCCGGTTCGCACGTCGGATCAAACGATCTACTCGTGGTTTTGGGCGCAGAGCACGGCAACGTATCTGTGGAATCACGCGGCGGATGTGCTGTTGGAGCGTCGCGCTCGCGGTGATGACGATGATGAGGACGGCGGGCGCTCGAGTGAGCATCGCGACTCCTTGCTGGAGAGTGCGCGCTTACTGGCGCTGCTCGATGTGGCGATGGCAGACGCGGCGATTGCTTGCTGGGACGCGAAGTATACGTACGTCGCGTGGCGTCCGGTGACGGCGATTCCTCTGGAGGCTTCCATTGGCAACCCGGGCATAGTCGCGAACCCCGGCGACTCCACGTGGATGCCGCTGTTTGCCACCCCGGCGCATCCGGAATATCCGTCGGGTCACTCTACGGTAAGTGGAGCGGCCGCGGTGGTGCTCGCCAATTTCTTTGGAGAAAAGACGCATTTCACGGTCGACAATGATCTGCTGATCGGAGTCACTCGCTCGTACTGGAGCTTCACGCAAGCGCTGGACGAAGTGAAGAACGCGCGCATCTTTGCAGGAATTCACTTCCGATTTTCCTGCGACGACGGCCAAGAGGTGGGTGACAAGGTCGGGAACTGGGTGCTCGATCATGCACTGCTCCCGGCGAACTGAGCGTAGAGCTCTAGGCGCATCTGACGAGAAAGGCGGCTCCAGCCGGGCCGCCTTTCTTATTTGGAATGCGAATCGCTCGGCTGGCCCGGCCCTTCGTTTCTCTGGGTAAACTAAAGCCCGGCGGCCCGCACAGGGCTTAGTTCGTAAGCGGTGAGTCCGGGCGGCGCTTCAGCGTCGGGCGATCATCGTCGGTGGAGTTGGGATCGTTGCCGGTCTGACCCTTCTGCTTGTCCGTTTGTTCGGTGCGGGTGCGCAGCGTCGGCTTGCCCGGGGTGTTGTCCTGCACCTTGCGCGCGAACATGATGTTGCGCAGACGGCCCTTGACGGAGTCAAACTCGGAAGTGGTCACGATGTACTCCGGCTTATTCGGCAGGATGCGCGCGATCTCTTTCTGCGCGTTATCGATGCGGTCCGGCGTCGGAGGGTGCGTCGAGAAAACTTTGGGGATCGTGCCTGGACGGCGCTTCTCGTCCGCCTGGATGCGCTCGAAGAAAGTCACGAACGCGTTCGGATCGTACCCGGCTTTGTACATGTACTGCAAACCCAGGAAATCGGCTTCCCGCTCGGCGTCGCGGCTAAACTTCAAATACGTCAGCGGGATGGCGATGTTCAAGCCTTCGTAGATTCCGTAGCCGGCCCATCCAACCGGACCAAGCAGCATCAGCGGAATAGTAGCAAACTGCATCAACTCGCCCTTGGTTGCGTTCCGCGTGCCGTGGCGCGCGGTCACGTGCGAAATTTCGTGGGCCATCACGCCGGCAAGCTCAGACTCTTCTTGGGCGCGCAGGATCAAGCCGCTGTTGACGTAGAAAAATCCGCCCGGCAGCGCGAACGCGTTGACTTCGTCGGAGTCGATGACTTTGATGGTGAAGGGCACGCGCGCATCGGAATTGCGCACAAGGTTTTGCCCCACGCGGTTCACGTACTCGGTGACGACGGGATCGTCGATCAGCTTGGAAGAGCGCTCGACTTCTTGCGCGAGTCCCTTGCCGAGCGCGATCTCGCGCTCCAGCGAATAGAGGTTGATACCTTTGCCGACGCCGCGATTGCCGATGGCTTCCACGTCTTCCTTGGAATTCTTCGGGTTGACCGTGTCCTTCTGCTCGACCGGCTGCGCCTGCCCGGCTTGTTTCTGCTCTGACGGCGGTTGCGACTTTGCAGGATCGGGTGCCGGCGGAGGGCTCTGCGCCAGTACCGTGCCACCCGCCAAGGTGGCAAGGAGTCCGAACCTCAGCGCCTTGCCTAGGATATCTTTCATGGTGTGCCTCCGCTGCGCCTGCTTCGAGTATACACCCGCTTACTGCGGGTTGGACGTAGTACTGCTGTCATGAGTACGATGTAAAAGGAAAGCCGAAGGTTTCCCGTGGCGAAGGGGCTACGGCCAGTTAAGTCTCCCGCCAGGGTTAAGCAGGGTGGGCATCCTACGTTGGCGCGTACCGTGTGGTTTCTACGCAACACTCGGCAGGCGCAAGTTGACACTCGTGGTCCGGGCCTTCTACAGTCAAATCTGAGTATGGGCGTCTCGAAGATTCAGATTGGTCAGCTTTGGAAGAAGGACGGTACGCGGGACATTTACTTAGTGACCCGCCTGTATACGGAAGCCCTTAGCACCATTGTGGTTATGCGGAAATCGGGGTCGGAGGCAGAAGCGCTGATTCGCGTGCGCGCCGAGCGAAACTCCAACGGCCACGGCATCCCCGGTTTCTCTCCGGCACAAGAGGAAGAAAAGTTGTAGGGGTGCGCTTTAGTTCATCCTGAGCCTCGAAGGGCGCATCCCCGCGGCTTTAGCCGCCAGACAACGCCCATCAAATCGATCGCACCGGCAAACCCACCAAATCCTCAACCAACATCAATTCCTTAGTCAGAAACGCCTCGCCGTATTTCACCCCGATCATCTGCCCATAATGCCGCGCCAATTGATTCATCTCATCTTCCAAACGATCGATCGCCAAAAAGACGTTGCCCTTCGCCTCGCCTTTAACCGGCCGAAACTGAGAAGCAAACGCCAGAATGGCCTTGCGCCGCCGCTCGAATTCCTTGGTAATGTCCACCACAAACGTCGGCCGCACATCCGCGAAAGAAGTCGAGTACACAATCTTGAACGGGCGATACGCTTCGCCCTCAATCGGCAACGCCTTCAATCCCGCAAGAAAGCACCCTTCGTAGCCCAGCGTCGAAGCATGATAATGATCGGGATGCCGAGCCTCCCAGTAGGGAAGGATCACCGTCTTCGGGCGCAGCTCGCGAATCGCGCCTGCCAGCCTGAGTTTATGCTGACGCGCCGGCTGCACGTCGGAATCCGGCACGCCCAGCGTGCCGCGCCACGCCACGCCGAGCAACTTTGCGGCTTTGGCCGCCTCCTTGGCGCGTGTTTCCGGCGTGCCGCGCGATCCCATTTCTCCCGCCGTCAGGTCCAAGATGCCGGTCTTGTAGCCGCGCCGCGCCATCTTGATCAACGTGCCGCCGCAAGTCAGCTCGGCATCATCGGGATGCGCAACAATGGCCAGCAAATCGAGTTTCATCAATGCTCCTTCCGGGCGCGCTGATTCTAGCACTCTAGAGTGGGACAGCCGTTTCTGCCTGCCCGCTGCGGGCGGGGCTGTCCTGTGCTACCGTTCCGCTCAGGATGAACGCTGCATTGCAAGGTCGGGTAGCGCTGGTCACCGGTGCCGCCAAGCGCATCGGCCGTGCCCTAGCGCTGCGCTTGGCCACGGAAGGCGCCGACGTCGTAATCCATTACAACCGGTCGAAGCCCGAAGCGGACGATGCCGTCGCCGAAATCTTAAAACTCGGACGAAAGAGCCTCGCCGTGCAGGCCGACCTGGGCGGCCTCGCTCAAATCAAGCGCCTCTTCCAGCAAACCGCGGAACATTTCGGCCGGCTCGACATCCTCGTCAATAGCGCCGCCAATTTTCTCCCCGCGCACCTCGACGACACGACCGAGAAAATCTGGGATACCGCGCTGGACACCAATCTGAAAGCCCCCTTTTTCTGCGCGCAAGCCGCCGCGCCGCTCCTGAAACAGTCGCACGGCGTCATCATCAATTTTGCGGACATCGGCGGCATCCTGCCGTGGCCCGGCTACATCCCGCACTGCGCATCGAAAGCCGGCGTAATCATGCTGACCAAATGCCTGGCCAAAGCGCTCGCGCCCGAAGTCCGCGTCAACGCTATCGCGCCCGGCACAATAACAATGTCCGGCGATCCCAGCGACTGGGAAGCCGACTTCATCCGCCGCGCCCCGCTCCACCGAACCGGCACCACTGACGATGTAGCCGACGCCGTCTCCTACCTCGTCCACGCAACATTCGTCACCGGCCAAGTCCTCGTCCTCGACGGCGGCCGCACCCTGTAGTTTTTGGAGTGCGGCGGTCTTGTTTATTGAGCCTCGAAGGGTCGCTGCTTTCACAGCTACGCGTGATATCAACAAACTTCAATCGAAACGTTGGCGTCAACCTGCCCATTGGTAGTGGATCAATTTCCGGTTAGCGTTAATCAGGCATATGGACTTTTTCGAGTGCGCCGTCGCCTCTAAGGCCTGGTTAGACCGGCAAGCACTCCGATCAGTGCATCCTGCCACGCATGGGCGATGATTCCAGGGCGAACACTTGGGCGCCAATGGGCCAGTACCCCAAACATTGCTCCGGACATGCCGATCAGAACCACTCTCTGGAAGCCCTGATAGGCGTGAACAGCACCGAACGCGGCGGCGGAAAGGAGAATGCCCGTGGGAACATTCTTAGTCAGGGCGATGAACTGCCGTTGCAAGTAACCACGGAAGATCGTCTCCTCGCAAATACCCGCCGTGACCGAGAGACCTACCCACAGCGTTAATTCGGTGCTTCCTTGTGGGAATATGAACTCGAGATTACTCAGAGCGGGTACGCGTAGAAGCCAACCTAAGAAAAAAAGGATGCCTGTCGAGCCTATCCAGAACAGAACAGCGATTCCAATATCGCTTAGCACTTGGCGAACGGAACGCCATTGACCTCCCAGAATAATGCGGACCGGCACGCCACGAAGCCGCACCCCCACCACTACAACAAAGAACAAGACCCACTCAAAAACAAGAGTGAGCACATAGAAGCGCACACGGTTCGGATTCTCTGCCGCGCTCAGGCGATCTGCAAGAATCTTTCCATAGAACGCCCAACCGCCCAACACAGCGAGCACGGAAATCGTGTGGATCGGGCCAGCAGCTTCGTGGTAACGGTTTGAAGCGGACTGAGCCAGTGGAGAAGTGACCATAATCGATGCGCAATTTTCTCATGGCGTCCGCGAAGGGCCTCTACGTTGCTCTAACTAAGCTTCCAAAGCGTCAAGTCGTGCAAACCGAGCAATCTGGCGGTCAACTCCTAATTAGTCGGAAACTTACCCACTACCTGCCCATTTAGAACTCGTGCAGACTTTCCCTCCGCGGTGTATTCTATTGTGCTAATGTGCGAAATAAAATTTGACGTGATGCGGGAAACGCCATGCCTCAGGCCAATCGAATGAATAGGGACCGGTCGGACGTTATGAATAATGAAGCTACTCTTGTGAACGGGACTACCGTAAACAGCGGCACCACTGCCGATAATGGAACGCGCATTCCGGTACCGCACGGACTCGACGACCTGGAAGTGCAAGAATGGCTCGAGTCGCTTGATTCTCTCCTCGAATCCAGCGGCCCCGAAGTCGCCACGGAAATTCTGGAGCGCCTCCGCGCGCACGCCACCGTTTCCGGCATCGATCTCCCATTCACAGCGAACACGCCTTACGCCAACACGATTCCCAATCGCCTCGAGCCGCTGTTCCCCGGCGATCAGGAACTCGAGCGCCGCATCAAGAGCTTGATTCGCTGGAACGCGCTGGCCATGGTCGTGCGCGCCAATCGCGTGGAGCACAACATCGGCGGCCACATTTCCACCTACGCCAGTGCCGCCACGCTCTACGAAGTCGGCTTCAACCATTTCTTCCGCGCGCGCACCCCTGAGTTCGAGGGCGACACCGTATATTTCCAGGGACACGCCTCGCCCGGCATCTACGCCCGCGCGTTCCTCGAAGGCCGTCTCTCCGTGCAAAAGCTGGAAAATTTTCGCCGCGAACTGAAACCCGGCGGCGGCCTTTCGTCCTATCCCCATCCTTGGCTCATGCCCGATTTCTGGGAATTTCCCACCGTCTCGATGGGCCTCAGCCCGCTAATGTCCATTTATCAAGCGCGCTTCAGCCGCTACCTCGAAGACCGCGGTCTCAAACCTGCCACGGATGCCAAAGTTTGGGCCTTTCTGGGCGATGGCGAAACCGACGAGCCCGAATCCCTTGGCGCCATCACGCTCGCTTCGCGCGAAAAGCTCGACAATTTGATTTTCGTCGTGAACTGCAACCTGCAGCGCCTCGACGGTCCGGTGCGCGGCAACGGACAAATTATTCAGGAACTCGAGTCCGCCTTTCGCGGCGCGGGCTGGAACGTCATCAAGGTTCTCTGGGGCAGCGAGTGGGATCCCATCCTTGAGCGCGACACCGAAGGCTTGCTGGTCAAGCGCATGGGCGAGCTCGTCGACGGTGAATACCAAAAACTCGTCGTCGAATCCGGGGCGTACGTCCGGCAGCATTTCTTCGGCAGCGATCCGCGCCTGCTGCAGCTCGTCGAGCCTCTTCCCGACGAAGCTTTACGTCGTTTACGTCTCGGCGGCCACGATCCGCGCAAGGTCTACGCCGCGTACAAAGCCGCCGTCGAACACAAAGGCCGGCCGACCGTAATCCTCGCGCGCACTATTAAAGGTTACGGCCTGGGCGAAGCTGGCGAAGGCAAAAACGTCACCCACCAGCAGAAAAAGTTGAACGAAGAAGAGCTTCAGGTATTTCGTTCGCGTTTCGGCATTCCTCTAAACGACCAGGACTGCATCGAAGTGCCGTTCTATCGTCCCGCCGAAGACAGCATCGAAATCCAGTATTTGCGCGCCCGCCGCGAAGCCCTAGGCGGCTATGTTCCCAAGCGCAGCGTGCGCTCGCAGCCGCTGGTTGCCGATCACGACGAACTCTTCAAGGAATTCTTCGACGGCAGCGAGGGCAGGGAAGTCTCCACCACCATGGCCTACGTCGGTATGCTGCGCAAAATGCTGCGCGATCCGGAAATGGGGAAGCTCATCGTGCCCATCGTTCCGGATGAAGCGCGCACTTTCGGCATGGAATCGCTCTTCCGCACCGCCGGCATTTATTCGAGCGTTGGTCAGCGCTACCAACCGGTCGACGTCAACACGTTGATGTACTACAAGGAAGCGAAGGACGGCCAGATTCTCGAAGAGGGAATCACCGAAGCCGGCTCCATGGCCTCCTTCATCGCCGCGGGCTCTGCGTACGCCACGCACGGCATCAACACCATTCCCTTTTTCATCTACTACTCCATGTTCGGCTTCCAACGCATCGCCGATTTCATCTGGGCCGCTGCCGATATGCGCACGCGCGGCTTCCTGCTCGGCGGCACCGCTGGCCGCACCACGCTTTCCGGCGAAGGTTTGCAGCACCAGGACGGCAACAGCCACGTCCTGGCCCTGCCCGTGCCCAATCTGCTCGCCTACGATCCCGCGTTCGCCTACGAAATTGCCGCCATCATCCAAGACGGCATTCGCCGCATGTACAAAGACGGCGAAAACATTTTTTACTACATCACTTTGATGAACGAACCCTACGCCATGCCGCCGATGCCCGGCGATGTGAAAGACGGCATTCTCCGCGGCATGTACAAATTCCGCGCCAGCGAAAACAAAAAGTCCAAGGTGCGTGCGCAACTCTTCGGCAGCGGCTCCATTTTGCGCGAAGCGCTGCAAGCGCAGGATATTCTCGGAGAAAAATACGGCGTCGCTGCGGATGTGTGGAGCGTGACCAGCTACAAAGCGCTCTACACCGATGCGGTCGAAGTCGAGCGCTGGAATCGCCTGCACCCCGGCGAAACGCCGCGCGTCCCCTACGTGACGCAAACTTTGGCCGACGCACCCGGCGTGCTCGTAGCCGCCACCGATTACATCAAGACGCTCCCCAGCATGGTCAGCAAATGGATGCCGCGCCGCATGGCAACGCTCGGCACCGACGGCTTCGGCCGCAGCGAAGGCCGCCAATCCCTCCGCGAATTCTTCGAGGTCGACCACCGCTTCATCTTATTAGCCGTCCTGCACGAACTGCAACAAGACGGCAAGATCGAGCCCAGCGTCGTAACCAAAGCCATAAAAGACCTCGGCATCGACCCCGAAAAACCCAACCCTGTAATTTCCTAAAGCCGTGGCAGTGGGGCACGCGATCTTCTCAGTGCCCCTCCGTGTCCTCTGTGATCTCTGTGTTAAATTCTTTTTCTGTCGCGATTAGAATCTCGGCCGGTTTGATCCGCCCGGTAGCCAAGTTTGCAATCAACTCCCGATTCGCCGCCAAGAAATCGTAATCTCCCAACTCCTTCGGCAACACCCAAGCGATCCGTTCGAAACACAGCGGTGCCGCCTCCCCCTGCGCCGTCGCCGCAAAAAATCGAATCTCCAACTCCTCGGGCGACGCCGCATACTGATGCCGCACGCGCCCAATCTCCGCGGATTTCGTCAGCGTCACGCCCAACTCCTCGCGCAGCTCCCGCGCCAGTGCCGCCTCCGCCGCCTCGCCATCCCGCACCTTCCCCCCGGGAAACTCCCATTTCAAAGGCGAAGAATCCTCCTTCCGTCGCTGCCCAATCAGCAGCCTCCGATCCTCGCGCTCAATCACCGCCGCAACAACAGTCCTCATCCTCACTCCGCGCCCTCTGTGTTCCTAACTCTGTGACCTCTGTGTTAATTCAGGCCTTCTTCTTCTCTGCGAATCTCAGCGTTCTCCGCGTCTCTTTACCCTGTTTACCCCGAGCTTCGAGGGGAGCCTCGAAGGGTGCGTTACGTTTCTCTTTGCCCTTCGCGTCAAGCGGACGCAGCAGTTCCCACAATTCCCGCGCCCCCTCCATCAGCGGCGGCCCCGGCGTATTCAACAACTCATCGCGCACAACAAACACGCGCCGATTCCGTATCGCCGGCACATCTGTCCATGCCGGCAACTTGTAAACTTGCTCCGGCTGAGCCTTGTCGCCAGTAGCCGTCCAAGCCAACACAATCACTTCCGGCCGCGCCTCCGCCACCTGCTCATCGCTAATCTTTTCCCCCGCCGGAACAATCATCTCTCCGCCGCAGATCTTCACCAGCTCCGCCACCCACGGCGGCGAGCTAATCCGCGGATTCGGCCAAGCCTCGCAATACACCCGTACGCGCCGCTTCAATTTCTTCGCCGCGCGTGCAATCGCAGCAAATTCCGAACGCATCTTCCGAATCAGCGTCCCGGCTTGCGCCGTTCGCCCCGCAACTCCTCCCAGCAACCGAATATCCGCATAAACATCGTCCAGCGTCCGCGGATTCATCGCCAAAAAGTTCAGCCGCTGCTCCAGCAATTTCCCGACGGTTTCCTGCTTATAAGGCACCGACCCAATCACCAGCGAAGGCCGCAGCGCTACCACTTCCGCCACCGACTCCATGTGCCAGCAATCCCCAACCTGCGGCAATCCCGCAACCGGCGCCACGTCGCAGCACCATTTCGTGACGCCCACCAGCAGCCGCCGCGCCCCAATCGCACACAAAATCGAAGTAGCGCTAGGCGCCAGCGACACAATCCTCATCTCCGGTTTTTTCTGCACGGCCATGAAAGCAGTGTAACGGAGTGCGTCGCTTCTTGTTTATCTGCGTCTCGTCCCAGTGGGACAGCCATTTCTGGCTGTCCGCTGTCGCAGGATCGAGTGTGCGTCATCGTTCCTCATCTCTCCCCTCTTGCCCTTCGAGAGCAACCTAAGTATCCTCCTCCTGTAGAAGCATAAGGGTTCATGCCATGCCGCCAGAAAAACTCGATCTTCCACAAGGCACTCTCGATCTCCTAATCCTAAAAACTCTGGCCCTCGAGCCGCAACACGGCTGGGCCATTTCCGAGCGAGTCCAGCAAATCTCCAAGGACGTCCTGCAAATCCAGCAAGGCTCGCTGTATCCCGCGCTGCACCGCCTCGAACGCCGCGGCTGGATCAAAGCCCGTTGGGGCGCCTCGGAAAATAATCGCCGCGCCAAGTATTACGAGCTAACCCGCGCCGGCCAGAAGCAACTCGAACGCGAAGAAAGCGCCTGGAACAAGCTTGCCGCCGCAGTCGCCCAAGTCCTGAAGACCGCTTAGCAGCCGCCC
>Ga0209647_1002751_pt1 | contig 14061 bp, 12 predicted proteins | sample GraSoi_2013_60cm_FD_185827 | JGI IMG/M metagenome (GOLD analysis project Ga0209647, IMG submission 185827) | Grasslands soil microbial communities from the Angelo Coastal Reserve, California, USA - Sample 9_17_2013_60cm (SPAdes) (version 2) | ecosystem: Environmental > Terrestrial > Soil >... | reverse complement strand
ATTCTGTTGCGCAGCAGTACGCCGATGAAGCACGGCGCCAGATACCACGCCCACATGACGTATTGATCGAGCGTGAGCTGCAGCTGGTAAACGCGCAGGTTCAGATACACATCGGAGCCGATCAACAGCGCGACCGGGATCCAAAAGTGCTTGCGCGGTATCCGCGATCCAAAAAACAGCAGTGATGCACCTACCAGGCTAAAACCATGTGTGGCGAACGTCCCCGTACCAGCCACAACGCGCAACAACACAGCTGCGATCACGAATCCATACGCCAATAGCATACGCACCTCAGAGAATTATTGTGACGGCTGGGGAACAGTACGTCAAGAATGAGCTCTTGCGCAAATTTGCCAAAAATCGCCGAAAGTGCCAAAGTTCGCCAAAATGGAAAATCTCACCACTGATGAAAGTGACCCTGATAGGACGGAAAATGATCGGACAGTCTTCCTCCGCTTCCTCTTTTCCTCCGCGTTTCAAAGTTGTTGGTTTTCAATTTCGGCGATTTTTGGCAATTTTGGCAGTTATGGGCAATTTTCAATCCGGCGGCCGTCCCACGTACATTTTTTCCACCCGCAATTGCGAGTCGAGCACCACGTAGCCAGCCAGCGGAGGCCGGCGGCGCCGGGCCGCCACTTCCACGCCTTCAAAACGCAGGTCTTCAAACTGCACTTGGAACCGCCCGCCCTCCAATCGCTCCTCGGTCGCAATCGGGTACGCAGCCCAGTCCAGATACACCTGCCCTAAGCGTGATTTCTTTGCCGCCAGCGTGGCCGGCGTCTCCTCCGGCTTGAAGCGCACCACCTGCTTGTTCTGTGGGTCCACCTCACCCGACCCGGAATCCACCGGCATCAAGTAAAAGAAATTCTGCGTTTCCACCACCCCATTCCAGGAAAATGGATTGATAGGCTGGGGAAAGGCGGAAGCTCGCAGCGGGTCTTCACCGCGATAGGTACGGGCATTGAGCGCGTTCACGGCGCGGCGATGCTCAAAGTCGCGGACAATGATGACCGCTGCGACGCAGACCAGCGCGAAGATCGCGCCGGCGCGCCCGCGAAACTGCGGCTTACGTGACCCGATTTCCTCGGTCACCAGCGCCAGCAGTCCCGGCAGCACCAGGCCCAGGAACAGCGCCATCAACATAATGGGATCGATGATGAATACGATGTCCCAGGAGTACCACTTGGGATTGAACGGTGCGAATGGCCGCACCCCGTAGTTGTTGGTGAAGTCCTGGAACAGATGCAGCAACGATCCCAGGAGCGCGTAAACATAAAGCAGCTTCCACCTGGGCGGCAGCTTGGGTTGCCGCCCGCTTCGCTTCATTAACGTGTAAACCGCATAAACCAGGGCCAGAACGAAGGCCGCCACAAACGGCGCGCCTACCAGGCTGTGCGTGATGCCGCGGTGATGCTGCAGGCCAGTTATTGAGCCTCCGAAGTAGGAGAAGGAATCGATATCCGGCGCTTCGGTGGCCAGCGCCAGCGTGAGCGTGGCCAGTCCGGTCATGCGATTGAAACCGGCGCGGCCCACGCATGCGCCGGTCAGGATATGTGTGACGGGATCCATCTTGAGCGCTTCGGTGAAACTTGCATTCTAATTGCTTTGTGGCCCTCAGCAATCAGCTCGTTTTTCTAACATCCCGAAGCGAAGCGAGGGATCCCTGTCACCAGTCTTCGCCAAAGAAGTGCAAAGCAAAAGAATGGCCGCGAATTTCGCGAATGAACACGAATCGACTGAGAAATGATTCGCGTGTTTCGCGTTAATTCGCGGCTGCCTTTGTTCTTGGCTGAGTGCTGACTGCTTCCTACGGCATCAACAGCTTCACCGCCCTGCTTTCAATGCTCAACTCCGCCGGGACCGTTCCCAGCAATTCACCATCAGCTTGTGAGTGGATCGCGCTTCCTCCGGGAAGCCCGGTGCAGCGGAACCACCTGGAATGAATCACGTCCACTTCCGGCACCTTCCAGTTCATGCCCGTTGCCACGCTGGCAAAGTAAGAAAGAAAGCGCCGGACTTTATCGGTGCGAAACAGCAAAAGACAAAAGCTGTCGCGGGTGAGCCCCGATCCCAGGTTCACAAAACGCAGCAGCCCGGGAAGCTTGGCCGCCCGGACTGCCATCGCCAGGCTCGCTTTATTCTGTTTGCGGTTGCCATGCTCATCTTCCCACTCCACCTGAAACATGGATAGGCCACCGCCCAAGGACATGCGCGCCATCTCCAGGAAATAGGCGTTTCGTCCCCAGCGCTCCTTGGATTCGACCGTCGTACGGTACATCAGCTCCGCGTCAGAGCCCACGCCGGCAGCCACAATGAAATAGCGCTTGTCCGGCCCGCCATCGCGCTGGGAGCAGACCAGCCCGGGACGAAAGTCTCGCGGCGCGTAAGTGAGAAGCTTTTCTGCCGCTGCCACGGGATCGGAAGGTAGTCTCAGGTCCGCCGCCAGCAGATTGCCGCTGCCCAGCGGCACCAGGCCGAGTGCGACCTCGGCAGACGCCCGCATCAGGCCGTTCAGGGCCTCGTTGGCGGTGCCGTCACCTCCGCAGGCGACCACCGTGTCAAACCCTGCACCGGCGGCTTCCTGCGCCTGCTGGATGGCACTGCCCGCGTGCGTAGTCGCCGCAGCCTCAACTTGCACCCCAGCGGCGCGGAAAACGGCGGCCACATGTGCGATGGCCTGTGTCCGCTTTGCCCTGCGGCGTCCTGAGGCCGGGTTATAGATGAGGAATGCTTTCTTCATTATTCCTGTCGCTACGCTCCAGACCGCTCGACAGACTCGTAACTTACAATTCTGTCAGCGCTTGATGCAGCCAAGGTCAAGCGCGCAAGTCGGGCTCCGCAGACAATATAATCTGTGCATGCCCTCTGCCGCCAAAAACAAGAGCATTGAGAGCACCATCGACACCTTGCGCGAGGAAATCCGCCGTCACGAACACCTGTATTACGTTCTCGACGCCCCCGAACTCCCCGACGCCGATTTCGACCGCCTGATGCAGGAGCTCAAGCGCCTGGAGGCCGCGCACCCCGAGCTGATCACGCCCGATTCGCCCACCCAGCGCGTGGGCGGCAAGCCGCGTGAGGGCTTCGTCAAGGTCCAGCATTCGCGAGCCATGCTCTCGCTCGATAACGCCTACAACGAACAGGAGCTGCGCGACTGGGACCGCCGCGTCCATGAGCTGGCCGGCTCAGACAAGATCGAATATGTTTGCGAACTCAAGCTTGACGGCATGTCGCTGGCGCTCAGCTATGAGCAGGGCAAGCTGCTGCGCGGCGTCACTCGCGGCGATGGCTCCGTGGGTGAAGATGTGACCTCCAACGTCCGGACCATGCGTTCCGTTCCGCTGTCGATTCCGGCGGCGGCACTGAAGAAGGCCAGCGTGCCCGCCGATTTCGAGGTCCGCGGCGAGGTCATTATGCCTCTGGCTGCTTTTGAGCGCATGAACGAAGATCGCGAGAGCCAGAACCTCGCCAAGTTCGCCAACCCGCGCAACGCCGCCGCCGGGACCATCCGCGTGCTCGAACCCAACATTGTGGCCGAGCGCCGCCTGGACTTTTTCTCCTACTTCCTGCTGGTGAAGGGTAAGTACTATCCGGAAAAGCACTCAGACGCGCTGAAAGCTCTGCATGCCCTGGGCTTCAAGGTCAATCCCAATCATCTCATCGCCGAAAACATCGATCAGGTATTCGCGTTCATCGCCAAAGGCGAGCAGATGCGCGAGAAGCTGGGCTATGAGATTGACGGCATCGTGGTCAAAGTCAACTCCATGCGCACGCAGGACCGTCTGGGCTTCACCGGGAAGGCCCCGCGCTGGGCCATCGCGTACAAATACGCGGCGCGCAGCGGCGTCACACAAGTTGAAGGCATCCTGATTCAGGTGGGACGCACAGGCAAGCTCACTCCTGTGGCCGCGCTCAAGCCGGTTTCGATCGGCGGCACCACCGTAAGCCGCGCCACGCTGCACAACCAGGACGAAATCGAGCGCCTGGGCGTGAAGATCGGCGACTGGGTCATGGTGGAGCGCGGCGGCGACGTGATTCCCAAAGTCGTAAAAGTCATCGAAGACAAAGATCACCCGCGCGGTCACAAGACTTTCCACATGCCGGAGCGCTGCCCGGTATGCAACAGCCACGTGGTGCGCGTGGAAGGCGAGGCCGATCATCGCTGCATTAACGTGAACTGCCCCGCCAAGCTGCGCGAGAGCATTCTTCACTTTGCCGCGCGCTCGGTAATGAACATTGAAGGCATGGGCGAGTCGCTGGTCAACCAGCTCGCCGATCGCGGCCTGGTCAAAAACATTGCCGACATTTATGAGCTCAACAAAGACAAGCTGCTCACGCTGGAGCGTATCGGCGAGAAATCTGCGGAGAACCTGCTGGCCGAAATCGAGCGCTCACGCAAGCTGCCGCTGGAGCGCGTAATCTTCGGCCTGGGCATACGCTTCGTCGGCGAGCGCACTGCCGAATTTCTTGCGGAACATTTCGGTTCGATGGATGCCTTGATGAGCGCGTCCGTGGACGAGTTAGAAGAGGTCAACGAAGTTGGCCCGCGCATCGCCGAGAGCATTCATGAATTTTTTGCCGAGCCGCGCAACGTTGACTTGGTGAAGCGGTTAGGCAAATACGTAACTTTCAAAGGCGTAAAAAAACAGCGCGGCACCGCTCTTGCCGGTAAGACGTTTGTCCTCACCGGCACTCTGCCGAATTACTCTCGCGACACGGCCAAGAAGCTAATTGAAGACGCCGGCGGCAAGGTCTCGGGCTCGGTCAGCAAAAAGACGGATTATGTTGTTGCCGGAGAAGACGCCGGATCAAAGCTGGACAAGGCTCGGGAACTCGGCATAGCCGTGGTTGATGAAGCGCGGATGGTTGAGCTGACAAAGGGCTAGCCGCGAATGCACGCGAATGAACACGAATTTAATAGGTCGGTTCAGAAATTGCATCGAAAAAGTTGGCGATGTTAAGACACGTCATCCCGACGGCCGTCAAACGAGCACGCGTACTCATCAGCGTGCGAGTAGGCTGGAGGGACCTTGTGGTTTCTTACTCAACGCCCATTTGCAGAATGGGCTCTAGTAAAATTCGCGTTTGTTCGCGTTAATTCGCGGCTAAACAGGTTCCGCTGGCCGCTCGCGCTCAGAGGATCTCTATGACCACTATTCTCGCCCAATCCACAAGCACGACAACGGCCTTCCGCACCGCCCGCGACTTTCTCCTCTCCCACCGCGACGACTACGCCACGGCTTACGCCGGCTTCCAGTGGCCGAAGCTTGAGCGCTTTAACTGGGCGCTGGACTGGTTTGACCAGATAGCCGCGGGTGATCGCCGCAACCAGACTGCGCTGTGGGTGGCCTATGAAGACGGCCGCCAGGACAAGCTCACCTTCGCCGAACTGTCAGAGCGCTCGGCGCGCATTGCCAATTATTTTCGCGGGCTCGGCGTCCGCCGCGGCGACCGCGTATTGCTCATGCTCAGCAACATTCCGCCGTTGTGGGAGACCATGCTGGCGATGATGAAGCTGGGCGCGGTCATTATTCCCGCAACTACGCTGCTTACCGCCAATGACGTGGCAGATCGCATCGCCCGCGGGCGCGTGCGCCATATCATATGCGCCGCCGATCTTGCGCCGAAAATTGAGGCTGCGTGCGGAAGCTGCACCCGCATCGCCATCGGCGGCAAGACGCCAGGTTGGCGTGAATATGAACAGGGTTATTCATCGGCGGCAGCATTTCAGCCCGACGGCGAGACCCGCGCCAGCGATCCCTTGCAGCTTTATTTCACCTCTGGCACCACGGCCAAGCCAAAGCTGGTGATGCATTCACACGCCAGCTATCCCGTGGGCCATCTTTCCACCATGTATTGGATCGGCATCAAGCCCGGTGATATCCACTGCAATCTCTCATCACCCGGCTGGGCCAAGCATGCATGGAGCTGCTTCTTTGCGCCCTGGAACGCCGAGGCCACGGTCTTTGTGATCAATCAGTCGCGCTTCAGCGCCCGCGGCCTGCTCGATGCCATCACCGGCTGTGGCGTGACCACGTTTTGCGCGCCACCCACGGTCTGGCGCATGCTGATCACTGAAAGCCTGGCCGACTGGAAGGTCCGCCTGCGCGAACTGGCCAGCGCCGGTGAGCCGCTGAACCCTGAAGTCATCGAACAAGTACGAGCAGCCTGGGGACTCACTATTCGCGATGGCTACGGCCAGACCGAAACCACAGCTCAGGTCGGCAACCCGCCGGGACAGAAGCTCAAAGTCGGCGCCATGGGCCGGCCGCTTCCAGGCTATCGCATCCGGCTGCTCAACACTGAAAACCAGGATGCTGAAGAAGGCGAGCTGTGCCTGCCACTCGATCCGCCGCCCGCCGCGCTCATGCCTGGCTACCAGGGGGATGATGGAAATCTGATCCCGCTGGAAGGTCCGGTCTATCGCACCGGCGACGTAGTCCAGCGCGACGCCGAGGGCTATCTCACCTTCGTCGGCCGCGCCGATGATGTCTTCAAAGCTTCTGACTATCGCATCAGCCCGTTTGAAGTTGAGAGCGCCCTGATCGAGCACGCTGACGTGGTGGAGTGCGCCGTGGTGCCCACGCCTGACCCGCTGCGGCATGCGCTGGTCAAAGCGTTTATCACGCTGCGCGCCGGCTGCGACCCTTCACGCGAAACCGCTCTCTCCATCTTTCAGCACAGCCGCAAAGTCCTGGCGCCATATAAGCGGGTGCGGAGACTGGAATTTGTGGATCTGCCAAAAACAATTTCCGGCAAGATCCGTCGCGTCCAGTTGCGCACGGCCGAAGCCGAGCGGGCGCGGAATGCGCGAGCACAAAATGAATTCAGGGAAGAGGACTTTCCAGAATTAAAGTAAGCCGAAGGCCCTTCCAGGCAGCAGTTTTTCTGCCTGGAAGGTATGTATGCGGTCCGCTATTTAGGAGGGCTGCACGCCACCGGCTGGCCATATTGTTTGTACTGGCCATACTGGAAGAAGGCCACCTGCAACTGGAGCGAGGTGTCCATGTTCATCAGGTTGGGATACTGCCCGCCGGTGTACCCCATGGGAAACTGCACATTGTCAAAGTACTGTGAGTTCTCCAGGGAATAGTTTGTACACAGCCCAGTGAAGCCAAAAATAGGCGGGGTGGTTGTAGGCGTGGCTGCGACGCCTGCTTGCGGCGAGTATGCGCCTCCATGGCAGGAGAGGCACGATGATTGCTTGTTGTCCACCGGCCCGGCGAGCCGGCCATTGCAGCCAAAGTGCTGCGGCGTGCCGATTCTGTGGTTGAGCACGCTCTCCCGCGCCGCAATACTTTCACTCTTGGCCACGGCAGGGAAGGTCCACGGATCGCTGCCCCACTGCAACCCAACCGGCTCCATTCTGTCCCAGGGATTCTTAGCGGGGTTGTTGCCATCGTAAGCGAAAGTCCCGAAGACCCAGCGCGTCGGCGACCGGTGGTCCACCACGGCTACGTCCAGTTGCACCAGCCTGACTTCCTGGACTTTTCGTTCGCATTCAAAAACCTTGCCTTTTTCCACATGGCGGTCCGCCTGCCAGGTGGGTGAGCCCTTGAGATAGGGAACATCCGCCGGCGTGGCGGTGGTAAACAGCAGCTTGGCAACTACCGTACCTTCAGGAAAAGGCATTCCCGCCGGAGCGGTAATGCCGCTGTAAGTGCCGATGATCGGCTGGCCATCGGTTCCCCAGCTCCGCCCAATGGCATAGGCGCCCCACTGGTTGTACATGCCAAACGCCCAGGTCTCAAAGCCTTTGGTCGTCTGTTTGGTCGCCGAAAGCATCAGGGTATTGGTTCCAAACTGCGGGCCGGTGTGCAGGTCTCCCATCAACGCGCCGTGTTCCAGAGTGTTTGTTCCGGCGTTGGGTTCATGAATAAAATCTCCCAGCGTCGCCGTGCGTTCGTTGGTCATTCCGTGGACGAACTCCCGGCCGCGCGTAGGATCGTAGGCCATCCATGGGACGTAGAACCAGCGGGCTTCGCCATCAACATCAGCTTTCCAGCCGGCCTGGTTTTGAAGCTGCGGGTCTTGTCCCTGCTTTACGTAGTCAAGGATCTCGTGGATATACTCGTTCCACGCCGGGGTCCAGGTGGGCGGAGGTCCGGTCAATGGCAGGTTGAAATTGACTTTGGTATTCCCCAGCCACTTGCAAACCTTCGGATCGCACGTGCCGGGGCTGTTTGTGGGATAGTTGTGAACAAGTTCGAACACTGGTCCGGTCCAGCCCGGAGGCGGCGGCTTTACAGCGTTGCGATACGCCACGCTGGCGGTATTCTGCGCCAGCACGCTCGACGGCAGCACGGCCATGGAAACCATCGCTGCCAGGCACACAAAAAATAAGCGGCTCTTCATCTTTCTTCTTCCTTTTGCAAAAGCAAACTGAAATGTTGGAAGCGACACTAGCAGAGTTTTTCCAAAATCGGCACGTTTGTGTTCTTTTGTATCGTTTGCCGTAAAAGGTGCAGCTATGGCCTACCCAGACGGACTCGTGCCTTGACCAAACCTGCGTGCTTGCAGGAGGTAAAGATTGGCCATCGAGCGGAAGGCGAGCACCAAGCCGCGCGAGGAATTCTGGGAAGACAATTTTATGGAGTTGTTCTGAAACCCGGAAGCGTAGCGAGGGGGCCTATCACCAGAAAATACTGGGGCGCATTGCTGGCCCCCACGCGAAGTAGGAAAGGCCGCCATCATAGCGGCCGCCTTTGATTGGGGTGAGCCGGTCGGCTATGCCGCCTTGTCCTGGGTGCCGCACAGGCTGCATCCGCTGACCACTTTATCTCTGCGCTCCCGCAGCTTTTCCTGGAAACCGATCCAGCGCTGCCCGGACCTTGCTTGCACCGCGTCTTGCCGATCGGACTTCTTTTCCGCCTCCGGCGTCCTTTCCAGTTTGTAGACACCGGGCTCCCGCATGGCCTCAGGGATGGAAGCAGCCGGTTTTTCGTTCGGGATTTCGATCTCAGAGCCGATCGGGCTCATCACTTCGCGTTGCGGAACGTCCTCTCGGCCCGCAATCGACGCCTTGCGCGGCTCCAGCGTGGTTTTGCCGGTCCCGGACGCAACGCCAAGATAATCGTCTTCCTTGCCCATTTTCTGCGGCGTGAAGTCGCGATTGAGGCTCTCTTTGGCCTCCTCGGTCAGCGGTGGGACGCCCGGCTCCTGTACCTGCTCCGGTGGCGGTGTCAGGATTCTCCCAGTAACCCTGTTGTGCATGACGTCGCTGTCATTCCAGCGCCGCTCATAAGCTTTTTCATAGTGCGACCAGGCGCCCTCTGACTTCAGCGTCTCATCGTGGAATTCGGGCAGCATCTCCAGGCGTTCTTGGTCGAGTTCTGCATAGAACTTGTCTTCATGGTGTCCGTAAGGCTCAATCCGGCCGGCCGCTACCATGACTTTCCGGCGGGAAAGCAGACCGCCGGTCTTGAGCACGATGTAGCGAATGTCGCCGGTTGAGTGGTCGAAGATCACGTCATCGATTGTTCCTAATTTCTCGTCGTTCACGCCGTACACTTCCGCGCCGCGCACGTCGTCAACATCTTCAAATCTGTATTCGCGAAGAATGCCGTAGTGAGGCATAGCTGCTCCTTTTCTCATGTCCTTTCGATATGAGATGCCGCGCCGCAACCGGGTGAAGCTCGAAATCGGGAGCTGCTCTTCCGCCGCATTGAGAGCATTCTGCATGGCGCACAGTGGTTCGGTTAGTGGCCCGGCCGGGCTTTGTTGCCTTACACTGGGCCACATGCGGCCGTGTTGTCTGGTCACTTGAAATCAGCACTAGAATTGGATAAGGAGCAGACATGAAGAATCTTAGGCTTGCTGTATTCGCTCTTGCGTCCGGGATACTTGCCTTGCTGGTGATGGCGTCTCCGGCATCGCCTCAAGCAGGCAAAGCCGGAGCTAAGACGAAAGACTCCGTGGCGCAGCACCTGCGGACTTTCGACGAGCTGGACTTTGATGTTTACAGCAACCAGAAGTGGGACAGGCTGGCAGAGAGCCATGCCGAAGATATCGTGGTCACATATCCTGACGGACATCAGACGAAGGGCCTCAAGGCGCACATCGAAGAGCTCAAACCTCTGTTTGTCTTCGCGCCCAACACAAAAATCATCAGCCATCCCATTAAATTCGGTTCTGGTGAGTGGACCTGCGTGACCGGACTGATGGAGGGGACATTCACCCAACCCATGCCCACCGGAGATGGCAAATCCATTCCGCCGACCGGTAAAACCTTCAAGATCACAATGGTCACCGTCGGTCATTGGAAGGGCGGAAAGATGATTGAGGAATCTTTGTTCTGGGACAACCAGGAATTCATGAAACAGCTCGGCTTGGCAAAATGATCCGACCGCAGTGATTTGCGCGGAATCAGAATTTTTCTCGTATGCGCTTATACGTTGTCTGCAAATCCTCCGGCAGCACCCGCGTCTCGCTCACCGCAGTCATAAAATTTACGTCGGCGAACCAGCGCGGCAGAATGTGCATGTGAATGTGCGCGGCAACGCCTGCACCCGCCGCCTTGCCCAGGTTCATTCCCAGATTCAGGCCGTCCGGCCGATAGAGTTCGCGCAGAATGCCTTCGAGTTTTTGCGTCAGTGCAATCATTTCCTGGGCCGCCGGGGTCGACAGTCTTTGCAGCTCGTCAACGTGCTCGTATGGGACCACCATGACGTGCCCGGAGGTATAGGGGAAGGTGTTGAGAATCACAAAACACAGTTTGCCGCGATGGACCACGAAATTCTGCTCGTCATTTTGGGCCTTGAAAATATCGCAAAAAAGGCATCCCCCGGGGTTATTTGCGGCGGTAACGTAGGCGTAACGCCAGGGTGTGAACAGGAAGTCCATGGGCCGCTCAAAAGATACCAGACGGATTAAGGTTTTAAGCATTTTTCCGCCTCCATGACGTTTGACAGTGCCTTGGGCCGTTGCTATAGTCGAAGGAGTCTTATGGCCCTTTCAGGACGCCGTAAGATCCGGCCGCTGGTTTCTAAGCCTTCCGAAGTGAAGGCAAATCATGCCAGTGGGACTCGGGGTCCCGAGTCCACCTTCAGCACTACTGCCTCTCCTCCGTGAGTTCCAGCCGTGTTTTAGGTCCGATGACGAAAGGGAAATGCCGGTCGAGCACACAGCCCGTAGCGATCATCACGCCTCTGAAGCTGAATCCAACAGCTCAGCCGATTCCTCACAGTCCTATGAAAATTCAACCACTATGTCCGGGAATGAATCTCAAACTCAATCTCTTGAGCAGCCCAGCGCGGGCGTGACTCACAAAGAAGAAACCCACATGGAAGATTTTGCCGCAGCTCTAGAATCGTACACCCTTGAAACAGAACCGGCGCCCAGTGAAGACAACGTCTTCAAAGGCACCGTGATCAAGATCACCGCCACCCACGTTGTTGTCGACATCGGCTTCAAGTCTGAAGGACTGGTGCCGATTGCTGAAGTCACTGACGCCAGCGGCAACATCAAGTTCGAGCCGGGCCAGGAAATTGAAGTCATGGTCCAGCGCGGCGAGAACGAAGAAGGCTCCGTTCTGCTTTCGCACGAACGGGCGCAACGGGTGCGGGTCTGGGAGAACATTGAAAAGGCGTACCACTCCAAAGAGGCCGTAAAAGGCACTGTGGTGGAGCGCGTCAAGGGCGGCGTTTCCGTGGATATCGGCGTGAAGGCGTTTATGCCAGGTTCGCAGGTGGACGTACACCCGGTGCGCAACCTGGAAACGCTGAAGGGCCATGAGATTGAGGTCCGCGTTATCAAGCTCAACAAGAAACGCGGCAATATTGTTGTCTCCCGCAAGGCCATTCTGGATGAGGAAGTCACCGCCAAGCGCGGCAAGACCCTGGAGAACCTGCACGAAGGCGCCATCCTGACCGGCACGGTAAAGAACCTGACCGATTACGGCGCGTTCGTGGATATGGGCGGCATTGACGGCCTGCTCCATATCACTGACATGTCCTGGGGCCGCCTGACTCATCCGCGCGACCTGGTCCATGTGGGCGATCAGATCCAGGTGAAAGTCCTGAAGTTCGATCCGGAAAAGCTGCGCGTTTCGCTGGGCTTCAAGCAGCTCACGCCCGATCCCTGGCTTGACGCTGCTGAGCGCTATCCCATTGGCGCCCGCGTAAAAGGCCGCATTCTGAGCGTTACCGACTACGGCGCTTTCGTGGAGCTTGAGCAGGGCATTGAAGGCCTGGTCCACGTGAGTGAGATGTCATGGTCCAAGCGCATGAAGCATCCTTCCAAGCTGGTGAACGTTGGAGATGAGATCGAGTGCGTGGTGCTCAACGTGAATTCCGGTGAGCGCCGCATTTCGCTGGGACTGAAGCAGCTTGAATCGAATCCATGGGAACGGCTGCACGAAAAATATCCCATTGGCTCGACCGTGGAAGGCCGCGTTCGCAACCTCACCGACTTTGGCGCCTTCATCGAAATTGAAGACGGGATCGACGGGCTGGTTCACGTAAGCAATCTCAGCTGGACCAAGCGGGTCAAGCATCCTTCTGAGGTCCTGAAGAAAGGCGAGAAGGTAAAAGCCATTGTGCTGGGCATTGAGCCGGAGCAACGCCGCCTGTCACTGGGCGTGAAGCAGCTCCAGCCCGACGCCTGGGAGACTTTCTTCCAGACACATCGCATCGGAGACGTGGTGCACGGCAAAGTGCTGCGCCTGGCGCAGTTCGGCGCTTTTGTTGAAATTGCTGAGGGTGTAGAGGGTCTCTGCCACAACTCTGAAGCCACCGATTCCAACGGTACACCGGTGAAACTTGAGGCAGGCCAGGAACACGACTTCAAGATCATCAAGATGAACGCTGAAGAAAAGAAGGTTGGTCTGAGTCTGCGTGCCGTTGGTGAAGAAGCCAGCCGCGCGGATGTGGAAGCGTACAAGCGTCCGGCTTCCAGCTCCAGCGCTACCACCACTCTGGGCGATATCATCAATTGGAAGCGCGCCGGCAACGATCAGGAATAAACTACCACCAGGGTTCAAACAAAAAGGCCGTCCTCAAAAAAGGTCGGCCTTTCATTTTATGCCGCAAAACTTACTTGCCGCCGTGGACCCTCAACGTGATGTTGGGGTCTTTGCGGCTGTCGAACCCGCTTAACGTCTTGGTGTCACTGCGTCCGCCCTGATACTCAGCGTAAACCTCATAATCCACGTTCGTCGCGAGCGCCGGGAAACGGTAGCTGCCATCTGGCTCAGTGATGTACGTCTTGATGACGAGGGTCTTGGTGTTTTTCAGGTACACAATCGCCTTCTGCAGGGGCGCATCCTGCCGGTCGAATACCCTTCCAGTCAGTATGCGCGCTTCTCCCTGTCTGCCGCGCTGCGCCATGGCAGAGGTACTGGTTATCGGAAGGGTGGCAATGCAGGCCAGCGCGAACACGGCAACGGCCAACAGCCTTTTCATTTAGCCACCTCCTGGACCAGAATTTTATTGAGCTTCTACTCTGTTAGATGCACGCCAATGTCCTGCCGTTCTTCGTTTTCTATGTGGACCTTGGTTTCGCCCTTAAGCCTTTTCTTTTTATACATTTGTGGCTTGCCGTCGGGGCCTGCAGGCGCATACTCCGCTTCACCCTGAATCAGGTAATCAGCCGGCCCTGGAGGCACGCGCTGGGCGAACTCTCCGCGATGGTCAGAAAGCAGTTCCCAGTTTTGGTGCCTCTTGCCCTGCCGGCGGATGGTGATCCTGACTCCGTATAATGGCCGGTCGTCCGGCCCATAAGCGGTGCCAAAGATAAGGCCATAGGCTTTTTCCGGCTTCTTCTTGTCAGCCAGCGCCGAGGGCTGGAAGAGCGCCGCGAGCACAAAAAGGGCGAGCCAGAAAGCCGTGCGGCGGCTCCGGCGGGCTTTAATAGTCACTGTCCTCGTCTTCCTCGTCCGCGTCGTCGTCTTCCTCGTCTTCATCGAGCTCGTCCACCGGATTTAGTTCCAGCGGATGCTTGGTAATCACCTCAAAATCGGAACCACATTCCGGACAGCACACAATTTCGCCTTCGTCGAGTTCCTCCTCGTCCAAATCGAGGTCGGTTTCGCATTCCGGGCAAATTGGCATTTCTTTCCTCCTC
>Ga0209647_1002750_pt1 | contig 14073 bp, 14 predicted proteins | sample GraSoi_2013_60cm_FD_185827 | JGI IMG/M metagenome (GOLD analysis project Ga0209647, IMG submission 185827) | Grasslands soil microbial communities from the Angelo Coastal Reserve, California, USA - Sample 9_17_2013_60cm (SPAdes) (version 2) | ecosystem: Environmental > Terrestrial > Soil >... | reverse complement strand
AGCGTTGATCCCGAAGGCGAAAGCAACTGAGGGGGAGCGGATCAGAACCTCCCGCATTCATGCGGGGGAGTCTCAGAAACCGCAGATGCCTACACTACGTGCGGGCGGAATACCGCCCGCTCACGTTCCTGCGGCTGGAGAACGCGGAATCCTAGCGCGCCGTTGTCGCAATCCTTCTATCCATCCCTCCCATTGACGGGCGAGCTGACCGCCACGCGGGCCAGTATGCCTCGGTGCAGCGAGCGCGCCCGGTCATCTCAACGGCACGAACACCCACGCCACGATTCGGTACCACTCACAGCAGCGCCGCGCCCCACGCGGCGTCGCCTAGCGTGTTGAGCGCTGGCGCCTGCGCGCCGTGCGTGCGGTGGAACGCATGGCGCGGGAACCACTCTTGGACGATCTCAATCGCACAGGGCCACGCGTTCAGATTTGCGTAAGATTGCTCGGGTAGCATGGGGAGTGCCGGCGCGCAGCTATCGAAGCAGTGGATGCGCCTGCCAGGCAAGTGAGGGGCAGACCATGCACTACACGAGGCGAGAGCGCAGTCAGGCGCCGCATACGACGCAGCGCGTGCCGAGCTGGCCGGTGTTCTTCGGCATTCTCGTCGTCTCAATCGTGGCGGCGGCTGGCGTCGTCGTGGTGTTTCCCAACCTGCGCGATAATTTCGGCTTTCTGGCGCTGGCGGTGCTGACGCCGCCGCTGGCGGGACTGAGCATCGCCGTGACGCGCTCGGGTCTGCGCTATGTCTTGCCGCGCCCACTGCTCCTCGTCGTGCGCGGCGCGCTGGCGCTGATCGTCGTGCTCGATCTGGTCGTCTTTGCCCTGCCGATGTTCACCGGAGCGACGGTCGCCCACGACGCGGCGCCGTCGTTCGCCAGCCCGGCCGCGGCCACACATACAGCCGCTCCAGACGCCGGCGCCTCGCCAACCGTCCCCGCCGCCCCGGCGCCACGCAAGGGCACGTTCGATCATCGCGCGGGACCCGAGACGGCCTCTGGGACGGCGATCCTTGGCGGCACCGATACCAGTGCGGCGGTGCTCCGGCTGGAACAGCTGCAGGCCACCCCTGGCCCCGATCTGTTCGTCTATCTGTCACCCGTCACCAGCCCAACGACCGCCGATCAGGTGATGCGCGGGCTGGAGGTTGGGAAGCTCAAGGCGACGGCGGGCGAGACGAACTATACGCTGCCGGCGGGCCTCGATCTCGGCCAGTTCAAAGCGGTCGTGATTTACTGCAAGTCGTTCAATGTCATCTTCGGCTACGCGAACCTGGCCTAGCGAACCGCCTGGTTCAGGCGGGCTCCCTCGTGCTCCACTGCCTCCATGATGGAACGACGGCGCGCTGGGCCACTTGGTTTGACATACGTAAGCGGATTGTGGAGATAACGTAACGCCATGCGAGACGGCACCTGCCCGAAATGTCGCTCTCGCGAGATCTACCAATCGCCCGCGGACCTCGGAATGGGCAGGATGCACATCGCCAACATGCGTGCCGTGACGATGGCCACGTATGTGTGCACTGCCTGCGGATACATGAAATACTATGTCGACGACCCGAACGACCTGCGTAAGATAGCCGAGAAGTGGCACAAAGTCCACAAGGCGCCGCTTGCTCCTTCACGCGCACCCTCGACTGTGCTCGCCTGTACAGTGGAAGGCAAGGCAGCCTAGCCGGCGGTGCGCAGCACCGGCGCCAACACGTCGGGCCGATCGGTCATCAGGCCGTCCACGCCCCAGGCGAGCAAACGCTCCATGTCGGCGCGCTCGTCCACCGTCCACACGTGGACGTCCAGGCCCAGCCGGTGCGCGGCGGCGATCGCCGCCGGCGAGACGACCCGCACGCCGCGGTGCTTCTCAGGCACCTGCAAGGCATCGTAGGCGGGACGCAGCAGGCGGGTCGTGCGCGAGGCCACCGCGGCGAGGAATCGCACGGTCTCGCGCTGGCTGGCGGAGGTGGCGACGCGGCCCCCCGTGAGCAGGCGGAAGCGGACCAGCGAGGTGTGCAGGAAGCTGCCGACCATCACGCGGTCCTCGCCCGCAGTCTCCTGGATCAGCCGCCACAGGCGCCGCTCGCGCTCGGGATCGGCCGCCTTCAGGTCAATGTTGATGCGCTTCGCGGGGAAGCGCGCGAACACCTCACACAGCAGCGGAATGCTGTGGCCCTGGCCGCGAAATGGGTAGCTCGCGCCGCCGTCCGGGGTGAAGCGAAAGCCCGCGTCCAGGCGGCGCAGCTCGTCGAACGTGAAGCGAGCCACCGATCCCGTGCCATTTGTGGTACGATCTACCGCAGGATCATGGATCACCACGAGCTCGCCGTCGAGTGTCATCTGGATATCCAGCTCCAGCACATCCGCGCCGTATGACACGCCCCCCTCAAAGGCGACGAGCGTATTTTCTGGCGCCAGCAGCGAGCCGCCGCGATGCGCGAAGAAGAGCGGCCGCTCGTGCGCCAAAAATGGGCGCCGTGCGGCAGTGCTGTAGAGTGGCTCGCTCATCAGCGAAGTTGCCCTTTCGTAGTGTCTGGTGCTTGCCTGTGCGCACATGCGCCGGGCTGTGATGTCCTGCGCAGGATGACGACCGCTCGCCGCCTACCGTGCATTGTACACGACAGCATGCGGCATGACGGCAAGCGGCAGCTTATCGTCTCACAGGCCGTCTGATAGTGCGGCCCACATATTGCGGTGTGTATTTTGGCCACATACGCTGCTTGGATGTATGTATCGGCCTGTGTTATGGAAAGGATGCGTTATGCGGATCGCTCAGGTGGTGCCGTTGCACGTAGCGGTGCCGCCGGCTGGATACGGCGGTACAGAACGAGTCGCTTACAATTTGTCTGAGGCGTTGGTCAAACTGGGGCACGACGTCACCGTCTTCGCCTCAGGCGACTCTCACACGAGTGGACGACTCGTCCCCGGCGTGGACAAGGCGATCAATTTCAGCACGGACATTGATGCCTCGGCCTACCACATCGCGCAGCTGATGGATGTCTACGGTCGCGCCGGCGAGTTTGACGTCGTCCACTCGCACCTGGATCATATGACGCTACCGTTCATCGAACAGTCCAAGACGCCGACCGTCATTACCTTGCATGGCCGGCTCGATGCACCAGAGTCACAGCGCGCCTTGCGTATGTACCGCCAGGCCAACTATATTTCCATCAGCGATAGTCAGCGGCGCGACATCCCTGAGCTCAACTGGGTCGCCACCGTGCATCACGGTGTGGATGTCGACAGCTTCCCCTTCTATCACGAGGCGGGTGACTATCTCTGTTTCGTCGGACGCATGTCCCCGGAGAAGCGCCCGGACCGCGCCATCGAGATTGCCAAGCGCGCCGGTATTCCGCTCAAGATCGCCGCCAAGGTGGATGCCAAAGAAGCGGGCTACTTCCATTCCGAGATCGAGCCGCTGCTGGACCATCCACTCATTCACTGGATGGGACAGTTGGGTGAGAAGGACAAGCGCAAGCTGATGGGGAGGGCGCTGGCGCTGGTGATGCCGATCGACTGGCCGGAGCCATTCGGCATGGTGTTCATCGAAGCGCTCGCCTGTGGCACCCCGGTGCTCACGTGCCCGATGGGCTCGGTGCCAGAGCTGCTCGTCGACGGCGTCACAGGTTGCGTCCGCTGCACCGTCGATGAGATGGCTGACGCGGTCAAGGAATTGCGGCACATCTCGCGGCTCGGCTGCCGTCGCTATGCGGAGAGGCGATTTGACATGTTGCGCATGGCGTTAGAGTATGTCAACGTATACTCCAACGTGCAGGGCCGCCGCGCCCTCTTTGCCAAGCCCGCGCCGGTCCGGCCGGACGCCGCCAGCGATCCTGTGGAGGAAGTAGCCTTTTCATGACCCAGCCGACGCATGGAGATGCGATACTTCATGCGGACATTGAGTCTTCTCCCGATAGCGCTTCCATCGAACAGGCTGATCCCTACGTTTTGCAGGGATCGGCCAGTTCTGTTGTCGAGAAGATCACGCTCAAGCATGGTGACACCTTTCTCGTGTCCGACGCGCGCGGTGATTTGCCGGAATCCGAGCAGGAGACCGGCGTCTACTGGATGGGCACGCGCTTCCTGCGCACCTGCGACATATTTCTCGCGGGCCAGCCGCTGATTCCGCTCTCGCACTCGATCTCGGATGAAGAGGGCAAGTGCCAGATTGACCTCACCAATCCCTTTCTGCGCGTGGGGCACGAGGTGGTCTACCAGGGCACGATCCACGTGCGCCGTCTGCTGGCGCTGAACGGCAACCAGCTCACCGAAACGCTGCTGCTGACGAGCTTTCACTCCACGCCAATCACCGTCAAGGTGGGTCTCAAGCTCGGCGCCGACTTTCGCGATATCTTCGAGGTGCGCGGCATGGCACGCAAAGAGCGTGGCGAGATCATGTCACCGCACATGTCGCGTGAGGGCGTGACGCTTAGCTATCGCGGCCTGGACAAGATCACCCGCCTCACGGAGATCTCTTTCAGCCCGCCGGCAAGCCAGGCGGTCATGCAAGGCCTCTTCTGGGACGTGCCGCTCGAGCACGATGTGCAGACGGAGCTGCAGATTCGCTGCGACCTGCGCGCCGAGGGCAGCGCCCCGCAAGACTTCGAGGAGGCGCCGCAGGAGATTGAGCTCTTGCCGCGTGGCAACGCCCTGCCGCTGGTCCGCTCCGACAACGTCTTCTTCAATCGCATGCTCTCACGCGGCATGCACGACCTGGGGATGATGTGTACCAGGACGCCGGAGGGCCTATTTCCCTACGGCGGTATCCCGTGGTATGTCTGCCCGTTCGGGCGCGATGGGCTCGTCACCAGCCTGGAGTTCCTGCCCTGGTTTCCCACGGTGGCGCGCGGAACGCTCGCCTTTCTGGCAGCGCATCAGGGCACCAAGGTGGACGAATTTACTGAGGAGGAGCCGGGCCGCATCCTCCACGAGTATCGCCACGGCGAGATGGCCAACTGCGCTGAGGTTCCTTTCATCCCCTACTATGGCAGCGTAGACGCCACGCCGCTCTTCCTCATCACACTGGACCAGTACATCCGCTGGACCAACGACATAGCGTTCCTGGAGCACCTCTGGCCGAACGCCACGGCCGCCGCGCGCTGGATGCGCGATGTCGCCGACGGCGACGGCGACAGCTTCCTCGAATACGCCAAGATGTCCGACAAGGGACTGGTGAACCAGGGCTGGAAAGATTCGTGGGACGCGATCTCGATGGAAGACGGGCGGCTGATCGAGCCGCCGGTGGCGCTCTGCGAGGTGCAGGGCTACGCCTTCGCCGCGTATGGCGCGATTGCCGCGCTGGCACGGCGCCTGGGCCGCCACGACGAGGCGGTGGAGTGGGAGCAGGCCGCGGAGCGCATCCGCGCCAACTTCCTGCGGGAATTCTGGTGGCCCGAAGAGCAGACCTTCTACCTCGCCCTGGATGGCGAGAAGCGGCCCGCGCGCGTCATGAGCTCCAACGCCGGCCAGGTGTTGTGGACGGGCATCGTCCCGCCGGAATGGGCCAAGGGCGTGGTCGAGCGGCTGATGGCGCCGGATATGTACACCGAATGGGGCATCCGCACGCTCTCCTCGCGGGCGGTGCGCTACAACCCGATGAGCTACCACAATGGCTCGGTCTGGCCGCACGACACGGCCCTTGTCGGCGCTGGCTTCGCGCGCTACGGCCACAAGCAGGTGGCAGGGCAGCTGCTGGGCAACCTGTTCGGCGTCGGACTCTACTATTCCGGCTCACGCCTGCCGGAGCTCTTCTGCGGCCTCACACGGGTCGCCGGCTACGGCCCGACGCGCTACCCCGTGGCGTGTGCTCCGCAGTCCTGGGCGGCGGGCGCACCGTTCCTGCTGCTCGGCTCGGTGCTCGGCTTCGAGCCGGAGGCCGACCGCCAGCGGCTCACGCTGCATAATCCGACGCTGCCGGATTGGATGCAGAGCCTAGATCTCGGCGACGTGCGGCTGGGCGAGCAGCGGCTGGCCATGCGCTTCGAGCGCTCCGAGCGGGGCACCAGCGTCATCCTGACCGGCTCCTCCGAGATCGAGGTGCATGTCCTGCCGGAGTGAAGCCGCGCCAGGCCGTGCAATGCTGTGCCCCCCATCTCTCCCCTTGGCTTGTCCGCTTCCGCGGCCATGTGTATACTGCGGGAACGGACAAGCCGCTTGGCGCGTTGCCGCCAGGCGACAAGGGGAGGACGGGGCGCATGCAGCAGCCAGTGCCGGCGCAGCCACCCGCGCTCCCACCTGGCACACTCCTCGGCGGGCGCTACCTCATCCAGGGCTACATTGGCGGCGGTGGCTTCGGCCACATCTACAAAGCCCACGATCGCGTGCTCGGCCACCGGCGCGCCATCAAAGAAGCCTTCTACCGCGACCCGCAGACGCAGCGGCAGTTCCGCCTGGAAGCTGAATTCATCCTCAACGCCCGTCATACCAATCTCGTGCGTGGCTACGCCGTCTTCGAGCAGCACGGCCGCTTCTACCTGGTGATGGATTATGTGGACGGCCACACCGTCGAGGAGATCGCGATCCAGCAGATTCGCCACACCGGCAGGCCGTTGCCCGAGGCGCAGGTGCTGGATTGGGTGCTGCCGATCTGCGACGCCTGCCACGCCCTGCACTCGCAGCCGACGCCTATCATCCATCGTGATGTGAAGCCGGCCAACATCAAGATTACACGACAAGGCATCCCGATTCTGATCGATCTGGGCCTGGCCAAGCTCTTCATGCAGGGAACGGCGACGATTGGCGCGGCGCTGGCCTTCACGCCCGGCTATGCGCCGCCGGAGCAGTACCAGGCGTGCGGCGCCACCGATCAGCGCACCGACGTCTATGGGCTTGGCGCGACACTCTTCTATCTGCTGACCGGCTACCAGCCGACTGAAGCGCCCGCCCGCCTCGGCGCGCACGCCCTGCCCGCGCCGCGCGCGCTCAATGCCGAGATCAGTCCCCTCACTGAAGCCGCCATCCTGCGGGCGATGGTGCTCGACCCCCAGGGACGCCAGCAGACGGCAGGTGAGCTCTTCGCCGAGCTCCACACCGCACGCGCTGCGCTTGCGCCGTCGATGCCCGCTCCCGTCATGGCGGCCAGCACGGCGATGCAGCCCTGCACGCGCTGCGGCACCGCCAACGCGCCCACGGCACGCTTCTGCATCCGCTGTGGGGCCGGGCTCCAACACGAGGCCGCTGAGCGCGCAGGCGACGCTGAGGATGTCGCCGCCGATGCCCGCACGCGGACTCCGGTTCCCCTCGCCGTGGCGGCGCAGGCCGTGGGGGCCGCGCAGCCACCCGCGTCGCCGGCCAGACAGGCGCTGCCAGTGGGCCCGCCCAGTCCGCCGGCTGGGGCGGCGCCGGCGTACACGCCTGCCGCCGCACAACCGCTCCCCTTCGCCACGCCTTCCAAGCTGCGTGCCAGAGCCCCGCAGCCGATCCACAGCGCGCCGGACCAGGCTGAGGCTGAGGCGCACGCTGCCATTGCCGCGATCCTGGCGCTGGTCTCTGTCTCGCTCAGCTTCGCGGCGCTGCTGGCGGGCTGGATGCTCCTGTTCGCCGCGCCCGCGCTGCTGCTTGGCGGCTGGAGCCTGTACCGGCTGCGCTTCGCGGGGCTGGCGGAGTTTCGCAACGTGGCGCTGGCGGCCTATACCTTGAGCGCCACCTGGCCGCCGATCTGGATGGCCTTCAGCCTGCCCGACGGTGTACGCTGGCTGGCGGTGTTTCCTCTGCTGATCGGCTGCGTCTGCTCGGTCTGGATCGCGCTCCCACTGCTGCGCCAGCTTGCGCTGCGACTCAGGCAGGGTTAGCAGCCCGCTCGCCCGCGCGCCACGAGCATGCGGTTGCCGGCGTCCACATGGATGCCTAAGTCGCGAAGGTCGTCCGTAACGCTTGTCGTAACGTTTTTCGGACGGTCATCGGGTACATCTGGGGCAGAGCCAAGCACGCTCCGAAGAAGTGCAAGCGCGTGGCTGACACACGCCTGGCTGACAGATGAGCGCGGGGGTGCTGGCAGCCAGTGCATCGGCACTGGTGAGGAGGACCGCGATGAGCGCCCCTTCTGTCCTGACGCAGGCCCCTAGAGAATCACCCGCGGCCCCAAGCGATCTGCGCCTGCAGGGGCGCTGGCTCCTCCTCGCGCGCGTCGGCGGGGGCGCGCTCGCCGCCGTTTTCGTGGGCCTGTATGTGGTCAGCCTGCCGCCGTACGTGGCCTTTCTGCAGACGCCGTGTAGGGGGGCCGCCTGCGGCATCGATGGCGCCTTGACCCCTGCGGCGATGCACGCGCTCCACCAACTGGGCCTCCCCCTGGGTAGCTACAGTGCGCTGGTCGCCGCGCTGTATGGCGTTCGGGTGCTAGTCGGCTGCGCAATCGGCGGGGTGATCGCCTGGCGCCGGTCGGAGGACGGGATGGCGCTGTTCGTGGCGCTCTTCCTCATCACCAACACGTTCGGCAATCGGGATACTGCGCCAGATGTGTTATCTTTCTCCGCCAGAAGACCCCGCCCTTCAGGGCTGGGGATGAAGGGCGCTCTGGCTCGCCGTGTGCTAGACTGTCCACCTACCGCAGGGCCTGCGGAAATCGACGCCTGTGGAGCGGTGGCGACAACCAAGCCACCAATGCTCGTGTCAGCCGGTCACAGCGTTCACCTTTCGGGGTGGCATGTCTGGTCCGCTGTGAGCAGCCCAGGAATCCCCTGCCTTTAGGCATGGGGAGTGGTCAACAATGGCCAACGTAGCCTGGTGGCTGCCGGTCCATCTGGGGCATCTCCTCGCCTCCGCGCTGCTGTACCTCTTCTTCTACCTGTTTCCCACCGGGCGCTTTGTGCCGCGCTGGACGCGCTGGGTCGTCGCGGTGTATGTCCTGCAACAGTTCGCCGAGTTGGTGCTGCCGCGCGAGTCGCCGGCCAATTTCGAGAACTGGCCCTTCGTGTTTGGCGTGCTCTTCTATATCCCCCAATTTCTTGCTGTGCTGTGGGCGCAAGTGTACCGCTATCGGCGCGTCTCTACCCCGGCGCAGCGGCAACAGACGAAATGGGTGGTCTTCGGGGTGGTCGTCGTTGCGGGGGGACTGTTTGGGGCGAGCAGCTTGCTGGTGATCTTTCCGGCGCTGCAGCAATCGTCTAACCTGGCTTATGTCCTAAGCGGTCTGGTCTTTCTGAACCTGCCTGTCGTTCTTCTCACGTGTATCGGAGTGGCGGTGTTGCGCTCGCGGCTCTACGATATCGACATCCTCATCAACCGCGCGCTGGTCTACGGCACGCTGACGGGCCTGCTGGCAGCGCTGTACTTCGGCGTTGTCGTCGGCGTACAGGCCCTCGTTGGAACGGTGAACCGCGAGGCCGCGCGCTCTCCCGTCATTATCGTCGCCTCGACGCTGCTGATTGCTGCCCTATTCACACCGCTGCGCCACGGCATCCAGGCGACGATTGATCGCCGCTTCTATCGGCGCAAGTACGATGCGACGCGCACGCTGGCGGCGTTCGGCGCGACCGTGCGCAATGAGGTGGAACTGGCGCAGGTGCGAGAGCGGTTGCTCGCGGTAGTCAACGAGACGATGCAGCCGGCGCACGCCGCGCTCTGGCTGCGCCCGCCGCAGCGCCACGAGGGGTGGCGGGTCCAGCCGGATACTGGTACACTGCCCCCCAACTTGCCGGACGCAGGCCTCGAGATGACGATGCGCTTGCGCCGTAGCGGCGTTGTGCCACAGCGCCGCGTGATGGCCGCACCGCTTCTGCTGCCTCCACCCGCTCGTGGATACCTCTTCCCCCCGCAGCTCTTCACCAGCCAGGAGGACATTCTTCCCGCCCAAACCAGGACAATTTCCTCTGCCTTCAGGACATTGCCTCATGCGGAAAGGACGCCGCAGGCGCTAGGCTAGCGGTGTGGATCGAAGCCAGCTAGGTCATGGGAGGTGTTCTGTGCACGCTGAACGCGCGCAGGCTGGTGGAAACCTCTGGCGCCGGCTGGCCTATTCAAGAACGCGAGACCCCTACGTGAGGCGCACAGGCGCAGACGCATTCGACCGACTTCGGCACGTTGCCCGCTTGTAACGCTGCTCGTAACGCTCACGTTACGCAGGCCGCGTACGCTTGGCAATGGACGAGCGCTTCGTTCCCTTGAGATCGAACGCCGGCGAGGCACGACCGCCGGTAATGAGCCACACAGCATTAGACAGCATTAGAAAGAGGGCTTTCCCATGCATCGCTGGAAACGCGCGATCCTGCCTGCTGCCGCGGCTGCGGCCGCGGTGGTGGCGGTACTCCTCGTCAGCATTGTCACTGTCTCCGCCGCGGGGGCGGGGGCGGTGTCGTACACGCAAACCTTCCACAACGCTACCGACAGCTTTCCTGCCGCCAATCCCTGCACCGGGGCGCCTAGCACGGCCACGCTCACCTACAACGGGGTTATGCACTATACCGTGAACAAGGCCGGAGATTTCTGGGCGACAGGTACGCAAACGGGCAGCTTCGTGTTAGTTCCCGACGACCCGACGCAGCCCACCTACATGGGGCATTTCACCACCTGGTTCGGGGTGAGTGACAATAAGCAGAACGGGGTCGATCATTCTACCTTTACCATTCACGGCACTGGCTCGGATGGCTCCACCCTGAGCTTTCACGACGTCGCGCACCTGAGTGTCAGCGCCAGCGGCATGACCGTCTCCTTCGACAAGCCCAGCTGCGGGTAGCACAGCCTGACCCGCGCCTGCCCAGGGACCAGGGGACCAAGGGACCAGGGGACCAGGGGACCAGGGGACCAGGGCCACGACTCCGGCGGTCACGCTGCCGTGATGGGCGTCTGAGCTGCCCCCTGTCGACGAAGCGCTCGTCGCTCGGGTGCCCACAGGCAGCGGCTCTTGGTGGCTTGGGCAGGCGGAGGGGCGCTCCTGGCTACAGCGTCCAGGTTGGGCGCTGCAGTGCAGCGAAAGGAGCGCTCCAGTAACCCTGACTGACCGATCGCTCGCTCGCTGGAGCGACGTGTGCACCTCACTCACCCGGCAGTCGTGTCAATCGCCAGCGCGGCCGCTGGGTCGCCTTGACGGTGTTTCCCCTGCTGATCGGCTGCATCTACTCGATCCAGACGGACTTCGCGTGCCAAAGGAGGCACACAGTGCATACATGGGAGGGATGGACGGCGACCTCAGGAACGACCACGAAAATGGCGTGCACCTGGGCAGAGTGGTGCGCCTGGCACCAGCGCGCCCAGCGCGCCCAGCAGCGCCAACAAGAATGCATATCGTTCAGCGATCGTGAGCTGGCGCGCCTGTCCTTCGTGCGCTGGCTGTCTCAAACAGGCCGCCTCGCTCTACGAGACAACGATACCGACTGAACACGAAGCAGTGTGAAAAAGCGCCAGGCCGCCCGCTAGCGTGCCATGAGTGTGAGGTTGCCGGCATCCACATGGATGCGCAGGCTGCCGGTTGGCGCCGCGCCAAGGGCCCCGTACGCTCGCTGCTGCACGATCTGGCGCTCGGTGCGCACCTGCCAGCCAGAGACACTGATTTGACCGACCGTGGTCCTGGCATTGAGCTGGGCGGGCGTGTCGCGCGGCAAGGTGAAGCGCGCGTTGCCGGCGTTGAGGCGCGCGTCGAGGGTGGCGCCGGGGGCGAGTGCCCCATCCATCGTCAGGTTGCCGGCGTTGAGCGCCAGGTCTGAGCCGCCACGTAGCGTGACACCCATGGCATCCAGGTTGCCGGCATTTACCGTGGCGGCCAGCGTGGTAGTCAGCCCACGCACTACCAGGTTGCCAGCGCTCAGCCGCGCCTCCAGCTGCGCGCAAGTGGCCGGCGCGGTGATCGCGATGTCAATCGTGATGCTCATGAGGCTGATGGGCCGCTTGGTCTCGGTCTCGACGCTGATCGTGTCGCCCTCCTGTGTCACATGTACCACCACCTGCTCGAGGTCGCGCTCGGAAGTGGCACCGAGGCCGCCGCGTACCTTCTTCGTCACCTCCACGCTCACGTGGCCGTCGGCTCCTGGCTGCACCGCAACCGTGCCGGCGGTGTTGCGTACGATGAGCCGTGGCTCCGCGCCGACGCTCAGCTCATGGGTTTCGGTCTTTGTCAGGGACATGCTGACTGCTCCTTCTCGCTCGCGGCAGGGCCGTTCACATACTATCTGGTCGGTATACGAATCGTACCAGCAACGGCATGCCGCGTCAAGGGCCGTGAACGCGCGCGGCACATCGCGCGCGCAGTCGGGACTGACGTGGATTGTATGAGAGCCGACATGACTGGTACGGGATGTGCAGTGGCGCCGGATGTAGCGGCCGCAGAGGTATGTGGCAGCCGGCGCCGGGCGGCGTGCCCGGCAATCTGGCCAGGGAGCACCTGCTCGTGGCAGGCTCTGGGGCGCATTCCCGCCGCCGAGGCTCGCGCACACGAGGACGAGTTTGGTGAGAGCTGAGCGTACTGGTGTATCCCATTCCGGCCCGGGCAATGAAAGGAAAGGGGTACGTGTGCAGCTTATCCAGAGCGATAGGAGCGAATCGCTCTACATCTCGCTCATACGAGCGATACTGACGAAGGTAGGGGCACATGCTTCCAAGCAAACCCTGGAGAGGCTGAACTACTGGCTCGAGCGCGTCATGAGTCAGCTTGAAGCTGGACGGTGGTTTCGCGCGCATGGCTTCCCGATCAAGCCGGCATACAGCTGCCGCCGCAGGCTTTACACCGCTGTAGCGCGCAAGATCGCGCATGAGCAGGTACTCTATCTTGAGTTTGGCGTGTTCCAGGGCGCGTCCATGCGCATCTGGAGCGAGCTGCTCGACAATCCATGCACCTCGTTACACGGTTTTGATAGCTTCGAGGGCCTGCCTGAGAATTGGAATACTTTGCATCCGCAGGGCACGTTCGACACCAAGGGCGCTCTACCGACGTTCGACGATTCGCGGGTGCAGCTACACGTCGGCTGGTTTCATCAGACCCTGCCGACATTTTTACTTCCCCAGCATGATCGTCTCATCCTGCATATCGACGTGGACGTATATTCATCTGCCAAGTTTGTTTTGGAGACGCTGCAGCACGAAATCCGCATCGGCACCATCATTCTCTTCGACGAATTCTATGACGGCAAGCATGAGCTGAAGGCGTTTGACGAGTTTCTTACGTCGACGGACATGGTGTTCCGCTTTCTTGGAAGCGCCACCTCGCTCTCGCAATGCGCATTCGAGCGCGTCGGCTAGGTTAGCCCCGCTGGCACTTCCTCGCCAGGCAGTTGTGTATGTGGGCCACCTGAGCTAGACTTTCTCCATTTAGGCCGCATAGTAGAGTAGTCCAGCGAGATGGTCCACGAATGCGCGTGGTATTTTCACGAGGTCGTAAGCGCACCCAACCATCTCTAGATGGCGGACATCACCTACGTGCCGACGCGCTGGGAGGGCTTTCTCTATCTGGCGGTGATCCTCGACGTGTTCAGTTGCCGCGTCGTCGGCTGGTCCATGGCCGCGCACCTGCGGACCGAGCTTGTGGTGGGGGCGCTGGAGATGGCGGTCTGGAACCGGCGACCAGGCAAGGGCGTCATTCATCACTCCGACCATGGCTGTCAGTACACCTCGCTGCTCTTCGGCGCGCACTGTCAGGCGGTCGGCATCCGCTGCTCCAGGGCTCGGTCGGCGACTGCTACGACAACGCCATGGCCGAGCGCTTCTTCGCCACACTAGAGTGTGAACTCCTCGCGCGGCAGACCGTTGGCACGCACATCGAGGCCCGCACGGCGCTCTTCGAGTACCTCGAAGTGTTCTATAACCAGCAGCGCCGGCATTCCGCGCTCGGCTATCTCTCACCCGAGGCCTACGAGAGGAGGAGCGTCTCGCCGGTCATGCCCAACTCGCGGGCAATCTCGGCGTGTGGCTTCCCGCTCGTGCGCGAGCCGGATCGCCTCAGTGCGAAACTCCGGCGGGTAGGGTGGCCTATGCTTCGACATGCGAATACCTCCTGTGGGCCTTCACCCCAAGCGTACCGGTGTCCACGAAATCGGCTCTTGCACCCTTTTGGTGATCAGGGTATAGACCGGCCTCACGGAGCGTGACTGGCAGGATCTCAAAACGCAGCAGAGGCGTAGAGGACCCGCGGTGTGAGGAGGTCGCAGCCACTGCGCCCGTC
>Ga0209647_1002749_pt1 | contig 14074 bp, 13 predicted proteins | sample GraSoi_2013_60cm_FD_185827 | JGI IMG/M metagenome (GOLD analysis project Ga0209647, IMG submission 185827) | Grasslands soil microbial communities from the Angelo Coastal Reserve, California, USA - Sample 9_17_2013_60cm (SPAdes) (version 2) | ecosystem: Environmental > Terrestrial > Soil >... | reverse complement strand
GGTGGCGGCCAACTTCCCTACGAGCTCAAGGTGCCGGGGGCGGAATTTGTGCTCGCGCTGCAGGCCTTGCCGATCGTGCTGGTGATGAGCGTGTTGACCACCCTCTTGTTCCATTGGCGCATCCTGCCGCCGCTCGTGCACGGCTTCTCCTGGCTGCTGGAGCGCACGCTCAAGGTCGGCGGGGCGGTCGGGCTCTCGACCGCGGCCAATATCTTTCTCGGCATGGTCGAGGCGCCGCTGTTCATCCGGCCTTACCTGGCAAGCCTCACCCGCAGCGAGCTGTTCATCGTGATGACCGGCGGCATGGCCGGCATCGCCGGCACGGTTCTGGTGATCTACGCCACTTTGCTCGGCCCGCTCATTCCCGACGCCGCGGCGCATTTCGTGATCGCCTCGGTGATGGGGGCACCGGCCGCCATCCTCGTCAGCCTGATCATGGTGCCGGAGCGCATCGATCAGCGCACCGGCGGCGAGCGGGTCGAGGTGGCAAAGGTCGCTTCGAGCACCATGGACGCCATCGTGCGAGGCACCGCCGCCGGCCTCGAACTTCTGCTCAACATCTGCGCCATGCTGATCGTGCTGGTCGCGTTGGTTCATCTCGCCAATGCGATCATCGGTCTCCTGCCCGCCGTTGCGGGCGCGCCGATCACGCTGCAACGCTTGCTCGGTTACGTCATGGCGCCGGTGTGCTGGCTCATGGGCGTGCCTTGGACGGAGGCGGCGACGGCCGGCGCTTTGATGGGGATCAAGACCATCCTCAACGAGTTCATCGCGTATGTGGAGTTCTCGAAGCTGCCCCCCGACGCGCTCGATCCGCGCTCGCGGCTGATCATGCTCTACGCTATGTGTGGTTTCGCCAATTTCGGCTCGCTCGGCATCATGATCGCGGGGCTCGCCACCATGGCGCCGGAGCGGCGCGACGACGTGCTTTCGCTCGGCGTCAAGTCGATCGTGTCGGGGACGATCGCGACCTGCCTCATGGGCGCGATCGTGGGCGTGTTGACCTAGGTTGCGCGATCAAGCCACGATCTCGCAGGGGTCAGTGCAGACGGAATTCTCCGTTGATGGAGCGGATTTCGGCCGGCCTGATCAGACGGGCATGCGCGACCGTGACCGAATGCAGCGGTCCCTCGAGCGTCTCCAGCCAGAAGGCGAGAAACCGGTTGAGCACCGGAAATCTCGGGCAGAGGTCGTAGTCCTGCCAGACGTAGGTCTGCAGCAGAGAGGGATGATCGGGAAGCCGATAGAGGATTTGCGCGGTGGTCAGACCATAGCCCTCGAGCTGGCGGCGGAAGTCCCTGGAAGCCAATTCTTTGGCGGCCAATTGCCGAGATGCCATGACGTCCTCCGATTCGGACATCGAGTCTGGTAATCACCTCCCACATAAACAAGGACAAAAAATGAATAAAGTTCCCAAAATCAAGGTGTTAGCAGCATTGCGACGGAAGTGCTGACAAGCTCGTCGCGACGGCCTGTAGTGGCGTCTTGCGCGAGGCACAAGGGCCTGGCACTCAAATTAACCGACTGCCAAATTGGGCTTGGCACTCCTAATCAGGGAGTGCTAAATTTTTTCGAGGTGCCTCTTGCGGGCGAAAATAGTGCCCCCTATGTCGCGCCTGGAACGAGCGGCAGAGGCTCGCCCTTTTGCTGTGGTCCACCAACGCAAAATCTCAAATTCTGTCAGAAGCTTAAGGAGGACATCATGAAGTTTCGTCCGCTTCACGACCGTGTTGTCGTCAAGCGCATCGATGCCGAAGAGAAGACCGCCGGCGGCATCATCATTCCCGACACCGCCAAGGAAAAGCCCTCCCAGGGCGAAGTGATCGCGGTTGGCCCCGGCGGCCGCGACGAGGCCGGCAAGCTCATTCCGATCGACATCAAGGTCGGCGACCGAGTGCTGTTCGGCAAATGGTCGGGCACCGAGGTCAAGATCGACGGCGAAGAGCTCCTGATCATGAAGGAGAGCGACGTCATGGGCGTCATCGAACAGGGCGGCGCCAAGAAGAAGGCCGCCTGACGCCATCGCGTCGGTTCGCCCTCACAACATCATTTCGGAGACAACAGCTATGGCTGCCAAGGAAGTCAGATTCTCGGTGGACGCCCGCGACAAGATGCTGCGCGGCGTCGACATCCTCAACAACGCGGTGAAGGTCACGCTCGGGCCCAAAGGCCGCAACGTCGTGCTCGACAAGAGCTTCGGCGCTCCCCGCGTCACCAAGGACGGCGTGACCGTCGCCAAGGAAATCGAGCTCGAGGACAAGTTCGAGAACATGGGCGCCCAGATGGTGCGCGAGGTCGCCTCCAAGACCTCGGACGTCGCCGGCGACGGCACCACGACCGCGACCGTGCTCGCCGCCTCGATCGTCAAAGAAGGCGCCAAGTCGGTCGCCGCGGGCATGAACCCGATGGACCTCAAGCGCGGCATCGACCTCGCCGTGGAAATGGTCGTGGAAGACCTCAAGAAGAACTCCAAGAAGGTCACCTCGAACGAGGAGATCGCGCAGGTGGCCACCATCTCGGCCAACGGCGACGCCGAAATCGGGCGCTTCCTCGCCGATGCCATGAAGAAGGTCGGCAACGAAGGCGTGATCACGGTTGAAGAGGCGAAGTCGCTGGAGACCGAGCTCGACGTGGTCGAAGGCATGCAATTCGACCGCGGCTACATCTCGCCCTATTTCGTCACCAACGCGGACAAGATGCGGGTCGAGATGGAGGACCCGTATATTCTCATCAACGAGAAGAAGCTCTCGGGGCTGCAGGAGCTCCTCCCGCTGCTCGAATCGGTGGTGCAGACCGGCAAGCCGCTGCTCATCATCGCCGAGGACGTCGAGGGCGAGGCGCTGGCCACGCTGGTCGTGAACAAGCTGCGCGGCGGGCTCAAGGTCGCGGCGGTAAAGGCCCCCGGCTTCGGCGATCGCCGCAAGGCGATGCTCCAAGACATCGCCGTCCTCACCGGCGGGCAGGCGATCTCCGAGGACCTCGGCATCAAGCTCGAGAACGTCACGCTCAACATGCTGGGCCGCGCCAAGAAGGTCACGATCGACAAGGAGAACACCACCATCGTGGGTGGCGCCGGCAAGAAGTCCGACATCGAAGCCCGCATCACCCAGATCAAAGCGCAGATCGAGGAGACCACCTCCGACTACGATCGCGAGAAGCTGCAGGAGCGCTTGGCCAAGCTCGCCGGCGGCGTCGCAGTGATCCGCGTCGGTGGCGCGACCGAGGTCGAGGTGAAGGAGCGCAAGGACCGCGTGGATGACGCCATGCACGCGACCCGCGCCGCGGTCGAGGAAGGCATCCTGCCGGGCGGCGGCGTCGCGCTGCTGCGCGCCACCGAGGCGCTCAAGAAGGTCCGCCCCCACAACGATGACCAGAAGACCGGGGTCGAGATCGTGCGCAAGGCGCTCTCCTGGCCGGCCCGCCAGATCGCGATCAACGCCGGCGAGGACGGCTCCGTGATCGTCGGCAAGATCATGGAGAAGGATCAGTACGGCTTCGGCTTCGATGCCCAGTCCGGCGAGTACGGCAACCTGGTGTCGAAAGGCATCATCGATCCGACCAAGGTGGTGCGCACCGCGCTGCAGGACGCGGCCTCCGTGGCCGGCCTGCTCATCACCACCGAGGCGATGGTCGCCGAAGTGCCGAGGAAGCAGACGCCTGCCATGCCGCCTGGCGCCGGCGGAATGGGCGGGGGAATGGACTTCTGATCGCTCCGCGATTCAACCACGTTGCGAAGGCCCGGGTGCAAAGCCCGGGCCTTTTTTCGTCGCTCACTCCGCTGGCGCCACCGCCCGCGAGCGCTGCTTCTCCACCGCGTTGACGAGCACCGCGATCACCGCCGTCGCAAACACGAAGCCGAGCGCGATGGTGGCGGTCGTCCCCAGCACGAGGTCGAAACCGCCGCGCCCGTGCAGGAACGCGATGGCCGTCACCGCTGCGCCCGCGGCGAGGAAGGTGAGGAAATAGCGCACCGCGTAGACGCGGCCGCGCCAAGCGTCGGCGGTGTAGCGGGCGATGACGAGGTCGTTGACGGTGACTTGCGCATAGATCGCCGCCATCGTCACGGCGAGCGCCACGATCAGCATCTTGCCGCTGGATTGTGCCGCCCACAGCACGCCCAGGAACTGGAGACTTGCGATCACGGCGAACAGAAGGTGGGGCGGGAATTTCTCCACCAGTCGGCCGACCGCGATCTGGGCGAGCGCGCCGCACATGAACACCGCCGTCGCCACGCCGCCGACCAGGACGAGCGGCACCTCGGAGCCGAGCCGCTCATCCACGATTTTCGGCAGCGCAACCGAGACGATGTTGAAAACGAGGCCGGCGCAGAGCGCGATCACGACGAACAGGCCGAAGATGCTCGCCGCCAAGGCGGCGCCGAGCGGAACATCGGCTACCGTGCCGCGGCTTGCGTCCTTTCGTTTTTCGTCCGGGACGAGCCGCAGATAGACGACGGCGGTGACGACGCAGATCACGCCCGGCACCAGGAAGGCTGCGCGCCATCCCAAGCCGGCGACGAGCGCCGCTGTCGCGCCGGCGGCGAGCGCTGCGCCGAGATTGCCGCAAACGCCGTTGAAGGCGAGCGAGCGGCCGCGCACGGTCGCGTGCTGGATCAGCATGGCGGTGCCTACGGGATGGTAGATCGCCGCGAACAGGCCGAGCGCCGTGAGCGCAACGGCGAGCACGACGAGATTCGGCGCGAGGCCAGCCGCCACGAGCGAAAGGCCGCAGCCGGCGTAGAACACCGCCATCATGTTACGCCGGCTCCAGTGGTCGCCAAGCCAGCCCGCCGGCAACGAGAACACACCAAAAGCGAGGAAGGCAGGCGTGCCGAGCGCGATCAGTTCGGCGTAGCTGCGGCCGTAAACGATCTCCAGCCCGATCACCACCGTCGGGAAGATCAGCATCACGTAATGGTCGAGCGCATGCGCCCAATTGATGAAGCCGATGGAGAGCTTGGCTTCGCTCGCAACCGCAGACGCCGTCGCTGGAGGTGGCATGGAGCCCCAATGATGAATGCACGCTGGCGGCTGGTGCCGCCGTCCATGCGCATATAGCGCGATTTGCGGCGGGGTATCCATGCCTAAATCGCGGAGCAGATTTTCGCTTCTTGGCGAACAACCGCCGCGCGAACCCGCGCTCAACGGGATATGCCATTCGCGCCGGGAAGGATCGAAGCGAGCTGCGGCCGCGGGTGAGGACGGACCTCGGTCTCTCGATCCAACCGGAGCGAAGCCGGCTGACCCGGCCGATCGAGCATGCGGTCGATCTTGCTCGCCATGATGAAGCCGTTCTCGTGCACGGTGCCGGCAAGCACTTTTAGTCCAGCGTGCGCCGGAAGCGGGTGATCGCAATGATCATGGCGATCAGCATCAGGGCGGCGAGGGCGAGCGTATCGTAACGCAGGTCCGCAATCGCCGCGCCCTTGAGCATGATGCCGCGCACGATGCGAAGATAATGGGTGAGCGGTAGGAATTCGCCGATCCATTGCGCCCAGGCCGGCATCCCCGCGAACGGGAACATGAACCCCGAAAGCAGGATGTTCGGCAAAAAGAACATCATCGACATCTGCATTGCCTGCAGCTGATTCTGCGCGATGGTCGAAAAGGTGTAACCGATCGAAAGATTGGTCGTGATGAACAGCGTGCTCAGCAGCGCGAGCAGGAGGAGGCTCCCCAACAGCGGCACGCCGAACAGACCGATGCCGATTGCTATGATGAGCGCGGCCTGCACGAACCCGACGATGATGTAGGGGATGATCTTGCCGAGCATGATCTCGACCGGCGTGATCGGCATGGCCAAAAGGCTCTCCATGGTCCCGCGTTCGATCTCGCGCGTCACCGAGAGCGCGGTGAAGATCAGCATGGTCATGGTGAGAATGGTGCCAACCAAACCCGGCACGATATTAAACGACGTATTGGCCGCCGGATTGTAGCGGGCGTGGGTGCGGATCTCGAACGGTGGCGCCGCGCCGTCCGGGACCGCACGGTCGTGTTGCAGCGCGGTCTGCACCAACGTGCCGAGCGCGGCCATGGCCGAGCCGGCGGCCACCGGGTCGGTGGCGTCAGCGGCGACCAGGAGCGCGGGACGGTCGCCGCGACGCACCGCCCGCTCGAAATTGGCCGGAATTTCGATTGCGAACAGCACCGCACCGGAAGCGAGCAGGTGATCGAACTCGGTCTTGTCTTGGACGATATGGGTGACGTCGAAATATGCGGTGTTTTGAATCGCCTTGAGGATCGAACGGCCGAGATCGCTCTGCTCCTGCAGCAGCACCGCGGTCGGCAAATGCCGCGGGTTGGTGTTGATGGCGTAGCCGAACAACAAAAGCTGGACGAGCGGGATCATGATGATCATGGCGAATGAAACGCGGTCGCGCTTGAGCTGGATGAACTCCTTGATCAGCATCGCCCAAGTCCGCCGCCAGAAGCCGCCGGACGAGCGGCGGCGCGCTGCGCTCATGGCAGGCAGCGTGGTCATTGGAAATTGTCCTTGGCCCTGCCCATGAGGTCGATGAACACGTCCTCGAGCGATGGGTCCGAGCGCGTCCAAATGAGATCCGGGCGACCGCGGTAGGGCGCAACCGCAGCCTCGAGCGCCGCCTCGTCGCGCCCGCACACATGCAGGCTGGTGCCGAACGGCGCCACCATGTCGATGCCCGGACGCCGGCTCAACTCCTCGGCAAGTTCCGTCAGCGCCGCGCCATCGCGCGCGCTCACGGTGTAGGTGTCGAGATGGGAGGCCGCGATCACCTCCTCGACCGGGCCATGCGCGAGCAGCACGCCGCAGGCGATGTAAGCGATCTCGTGGCAGCGTTCGGCTTCGTCCATGTAGTGCGTGGAGACCAGCACCGTGAGGCCGTGGGCTGCGAGTGCATGGATCTCGTTCCAGAACTCGCGTCGCGCTTTCGGATCGACGCCCGCGGTCGGCTCGTCGAGGAGGAGAAGCTGCGGGTTCGGCAGCGTGCAGGCCCCGAGCGCAAGCCGCTGCTTCCAGCCACCCGAGAGCTCGCCGGCAAGCTGCGCCTCGCGGCCTTCGAGCCCGAGCCGCTCGATCATCGCGCGCGACGCCGCTGTCGGGTCGGCGACCCCGTAGAGGCGCGCGACGAATTCCAGGTTCTCGCGCACCGAGAGATCCTGGTAGAGGCTGAAGCGCTGCGTCATGTAGCCGACGTGGCGCTTGATCTCGTCCGCCTGGGCGCGGATGTCGTAGCCGAGGCAGGTGCCGCTGCCTTCGTCCGGAGTGAGCAGCCCGCACAACATCCGGATGGTCGTGGTCTTGCCCGAGCCGTTGGGGCCGAGGAAGCCATAGATTTCGCCGCGCTTGACCCGCATTGACAGGTTGCGCACGACCTTGCGGCCGTCGAAGGATTTCGTCAGCCCCTCGACGTCGATGGCGATATCCGCCGCCGTCGTCACTGGCCTTGCCCCAGCGCGACGCTCACGGGTTGGCCGACGCGCAGGCGCTCGGGCCGTTCCGGCCGCGCTTCGATCAAGAACACGAGCTTGGAGCGCTCGTCCATGCTGTAGATCACCGGCGGGGTGAATTCCGAGGTGCGGGAGATGAAGCTGATCTTGGCCGTGATGTCGCGCTCGCAGCCGTCACACGTCACGGTGACAGGATCGCCGAATTTGAGCCTTGGCAGATTGGCTTCGTTGACGAAGAATCGCACCTTCAGGTTTCCGGCGGGCAACAGCGCGAGGATCGGCTTGCCGGCCGGGACCAGTTCGCCCCCGCGGTAATAGATCTGCTGGACCGAGCCGGTGACGGGGCTGAAGACTTTGCGGCGGGAGAGCCTGGTCTGCGCCGAGTTGAGCCTCGCCTGCGCGGTGCGCAGCGCGGCCTCGGCGTCGTCCAGGTTTTTTTGCGTCCCGGCCTGCGTTCTCAACAGCTGCTGCGCGCGGTCGTAGGCCTGCTGCGCGTTCTTCACCGCGGCCTCCTGCATGGCGACGTCGGCCTGCTGCAGATCGGGATCGATCGTGAACAGCAGCATGCCGCGCTCGACCTGATCGCCTTCCCGCACCGTGAGCGTCTCGACGCGACCGGTCTCGTCGGGACCGACGAAGATCAGCTCGGCCTCGACCCAGCCCTGAAAGGTCGGCTCTTTTCGAGTATCGCAGGCGGCGAGCAGGAGGGCCGCGAGCAATGCGAGCGCGAAGCGGCGGCCGCTCATGTGGCGCCCCTCGTCCCGAACAGCACTTCGAGGTGCGCGCGCATGAGCTCGCGCACATCGAGCGGAGCCAAGCGCCCGAACAGGGCGTTCCATATGATGGATACAAGGGCGGGCGCGACCAGCAATTGCGGAAAGCGGGCGAGCGCGTCGTGGGGGAGTTCGCCGCGTTCCACCGCCAAGGTGAGCCGGGCGCGCATGACCGGCAGCACGCGCGCGATGACCTCGCGATAGTAGAACTCGGCGAGCTTGGGAAAGCGCGACCCCTCGGCGATGATCAGCCGGATCACGTCCTTGCGCCGCGTGCCGTAGATTTCGTTCACGAACAGGTCGACGATCATCTCGACCACGGCCCGAATGGGCAGATCGCGCAGCGCCGCCGCCTCGATCGTGCCCACCAGCGGGCTCAGCATCGCGCGCACGAGTTCCTGGAACAGGCTCTCCTTGTCGCGGAAGTGGAGGTAGATCGTGCCCTTGGCGACGCCGGCGCGGCGGGCGACGTCGTCGAGCCGGGTGGCGGCAAAGCCGCGCGCGGCAAACTCCTCGAGCGCGGCGGCGAGAATGGCCGCGCGTCGCTCGTCCCGGCGCACCGCTCGTGCGCCCTTCCGCCCCGCGCCTGTGCCGACGCGCCTGCCACGGCGCCTTCCCGCACTGCTGAGGTCGTCGACCATGCTGCCCTCAAAATGACTGACTGGTCAGTCATAATATAACGACGGGGCGGAAGGGCCGCAATCCCTTCAAGTCAGAAAACCGAGCGACCGGAAGCGCTTCTGGAGAGCGGCTGGACCTGCGCTCATTCTGGCGAAACGAAGCCAACCGGGACGTCTGTGGGCACCAGCTTTTTGAGGCTTGCAAAGCGCGCTGACCCGCAAGCGTGGCCAGCGACGATCGAGCCCGTCCTCATTTTGTTTTGGCCAAACGAAGCCAGCAGCGCGAGGCGATCGCGCCGCCCTCATTTTGGCCAAACGAAGCCAGCAGGAAGAAACCTATGCCCTGGGCGCCTGGCCGTGCGCGGCCTCGCGTGCGCTAGTCGAGGGGCCACCTGAGGAGAACGAGATGGGACGGACTTTCGCTGCGTTTGTCGTTGCCGCTTCCTTGCTGGCGGTGGCCTCGTCCGAGGCCTCGGCGTGGGTTTGCTTTGCGACGGGGCTCGGTTCCAGCGGACGGGCCCGCAGCTACGACATCATCGACGCCAAACTCTTCGCGCTGCGGCGCTGCGAGCGCAACAGCCCGGTGCCGATCTGCACCCTCTTGTGGTGCCGTCCCGGCGGCTGATCGAACGGCCGAATGATCCGTCCCGGGCCGCGCGCCCGGGACATTCATTTCGAGAAAGCGCCCTCGATTGCGGCTTTGACGCCGACGAGCGCCTCCGGCGTGTCGACGTCGACCAGCGCGGCCTTGCCCTCGAGCGGGACTTCGACCACCGCCTCGCTGTAGCGGACGATGAAGTGGCGCGCGCCCACATCGCCTTCGATCGCCATCAGCTCGGGAAAGAACCGCCGCGACCACAGCACCGGATTGCCCCGCCTGCCCTCGACGGTCGGCATCACGACGAGCGCGCCGCGGTCGGGATCGAAGGCGGCGATGAGCCGGTCGATCAGGCCCGCATCGACCTGCGGCATGTCTCCCAGGCAGACGATCGCGCCGTCGGCGTCCGCCGGCACGGCGGCGATGCCGGCGTGCAGCGACGCGCCCAGCCCCTGGGCAAAATTCGGATTGTGAACGAGCTGGACCGGTAACCCCGCGAGCGCCTTCTCGACCTCTGCGCGCTCATGTCCCACCACGACGATGACCGGATTGGCCCGCGACGCCAGCGCCTCCTCGACCACGATGCGCACGAGCGGGCGGCGCGCGATCTCGGCGAGCAGCTTGTTCGGTCCGCCCATGCGCGTCGAACGGCCGGCGGCGAGCACGACGCCGGCGATCCGCCGGCGCGAGGCGGCCGGCGGCTCCGCGCGCGGCTGCGGCCGCGTGACGATTTCCATCAACAGCCCGCCGACGCCCATGCCGGTGATGGCCGCGCGCGGCACGTCGAGGCCCGCCAGCAAGCGCATGAGCACCCAGTCGAAACCGTTTTCCTTCGGCGAACGCGCACAGCCCGGTGCGCCGATCACCGGACGGTCGCGCGCGGAAGCGATGAGCAGAAGATTGCCGGGATCGACCGGCATGCCGAAATGCTCGATGCGCCCGCCGATCGCCGCGACCGCGGCGGGGATAACGTCGCGCCGGTCGGCAATGGCGGACGCCCCAAACACGATGACGAGCTCGGCGCCCTCCCCCAGCACCTCCTCGATCGCGGCTGCGAGCGCGCCCTGCTCATGCGCCACGCGCCGCTCCGCGACGATGCCGGCGCCCGCGGGGGCCAGGCGTTCCTCGGTGACCTTTAAGGTCTTTTCGATGACCTTGGCGGCGAGGCCCGGCAACAGCGTGGAGACGACGCCGATCTTGCGAATGCGGTAGGGCGCGATCCGCACCAGCGGGCGCGCGGCGTTGGCGACCGCAAGCGCCGCATCGCGCGCTTTGCCCGCGACTGCGAACGGAATGATTTTGACGGTGGCGATCATCTCGCCCGCGACCACCGGCTTGTAGGCCGGCAGCGTCGCGAAGGTGATCGACTCGTCGACCTGGTTGAGGCGGTCGATCGCATCCTTGTCCACCACCAGCACGCCGGCGGTCTCGGCAAAGAGGTTGGCGCGGCCGGTGAAAGCCCGTTCGACGTGCACCCCTTCGCCCGCGACCGCCGCCGCGATCTCGGCCGCGGCCTCGTCCTCCGAGACGTCGCCGGGTTCGATCCGCGCCACCACGATCTCGGTGATGCCTGCGGCTTTGAGCGCGGCGATCTCGACCTTGCCGATCAGGGTGCCCTTCTTCAACACGAGGCCGCTCTGGCGGATCGAATGGACCGCGACCGAACCCTCGGCGTCGGCCACCGGCACCGCGCCGAATTTCATGACCTCTGCTCCGGGGATTGACGCAGCTGCGCCGTGATCTCGCCCATGATGGCGACCGCGATCTCGGAGGGCGACACCGCGCCGATGTCGAGACCGATGGGCGCATGGATGCGCGCGAGCGCGGCATCGGATATGCCCTGCGCCTTGAGCCGCTCGACGCGGCGTCCGTGCGTCTTCTTCGAGCCGAGCGCGCCGATATAGAAGCAATCGCGCGCAAGCGCATGGGTGAGCGCGGGGTCGTCGATTTTGGGATCGTGGGTGAGCGCGACGAAGGCGGTATAGCGATCGATGCCGAGCGGCGGCAATGCGACGTCGGGCCACTCGGCGATCACCTTCACGTCGGGAAAACGCTCGATCGAAGCGAAGGCGGTGCGCGGATCGACGATGGTCACGTCGTAGCCCAGGAGCCTCGCGATCGGCGCCAGCGCCTGACTGATGTGCACGGCGCCGGTGATGACGAGCTGCGAGGGCGGAACGTGCACGGTGAGGAAGACTTTGCCTGCCGACGTTTCCGCCATCCCGCTCTTGCCGCGGCGGATGTGCTTCTCGATGAGGTCTTTGAGCGGATCGCGTGCCATCTCGGCGGCCTTGACCAGTCGCTGCTCGCCGCTCGTCATATCGGTGACCACGACCGCGGCGCGGCGCGCCGCGCGTTCGGCGTTGAGGGCTCTAAGGATGTCCAGCTTCATGACCGCTCCGCGAACAGCGAATAGTTGCTCACCCTTCGCGTTCGCTATTCTCCCGCGCTATTCCAACTTCTCCACATAGACCCGGATGGTGCCGCCGCAGGACAGCCCGACCTTCCAGGCGGTCTCGTCGGCGACACCGAATTCGAGCGTCTTCGGCTTGCCGCTCTCGATCACGTCGAGCGCTTCGGTCACCACCGCGCCCTCGACGCAGCCGCCCGAAACGCTGCCGAGGAAATTGCCCTCATCGTCGATCACCAAATTCGAACCCACCGGCCGCGGCGCCGAGCCCCAGGTCTCGACCACGGTCGCGAGCGCGACCCCGCGTCCCTTCGCCCGCCAATCCTCCGCCGCCCGCAGGATGTCTTCATCGCGCGCGAACATGTGCTCCTCCATTGCCTCGGCCCTCACCCGCGCGGCTTGCCGGGAGGCCATCACTCCCCTTCAACGCTTAGATGGATTGCGCGAGCACCCCCGGCAATGACCATCACGCGACCTTGTCCAACCAGGCCTTTGGATCGCCGCCGCGGCCCTCCGCGGCCGAGAGCGCGCGCACCAGATCCGCCATGGATTGCAGATTGTGGATCGGCCGCAATTCGTCAACATGCGGCAATATGGTCCGGATGCCCTTGGCCTTGGCCTCGAAACCCGAGAAGCGCAGCAGCGGATTAAGCCAGATCAGCCGCCGGCAGGAACGGTGCAATCGGTCGATCTCGAAAGCCAGCCGGTCGTCAGGGTCGCGCTCGAGCCCGTCGGTGATGAGCAGCACGATCGCGCCCTGCGTGAGCACCCGCCGCGCCCATAGCTTGTTGAAGGCATGCAGCGAGCTCGCGATGCGCGTGCCGCCCGACCAATCGGCGACGCTCCCCGCCACCGCGGCGAGCGCTTCGTCCGGATCCTTGGCCTTGAGCGCACGCGTGACATTGGTGAGCCGGGTGCCGAACAGAAACGTGTGGACGCGTTTGCGGGCGTCCATCACCGCATGCAGGAAATGCAGGAACAGCCGCGTGTACTGGCTCATTGAGCCGGAAATGTCGAGCAGCGCCACGAGCGGCGGGGACTTCGACCGCGGCCCGAGATATTTGAGGTCGATCACCGCACCGCCGGCTTTCAGGCTTGCGCGCAGCGTGCGGCGGATGTCGACGAGATGACCGTGACGATGAGGAGCGAGACGTCGCGTCTTCACCTCGTCGAGCGACAGCACCAGGCGCTTGATCGCGTCCTTGGCGGCGGCGATCTCCGCCGCCGTCATCTGCGCGAAATCCTTCCTCTGCAGCACCTCGCGATCGGACACCGTGAGACGCGCGTCGACCTCGACTTCCGGCGGTTTGCGCTCGGCTTCAGCAAGGCTCGAGAACAACGCCTCCTGGATGCGCTGCGCCCCGGGCGGCGGCTTCTCGTCTTCACGCGGCGACGCCTGCGGCAGCATGGCCGCGAGCAGCTTGTCGAGCATGCCGCGGCGGCGAAAGAAGATGCGGAACGCCTGCTCGAAGATGAGCGAGTGCTCGTGCCGCTTCACCAATACCGCATGCAGCGTCCAATAAAAATCGCCGCGCGCGCCGACGCCCGCCGCCTCGACTGCTGCCAGCGCGTCCATCACCGCCCCAGGACCGACCGGAATGCCGGCCGCGCGCAACGCGCGCGCGAAGTGGACGATGTTTTCGGCGAGACGGCCGCTGACCCTCCCGCCCTGATCATGAGGATTTTCGGACCCGCGGACGTGATCGGCGGCGAGGACCGGTCGAGGAGTGAAGGAAAAAAATCGATGCATGACGTTTTGGTCGAGCGTTTACTCGGCCGCGCGCAGGTCCGCGCGCACCTCGTCGATGAGCTCCTTCGCCTTTGTCCCTTCGATGCGCGCGATATCGTCTTGATATTTGAGCAGCACGCCGAGCGTGTCGGAAACTGTCGAGGGGTCGAGCGTCGCGACGTCGAGCTCGGCGAGCGCGGCCGTCCAGTCCAGCGTCTCGGCGACGCCCGGCGCCTTGAACAGATCCTCTTTGCGCAGTGCCTGCACGAAATGCACGACCTGCTCGGACAAAATCTTGCCGATGCCCGGCACCTTGGCGCGCACGATCTTCAATTCGCGCTCGGCCACTGGATAGCCGACCCAGTGATAGAGGCAGCGGCGCTTGAGCGCGTCGTGAATTTCGCGGGTGCGGTTCGACGTGATCACCACTATCGGCGGCTGCGCGGCCTTGACCGTACCGAGCTCCGGGATCGTGACCTGGAAGTCGGCGAGCACCTCCAAAAGGAATGCCTCGAAG
>Ga0209647_1002746_pt1 | contig 14087 bp, 15 predicted proteins | sample GraSoi_2013_60cm_FD_185827 | JGI IMG/M metagenome (GOLD analysis project Ga0209647, IMG submission 185827) | Grasslands soil microbial communities from the Angelo Coastal Reserve, California, USA - Sample 9_17_2013_60cm (SPAdes) (version 2) | ecosystem: Environmental > Terrestrial > Soil >... | reverse complement strand
AGCGTGTTCCGTGCTAGCGATCCGGAAGCGCGCCTGCTCGACTTCCGGATCGAAGGCGGAGCCGCTGAGTAGACGATCGAGTCTCGGTAGAAAGACCTTGAGCTCGTCTATCAGGCGTTGGCCCTGCAACGTGGGCTCATAGCCCGCAGCCGTGCGTACCAGCAGATCATCATGGAACATATCGCGCAGGCGGTGCAAAGCGCGACTGACTGCTGGCTGGCTCAAAAAAAGCCGGGTTGCGGCACGGGAGGCGTTTCGTTCCTCGGCTAACACAGTGAAGACGACGAGAAGGTTGAGGTCAGCCTGACGTAATTGCTTGATACGCATAATTCAGAATTAGCACTATGCATATGACGTATCCAATCTGGAGTGCAATTTAAGTTCAAAGACGAGCTCCTGGCTATGAGCCGTTCGAAAAGAATAATGTTTATGACCGTTGATGCAAATGTTGCCGGGAACGCTGGGCCAGGGGTTCAAACCGAGGATTTCGCGCAGTGGATACGTGCGAATCAAGCGAAACTTACCCCAGAACTAAGGCCACACGACTTCATGGTGTTTGGTGGGCCGGTAGATACCCGACCTTAGTGAACAAGGACAACACGATATGGATATCTCGCGTAGAAGATTCATTAAGACCACATCCGGTACGCTTGCAATCGGGGTCGCTGCAGGCAGCGCGGCCCTACAAGTAAGTGCTGCCGGAAGTACCCAAACAACAGATTTCGGCGAGCGGGTACGCGTGAACCAAGCGAAACTTGCCTCTGAACTAAGGCCACACTACGATTTCATCATCTGTGGTTCGGGCTCCTCCGGTTCGGTGGTAGCGCGCCGGCTGGCTGAAAATCCCGATGTCAGTGTGCTGCTGTTGGAAGCCGGCGGGACCGATGATGTGCCCAGCGTCATGGAGGCCGGTCAATGGCACACTAATCTTGGAAGCGATCGGGATTGGGGCTTCCAAGCTCAACCGAATCCTAATCTGAACGGACGCTCCATTCCAATGAATATGGGCAAGGTCCTGGGTGGTGGATCAAGCATCAATGCAATGGTTTGGGCGCACGGACACAAGAACGACTGGGACTATTTCGCGGCGGAAGCCGGCAACCCCGCCTGGAGCTATGAGTCAGCGCTGAATACCTATCGCCGCATCGAAGATTGGCGTGGAGCGCCAGACCCAAAGTACCGCGGAACGGGCGGGCCGGTTTTAGTCCAGCCAGTACCTGACCCCAGCCCAGTTGCTCTGGCCATGCTTGAAGGAACACGTTCGGCCGGGATCCCGACCTTTGAAAATCAGAACGGTCGGATGATGGAGAGTGCGGGCGGTAGCTCGATCCTGGACGTACGGTTTCGCGATGGAAAGCGCCAGTCCGTATTTCGTTCTTATACCTTCCCCTACATGGACCGGCCGAATCTGACGGTGCTGACTCACGCATTGGTCACCCGGATAACTTTCGAAGGCAAGCGTGCGACAGGAGTGGAGTGTATTTACAGCGGCAAAACCCATCGCATCAGCGCGGGGCATGAAGTGGTGCTGTCACTGGGCGCAATTCAGACGCCCAAGGTGCTGATGCAATCCGGCATCGGCGACCAGGCCGAGTTACAACGCTTCGGCATCCCTCTGGTGCAGCATCTTCCAGGCGTGGGGCAGAACTTTCAGGACCACCCAGCTATTGGCTGCGTCTGGGAGTATCAGAAAGCGCATTCGCCACACACCGGCTCTGTCACTTTCTTCTGGAAGAGCGATCCGACTCTCGACACCCCAGACATCCAGACATTCCAGACTGAAGGACCGTTTGCCGCCGCCGAAATGCTAGCCAGGTACAACGCGCCGGCCGACTCCTGGTCAATGTTCGCAGGCATCGTACGGCCAAAGAGCCGAGGCAGCATCCGCCTAACGGGGTCCAACTCCATGGACGCCGTACAGATCGAGACCAACATGATGTCCCATCCGGACGACCTAAAGGCCGCGATCGCCTGTGTGCAACTCTGCCGCGAGATAGGCAACTCCGCAGCACTGCGCCCATTCGTCAAGCGCGAGGTGATGCCGGGTGAAATGAAAGGGGCTGAACTCGAAAACTTCATCCGGGATTCGGTCGTTACCTTCTGGCATCAGACGTGTACCGCCAAGATGGGACGTGATTCCATGTCGGTGGTTGATGGCAACCTCAAGGTCTATGGAATCGAAAACCTACGTATTGCCGATGGATCTGTGATGCCACGCATAACGACAGGCAATACCATGGCTCCCTGTGTCATCATCGGCGAGCGCGCCGGAGAAATACTGAAAGCCGATCATAAGTTATAAACAAAACCGTCACAGTTAGACGAAACTGCCAGACGGCAGAAGAAAGAGTAGATTGCAATGACCGCACACAGTACCGCTCTCAACAACGCTTCGGCGGAAGCCACTACCTCTGACCGGATTCTGCAAATCGCTTTAGCAGCCTGGAGACAAGGGAACTTCGTAGAAGTCGTAGATCAGTTTAACGATCAATTCACGTTCACCGACCACGCGCTCGGACTTGAATTTAAGGACAGGGGACGCTTCACCGAATTCTTGGTAAAGATGCGTGAACGCTTCCCGGATTCCGAAAGAATGGACAATACCCTCTTCAGCGGCGGAAACCGCGTCGTAAGTGAATGGACGCTTACAGCCACGCAGACTGAACCTTTTCTGGGCGGACAGTTGCGAAAGGTGCCCATTTGCGTGCGAGGCATATCTGTCGTGCAGATAAGGAATGGAAAAATTAGCCAGTGGTCAGACTACTATGACAAACTGAAGTCCTGGCGCCACGGCTTAGCGGCAGCGGATTCCAAGAGTGAAGCGGCATTTGACCAAGAGCATGCGGCTCTTTATAGGATTGTGAGTAGGCAACTTACAACTTGCAGTGTGATCGAGGGTGGAAAGACAATTTGGTTCAATTTTGTGGGCCAAGCGGGTGAATCGGTGTCGATCGAGATGCCGTTCAATCAAGCAGAATCAATTGTGATGACGATACCGCAGCTTCTGTCGGCTGCGTTGAAAATGCAGACAGGCGACGCACAGGCGCGTTACGTTTTCTCCGTTGGAAACTGGTCCTTAGAGTCGGCGAAGGATCAGAACTACCGAATCCTCGCGGTCCGAACGCCAGACGGTTTCGAAGTTGCGTTCGCCATTTCTTTTGAGACATCCGTGGCAATGGGATCGGCGTTGACGCGTGGCAGCGAAGCCGCGCCGGAGAAATACTGAAAGCCGATCATAAGTTGTAAACAAAACCGTCACAGTTAGACGAACAGCCAGAAGCCAGAAGAAAAAGTGGATTGCAATGAACACACACAATACCGTTCTCGACAATGCTTCGGTTGAAGCGACTACCTCTGACCCGATTCTGCAAACCGCTTTAGCAGCCTGGAGACAAGGGAACTTTGCTGGGGTCGTAGATCAGTTTAACGACCAATTCACATTCACCGACCATGCGCTCGGACTCGAATTTAAGGACAAGGGACGCTTCACCGAATTCTTGGTAAAAATACGTGAACGCTTCCCGGATTCCGAAAGAAGGGACAACACCATCTTCAGCGGCGGAGACCGCGTCATTAGTGAATGGACGCTTACGGCTACGCAGACTGAACCTTTTCTGGGCGGACAGTTGCGAGAGGTACCCATTTGCGTCCGAGGCATATCTGTCGTGCAGATAAAGAAAGGGAAAATTAGCCAGTGGTCAGAGTACTACGACGAACTGAAATCCCGCCGCTACCGCGTAGCGGCCTTCTTCACCGAATGGGTTGAGCTCTGACCGCAGTTGGTCGGCAAAGTTCACCTCATCCACAAGCTTTGGCCGAGAGATCACTCGGAGCCGCTTGTCATCAACACCGACGAAAACGCCACCTACCCGCCCACAATCGCTTAGCCGATCACTAATCTGAGGCATATCGCGCACGAAGGAGAAAATCGTGAGTACCGCTAACAAAGTAAAGAGCCCATTTTTCAAAGTTGACTTGAACGCAGAGGACATGCGCCTCTTGCTCACGAAACAAAAAAAGACCTGGCTGGCGAACGGAGTACCGGATCGCACGACACGGATCGAACGCATGGATCGATTGATCGCGCTCCTGGTGGACAACAAAGATGAGATTGCCGCTACGCTCAGCCAAGACTATGGAGGGCGCAGCATCGAAGGATCGCTTTTAGAGGTCCTGGTCGTGGTTAACACTCTGAAGTATAACAAAATTCACCTGAGGGAATGGATGGGGCCGGAGTTGCATGAAGCTCCTTTCCCCGACGCGATAGCCCGAGTTGAATTTCAGCCAAAGGGAGTCGTTGGAGTTGTAAGTCCCTGGAATTTTCCCTGGGCACTTGCATTCAACCCCATTGCCAGCATTTTCGCTGCTGGTAACGTATGCATGTTGAAGCCATCAGAATTGGCGCCAAGAACGTCTGAACTGATGGCCCAGTTGGTCGCACAATTTTTCCACGAAACCGAAATCACCGTTCTGCAGGGTGGCCCGGAGACAGGGGCGGCTTTTGCGGCTTTGCCTTTTGATCACTTGATTTATACCGGAGGAACCAAAATCGGGGCAGCAATAATGGGAGCCGCCGCGAAGAATCTCACTCCCGTGACTCTCGAGCTCGGAGGCAAGTCGCCTGTGCTGGTCGGACGGACCGCCGACATCGGTGACGTGGCGCGGCGAGTTATGAAAGCAAAGACCTTTAATGCAGGCCAGATCTGTCATGCTCCGGATTACGTCCTGCTATCCAAGGGTAGCGAAGATGAGTTTGTGGCATTCGCGACCGAGGCGGTACACGATATGTACGGCGCTTTAAAAGAGAACGGCGACTACACGTCGATTATCAACGAAAGCCATTTCAACCGCCTAAGAAGCTGGACCGAGGATGCGAAGCGTAAGGGAGCTCGTGTCATCGAGGTGAATCCGGCCGGCGAGGACTTTGCAAGCTCCGATCTTCATCGACTGCCGCCTAGCCTGATTCTCGACGTGAATGACGAAATGACGGTAATGCAGGAAGAGATTTTTGGTCCGCTGCTCCCGATCAAGACCTACGACAATATCGAAGAGGCAATCACTTACGTGCGAAACCATCCGAGCCCGCTGGCTCTCTACTACTTTGGCAATGACTTCGCCGAAGAACGCCTTGTTATCGACGGAACAACATCAGGTGGCGTCACCATCAATGACTGCATTTCTCATTATTCTATCGATAGCCTTCCGTTTGGCGGAATTGGTCCCTCCGGTATGGGCGCTTACCGCGGTAAGACGGGCTTTCTTACTTTTTCTCACGCTCGCCCCGTCTATCGGCAGAGCCGATCGCCGCAAGCCGAGCACGTTGGGCTGCCTCCTTTTGGATCGCAAACCCGTGCATTTTTGTCGGCGGCGATCACGAGGGCGTGATGCGACTAACGCTCAAACCAGTTACCACTCCTGTTGCTGAAGACAGCTGCAACTCCCAGAGCACAGCCCTTTCCAGTTCGTGGCTCTAAGCGGATGGAACGAGCAAAGCCTCGGTTCCGACCTCTCTTACCATGCAAACGTCTTTAATAAAGGTCTGCAGGAGAACGCGATTTATGAAGACCACATCAAAAGCGACCAATGCTCCAAGTTCAAACCCAACAGGCTTTATCCGTTCTTTAGGAGCTTTCGAGGAAATCTATTGGCTCTACACGCAGACTGGGCCAAGAGGATTTGCATATGCAGCCGAGATAGAAGGGCGCACCACGGTCGATGCCTGGCGCAAAGCCATTGATCAGCTGCAGCAGAGCCAGCCATTTTTCTCTGTTTGCATTGAACCAAACCCAGGCGGGAAGCCTTATTTCCGTCATGCAGCAGGAGCTTCGATCCCGATGCGAGTCCTGAACGGTGCCTCGGAGCATCGCTGGGAAACGGAGATGGCGAAGGAGGTCTTCGAGCCCTTTTCAGGAGATAAGGCTCCTCTTGTGCGCACGGTTCTCATCCATGACCCTGACCGATCGATTTTCATCATCGCGGCCCACCACTCCATCTCAGACGGCATGTCCATGACCGTCGTCCTGCGTGACCTCGTTCGTGCGTTGGCGGGCGAAGCGATTAATCGCTACCCAGTGCTCCGCTCGCAAGAGGAGGCGCTTGGAATCACTGGGCCATCCCCGGCTCACTTTGCTTCTGAACCGGCCGCTGCACAACCCCCTGGACCTCCCTTGGTGTTTCGTGAGGGAGATACTGAACCGCCTGCGATTGAAAGCCTGTGCCTCAATTCTGACCTGACAGCTCGCCTAGTCGATCGTGCACGAGTTGAAGGCACAACGGTACACGGCGCAATCTGTTCGGCTGTATTACAGGCAGGTAGAAAGGGTTCGCGCACCTGGAATGACAAGCCGGTGCGGGTCCTTTCGGACATCGACACGCGAAAGGTATGTGAGGTCGGCGATACTTCTGCAATGTATTTCTTAGCAGGTATTTTCCCCATTGAACTCGGGCTGCAGGTTGGCTTTTGGGAGTTGGCTCGCCGCTTCACCGCGGAGCTGGCGGGTCCTCGGTCTCGCGAGGGTTTACAGATTGCCTGCCAGGCGTTGACCGACGTAGCTTCTGAAGGTCTCGACGCGGCTACCACCCTGCAGTTTCTCGCCCAGGCGTTCGCATTCGAAGTCATCATTTCTAATGTGGGCAAACTGCCATTTTCGAGCGCCTACGGCGCGATGCGCTTGAAGTCCATTTGGGGTTCTTCGTTTCTCACAGGGGTAATGGATGAGCAGATCGTTGGAGTAGCGACCGTCGACGAACGTCTCCATTTACTCTATACCAGCTACACTCCGATTCCGTCGTTTCTGGAAAATATCAAAAGCCTTCTCTCTGAAGCTTGCGATTCGGTTCCGAAAAGCTGATTGTCAGATTCGGGCGATTCAAATAAGGCAAAGTTACCCAATGGAAAAGCGTTAATATACAACCATTGATTATTATGTATTTAAACGAAGGTGGTCGCCTCCTTTTGTTGCTGCAAGCCGCCTACCGTTCGGCAGTTAGGACAATGATCACGGCCGGTGGGACAAAATAATAGGTAGCTGCACAAGCGCGTGATCTTTATTCCTTTGAACTACTATGCGAGGCAGCCTCCGACCGAGCCGCTAAAGCGCAAGGGCGATACAATATATTCTAGAAAAGATCCTATATTCTCATGTCTTTGAAGCAATGCACTTTTTCCGAAGTGGAGTGGACCGCACTCGCTCCATATTGGTATCCAGTGGTGTCAGAAAAACCGATTGCTGCGCAACTTCTTGATGAGCGTCTTGTGCTCTACCGGTTGGCAAACGGGAAGGTGACTGCGGCACGTGATCTTTGCTTGCACCGCGGCATCCCCTTGAGCATGGGGTGCTTGGAAGGAGACACGCTCGTCTGTGCCTACCATGGATTCCGCTACGATGGCGAGGGTCGCTGCGTATGCATACCGGCACATCCGGGTGCGGCAATTCCTCCCAAGCTAAGGCTGCAGACCTATCCGACGCAGGAGCGATATGGATTAGTGTGGACCCGATTGGTTAATGATGGACCGAAGAACTTGCCCGAATTCGATGAATTTCTCGATCCCGATTATCTACAGGTGCTTCCAAACAGCGTCGAATTAGAGGCTTCAGCCGGACGTCAGATCGAAGGATTCCTGGATGTTGGTCACTTTGCTTTTGTGCATGTCGAAACTTTTGGAGACCGCACCAATCCGGAAGTACCAACTTACGAGGTGACACCGACAGCAAATGGTTTTCAGGCAGATTACTTAAGTACGGTCAGCAACTATCCAAAGCATCTCAAGCATCTTAATCCGCCGGGGTTCAAGTGGCGTCGGCTGTTCGACGTTTTTTTGCCATTCACAGCGAAATTATCAGTCTTTTTTCCGAAAGATGGTCAGCTGCATATTCTCAACGCAGCGTGTCCAGTCTCGGCCCGGAAGACACGTGTGTTTGTGCCTATCTGTCGCAATTTCGATAAGGATGCGCCGTTGCAGGACACGCTCGATTTTAATCACCAAGTCTTTGCGGAGGATAAAGTAATCGTAGAACAACAATATCCTGAAGATTTGCAAATTGACCTTCAGGAGGAAGTGCATATCCGGGCCGACCGTAGTTCCATTACGTATCGGCAGAAACTCGCCGCTTTGGGACTAGGTAGAGCTTTCACGGCATAGACAAGGTATCTTAGATCGGCGGACGAAGAAAATAAGAAGCGGCTAGTGGTCCAGGCAATTGTAATAGGACGATTCGCTTGGTAATGAGGGAAAAATGTCGACTGTTAGGATAGCCGAGGTTGTGTGAAACGCGCTCTAATCAAGTTTTAGAGTGTCGCTTTCTCCGCAACTGTCACTCCCGAGGCTCCAACATATTTCTTTTCTCCGTTCTATTCCCCGAAAGTCAGACGTTTTCAATCCAGAGTTATTTCCCAGCCCCTCCGACGAGCTGTCCGCTGAAGCGGCCCATTCTCGTGGCTGCGCTTCGGGGAACACCCTCGCGCCTGCTAGGAGGGGAATAACTCTTCCTCGCCTTGCTTGGTTCTAGGGCATGCAGGAAAGTATTAACGGCAGCGGTACGGCGAAGATCGAGCCGCCGCCGCCTGTCAGACCGAGCGATATTCCAACTAGCATGCCGAAGGCGACGCCGAGTAGTTCGTAGCTGAGCCCGGAGTCCATGATAAAGGCTATGCGAGGAGATCCGCGGGAACATTGGCGAAGGCCTCGTTCACGTAGATGGTCCGCCGTCCGTTGCGTTCGAGATACGCGGCGGAAGCGGCCGCTCGATTACCACTTTGGCAATGGACGATGATTGTTCGATTCGCCGGGACTTCTGCGACCCGCGCTTGGAGCCGGGTGTGCGCAACGCTCAGCGCACCCCTGATATGACGGGCTTCATACTCAGCGGAACTACGGACATCCAGCACGAGAGTATCCGGATCTTCGGCGATGAGCGCCGGCACTTCGCGAAATTTAACCGACCGGATGCTGGCAAGTGTACCGTTGGTTGAAGCAAGAGCGACGACGCATAACCAGCCCTCTACCTTGTCAAAGCCGATTCGGATCAGCCGGCGCGCCTGTTCTTCTACCTGGTCGGCGGAATCGACGACTAGAACGATGCGTTCGTCTGGTCCAACGAAGCTGCCAGCAAAATCGCTGAAGCTGCCTTTCGCGGGTGCATATAGACTACCACGCAGATGCGCTTTCATGAAGGCGGCACGGTCAGCACGCGTGTCGAGCACGACCAAGGTTGGATCGTCGAGCTGCCCTATCACTTCGTCGATAGTGAGTTGGCGCGGCTCGGCCATGCTGCCTAGCACGGCAGGACCACCTCGGTTCACGTTCTTCATTCGGGCGAAATAGAAAGGTGGTTCCGGCTGGTTACGGAGGATGAAGTCCACGAAGGGTTGGGACGGTCCTTCAATAGCGAGCCTCAATGTTGGATTGAATTTGATCTCGTAACCGGCCGTCGAGCTGGGCACCGCGCCGAGCGATTTGCCACACGCGCTGCCTGACCCGTGGGCGGGCAGAATTTGCACATGGCAGGGCAGATTGGCGATCCGGCGCAGGCTGGAATAGAGCTGGTGAGCCCCTTCTTCCGCAGTTCCGGCGATCCCGGCCGCGGTTTCCAGCAAATCAGGCCGACCCGCGTCGCCGACAAAAAGAAAATCACCGCTCAGTAAAGCGATCGGCTCATTGGCTCCGCCCCCCTCATCGGTTACAAGATAGCCGAGATGGTCCGGGGTGTGTCCCGGCGTGTGCAAAGCCTGGAATCTGATGTCGCCGACTTTGAAAGTGTCGCCGTCACGCAACAGGGTGACATTCGCAAGGTTCCGCGCCCATTCCGACTGCCAATCCCGTCCGCCCTCCGCGGAAAGGAACACGCGCATCGCAGGGTCGCAGGCTAGTTCACGCGCACCGCTCACGAAATCCGCGTGAATATGTGTCTCCGCGACGGCGTTCAGTTTCAGGCCTTCGCTTGTTGCGATTGCGCGGTAGCGATCGATGTCGCGCTCGGGATCAATGACAATCGCTTCACGAGTCTTCTCGCAACCGATGATGTAGGCGTATTGTGAAAGATCGGCGTCGTAAATCTGGCGTAAAAGCATGGCAGTGTTGGTTCGGTTTCTAAGTTAGTTCTCGAAAAGTTGAGGCAGAGTGGGCGTACGGCCCCCGTTATGTGGTTGCTGGCGGCTCCCGCTGCCTCGATCTAAAGCTGATTCCACGGTGCTTTGGCTATGAGCATCCCCATTCCGCACCGATCGGTGAGCCCTGCAAAGATGAGTCCACATCCGACAAACGCCGAGAGGCTCATAAATAAAGGATGCACGAATTGCGCGAGAACGACGCCCACCACGACGATCGCTCCGGCCGCAATCCGAACCTGACGCTCCAACGAGATAACTTTGGAGGCGCTGCGATCCAACGGCAGCCCCGCGGCATCCCAAGCGAGAACGCCGCCTGCGAGGACGTGAAGGCTCGGTAGTCCGATCGTTTTCAGCTTTTCGGCGGCTTGGCGCGAGCGGTTGCCGGATCGGCAAACGAGAACGCACGCGCTTTTGCCGGCGGCCAATCGCTTCACTTCTTCGGGATTCAAATCTCCAAGCGGCAGCAGGACAGAGCCGTCAATATGGGCTTCTTCGAACTCGGCTGGGGTGCGCACGTCGAGAAGCAGGGCTTCAACTCGTTTCTGCTGCACATCAGCGGGCGAGATTGTAGAAATCGAGCTTTCAAGAGTCAGAATTGTATTCATAGGTTTGCCAATGATTGGGAGGCGCTGGGGGAAGTCTTCGTCAGTTCAATTTTGGGCGAGCGCCTTGTGGTCGAATTCGAGTGGCAGACCAGCGGCTTTCCATTCCGGGGTTCCGAAGCGAAGACGGTAGGCAGCGATCCCAAGATCCCTGAGCAAACTCGTACCATTGAGAGCAGTCACGCAGTAGGGACCTCGGCAATAGGCCAAGATTGGACAATTTGCGGGCAGTTCACTGACCCTCGCAGCCAAGTCCTTAAAGGGAATGTGACGAGCCTGCGGCAGGTGACCGAAGAGAAATTCGTCTTCGTTGCGCAGGTCGAGCAAAATCACCCGATTGTTCCGAACTTCTTCCATTACTTCTTCTATCGTCAGCGGTGACAACATCTCGGGATGCTCAAAGTAGTCGCGGATGATCTCGCGAACTTCAGGAAGCAATTCTTCGCCGAGATTTCGCAGGGCAAGCCACATGCGAACGACGCTTTCTCCCGCAAGGCTGCACCAGACATGGCGCCCTTGTTTGCGACCCTCAACCAATCCGCATGTGCGAAGAATCTTTAGATGGGCACTCGCAGCGGCCACCGACTGATTGGTCATATCGGCAAGCTGTTCGACACTTTTCGGTCCCTCGCTGAGCAGACTGATGATTTTGAGCCGCTTCGGACTAGACATCGCCTCGCCGAATCGGGCGAGCATGCCGAAAATGGCCTGTTGCTTATTGTCGCTGTCGTAAAGCATACGCCAGTATTTATCCCTCTCCGATGTTAGTCAAATAGTTGTTTGAATAATATATAGTCTTGTTTTTGGCTTTACCGCGCCTGTCACTTTCCGAATTAAATGACCAGTGAGAACGATTCGGACGAAATCCTCACGTTTGACAGGCCTTCGATCAATGGTCTGCGATCATGCCAGGGGAGCGTGTGCTGTTTTGCGAGGCTACCTCATACGGCTCCTGTCGAGTTTTGAAGACACCGCTTGAGGCGCCATGGTTCAACGCGGACCGGCTCGTGGTTTCGGAAGACCAATTAAATCCGGCGGTGCTTTTCCCAGCCCCGTAAGGGCCAGAACTCGCTGCAGACGCGGCACGGAAGGTGATTGTGCGGATTTGTTTGCCGACTTCCCGAAGTTCGGAGGACGGCATTCCCACTCTATTTTCGGGCAAAGCCATTAAAACCTGTGTGAGGATTTCGTCCGAATCGTTCTCGTTGGCCAAATGCTCCAATGCCGCCTTAACCAGGCCAGGCGTCAATTCCCGGGTCGTGTATCGCGCCACGTCCAGACCATGCAGCTTCGCAACCCCGGTCCATCTCTTGGCCATAGAACCTGGTGGGTATTCATTTTCGCAAAACGGTACGAAGTCCAGATCGGCTCCGCGAACGACGGGTTCAATGTCCGGAACTCCAATAAACACAACTTCATGTCCTCGCGACTGCAGCTTGCGTGCAAGTGCAGTCATCGGATTCAGATGCCCCGTCAGCGGCATACTCAGAAAGCCAATTTTCATAATCGCTCCAGCATTCATTTCGTTGACCCTATCGAGCCACAAAGCATTCGTTTATCCGCAGTAATCAGCTGCAGAATTTCACGACCGGCCAATATTTGTTCGAGTCTGCCGCGATCCTTGTTCGAACTCTTCAGCGGCCCGGTGGGCGGGAGCACGTCAGGCGGCCAGCCTTGTTGAGAAGAAGTTCTAACGTTGTTTCGACAAGTAGCTGAGGGCTCGTGACCGACTGGCTATAGCAGCCGGTCTGTTTCAGATGGGTCAGTGACTCGTTGACTTCTGTCGAATGGCCGCGACGTCTAGTGAAAAAACCATGGTTTTGTGATAATCCAGCCAGACTTGCGCCCTCGCGACGTCTGTCGGTCAAAGCTAACCTAGCCAGTGCGGATTTCTGTTAGTGCCATCAAAGTGGTTGCTAGTTTTGTATAGCTCGAAAGCTCCTTTGGTTGCGGCTGTCCGGGTGCGGTCGAGCATCGCAGTTAGTTGAGATTCGTCCAGCTTCTTGTAGGTGCGGACCGCCTCAAGCGCCTGATCCAGGATTTTCGGCGTGTCGATACCGGTGATGACTACTGATGTCGGCAAACTCATGACATAATGCAGAGCTTCAATGGGCGTTACGGTATTGCTGCGGAGAATGAAGTTGTCTCCAAATGTCTTCATTGCCAGTACGCCAATGTTGTCTTTCAGGAGAACAGGCAGGACTTGATGCTGAAAACTGCGGAACTGGTGGCCGTCCATGACATTAAGAGGGAGCTGGACCGTCTCAAAACGAAAGCCGTTATCGGAAGCCGTCTGTAACATCCGGAGATGTATGGAGGGATCTTTGTGCCCCGTAAATCCAATATGGCGTATTTTGCCGGTCTTTTTTGCCTCTAAGAGTGCTTCGTGAGCGCCTCCTTCGGCGAAGATCCGGTCCGGGTCGTCTAAACGAATGATTTCGTGGTGCTGCAGCAGATCGATATGATCGGTTTGTAACCTTTTCAGCGATTCGTCGATCTGTCGGCTGGCCTCCTCTTTGCTGCGCCCATCAATTTTTGTCATCAGAAAGACTTTTTCCCGATAACCATCCCGCAAAGCCTTTCCCATTCGGATTTCGCTTTGTCCGTTATTGTAGTCCCAGCAATTGTCCAAGAACGTGATTCCCCGGTCGATCGCGCTCCGGACCAAATGAACACTATCGTTTTCATCGGCTTGTTTCCCAATGTGATTGCCTCCCAATCCAACTAGCTAGGGAAACCCACTCCCCGGTTCTGCCCAGGCGCCGGAATAGCATGTCGCCTCGGCGCTGCTCTTCCGGTTGGTCGTAGGTTAAGTTGGATGTTTGCTGGGCGGCAGCACTTACTGGGAGGGCCGCGCTACCGGCAGCGACCCCAATTGCAAGCGTACCGGACGCGGTCTTAATGAATTTTCTGCGCGAGATGTCCATATCGTGTTGTCCTTGATTTGGATCGGTCTTCATAAATCTGGGAGACATTCATTGAAGACATGGTGACGCTCTTGAAGCTTTACGCGGTTCTTTGAAGAAAACCGCTCTCAGAACAAACGGGAAGCCGGCAGGACCGAGTTATGAAGGTGCATAACAGCACGATGGAAGCGCTAGACTCTTAGACCACGATCTCTGGCCTTCTGCTACTCGAGCAGTCTCTTAGGAGGTAAGCCGAAAACTCTTTTGAAATGACGTGTAAGATGGCTCTGATCGGCGAAACCGACATGGAAGGCAGCTTCGCTGATGGTGAACTTGCCTGTGGTCAGAAGTTCCTTCGCTTTTCTCACCCGGGCCTCGACCACATACTGGTGAGGTGACTGGCCGGTAGACTCTTTGAACAGCCTGGTGAAGTGATCGGGACTCATGCCAACCGCCTGAGCAATCCCGG
>Ga0209647_1002745_pt1 | contig 14088 bp, 10 predicted proteins | sample GraSoi_2013_60cm_FD_185827 | JGI IMG/M metagenome (GOLD analysis project Ga0209647, IMG submission 185827) | Grasslands soil microbial communities from the Angelo Coastal Reserve, California, USA - Sample 9_17_2013_60cm (SPAdes) (version 2) | ecosystem: Environmental > Terrestrial > Soil >... | reverse complement strand
CACGGACCTCTTCGGCGAAGCCGGTCCCCAGATCCTCCACTACCCCGACGGGATCTACCGCACAGACGGCGGCCAGCTCCACACGCTGACCGCCGCGCAGCTGACGGCGCTGAGGAAAATGCTGGCCAGGCAAGCCACGCATCTGACCTTGGTTGACTGAGTGCCCGTCGCCCGGCACTTCTGCCGGAGTCGTGCGGGCCCTCGCTCAGCCTGCCAGCGGCCGAGTCACGGCTGACCGGTGCATACCTCGCAAAGGCTGGCGACGCTCGTGTGGCCGCTGTATGCGAGCGGGGTGCTTGTGGAAGCACCTTCCTCAGTACTGGCATGGGTGAGCGCCGAGTAGCGGAGCTGGTGCGGCGCCCACGGGCCGCCTGGCATGCCGGGCCCGGGCCGCTGCCCGGGCCGAGGTCGCTAGGCGGCAGCTGCACCCGTGCCCTACGGTCGGTGAGGAACAGCAGCCCCCGCTCAAGCCCGCCTACGCTGAACCGCAGCGGCGAAAGGCAAGCCAGTGACAGGTCCCGAGATTACCATTCCGTGCAGCGGAGGCCACGGTCGGCACATCCACGTCATCCCCGGCCCGGTGCTCACCATCGAGATCCGCGACGGCAGCGTCACCAGGGAGGCCATCCGCATCAGCGCCGCCGACGTGGCAGCGCTCGCGGCAGCGCTCCTGAGAACCTGCGGCACGATGCCGCACGGGCCCGACCCGATCTGCGGCATCGTAACCGCCCGACTGCCCTTCGCTGGTGGTGGCAGTCGGAACGGCAGGTCAGCGGCGCTTTGAGTTAGGTGGAGTTCGGTGACGTTCGGCGGAGCGCCCCCGGGCTGTTCGAGGAAGCGCTCGCCATTCCCAGCATCGAGCGTTGGCCGTTCGACCTGGCGCGGGTTCAACTCGTATACGGCGAACGGCTGCGGCGCGCCCGGGCCACTACCGAATCGCGGCTGCCTGCCGGAACGCGCGGGCCGTGGCGCTACGCAGAAATGTCACTAGGCTGGTTCACGAAGATCTAGGCGTGACCGAAGAAGAGGTGCTGGTGATGGTTGCCCTAGTGGTCATCCTGGTGGTAGTCGTCGTGGCCGGGCTCATCGCGGCCGGCCGCTCGTTCAAGGTTGTGCAGCAGTACGAGCAGGGCATCATTTTCAGGTTCGGAAGGGTGCTGCCCGGCACGCGCGGGCCTGGGCTGATGATAATCCGGCCGATCGGCGATCGCATGCAGAAGGTCAACATGCAGATCGTCGCCATGGCCGTCCCGGCGCAGGACGGCATCACCAGGGACAACGTGACCGTCCGGGTCGACGCGGTGGTCTACTTCCGGGTGGTGGACCCCATCAAATCAACCATCAATGTACAGAACTACATGTTCGCGATCTCCCAGCAGGCGCAGACCTCGCTGCGCTCGATCATCGGCCAGTCGGAGATGGACCAGCTGCTCGCCGACCGGGACACCGTGAACCGGGAGCTGCGCCGGATCATCGACGAGCCGACCGAGGGCCCCTGGGGCATCCGGGTCGAGCGGGTCGAGATCAAGGACGTGTCGCTGCCCGAGGGCATGAAGCGGTCGATGTCACGGCAAGCGGAAGCGGAGCGGGAGCGCCGCGCGCGGATCATCACCGCGGACGGCGAGTACCAGGCGTCCAAGCGCCTCGCCGCGGCCGCCAACGTCATGGCCCGCGACCCTGCCGCGCTGCAGCTGCGGCTGCTGCAGACGGTGGTCGAGGTCGCGGCGGAGCGCAACAGCACGCTGGTCATGCCGGTACCGGTCGAGCTGCTCAGGTTCTTCGACAAGTTCACGCCCCCCGCGGCTGCGGGCGACAGGAAGTCGGCCGAGGATTCGGCGTCCCTCGCGGACTTCGGCGATGAGGATGTGGCCGAGGCCGAGATCACCAACGGAGCGCCGCTTGAGATACCCGAAGTTCCGCCGATCTCCGAGTTGCCCATGCAGGTGAGCGACCCCAAGCTGGCCGCCGCCGCCGCAGACGCCGCAGATGCCGCCGCAGCGCCGGAACCGGACGCAGTGGCCCGGCACGACGACACCGCCGCCGACTCGGGCGCATAGGCTCCGCCGCCTGATCCGGGGGACGCCGTCGCGGCTCGGCAACGAGCCGGCGGGCGTCACGGAGAGTGAACATTCATCCGGGCACACAGCGGACGATCAGCACATATCCCTGCCGATTCTGTACGGGATGGGCTCAGACTGTTCGGCTGGGAGTGACCCGGCAGATCAGGAGGTTCTGTGTGACCCCGGGCAGCGTGGCTAACCCGCCGGTGTAGCTGCGGTGACGCAGCAGGTGGCAGGGCGACGTTCGATGACCTCGTGGCCTCCAGAATCGTGACGACGGCTTGAAGAACCGTTCGAGTGTCAGGATGGCCCAGTATCGCGGCGCTGCTGATACCCGGGCGGAGGATTCCGTTCGCCGGTTGCTGGGAGTCAAGAGATGGTATCCCGGGGGTCGGCCCCGCCTTCGCCCTTGCGCTGGTCTTCGATGGCGGCAGCGACATGCCGCACACACACTTCGAACGCCAGGGGGTCATCCTCGTGCATCTGGCGCAGCTTCTGCATGAACGCCGCCATCTTCGTCACCGTGCGGCCGGGCAGGCCCCCCACGCTCATGAACCTTCCGTCGCCGGCGTCGGCGAAGCCGGGAATCGTGCCCGGCTCAATCCCGTAAAACTCACCCATGCTCGTCCTCTCCCGTCAGGCGGGCGGCGGCCGGCCGTCGCTGAATGACCCGCGCGAACTGCGCCGGCGTGCCGGGCTCTTAACCACCGTAGACCTGAGCCAGCCGGTCAGGCCCCTCGCGCAGCCCCACACGGCCAGATCGGACCTGGTGCCCGCTCCGTGACGGCTACCGGCCAGTGGTCGGATCCCGCGGTGGGACTATGCGGGTCACCAGTTCGCTGGCGGCCGCGGGGACCGCCGCGACTGCCACCGACGGCCACGCCCCGGCTTTCTTCGCTAGCGGGTGCGATCCGCCCATCGCCGCCGCGTACAGCGCGCTCAGCCCGGCCATGGCGACCGGCCCGGATGCCCGGTACCACTCCCGCGCGCACCATGCGCCGGCGGCGGCGAACGGCGCGCCGCCCAGGTCGCGGCGGCCGGTTCGGCGTGCGCCGAGGAACCCGCCGACGAGCCCGAGGGCGGCGACAGCCGACGGCGGAGCCGCGGATCTGTTACTCATGCCCCACGCTATCGGCCGCCGTTTGCCCGGCTGTCACATCGTGCCGGGCCGGTGTGTCAGTAAGGCGTAACCCGCACGAACGGCACGGAGGTCACCATGGACGCTCGTTTCAACTACCAGGGCAACACCGTTGCGGCGAAGTTCGCGAAGTACATCAACTCCGCTGGCGCGGTCGTGTCCAATTCGACCCTGCCAGCCGCGACGCAGGAGCTGGTGAAGATCCGGGCCGGCCAGATCAACGGCTGCGCCGCCTGCACCGACATGCACACCAAGGACGCCGACCACGCCGGGGAAAGCTCGGTGCGGCTCAACCTGGTCGCGGTGTGGCGGGAGGCAAAGATCTTCACCGAGGCCGAGCGGGCCGCTCTGGAACTCACCGAGCAGGGCACCCGCATCGCCGACGCCGCCGACGGTGTCACCGACGAGGCCTGGGCCAATGCGGCCAAGCACTGCGACGATGACCAGCTCGCGGCGCTGGTGTCGCTCATCGCCCTCATCAACACCTACAACCGCATCAACGTCATAACACGGCAGCCCGCCGGTGACTACCAGCCCGGGCAGTGGGGATAATCGGCCGGTGAGTACCACGGTGGTGCCCTAAGCGCTTGCGCGGCACCAGATCCCTGCCGACTCTGTACTCCTTCCTGCGTTTAGGGCCAAGATGGGCGTGGAACACAGATCAACCAGATCTGCACCCATCACCGGCGCGCTGTCATGCGCCAGTCGGCCGCGCAGATCGGCGGCAATGCGCGCGCGTGCGACGTTCTGGGCTGATCACGCTGCGTGTGACTGGCAGACCGACCCGCGGGGTTCCGAGCGCCGATTTCGGGCGCGGCCATCATGCACCGTCGAAGCGTCGGTCAGATACACCGAAAGCCCTATCGGGCGCGAGATCCCTCCCACTTCAGTCGACGCCGGCAGGCTCCCTCGGTCAGCCGGCCAACGGCGATGAGAACCACCAGCGGTGGTTCTCCTGGTCCATAGCGACGTACTCACGCAATCCGTAGGGCTGGTCGGTCGGAGCGCGGTCGATGCGGGCGCCCGCAGCCTTACTGCGGGCGTAATGGGTGTCGACGTCGTCCACGATGACCTCGAGCCCTCCGTGCGACTGTGTCGACCCGCGGGGCGACGCCATCTGGTGTTCTTCGGTCACTGCGTGCAGCCAGATGGCGGCATCTCCGATCCGGACCTCGCCGTGGACGACCGTGCCGTCCTCGGCCCGATGCAGCCCGCCCGAGGTGAAGCCGAAGGTCCCGACCAGGAAGTCATGGGCCGCCTCGATGTCCTCGTAGACGAGGATGGGAATGACCGGTGTCTGGGTGATGGTGCCCTGCTCAATCGTCATGCACTGAAGGTACCGAGCCGACCATCCCGTCGTCTTGGAGAAACCTGACCCCTGGCTGCCCGGTGTATTCAGCCATGAGAGCAGTCGGGGTGCACCCGGCGAGGGCGACGAAGTCCCGGGTGAGGTGGGACTGGTCGTAGTACCCGCACTCGATGGCCACGTCGGCCAATGTGTGACCGTCGCGCACTCCTCCGAGCAGGCCCACCGCACGCTCGAAGCGGACGATGCGGGCGTAAGCCTTGGGAGCTAGGCCCAGTTGCGTATGGAAGCGCTCGGTGACCAAGCGCCGGCTCCATCCCGTCTCGTCCATCAGAGGCTCGACCCGAGCCTGACCTCCGCTCGCCACCAACTGGCGCCGCAGCCAGGACACTTCCTGCGAAGTCCCCTCGCCTTCGGGGACATCGAGCGCGCTGAAGACGCCATCGAGCAGGGTGAAGCGCTCCTCCCAGGTGGCGGCGTGGCCCAGCTGTTCCACCAACCGCACTGCCCACCGGTCCAGGACCTCCTCGATGGGTACGGCGGCGTTGTTGAGGTCGCCCACCGGTCCAAGCAGCGCCAGCGCGGCGCCAGCCGACCGCTCGACCTGCACCCCGTGCTGGTGGCCGCCGAGCTGGGTGAGGCTGGGCCGGGACTGGCTGCCGACCACGAAGGCACCGAGTGAACGGACCGCGCCGCCTATCCCGTCGCAGACGTCGAGGGAGTCACCGAAGGCCAGGATGAGAGCGATCCCGCACCGGGCGACCTCACGGCGGACCATGCGGCAGGCAGGCCACTCCTCGTAACCCACATAGCCGCGTACCGCCGTGCGGGCCGCGCCCCGGGCAGCACGCACCGCCGTCTCATGGACGGAACGATCGGTCGCCCAGTGGGTCAGGACGACGTTGGTCGTCATGCAACCATGGTGGCTCGCCGCACGACCGAGTGGAAACCAGTGCGCATCAACGTACATTTGGCACGGGATACGCGAAGATCAGGATGGCTACGGGAGATCTACTAGCCGCGAGCCGGCCGGTCAGCGCCGTTACCGTTGGGAGCAGAGCCAGGGTTCACCGGGCATCCGGCCCAGAGCTGGGGTCATGAGCGGACTCCCGTGCGTATCGACGGGTGGCGAGCACGCTTTTCCTCGCGCCGCCTACGACAGAACGGCCAAGCACTTAACACAACACTGCGCCCCTTGGCGGGTGAAGGCGTCGACGTACTCCCGGCCTCCGGCAAGTCGGGGCCTAGTGCCGAAGAATTGATCCGGGCGGTCGAGGACCAGGACCAGACGGACAATGAGCCCGATCAGAACGATCCCTCTTTGCTTCCGTTGTCAAGGGCCTTGGCGAGTTTTCTTGGATGCCGGTGCTGGTGGCGTGGCTCGCCTGGCCGGAGCAGGTGGTCGTAGGGTGGGGCAGGGCTCGGGAGTGGCTTGATATTCCCCGTCACGCGGTGCGATGCTGTCGACCAGGGTAGTGGACCGACCCTCGGACTGGCTTATCGTCGTGTGGCTGCTGGCCGGGCGCGCTCGCCGGTGACCGGCGTGACAAGCCGTTTCGGTGATCAAATGATGCGCCGGGCAGGGGCATGACGTGATCGGCGTGCTGCAGAACCATCCGCGCCGGGACGAGGTGACCGCGGTCCTAGTCGAGGCCGAGCCGCGGAACGCTGAGCTGGCCCGCCACCGGGCCGCGGCGGCCGGGCTGGCGCAGGTGAGGGTGCGCCAGGTGGACGCGGGCTGGCCGGAATCCTTCGCTGATGCCCTGCCCGCTGACGTCCTGCTGCTGTGCGGGATCTTCGGCAACGTCAGCGATGGTGATATCGAGCGCACCGCAGCCGCGGCGCCGGCGCTGTGCGCGGCAGGCGCCACGGTGATGTGGACGCGGCATCGCCGGCCACCCGACATCACGCCGCGCATCCGCGCCTGGTTCACCGGCGCCGGCTTCGACGAGGTGACATTCGACGCTCTGAACACCAGCGCCCAGGCGGCCGTCGGAGTGGGTCGGCTCCGCGGCCCTGCCCGCGCTGGGCTGCCCTCGGGACCGCTCTTCACCTTTTGCTAGACCTGAACCTGAGCCAACACGCCGCCGGCGGCATGAGAATAAGTCGCAGCTACGGTCCCGCAGGGTTCTCGTCCGCTGCCTCAGGCGGGTCATGAACTGTCGGCAGGCTGCGGTAGGTAGGAGGCGGGGCGTTGGTGCCAGTGATCGGAGTGGATGTGGACTGGTCGGAGATGGAGACCTGCCAGCCGCGCCTGGCCGGGCTGGGCCGGCGGCGGCTGCTGGAGCCGGGCGTCCTGCTCGGGCGACGATCCGCGGTGACGGCGCGCCCAGGGTCAGCCCGGTAGAGCCCTTCGTGCTGGACAGCGTCTTGTGGCTTTCCATGCTGTGGCAGTCGAAGAAGGCCGCTGACCTGATGCGTGATCCGCGCATCCTGGTGCACAGCGTGGTCACCAGCCGAGACGGCGGCGAGGGGGAGTTCAAGATCCGCGGCACCGCCCGCAGCGAGCACGAACTGGCAGTCCAGCACCGCTACGCCGACGCGGTGGCCGGCGGTCTGGGGTGGGCCCTGAGCCAGGGCGGTTCCACTTGTTTGCTGTCAGTATCGAGGAGGTGACATTCATCCGCTATGACGACGCGACCGGGGACCAGCATGTCGCCATGTGGCCGTCGGCCCGCGAGTTCATCCGCCGGGGCGCCTCCGCCACCAGCGTGGGAGAACCCGAGCCCGTAAGTGGCGTCATCTTCGCCGGCTAACGCAGCACTGCCGATGATCAAACAGCATGTATCCGATGCGCGGCAAGAGCGAGCGTCAACGCGGCACCGAGCAGCGTCCGTTGGTGTCATGAGCGAGGCTTTCGAACGATCCGATAGTTCAGGATGGAGGCCATGAGATGGCGGCGCGCGGCGGGCGCTGGGTGTCGTGACAGATGAGACCCCAGCACGAGATGACTGGCTGGTCAAGGGGAGCGAAGTAGTTCACACGACCTTTGGGACCGGCACGATCGCACACGTCGGCGACTACAAGACAGTGCCTGCCGTCTGGATCGACTTCGACGCTGGAGTGAGGAGAACCCTCGAGATTCAGTACGCATTGCCGCACTTGCGCCCGCGGCGTCCACAAGATGCAGCGACTCCTGCCGACCCAAAGGAGCGGTGTGACTACTGCGGCGGTAGGCCGGTCGTAGTAAGCGTGACCGGGCCCGGCGGGACGCGACGTTGCTGCGACACCCACCGCGCTGATTTGGCCGGGGATCTCCGCCGATAGCTGCCACCGCAGGACGTCCGCTCATTGGCATTCTCTGAACAATCAATGTGAACTTGAGGGTTCGGGTGTCGTCGCAGGTGACGGCAGCTGTACGAACGTTGCGGGTCGGTTGTGGCTGATGCCAACAAGCGGCACCGAGGAGGAGATAGGTGACCTGTATCAGATATCCGCTCTCCGTAGTGTCCACTCCTGCTGAACACGACATTCCGGGCGCCAGCCAGGCCTGAGGCTGTGCGCGCCTAGTCCTCTGAGCTGCGAAGACCCGCCGTAGTTCGGTTAACACGCATGACCGTGAAACCAGCCCAACCCGCGGCAGAGAGGGGATCGGCGCGCAGATCAGCCTGTTCGGCGCGGCACCGACAGCGTCCCAGTGGACAGAGGCTGGCGCGCATATCGGCGGATACTTGCGCACCAGGCGCTGACCAGCGCCAGTCACTGAGCGTGGTCTGATCTCGGGCCCGGCGTGCGGCCGGATCGCCGAATATATGCAGCAGGCAGCTGCGCCCATCGCACCGGTTGCCGGACGCAGGTCGTCTGGTTCTGGATGTCCCGGCTCCCGCCACTGTCCTGGCCGAACGGGCAGTGGATTCCCGCGGATCGTACTCCTGGACCACGACCGTACCGACGACAGCCCGGCCTTCGGGCTGGGTCCCGCCTGCGGGCGGAGTGGCGCCGGCGGCAGCGGACGTCTGTCCTTGCCCGGCAGGGGTCCCAGGCGTGCACTGGGGCCCCTGCCGGCCATGGACGGGTCAGGGCGTGGGGTCGGGGACCGCGGCGCCGAAGATGTCCGAATTGCCGAAGGTGGCGGGGCAGTCGGCCTGCGGGGCGGGCCGGGGGACCGGCGTGCCGGTGCGTAGTGACAGCCGCCACGCGTCGATGGCTGGGCAGTCGGCCCCGTTGCGGACGTCGTTCCAGACCCCGACCGCGCCCGTGCGGGTGGCGGCGGTGTACACGTAGTCGCCGAGGAACTCCGCCTGGAGGTTGTTCTGCGACGATGCGCGCGGGTCACCGGCCACACCGCGCGCCACTGTGCCGAACGCGCCGATCGTCCCGCCGGTCACGTCCGCGTGCAGGATCACGCCGACCAGGCCCCGCGGGGAGCTGGTGTCGTTGCGGTACGGGGTGGTGAACGCGTTGTAGGTGATGTACACGTCGCTGCCGTTGGGTGAGATCGCCGGCGCGGTGTAATAGGGCCGGTCACCTGAGGTGAGCGGCACCGCAGCCGGCCCGCTGAACGACGCCCCGCCGTTGCTGGAGGTCATCAGCAGCAGCTGCTCGTGGTTGAGCCCTCGCGCGCCGTCGGCCCAGGTCAGCACGATCCGGTCGGTCGCGCCTGTTCCAGTGGGCGCGCCGTTGGCGATGTCCGCGCTGGGCGCGTCGGCGAGATCATTGCGCGCGCCCGCGATGCCGTCCATCACCGGGCGGCCGATGACCGGGTCGAAGACCCCGGGGTCGACGACGGCCGACAGCAGCTTCGGGCCGGTGAAATGCACCCCGCCATCGGTCGACTTGTACATCATCTCGAACGACACCCCGCCCCGCTTGCCCACGCCGAACACGTACACGTTGCCGTGGCTGTCGGTGCGGACAGTGCAGCCGTCGGGCTGGCTGTTGATGCCGTTATCGGTCGCCGGGCCGACCTGCTGTCGCACCCAGGTGCCGCCGCCGTCGGCGGATCGTGCGACGATCAGCGGGGTCGGCAGCGCGTGACCCTTCTCCTGGCTGCCGAAACTCGCCCAGCAGACGTAGACGTGGCCGAAGAACGGGCTGGATTGCGCGTTGTCCGCCCAGATCTGCTCCTTGTCGGAGAACGTCGTCGAGCTCTGCCTGGAGATCACCACCGGGTTCATCCAGGCCGACGCGTCACCGGCGGCGGCCGCCTGCGGGTTGTCGGTGCGCGAGATGGCGATTCCCTCAAAGCCCTTGAACGTCTCGTCGCGCTTGGCGGTGGCGAAGTTCGACGTCAGGTTCGAGTAGTACAGCCGCGAGCCGTTCGCCCACGAGAACCTGCCGCCCGCGCCCGGGCGCGGGCCGAACGCCAGACCCGGGTCCCCGTCGGAGACCAGGCCGTTCTCGAAGTAATGGGGCAGCGTGCCGATCGGCCCGGCATGCGGCGCGCAGGCGGCGGGGCCGAGGCAGCCCCGCGCGCTCCATCCCGTGTACGTCGGCTGCGCCCACGAGTGACCGCCGTTGAACGAGAAATACACCCCGGAGACCCCGACTCCGTGCGTGAACGGGCAGGTTGTCGGATCACCCGCGTTGCACGCCTCCATGTCGATGTTGTCATTGGAACCCGCCACCACCACCGACGGATCGTGCGCGTCGATCGCCACGGCCGGCTCGTTCTGCTTGTTCTGCGAGAACGGAGATACCGGACTGCCCACGGTGACCAGCGTGCCCGCGGCTGGCTGAGCTGCGAGCGGCCTGGCCATGGCGGGGCGGACCCCCGCCAGCACCAGGAACAACGCCGCTCCCACGGCAGCAAACCTCAATGTTCGCATTGGCTCTCCCTTCCCGTGGAAAGGGCCATGCATCCCGGCCCCTTTCCGTCTATCTGCCACGTTCCCGACAGGACCTCCCCGGCAGGCCGCAGTAAGGACCGTTACTCCCGCGCGGGAAGGGACCCTAACCGGCAAAGCGCCCGACGCCCCTGACCCGTTACAACCCACTGGCAAGCAAGCGCACGGCCAGCGCGAAGCGGCAGCCGCCCGCCGTGGGCCGCAGTGATCATTCTCGTGCTGCTGGCCGTCATGGCTGCGCCCTCATCGCCGCCTTGGCTGACCGTGTGGAATGCCGGACCGGTGCTGAATCGGCCCGACCGCGAACGACTCGGCTCCGCCGAACGGCGTCTAGCGACAGTGCCAACGGAGATCAGCGGCGCGAGTCATCTGGTTGCTCGTGCCGCCTTGATCATGGCAGCGAGGATCTCCCGCTCAAAATGAGGACGGCCCAGGCGCGCTTTCGCTGCCGGATGCGGTGCGGCGATCAGTGGGAGGGCGGGGCTGTCGGCCTGGCGCAGGTACTCCAACACCAGTGCTCCGCGAAGGCTCCCATCACCACGACCACGCGCAGCTCTCTCAGGTGTGCCAGGAATTCATGCAGGCAAGGCAGAGCGGCATGAGCGTCTGCGAGGAGACCTGGTGGTCTCCGCTCCATCGGCCGGAGCGACGGCTACTCGGCCACCGGGAAGATCATCGCCGTTGGAGGCCCCCGCTGCCGACAGGGCGTCTGATCGACGGCCCGACGACCTGATCGGGTCATCGGCCGGGCGGCCAGGGGCGCGTGTCGAGTTCACACTGTTGAGTTGTCAAGTTGCTGGCGCCAAGCCGACCCTCACGACACAACCGATCTTGCTAACATTCTGCTAACGACGGCCCTGGAATCCTGGGGTTGAGGCTGGACGGCCAGGAGACACGTGGCGACTTGTACCCCGTCGGGCGGCCTGTGGTGAACCTCCCTGGACCTGCGAAGCCTCCTGAAAAGCGGAAGGTCGGCGATGGAGTGTGCAGCAGCCAAGGCGCCTGTTATCGTTCAGCCCTGCCCCGCTTCGGCTGGCGACCAGCGGCAACGACCACTATTGACCGTCGCGAACAGAGTTCGCAGGTTGTGCCGGTAGGACGCACTACTGTGGCTTCGATGCAACCTTACCGAGCTGCCAAGCTGGTAGTGATGACCGCGTCCCTTTAGGACGACTGTCCCATGCCGAGCGCTATTGCAGCTGCTTGCAGTGGACTGTGTTCCCACGGCCATGGAACTCTGCTCGGCCAGGGGGCACCGCTCTTAACGGAAGTCAGCAGGAACGCTTCTGGAGACATAATCCGGATGTGCCACGTCTTCCCAATTAGTGCTGCTCGGGCCAAGATCTTCTTGTCGCGCGTCAGAAAGTGCGTCGCTCCGATATGCACAGCGTCCGCTACATGTTGAGCATCCTTTTCCTTGAGTCCGAGCGCTTCGAAGGCAGCGGCGTGGGGGCCATGCGTCTCATCAATAGCGCGGTATCTGTCTGGATGAGTCTCTCTAATCGACATCGCTACTGAAAATAGCCGCTCTGCGTACCGCCGCTTACTCGCGGGCATTTGGGTCAATTCTTGATAGAGGGTCTCCGAGAACGCCTAAAGGCAACTTGGCCAGAACGGAGCCAGTGCCACAAGCCAGTAGACGGCATAAGCAGATGGCGAAAGGCTTATCGGTGGCGATTGCAGCGCTTCAATCGCCTCGGCGGTGTCCGCCTCCACGTGTAGGCTCTCGTCTAAAAGATCGATGATCATCGAGTCGACAGCCACAAGCGGCACGCACACATCCTTCCCTAGATTCGTCTTGTCCACCAGATGGGTGGCTCAACTGCAGGCGGACTTCAGCAGGCCGCGGTGACACCTGCGACCGACACCAACGGGCCTGGATTTTGCCGCACCCAGGCGGATCCCGGGGAGCACTCCGTCCCAGGCCACAGACATTGCTGGACACTTTGGCCGAGCCTTGCAAGCAGGGGTCACGGCTGTCGGGAACAGCGAGGCGGCCGGGCGGGGTGGATCCTGCCACGTCACCATGTCCGCTGAGGTGGACGCGAGCGAATGCGGACACCCCAGGCAACGGGTAGGGGTTGAGGACGTCGATAGCACGTTCGCATCAGGCCGCTGCCGGTGTCCGCTGGACGCATGTTTGCGGACACGCCGTCCGCAAACATAGCGGTAGTTAACGATCTTTAATGGCGGAGGTTACGGGCACGAACCCCTCAGCCACCGGCGGCCGGGTTGTTGCTGATTCAGCCGGAGGCGGCCTGCGCGGCGGCGCCGACGCAGGGCCCGTGCCGGGCTCGGCCAGGGCCAGGGCCAGGCAATCCTCCGCCATCGGGGTTGTCCGGGGGGTCGTGACCTGGGCCAAGCAGCCCGCGGCAGCTAGACCGAAGTTACGTGATCCGATGGTCGCAGATGCAGGCGTTGAACTGGGCAAACGATGAGCGGGACGAGTCGGCGTTCTGGCTAGATGCCACTTTCCGGCGCGGCATCCAGGCCGTCCGTGATGATCAGCTTTGATACCACATGATGGTTGTCACTGGATTCTTCTGGCTACATTTTGTATGGCTCAACACCGTGTTTCCGCAGCTCATACGCCCTTTTAAAGCGACACGCCGACGTAACCTGGGGCTAGAGATGGCGTTGTGCGTGGTTGCCGTTATCGCCCGCCTGTGCAAGCATGCCGTTCGGGACGGACAAAGCGGTCCGGAAGGGGCGGAGCAAATGGCACGGCTACGGGCTTTGGCCTCGGCAGCGTCGATCGCCAGCATGGCGTTTACCGTGGGCTGGGCGCTGCCAGCCTCGGCAGGCACGAGTACCGGGGCCTCGGCGTACAGCGAGCCCACCTGGGAAAGACCGGGAGCGTCTCGGTGGGCTCCAACATCGACATGAGCAACGAGCCTACTCCCCAGAGCGAGACGTCGATCGCCATCAACCCGTCGAGCCACTTTCAGATCGTGGGCGGCTCGAACGAGATCGTCCGGTTGCCGATGCGAGGGTACTCCTCCTCCGACGGGGGTTCCACCTGGGGTGCGGTGGACCTGCCCCTCCCGCCTCCGCTCAACGGCTCCGGGACTGACTTCGGCTCCGACCCCGCGGTGGCATGGGACACCCGGGGGAACGTCTACTACTCCTACATCGTGGTGTTCTTCAACCAAACCTTCCACGCGGTCACGGGCACTGAGATGGCCGTGGCCCGCTCCTCGGACGCCGGGCACACCTGGACCTCGACCTACTTCAACTTCAACTCAGGGACCGGCAAGTTCAACGACAAGCCCTACATCGCCGTGGACACGAACCCGGGGAGCCCATTCCGGGACACGGTCTATGTTGCCTGGGACAACGCCAGCCTGAACAACGGCAAGTCGTCTGCCAATGACGTCATCCTGGTGAGCCGATCCACCGACGGCGGTCGGACGTTCACCACCCCCGTGGTCGCGAGCGGTACCGGGAGCGGGCCGAGGGCGGTCATCGGTGCCGACCCGTTCGTAGCCCCGGACGGGACCCTGCACGTCGCCTGGCACGATGTCCAGAACAACGCGATCGTCGAGGCGAGCTCGGCCGATGGGGGCCAGAGCTTCGGGCCCACGCACACCATCTCCCCGACCCAGGTGGCATTCGACGTCGCCATCCCGGCCCAGGCCAGCAGGGGCGCCCTGGTGTACCCGGCGTGCGGGGCCGACACCAGCACCGGGCCCAACCGGGGAACGCTGTACTGCTCGTGGATGGACGAGACCGCATCTAACGGCACCGACATCTTCGTGTCCAGGTCCACCGACAACGGCGTGGGCTGGAGCCCGCCGG
>Ga0209647_1002744_pt1 | contig 14091 bp, 23 predicted proteins | sample GraSoi_2013_60cm_FD_185827 | JGI IMG/M metagenome (GOLD analysis project Ga0209647, IMG submission 185827) | Grasslands soil microbial communities from the Angelo Coastal Reserve, California, USA - Sample 9_17_2013_60cm (SPAdes) (version 2) | ecosystem: Environmental > Terrestrial > Soil >... | reverse complement strand
TCAGCCTTGCAGACCACCCAAGCCACTATGCGTCATGCACCGTGCGGGCTGGCGATTACCCCGCACTGCGACTACTGCGTAGAGGCCACCCAGTTGTGATTGTAGGGGTGTTAGGGGGTTTCGACGGTTTGGACGCCGAAGTATGGAGTGCGGTTCTAGAATTTGGGCTATAGCCTGTGCCCGACACCACGCCCAGCCCCCGGATCAGCCTGCGTCAGGTTCACCAGGCGCCTGGTGCCACTCCGGTTGATAAACAGGAACCCGTGGCGCCCGTCACTTTCGGCCGCCCACCCTTCCCCTGCCAGGCGGGCAATCGTGGCGGCCATCACTTCGGCCAGATTCGCCCCGGCCGGGACTGGCGTGCAGTCGATCAGGTTGCGGTGCAGGTCGGAGATTGCAAGCCAGTGCGGGCATGTGGTCGCCAGGTGCAGAGGGTCGAAGTTTCGGCGGCTAGGCATGGCTGCCGTCCTGCTGACCAGCCCGCGCTACTTCTTTGCCGCCTTCAGTGTTTGCTTGAGTTCCCAGGCGAGTAACTCTGCCTCGCTGTCGACGCGCGTTTGTGGCACCCATACTTTTGGGTCGCCCTCAACGTCCGTGAAAGTCACCTGCGACCAAACCCGTCCAGACTCTGTATCAACCAGATAAGCGTCGGCGCGAGCGAGCGGGCTGAAGAAAATTACAAACCTGCCTTGCGGCGGCGGCCCTTGGACTGCAGGCCGATTTTCCTGTGCGGCGCCACTCAGGACGCCACAGCAACCGATTACCCCAGCCGCCAGCGACAACTGTAGAAGCTTGTTCATAGAGTCCCCCAAGTGCCCGACTCTAGCGAATATGCCCTGCACGGTTCAATCTCTAGGCCGCGGGCGTGGGGGGCGCAGGAAGCTGCCGCCCAGGATGTATGCCAGGGCAAGCAACGGCAGGCCGATGACCGCGATTAGTGCAGGCACCAGCCATTCCTGGAACGGACTCTCGCACCGGGCCACGTCACCATCTAGGCCCGCGCGCTTCGGCATGTCCACTTCCGCGTCAGTCTTTTTTAGGTAATCTTCCAAAGATGTGCCCGGATATTTGTCCGCGGATTCCCGCTTTTTCTTGCTGCGAGCGTGGGCCTTCGACACAGGGTCATCAGGGTACGCCGCGTCAAGTATGGCTTCGTCGCTAGCTTTTTCTTTGGACTTCGCTGCGTTTGGAAAGGCCGCGGCTATTTCGGGGTCGTCATCGACAACGGCGCCCGACTTAGTTTGCGCCTGGCGGTACGCGGCGTCGGCCTTCGCCTGCCACGCGTCGCGCTCAGCAAAAACCGAACGGCAACGCACTTGCGTGCTGCCCACAACAGCGGTGTCCGCCAGGGCAGCGACCAGGAAAAGAGCGCCCAGCCACCACAGCACAACAGCAAATCGCACGACCATTGCCGCTTACTCCCTAGACGCCAGCAATTAACCAACCGTCGCCGTGCAACCCGCCATCAGCGTCACCAGCGCCACGACCGCGACCACCAGCAGCGCTAGCCAAACCCAACCACGCACTGCACTTCCACCTAGCGCAGCATCCGGCGCGGCGTGGCCGGTTCCAGAAACTTCCGTGTAGCCCAACCCCGTGCCCGACAGTCCAACCGTTGTGCGCGTGCCCGATGGCCCGCCCATTGTGACGTGCGCGCCGCGAACGCCAACTGACACTGACGCAGAGCGCTTGCCCAGGTTGATACGCACGCCAGGCAGCACGCGGAAGGAACGGCGGAAGCGGAAGAAGCCCATTAGACGCGGGGCGGCGGCAAGGACTAATGCGGCCGCAACCGGCAGTAAGCCAGCACCAGGCCAGTCAGGAACGCAGCGAACGCCAGCCACCCTAGGGCGAGCGCAATAACTCCCGTACGCCTATAACGCCGAGTTAAATTCTGCCCTGGCGCTTCTACGTCAATCTGCCCCGCCATCGCAGCGCCGGTGTCCTTGTGCCATCCCATAAAATGCGCTGTCAAGTTGTGGTAATTGACCGCAACCACTAGGCCGCACAGCACCACGCCCGCAACAAACGCAAACAGAACGTCCCAGGCGTCGGGGTTGTTGCGCAGCGTATCCTTGGCACCCATGAAACTTAGCGTTGCCAGCGCACCACCGGCATTGATGAACAACAGGTACCGCTGCGCCTGGTCGGCGGCGTCTTTTTGAAACTTCCGCAATAGCTCTCCATGCGTGGCGTACATTTGCGTCACGCGCTCGCGCTGGTCTGGTGTCACGGATTCGTCTGTAATTTTCATGGCTTCAACGGGTATGCGTGTTGTCTCAGCGGCTGTGTCGGATGCTACGCCGCGCGGGGCGCCGTAGCCACTTATCGCTGTCGCCTAGTGCGTGGAAAGGTTGCCAGCTTGACGGCCTCGCGGCCACGGGCGCACGCTGCGCGCCGGGGAGTTCGACAAATGCCAAGTAACATGAACAATAGTCGTACGAACTGGCTGCTTGCATTCGCAGGGCTGGTAGTCGGCTACGTGCGCATGCACATTCAGTATCATCGCTACTCATTCGGATCGTTTAGAGAATTCGCAGGGCACTGGTTCGCGGGCTACGTCGCCGTCGGAATAGGTGGCGGGATTTTCTACGCCTCAATAGGGCCATTGATGAGGCGTTTCCACGGCACCCCTATAAAGGGCAATGCGACCCCGATAGATGACGCGCTAATTGCGTGGTGCTTGGCCGTCATATTGTGTGCGCTGGCGGTGCTCCTGTTAGCCGATATGGGCGCCGGTCACGCCGAGAGCCTAGGCGACTGACGCCTAACATACCGTTGCGGCGTGCTCAGGCGGCAATACTAAGGAAGCGAGGCAATGATTATTGCTGTGGTCTGGCTCGCTCTTTGCTTCGTTGCATCGAGCATTGCAAGCGGCAAGGGGCGCTCGGGGGCTGGGTTCTTCTTTGCTTCGTTGGTACTGTCGCCGGTAGTCGGCATCATTGCCGCTCTTGTCGCCCGGCCAAGCATTGCTGCGGTTGAGCGGCAGCAAGTCGAGTCCGGCGCACTTAAGAAATGCCCGTTCTGTGCCGAGATCGTCAAGGCGGAAGCCGAAGTATGCCGGTACTGCGGTAGGGACTTGCCAGATCTCGAAACAGCCGCCCGAACCAGTGAACATGCCCGCTTTGAAACCTGGTTAGGCGCCCAAAGCCCGCCTGTCGTGAACCCTTCGCCGAGTCAGCGGGCCGAGTATCGGACCGCGTACGATTACAAACGCAAACATGGGGAACTCTAGGAAGTAGACCATGCGAATACTGTTTCTTTCTTGCGCACTGGCCTTGGCCGGCTGTGCCTCATACTCCGGCGTAGTCCCCGCCGGCCAGGACACTTATCTCGTCTCCCGCCAGGCGGCCTCGGGCTTTTCCGGGCTGGGCACCTTGAAGGCCGACGCACTGCGTGAGGCTGACACCTATTGCCAGGGCCTTCACAAGATGATGAAAGTAGTAAGCGCAACGGAAGCGAAGCCGCCGTACATATTGGGCAACTTTCCAAAGGCGGAAGTGCAATTTATGTGTCTGAATGCCGGCGATCCACGGTTGACGGGCGGAACTTAGCGGAATCGTCCTGCCAATGACCGCCAATGTTCGCTGCGTGGACTGCGGCTATCTTTCGCGCCGCGTCAGGGCGCAGGGCATTTCTCGATCACATGAGGGCTACTACGAGGCAGAACCCGATTTCCGGGAGAATCCCCTTGCGGTGTTCAATTTGGTTCCGGGCGAGTCAAACTCATGGATGCGGGGAGAGCTTACCTGCTACCGACACGCGGCCAATCTGCCTTTAGAAATTGCGGGCGTGCGCACTCGCCTACCAAAACCAGACAGCGCGGACTCTGATTTTGCCGGCGGGCCTGCAGCCCGTGAAGTACTCTACCGGGAGCGCCAATGCTCTCGCTTCTTCCGCTACGAACCCGGCGTTAGCCCGCCCGACCACCGCCAGGACCAAAATGCCGCGGCTTTAGAAGAAGATCGCCGGCGCTTTGAGCGGTCCCTTGGTGACTTTCAACAGGGCATCGCAGAGCGCGATTCGCGCCAAAATCAGTACTTGGCGTGGCTGGCGATAAAGGTAGCGATTGCGTTAGGGCTCCTTCAACTTTGGGTCGCCGGCATGTCGATGCCACCGGACGCCCAAGGCGCATGGTTCGGACATTGGGTTGTCGTCATCACGAACGCGGTCAAGGACTGGCTACTGTCTTTACGCTGACGGTCGGCGGTACTTCATGAACCGCCGGCGCCGGGCGCGGCCCCAGTGCTTCGCAATCCACGGCAGCGCGTCGATCACTTCGTCGATTAGTTTCCGCATGCGCTTCGTCACGCCAGGCAGCTTGGCCCGTGCGGTGACAGACGGCCAGCGGCATTTCTGGCGGGCCAGTGCCACTAGTTACTTTGCAGCATCCCTCTAAGCGCCAGCACTCTCTGAGCCTCAGGGAGCGCGTCGATAGCTTTGTACATTGCAATCACACCGTCACATCTATCGCCCGGATGAAGCGGATCCGGTGCATCCTTAGTTGCCGCCTGCATTGCCCCGGGTGGCAGGGTTTTCAGCGCAGCGACAAGTGCTACAGTCGCCGCTTTCGAATCGACTGGCCCGTCCTCTCTAGGAGCACTTCGCAATGCCCCGCTTAACCATTCGCCTTCCTTTTCGAAGATCTCCTTTGGCAACGATTGGTAGACATTCAATTTACCAGCGAGATATTGATTGCACGCATCGGCGCTAATCGCGCGCGCCGCTGTCATTTCGCCGATGACCACGCCAGTAAACCCAATCAAGGTATCATCCTTGGCGGTCTTAACGACCTTCGTAGTGACATCCGATATTATTTCTCTTGAGGCGCTGACCACGTCCGCATCGACTGCGCCTTTCCTCATCGCCTCCCAGGATTTGTCTGTTGCACTCTGAATCGTACCCGGAAATCGGCGCTCAATATCTTGCATCAGCGAGACCGCCTGAAATTGGAGCATCAATTCCTGTTTGGAGTGGACCGACAGTCCGAAAGTCGCACCCTCTCCCCCCAAAGATACGCGATTTAGAACATTGGCCTTGACCAGTTCATCGCGGGTTGGATACCACATGTTAGAGGCCGATGTTTCGCCAATCCTTTGCACGAAAGCTTCCGGAAGGCCAGCCGTCCTATAGACATCCTCCATATCGCCACTGATCGAAACCTGCGTTTCATGGTCTACGCCGGCCAAGGTTGGTTGGTGAAATCCAATACGCGCATTTGGAGTCGCCGCGCGGTCCTTACCGGCAAGCAGCACATACGTACACGCGCTAACGCATTCGGCCTCAACATACGTATTGAGGTTCCGCTCCCGGACAAGGTGGGCCAAGTGTTCAGCTTCTATGAGGCGACCACCCTTGGAGTTGAGTACCAATGACGTTGCGCCGGGCGCGCTATTTAATCCCCTTTCCACTTCCACAGCGGATCCCTCACGAAGCATTCCGGTGACAACTACCGCCTTGCCATTCTCAGACACCTTTACGTCAATGTTGCCGATAGGATCCGCCCCGACGGAGATTTTAGTTAGCTCCACCAACCTAGGGCCAGTCGAGTTTACGAGAGTTGCTCCCATACTCAATATCCCGAGAGCAACCATGACTTGCGCAGCGCCGGCCCATCCCTTCGATCCGCCGCGGGAAATATGTTTGGCGGCGGACCTGTAAATCCCAACCACCGACCAAACCCACAACAGCAGGAAGAAAAGTATTTCAGAGACACCGGCTAAGGCAGTAATACGAAGACTCGCATCACTATGCCTCACTCCAGCGTCGATGGCGCCCATCAAGACCCCGCAGATTGCCAGGAGCACGCCGCCATTCACCCAGTAAGAAACCCCAAGCGGCAGGTCCCCATGCCAGTGACGCACAATGTAATTGCCAGAGATTGGCGGCGCCTCGCTAGATTTGTGAGAGGTTGCAGGTAGTTTGTCGATAATGTCAGCATCGGCCGTGGAGACCTGTGCGGCCGGCGCCTTCGATTTTGAGAATGCCCGCCAAAGAATCCAGCCCAGTAGCGCACCGACACCAACGAGCGCGGTGGATTCAGCCTGGAGATCAGTAGACGGCAATCGGAATAGACCAAATACAAATCCGATTAAGGCCGGAAGGCCAAATGCTCCACCAACGACGTAGGCCCAAGCCGGGCCGCGAGTGTAATTCTTAACTTTGCCCATGTAGGAAGCATAGCACCCTGCCTTCCAGGCGCCAGCAGTAGTGCCGTGAAAACGGCTGCCCGGTGGCCGAGGGAATTTTCTTCAACAGTTCCCCGCGCCGACGCACGGCCTGCGCCTGGATACACCGCGCCATTTTTTTGGGTCGTTTTCCTCAGATTGGCGAGCCCCGGCACCCGGCACAAGCCGAGGGTCACGCAAACACCAAGCGCCGGCCTATTTTCCCCGGCACCCTAGCCCTGCGCCCACCTACTCAGCTTGCGGATTCTCCCAACGCGCTAGGCCCGCATTCTGGAGCGCAACGGCCCGAAGCAGCGAAGCGGCCAGCCGATGCGCCTTGCGCACGTTCTGCGTCCTGAAACGCGCTTCGTCTTCGGCCAGGTGGCCCCAAAACCTACCCGCGAGCCGCCCCGCTTCAATGGCACTGCCGCATACGCCCACCGCCACCAACGCGGACGCAATCATTTGCGTCGTCGATCTCATGGCAGTTATCCCGGCACGCGCGAGGCGCGCCACAACTTGCTAAATGCGCGTGAATATCGGCGCCCAGCCTGATCGGCCATGAGGGCCCAAATGGACAATGCGAGCCTGGCGGCGCCTTCTCTATCGCGGCGGATCCCGACGGCCCGGAGCGCGGCGGCGAATTTCATTATTTCAGTGACTGTCCCTCTCTCGTGGGGTTTAGTACGGGAGCCACGCTAGCGCTGAGGTGTCGCTAATGGCAGCTATTAAGGTGTGATTCCGAATGCCAGACGCTAACCGATAGCACCGCCCTATCTGGCGGAACGTGGCGTACTTAGAGGACTTTTAATGCCTCGGCTACGTTAGCAATAGCTCAACTTCGCGCAGAACAGCGGCCGATTCCCTGGTGGTATCGGCACTCCAGTCCGCGGGCGGCGGCGTTGCGGCCCCAATAGGTCTCCTGCCCTCTGAGCGCCATTTGATTTGACCTACTGGCGTCCGAAGCGATGACTCGCTATCGTCGGGCACCAAGGGCAATAGGAAATAAGAGTGAATCGCGACGCCTATATTCGTTCACCCACAGCTTTGGAGGGCGTACCCTTTGCTGGCGATGACTTGGGTGGGCGCAAAGATATTGCCGACCGGCTGACGCACTTTCTTGGTCGATTGCGAGCAGGGTGTGTAATTGCTATCGACGCCCCATGGGGCGCCGGCAAGACATGGTTCGGTCAGAATTGGCGGGGTGATTTGCAGTCTAAGGGATTCAGGACCGCCTGGCTTAACGCGTATGAGCACGACTATGCCGAAGACCCGTTTATCCCGTTAGCGGCCGAATTTGCGGCGCTGGCTGGTCCTGGGGCAAAAACATTTAGAACAAGGGCTGCGGCGGTCGGCAAGCGCTTGCTGCCAGATACCGCGAAGATTGTGCTGCATGTGGCTCTAGACAAGACTCTAGGAGCTGCCGGCGCCAAGGCGCTTAAGGACATGTTTAAGGGTGTACCTGAAGAGCTAGGCGGCCTGGGGGAGAAAATTGTACGCGAGCGTCTAGACAATCACGCGAACCAGCGGGCTAGTGTAGATGCCTTCCAGAAGAGTCTTCGCGATTTCGCGGGCGAAAGTGCCGACCCAATTGTATTTTTTGTGGATGAGCTGGACCGCTGCCGCCCGGACTTCGCTGTAAGAGTACTTGAGCGACTCAAGCATTTCTTTGACGTGGAGGGCTTAGTGTTCGTGCTGCTCCTGAATAGGTCGCAATTGGAGGCCGCGATTAGGGGCATATATGGCACTGACACGGACGCGCCCGGCTACCTGTCAAAGTTCTTTCAGCTCTCTCTGAACCTTCCAGTCTCTAGGCAGCCAGAACGCGCAGAGCGGGCCATCGAGTCATATTGCAATGCAATTGCGAGGCGCTACAAACATCCGGAGGCAGCAGACGTACTTTCTTTCATACAAATATTGACAGCGCTCGCACTACCATTTGCTCTCACCCTTCGCGATATTGAACGAACATTTGTTCTCTACGAAATGGCCTGGCACCAAGGATGTGTGCAGCGATTGCTGCTCGCGTACTTCATCGTCCTAAAAATCAAACGTGCAGATTTGTTTGAGAGCGCCGTAGTACAAAACACTGAAGCCGGTCACCGGGAAGCCGAGTCGATGCTGAGAAATCTTGTTAAAGTATGGCCCGACAATAAACGCCTCCCTCAATTTCTGGCGTATCACATGGCGGGTGTGCAGGGTTTTACCCGACTCGACCCTGGTATTGCGCAAACATTTGAGCTGGTATTTTCATCCGCAGCCTCCGCTTCTGAAATCGTGCGAATAGTCGCGGAAAGTGTGGCGCTTCCGGATATTGCGACCTAGCAACAAGCGCCAGCCTCCGCAACACTGGCCCCACCCTCCCGGACGGTTAGACATCACCCCGTATGGCGTCGACCTCCCCCCGCTTTTGAGTAGCGTCTAGGTTTAGAGTCTAACCCCGGCCAGGAGGTTGGACGCGAAGAAGCGGTTCAGCAAGGGGCAGATCATCGGGTACCTGCGGGAAGGGGATAAGGGCGTACCGGTCAAGGAGCTGTGCCGCAAGGGCGGCTTCTCTGAGGCGAGCTACTACCTATGGCGAAGCAAGTTCGGAGGCATGGAGGTCTCGGATGTGAAGCGTCTGAAGCCCTGGAGGCCGAGAACGCGCGGTTGAAGAAGCTGCTGGCCGAGTCGATGCTCGAGAACGAGGTGACGCGTGATGCGCTCAGAACAAAATGGGGACCGCGCCGGCGCGTCGTGAGCTGGTGCGGTGGATGCAGACGAAGGGGCTCACGGAGCGACGCGGTCTGAAGATCGTGCGCATGAGTGCCAGCGCGCTGCGTTACCAGCCGCGTCCCGATCGCAACCATGCGCTGCGAGCTCGGATCATCGCCCTCGCGCAGCGTCACCGGCGTTACGGGGTTGGCATGATTCACCTCAAGCTTCGGCAAGCCGGCGAGTTCGTCAACTACAAGCGGGTCGAGCGGCTGTATGGGCTCGAGAAGCTGCATATCCGGCGCCGGCGGCGCAAAAAGATCCCCGTGGCTGAACGGCAGCCGCTGATCCGACCGGGCCAGGCCAATGAGCTGTGGTCGGTGGATTTTGCGTTTGACCGCATTGCTTCGGGTCGAACGCTGAAATGTCTGGCGATTGTGGATAATGCCACGCACGAAGCCGTCGCGGTCTTGCCGGAGCACACAATCGGCGGTGATCATCTGACGCGCATCCTGGACGGTATCTGTTCGCAACGCGGCAGGCCGGCCATGATCCGCTCAGACAATGGCCCTGAGTTTACCGGCAAGGCGATGCTCACCTGGGCGCATCGCCACGGTATCGGTTTACGGCTGATCGAGCCGGGCAAGCCGAACCAGAACGCGTACGTCGAGTCGTTCAATGGGCGACTACGCGACGCGTGTCTGAATGAACATTGGTTCACGAGCCTGGCTCACGCTCGCACTGTGATCGAGACTTGGCGGCGTGAATACAACGAGGAAAGACCCAAGATCTCACTGGGCGGGCTGACGCCCGCCCAGTATGCAAAGCAGTTGGCCCATCGGGCCGTTACAATGCCGGACAACTCTAATGCCCTACGCTACTGAAGGCGGGGGGACGTCGGATCTGGTCAACTGAGATGGTGAGACATTCCATGCCATCCTTGTAACAGGTGATCGCTACACTGTTATTCGGGTAGCCGACGCCTTCGCCGGTCAGAGTTCCCGCGACATACACGGTGCCCTCACCCAAACCTGTTTGGGCTGTGTCGAAGTAGGCTTTGGGCAAATAAGACCGGTGGCATGGGTATTCTGGGATCGGACTTGCGAAGGGGAACCAAGCAAATATAGGGGAGTGTCAAGTAGAATGCTGCGGGCGCGCCAAGATGGGGAGTCCGTCAACAAGCGACGGAGCCGACACGCTCGACACAGCACTCCAATACGCGGACACGCGCCCTCAGGCCGTATCCGCGCCCGGTTGGCGCCGTACCGTCAATTGGCCCGTTACGATAAGGGGATCAGCCGCCCTTCGGGCCGCTGAAGCGACCCACGAGGTCACTCACAACACGCCCACCGATGATCGCGCAGACGAGTCCTGGCATCGGATCGGAGGCAAATGTACTGGCGGCCAAGTAGCCACCGCCCAAGCCGCCCAATACGCCGGCAATCCTCGATACCAGCCACGGATCTCCGGGTGGTGGTGGAGGCGGCCAGTGACGCCAAGGGGTTCCACACCATCCACCAAGTGCCCACAGTAAATATGCCATCTTAGTCTCCTCGAGCTTACGATTGAGTTTGTTGTTACGAGCCAAGGACTTCGTTTAAGACACTTCGTATACCCCGATTGCGCTTGTAGTACATCGTTGTGCAGCGGAGGTTAAAGCAAATCTAGTATCTGCCTATGGACTGAATGCTGCAACATTGTGGGGGTGACCTGGTTCGTGGACACCTCAAGGTAAGGAACGCGGATATTAATGGCGGAGCGGACAGTCCGGCGCTCGCCGGAGTTCAAGCGGCTGATGGATTTGGTTAGGTCGAGGCGTAGCCCGAGCTCGCTGGCTAAAGAGTTTGGCCCCTCTGCCTGGGCCAATGCCTTGTGGGTCAAGCAGGGCGCCAGTGATGCCGGGGGCTCTGGCCAAGTCTCCCAAAACTCGATTCGTCTTCTTTTCGAAAATCAGGCGCAACTACACCACACGCTACTGCAGGCATCTATGAGCGGCCCGGAAGCATTCCGAAAGGCCTTGCAGGCGATCTCAAATGGGGCTGCTCCACGGACGGAAATCTAGGCGCATGGACGTTGCCCAGATCCTGTGTATAGGTCCTGTTGAATCGCGACACCGCACAGGCTAGGCTTAAGGCGCGGGGAAATAGCGCACGGCTGAACGCCTGTGCGATGGCTCAGCGCATCGAACGCTAAGGAACGTCATGGCCTCCCAACTGGAACACATCGTCATCATTGTCAAAGAGAACCACACCTTCGACAACTACTTCGGTACATTCGCTGGCGCAAACGGCGGCCTTCTGACCCACGCTGCGAACCCGCCGACTGGTGACCCGGATCACAAGCATCAAACTTGGATGCTACGGCAGAACGACACCGTTCACCGAGTCCAATACAACAAGAACGATGTCCCCGTTTACTTCGCGCTCGCTAGCAGTTTTACGCTTTGCGACAACTACTTCTCCGAAGTGGCCGGGCCGTCAACGCCCAATCACCTAATGCTAATCTGCGCCGATGCACCGATCATCAACAACCCGGCTCATCATTACCGGCCAACCGCAGGTCAGGCATACAATTTGAACTCCCTACCCTTGGCATTGGAGAGGGCAGGAAAAACTTGGGGCAATTACGGAGGCTATGCGTTCCGCTACATTTCGGAGCTCGCGGGCCATCGCAACAACCATTCTCGCGACGCCTTCAAGCAGGACGCCTTAAAAGGCAAACTGCCAAACGTGTCCTGGGTGTATGGAGATGGGAAGCCGGATCTCAGTGAGCATCCGGTGCAAAATGTCACGGACGGCTCACGATGGACGGCCGAGCAGGTGGACGCAATAGTCCAGGGCGGCTTATGGGAAAAGACTGCTATTTTTGTAACCTGGGACGATTGGGGCGGATGGTTTGATCACGTAGTTCCCCCGATCAAGGAAGCGTGGGACAGCGGCCGCGCGCAGCGATCTCCGGATGCATTTCCTGAATTCAACGGGCAACCGTTTCGATTCGGATCCCGAGTGCCCTGTCTGGTGATCAGCCCCTTTGCCAAACCCGGGCATGTATCGCACCAGGAGAACTCTCACGTGAGTCTGGTGAAATTCTGTGAGTCAACGTTTGGCATTGCGTCGCTTAATCAGCGCGACGGTGCCTCTAACGGCATGAGTGACTGTTTCGATTTTCATCAATCGCCGAATCCGCCACCAGCGGCCCATCTACTGCCGCCCGTGCTGCCGGATCCGGGCAAACGGCCCGCTAAGCGGCCGGTCAAGCGTCCAGCCAGGCCGTCGGGTATCAAGAAGAAAGTCAAGAGAGGATCTCGTTCGGCGGGCATGGCCCTTAAGAACTCGTCGCCTAAGAAACATTTAAGGGCCACGCCGGCGGGAGGACGCCGCCCCGCGAAGAGGAAGCGCGCCGGCAGACGTTGATCCAGGAAAGCCGGACTCGCCCGTCCGGTATACCACGGCGCTCGGTGACGGTCTTTGGCCCAATCAGGTCCACAGGGGATCGGTGCCTGGGGCGCCTGCCCCAGCCCCGTCTTCTCCGTTGCATTGTTAGGCTCCCTTCGTAGTGCGAGCGCACGGCGGACGGGGCAATGAGAAGTCTTGACAGCTCTGGCCCTTTCGGCGCAGATTCCGTTGAGACTCGGCCTTGTCCTCCGGTTCGCGCGGCGGTGAGGACCCGCGTCCCTTTGTGAGTCCAATGCATGAACCCCGCGCGCACTTTAATTATTGGGGGAGAGCCACATGTCGTCCAAGATTCGTCGCGCGAGCGTGGTGTCCGTGAGCAAACTGTCGACTAGCATCGACAAGGCCATAGCGAGCGCATTGAAACGCCATGAAGTCGGCGCCAGTGCGCGCAACCTGTTAGGTCGTGGGGACATCTTGGGCCGCGTTTTGCGCACCGCCAACGTGGTCGACGCCTTCAAGTTCGCTGAAGACGTGGCGGCTAAAGTCAATCAATTCAAGGGGATTGATGCCACGCCAGCGCTCACGCGGATTCCGGGGGGGATCTTGGCCGGATTTATCGATCGCAGTCAGAGCCTGCGTCAGATCGGCGGTGGCTGACTACCAATCAGCACAGCGCCGGTGACATCAGAGCGAACGGTTCCGGACTGTCCAAGCGCGCAGCCCGATATGCAGGGCGCGCGCGTGTTCGGTGTCCTCACGGGCCCAGCCGACGAGCCCCAGGTCGCTTACCTCAAGGCGGAAGCGGTTGTCGATCTTTCTCGAATGCCCAACCTTCACGGCTTGCATGCTGCGCATGTATTTCGCATGGCTGCGGCGTGCGAGGAATCGCGCTGTGCCCATTTCGACGGGGCGCGTTGCAGGCTCGCCCAGCGTATCGTCGAGCAGCTCGATGCTGTGGTCGATGCCCTACCACCGTGTACGATTCGGCCGACGTGCCGCTGGTTTCTGGAACAAGGCGCCCAAGCATGCTATCGCTGTCCGCAGGTAGCGACGATAGTGCGCCAGGGTGATCTGCGATTAGCGCGAGCCGCCCTTCCACACGATGACGTCCCGTCACCGGTGCGATGAGCGCCGATCCAAAGCCGGTGTGGCAGGCCGTTGCAGCATCCATCAAGCGCATTGCGTACGGCAGGCTCTGGTAGGTCTCCACTTTCTGCAACCCGGACTGGCCAAAACAGGCCCAACCCTTGCGCGCTACGGGTTGCTCGGGATTTGCGGCCATAGCTGTCCCCTCACCCGCTCCGGTAGTAGAGAGCCCGCATGGGTCTGCGGTCATCTCGGCGGCCTCAGCGACGATCACAACTGCTCCTGCCGCTGATTCAAGCCGGCAGGACTCAGACGCCTCAAGTACAAACCCCACGCCAGCCCAGATCTCAATCCGCAGCTTGTGGTCAAACGTCCCGGATATTTGCCCGTTGACGACCAGATACAGTTGCGCATAAGTAAACGGCGGCACCGCGATGCTGCCTCCAGGCGCGAGGTACAGGCAAGAGATTTCGGTATCACCGCTTGAAGCCGCGAGCGGCATGATGGCAACCGTGCCCTTCTTCCTGAACTCGTCGCGGGCAAGGCAGCCCGACGTGAAATGCAGCACCTGCATCGATGTTCCTTTTCTACTTCCGGCAGGACGATAGCTACTCGACGCGAAACAACACCCGACGCCACGTGAGCAGCGAGGCGAACTCGAGATAGCCACTCAGATCGGGTAGTTGCTCGACTTGCGATGCCAGCACGGCGGAATCGGTGGCATGCTGCTCGCTGCGACTGACTGAACG
>Ga0209647_1002742_pt1 | contig 14093 bp, 13 predicted proteins | sample GraSoi_2013_60cm_FD_185827 | JGI IMG/M metagenome (GOLD analysis project Ga0209647, IMG submission 185827) | Grasslands soil microbial communities from the Angelo Coastal Reserve, California, USA - Sample 9_17_2013_60cm (SPAdes) (version 2) | ecosystem: Environmental > Terrestrial > Soil >... | reverse complement strand
TCCGATCTTGCGGCGGGAAGGAAGGATGAGGCGAGGACACCTCGCGCTCCGGCAGAGGGCGAAGCCCTCTGTATTCCCATAAGCACGCGGCGTCTTCCCGATCTTGCAACAGCCCTGGTAGATCAGGCAAATTGCTTGCCTCACCCAAACAAGGAAGAAAAATCCATTATTTAACAGGTACGAAGTATGGGGTGAAAGGAATACACATGCTCAATGACCCTGTTCTTCTCAACGACTGGCACGTGGTGGCGTACGCGCCAGATCTTAAAGAAGGCACGCCTATGGCTGTTCGCCTGCTCGAAGAAGACCTGGTACTCTGGCGTGCGGGCGACAAGATTCACGCCTGGCGCGATCTCTGCCTTCACCGGGGCACCAGGCTCTCCCTCGGCAAAGTTGAGAACCAGGCGCTTAGCTGTCCATACCATGGCTGGACATACAATGAAGAGGGGCAATGCATCCGCTTTCCAGCGCATCCCAGCCAGAAACCACCGGCCACGGCGCATGTAAAAGTTTACCAGGCTCAAGAGAAATATGATTGGATATGGGTAACGCTGGGTAATCCTACGCAGGATATCCCCCCATTTCCACAGTGGGATGACCCCACTTTCCACAAAATCCATTGCGGCCCCTATCACTTTAATGCCAGTGGGCCAAGGGCTGTCGAAAATTTCCTGGACGTAACGCATTTCCCCTTTGTCCACGAGGGTTTTTTAGGGGATCCAGCTCACCCGGAAGTGAATGATTACGAAGCTGAAATAACCCCTGATGGTGTGATAGCCAGGGATATCACCGTCTGGCAGCCTGATCCCGACGGCACAGGAAGGGGGGCAAGCGTAACATATACGTATTATGTAGTGCGTCCATTAACCGCGTATTTTGTGAAGGAATCTGTTGGCCCAAAATTCGCCATGTTCTTTACCGTCACCCCAGTGGCGGAGCGCACCTCAATTGCCTGGACATATGTAGCAAAGGATTACGAAAATATCCCTGATGAAGAGACAAGGCAGTTTGAGGATATGATCACCTGGCAAGACGTTCCGATTGTCGAATCTCAACGCCCTGAACTCTTACCGCTCGATTTACAAGCCGAGCTGCATCTGCGCTCTGATCGCACGGCTATTGCCTACCGAAAGTGGCTCAGACAACTGGGTTTGACATTTGGGACAGCTTAATACCTCTGTACTTCTTCCCATTCACCTAAAGAACACTTTCTCCAATCAAGCTGAAAGAACAGAAAGGGAGCGCTAGAAGCGTCCCTTCTGTAAAAATGACCGTTTGCTTACAACAGTCAGGCGTTTCGTTCATCCTGTCTATTGGCTGGACGTGTCTGGGGCTGTGTATCATAGGTTGGCGGAGGAACATTGGGATTATTTGTCCCTGGAGCAGCATTAGGGTTGGAGGTTCCTGGTTGAGCATTGGGATTGTAAGTTCCCTGTGCCATAGCCGGTGGTGCACTTCTCAGACGAGTAGCAATATCATATGCCCCGCTCTGACGCAGAATGCTGAGAGCCTGCTCTGGATTACCAAGGGCTTTGATAAGCACGATGCTGCGACCTGCATCAAGTTCACTTTGATAGTTTCGTGCATCCTGCTCCGGCACACCTATTCTCATCCAGTCATCAGCCGAGTTTGTAGTGGCAGTTGTCTGGCCCCTAAACAAACTCTTGAGATCCTCTATAAAGCTGTTCGTTCCGCGCTCCACTAACCTGATCTGGTCGTAGCTATATCCAGCACGCCGAAGGTTATCGATGGCCAGATTCGCTTGATCACGGCCTGCAAAAACGGCGATCATAGTTGAGCGTTCACCTGTTGTTGTAGTCATATATGTTTGTGCTCCTTTCACCATTGAAAAAACGTCTGTCTTCTTCTTATCTCCAGGATAGTCAATCCTTGTCAAGGATTGGGATATCCACATCGTTGCGCCTCTTTTTTGAGAGTAAGGGGAGAGATGTGATTTCCTCAACTTTTTCTCCCTTAGACCTTCTCAATACACGTACGAGATACGCAAAGGGTTTCATATCCAATGTCGATGCAACTAACCCCACTTAAATATTCCCGCAAGGTATGCGCTTGGCTAGGAAGCCCTGGACAGGTTCTTTTGCGATTGCGATATCGTGAAGGTATCTGTTGGCCCCAGATTCGCCATGCATTTTACCGTCACGCCGGTATCGGAACGCACCTCGATTGCCTGGACATACCTCAGCTTGACAAGCACATTGACATTGTGCTCTTATTTGGCTATCTTCTCTAATTCAGCGCAATAAAGAATCAAGAAAGGAAGTAGTTTTCATGGAAACATTTGATGCGATTCGCACGGCCCTGGCAGTGCGCCACTTCAAAGATACACCGATCCCTGAACCTATCGTCCGGCAAATTGTCGAAGCAGGCCGTCTGACCGCCAGTGGTGGGAATAGACAACCCTGGCACTTCATCGTCGTACGGGACAAGGAGACATTGCGCCAGCTTGGTCAGCTCGCACCCACGGGGCCCTATATCCCGCAGGCACCGCTGGCGATTGTTGTGGCTATGGATCGCAGTCCCCTTGCTATCTCCGATGGCAGTCGCGCTATCCAGGACATGATTCTGGCAGGATGGTCGCAAGGCGTCGGCTCAAACTGGGTTGGCGTCAACGGCCTGCCGGAGGTCAACCGCCTTTTGGGCATTCCCGAGGAGGCCTCGGTCCTCGCGATCCTTCCGTTCGGCTACCCGGCTGAGGCCATCGGGAAGGGTCAGAAGAAACGCAAACCCCTGAGCGAGGTTGCCTATAATGAACGATGGGGCAAACCATTCGCATAAGAGGTGCTTGAGCACGTAACTATTCAGGTCTCCTTTCTCTTGTGCCGCCTCCGGCGGCGGGGTGAGGGAGAAAGGCGGGGGCACCCCGCACCCCGCCAAGGGGCCTTGCAGGCCCCTTGGAACCCCTGCTGAATAGTTACAACGCTTTCTGTATTTCGATTATAGTTATTCCACGCTCATCTTACCATCCCAACATCCTGTAATCACTACGGGAAGCGTTATGAATTAGCAAGTACGGCCAGATATCAATCTCCTGGCCGTACTTGCTAATATCGTCTATGTGCTATAGTGTTGCGGACCTCTTAGCCCTGGGGGCCAACCAGGTCGCTCATTGGCGTCACATTGGCGGTGTCGCAGGTGAACCCAAGGCAGCCCAGTTTCCAGCCCCCCTCGATGGTGGCGAGCATCGAGTAGTGGTTATATGCCACGCTGGAGGTGCGTGCCGAGTGGTCCGAGTGCGAGATGGTCAATGTGACTACATGGCCTCCGCCAGGATTGGCGTCGCAGCAGCCGCTGGTGTCGCCGAAGCCAAAGGGGCCAGAGCCGGTAAAGTCGCTCTCGTCCCAGGTGATGAAGATCACCGAGTTCCCTGTCCAGGCGTGGGAATGCATAATAGCGCTCACCGTTGAACTCAGAAAGGCATCACCGGTTGCGATCAAGCCCTGCACATTGCCGAAATTACAGGGATCGCTCGATGGGCCGGCGCGTCCATGCATGTCGTTGCACTGGTCCGGGCTGATCCACACATAATCCGGCACGTTGTTGCTCGCCAGGTCGCTGGAGAACTGGCTCAAGTCCACGATGTGCGCCATGCGCGCCGGGCTGCTCTGTACATCCTGGTACGAGACGAATGGATCGTGCTTGCGCTCGTAGAGCTGGTTCCCGCATGCGTGATCCAGCTTCGTCACGCACAGCGACAACGACTGCATGTAGGCCCGCCAGGTCTTGCCGTTGGCCTCAAGCTGATCCACGATATTGGGCACGCTGATGGTGATGTCATTGTCATCGGGAACGCCATTGGTCGAGCCGGAGGTAGCTGCGATGTAGTTGGGCTGGCTCGGGTGGGTGACGCCATAATAGGTTTTCGCAAGTCCATACCTTGCCGCCGCGTTGTTAATCCAGGGCGCATTAGGATTGCCGATCAGGCTGTCGTAGCCGGTGTTCTCCATCATGATGACGAAGACGTGTTGGAAGTTCTTGAGATCCGAACGGTTACCGCCGCCACTGCCAGCCTGCGCCGAAACCGCGAGTGGCGCCCCCAACATCACCACCAGCGCAAGGACTATCGCTCCCGGTAGGCCGATGCGTTTCACGAGGCTAATGCTACGTCTGTCGCTGTTCATCAAATAGACCCTCCTAAGATTGTAGCAAGTTTACCTATTACAAAGATACGTCGACGGGAAAGTTAGAGATGCGTGGTACTGAGAGAAGTATACATTATACCTCAAGTTAGGGGAAAGGTGATCACTCCTTTTGAGTTTTGAGTTGGGGAAACTTTTGGCCAAAAGTGAACTTTTCTGCTACAGCTTGCTACTAACATAGCGGTACCTGGTGAAAGTTGGTAATCACGTACGGCGGACACTACTGCCGTCTCGTCTGTCCTTATTAACGCAATGCAATGAAAGGAATGGCGTAAACTGGTATGACTGAAAAGCTTATGACAGCGCCAGGAGCCGCTGCAGCCAGCCCGCGCTCTGCCGGCGAAGTGGTTCTACGCACGCGCAATCTCTCTAAACAATATGGAAATCGACTTGCCGTGGATAATCTCAACCTGGAGGTTCGTCGCGGCGAAATCTTTGGTTTTCTTGGGCCAAATGGAGCAGGCAAAACGACTACCATTCGTATGGCCCTCGGACTGATCGCCCCCACTTCCGGCAGCGTCGAGATTCTTGGGCTGGACGTGGCAGCTCAGCGGGCTAACGTACTGCCGCGCGTCGGCGCACTGGTCGAGACGCCCGCGTTATACCTCTACATGTCGGGACGCGACAACCTGAGCGCGGTAGGTTCAGTGCTGGGCGGCGTACCCAAGGCACGCATTGATGTCGTGCTGGAACTTGTTGGGCTGAGTGCGCGCCAGAAAGATCGTGTCCGCACCTACTCACTTGGCATGAAGCAGCGCCTGGGCGTGGCTATGGCTCTCTTGCAGGACCCCGAGGGGCTGATTCTCGACGAACCCGCCAACGGCCTCGACCCTGCCGGTATCGTCGAGATGCGCGATCTCATGCACCGCCTCTCAGCCGAGGGCAAGACGGTCTTCATCTCGAGCCACCTGCTCCCCGAGGTGCAGCAGATTTGTACCCGGGTTGCCATCATCAATCTCGGCAAGCTCGTCACGGAATCTACTATCGAGGATCTGACGAAAGGCCAAGGCGAGTTCGCAGTAACGCTTGAGCATGCAGAAATGGCGCTTGCCGCTATCCAGGAGCAAGCATGGGGTAAAGGTGCACGTCTTGATGCGAGCGGTGCGCTTATCACACCTGCCCCGGATGGACGTGGCCGCGACCTCAATCTCTTCTTGGTGAATGAAGGTTTCGCCCCCGATACAATTATACAATCAACCCAGGATCTGGAGCAGGTCTTCCTGCACCTGACAAATGGTGGTTCAGGAGGAATACTATGAGTACAGCAGTTGTTACACCCGCCCCGGCGGAACAGATGACGAAACTACATAACGCAACTCCCAGCTTTTTTGGTACTATGCGCGGTGAGTTCTTCAAGATCAGGCGCCAGTGGACAACATGGATTATGCTGGTGCTGTTCCTGGGGGTCATGATTTTGCCTTTCATCATCGAAGCGACCGCGCCAAATGTTCGAACCAATATTCAAACTGATCCATTGCATTTCTTCTATAACGTGTTGTCGATTGGCATGTCGATAGTACGTGTCTTCTCCGGCATCTTCCTGCTGATACTGACAGCACGTGTCATCGGCCTGGAGTATCAGCTTGGGACCATCCGCGTGCTGCTGTCGCGAGGCGTAGGACGTTTGCAGTTGCTCCTCGCAAAGTTACTGACAGTGGCAGTGATTGCGCTGGCCCTGGTGGTGGTTGGCATTTTGCTCAGTTACCTGCTGACGGTGATCGTGGTGGCCGGGGTGACAGGCAATCTCAACGCGTTCAGTGCGCTCAACTCGACCTTCTGGTCAGACGCGGGAATCTATGTGCTTACGATCCTGCTTAACGCTGGCGTCACCATCCTGCTGGCTGCTGCTGCTGCCGTGCTCGGTCGTTCCCTGGCCTTTGGCTTAAGCGCCGCGCTGATCTTCTTCCCCATCGACAACATAGGGACCCTGATCATGCAGCTTGCCTACCGGGTGACTCACAACGATTTCTGGTTGAGCCTCACAGCCTACTTCCTGGGGCCAAACTTGAATACGATGCCGGTTCCACTTACATCTAGCAGAGTTGAAGCCATCGGACAAGCCCCAGTCTACTTTGCTGATAAGGTAGGGACTCATGGCATCCAGGTCGACGGCACGCACACGATCGTGGTTGCGCTCGTATATGCCGCCATCTTCGCCGTGGTTGCTTTCGTGCTGACGTGGAAACGCGATGTGAAGGAGTGAGGGCCATGGATCATCCCCGATTTTCGGGGATGATCCATGTTATGAGATGAGCTAGCCTAGCTCTGGTCCCTGTAGCGGTTCGTAATCGGCAGGCGTCGATCCCTGCCAAATGCTCGTGTCGTAATCTTTACCCCCGGAGGAGCCTGGCGGCGCTTGTACTCGCTGGTATCCACCATGCGCATAACGCGCTCGACCGTCTTGCGATCAAAGCCCATGGCCACGATTTCCTCAAAGCTGCGGTCGTCCTCGACATAGGCTTTCAAGATCGGGTCGAGTATCTCGTACGGCGGCAAGCTATCGGTATCTTTCTGCCCAGGGCGTAGTTCTGCGGAAGGGGGCTTCTCGATGGCCGAGTGTGGAATGACCGGTTTCTCGCCCAGCGAGTTGCGATACACGGCCAGCTCGTACACCAGCGTCTTCAACACGTCCTTTAAGACCGCGAAGCCACCCGCCATGTCGCCGTATAGGGTAGCATAGCCGACCGCCATCTCAGACTTGTTACCCGTTGTCAGCACAATCGCGCCTGATTTGTTGGAGATGGTCATCAGGATATTGCCGCGAATACGCGCCTGCAGGTTTTCCGCCGCCAATCCCGGGTCGCCTTCGCCTAGCGCGGGTTGCATCATTTTCAGCGCAGTGCGGAATGTCTCCTCGATGGGGATCGTCAAGAACTGTATGCCCAGGTTCTCAGCCAGTTCCTGCGCGTCCGAGCGGCTGCCCGCGGAAGAATAACCGGAGGGCATGGAGATCCCCAGCACATTTTCGGCTCCCAGCGCGTCAACCGCGATCGCCGCCGTCAGCGACGAATCGATGCCCCCCGACAGGCCAATGATGGCTTTCTTAAAGCCCGTCTTATGCACATAGTCGCGCGTCCCCAGTAGCAGCGCTGAATAGATTTCCTCCAGGCGTTCCATCTTTGGCTCGATGCGCTGTGGCGCTCCCAATGGATATATGGGAGCCTTTGAGGCAGATTCCTGAGGCTCTTCATCGCTTATCGTGATGATAGGCACGACGTCCGGTTCCACCCGCAAACGTTCCTGCCGGCGGCGTGGATCATGCAGGCGCGAACGAAACACAGAGGCCGTATCCAGGTCCACAATCAGCATATCCTCCACAAACTCCTTAGCCCGTGCGATCAATGTGCCCTGCTCATTAAAGACCATGCTGCCGCCATCAAACACCAGTTCATCCTGGCCGCCGACCATGTTGAGATAGGCCACGATCACACTATTATCGGCGGCGCGCGTTGCCAGCATCTCCTCGCGAAAAATGAGTTTGCCTGCATAATATGGCGAACCATTGATATTCAGAATCACCTCTGCCCCGGCGTAAGCCTGCAAGGTCATCGGCCCGGTCGGATACCACACGTCTTCGCAGATATTGACGCCGACATGCACGCCATTGATCAGGAAAACGGGTGCCTTGTGGCCAGCCTGGAAGTAGCGGTTCTCATCAAACACGCCATAGTTAGGCAGGAAGTGTTTGTGGTAAATGCCGTAGAGTTTTCCCTCGTGGATAATTGCAGCCGCGTTGTAAATGTCGTGGTCGCGGTCTACAAAGCCGATCACAGATGTCAAACCGGGGAGGTCCCGGCTGGTATCAACCAGTTCGTCCAGTTTGTGCAAGTTGGCAGCCACAAAGCCCGGTTTGAGCAGTAAATCTTCGGGAGGATAGCCCGGCAGGGCCAGTTCGGGTACGCACACGATATGGGCTCCAGCCTCGTGCGCCTGGCGCATAGACGCCAGTATTTTCTGCGTATTGCCCTCCAGGTCACCTACTGTCACATTGATTTGAGCAAGTGCCACACGAAGAGGTATGATATTCATAAGACGATTCCTTTCCCAGACGTGGAAGAAGTAAAAGGAGTATCTCTAATGGAGATGCAGGTATATGTGTTGCATGTTGTCCCATTTATTGTAATAGTTTATCTGGCCTTCCTGTTGTTCATGCGCCCGCCCAGGGAAGTGATCCTGGCTACAGTGCTGGGGGGACTCACTATGGGTGTGATTAACGCGCTCGTTGATCTCATCGCCTACTATGCTTCCTGGTGGCACTATACCGCCAGCGGGCTGATCTTGAATTTACCTTTACCCTATTATATTACACCAATTTTGATCTTTGGTGGGCTTGTCTACCTGCTGATCTGGCGCTTCTGGCACACTCGCTGGAACTGGATCGCCCTGCTCCTGCTGATCGGGGTCCCTATCTTTGGCTTTCTGCGCGATCTCGTGGACGCTACGGTCACACAAGCAAGCTTTCTAGTCTGGAATAACCCTATCGCGGCGGGACCGCTAGATCTCGTACTGTGGCTGTTAATGTTCTACGCGGGCTACTTCGTGTTTAGACGCCTGGTCCCTGAGAGGAAAAGCGAGGCCATAGGCGCGTAAGGTGAGGGCGGCGCCTGGCTCGATCGCATTGATCTTCGTAGGTTCGATTCGATCGGCTCTACAAGCCAACTGGCAGAAACTGCTTTTTGGTCAATCAGTTGACCGTGATGCCCGGGAAGTGGACCCCAAGGCTTCGAGCTCGTGCGTAGCAACGTCGCTCTGTACCGTGGTGTCTATTGCGCGGCGGATCTCCTCGGCGTGCTGCCGAAAGCCGGGACGATCGAGCACCTCGCTGAGGGCGCGCCCGATCACGTCGGCTGTACTGTCGCAGTCGACGACCAGGCCGGCCCCTAGTGAGGCGACACGTTCGGCTACATGGTACTGGTCCCGGCCCATCGGGATGCACACCATCGGCACACCATGTGCCAGAGCCGCCATCACCGTTCCGTGGCCAGCATGCGTGATCACCGCCGCTGCACCAGGTAGGACGGCGGAGTGCGGGAGATGATCGAAAGCGGTCACATTCTCGGGAATGCGAAAGCGAGAGCTTCTCAGCGCGGGGCCCAGCGTCACGACGCCGTGGACCGGGAGCTTGGCGAGAGCGTCGAGCACGACTTGCATGACCGCGCCCTGGCCCTGGTTGCTCGTGGAGAAGCTGACCAGGACCGTGGGCCGGGTGCCAGGTTTCATGAGGGCCGACGAGTCGGTGACTTCCTCCAGCGGAGGGCCCACATAGCAGGTGTTGGCGGGCAGGTGGATGGTCTCGTCATCGAGGGCGGCGACGGTGAGCAGCAACAGCCGGTCGAGCGCGTCCCTCTGCTCGAAGACAGAGGCAAGCTCCGGCAGACCCAGCGAAGTTCTCGCATCATTGAGGGCTGCGAGCCCCGACTCCCAGAAGGCACGGCGTGGATCGTCCGGCTGCAACTCACGGGCCCGGTAAGGCATGCCATACAGGCTCGTGCACAGTGCTGCTGAGGGGAGTCCAGATGCCTGGGCACCAACCATTCCCCCGTACAGATACCCAGAGGAGACGACGGCATCCGCCCGCACCTGCGCCGCTGTGGTGACCACCTCGTGAGCATGGGCGCGTGCCGGGCCCAGCCAGAGATGGTCACGCAACCAGACGAGCTCATCAGGGGGAAAGTCCTTCACCGAGGAGTAGGGGGCCATAGCCTGGTCGAGGACGTAATCGCAGCCGAGGCTTCGCAGTTCGTCCTCAATGGCCGTTGGGCCGAGAACGGTGACCTCATGGTCTCGACGCAGGAGCTTCTTGATAATCCTCGACTCGACGAGAGTGCCACCGGCGCCGTCCCACATTACGAAGAGGAAGCGACGCTTCTCAATTTTTCGCTGAGCCATCTTGCTTCGTTCCTTTCAGTTGTAATGTCCGCCACTCACGACGGCCACAGATGTTTTTTTCTCGTACGCGAGAGCATTTCATAACTTGAAGGCCCGCCCGGAGGGAGTTCGGACCACTTCCCCTAGCTGACGCGTCTCGCCCTCTCTGATACGAATATAAGGAGGAAGCGTCATGAATGCGCCATGAGCATCGTCATGAAACGCTGACTCACAGATGAGATGTCCTCACAGGCGAGAACCATGCAGGGCCAATCCTGTTGATTCCTCCAAGCTTAGTGGAAGCCAAGCCATTGCTGGCGTCACTCCCATTCGGGGCTGTTCACCTCATCGGAACTGTTAGCTCCCCAATGATACGCTGCTACGGCGAGTACAAAGAGTGCTATGAGCAAGAATAGGATAACCATGTCTTTCTCCCTCCCTCCTGGCCTTACCAGGAATGGTTCAGCACTGCTTTCTGAGAACAGCCGTCTCACTGCTTAGAGTCTACCTGGTGGAAGGCTATTGCACATCTGTAGAACTGCCCATTCTCACTACCCATCTGCACAGAGGTGATAGCGGCTTGCACGAGCAGTCGTCGCCCTGCTCTGCTTATACCGGAGACGGGCGCCCATCCGGGGAGCAGCAACCTTAGAGCAAGTGGAGGGTCATCGGTAAGCCGTACTGGGGCCGCACTGTTAGGTAAGTGTGGCTAATTGTTGCGCCACGCTCTTCTCATATGCATTGGCTACTGGCAGGCCTGGCCAGGAACGATGCGCTGCATTATCGACAGCCAGCAGGACACCAAAACGATACAGGCAATATGCAATTGGTTTAGGAAGAGACGTGCCCGGGGTAGCAGTGGTATCCGGTTGTGGAATTGCTTCTGCCAGGCACCCGGTCGCGGCATGTTGCCCGGAGATATACTTCCACATAATTGTGCGGCTAGTGCCTACGGCGGAGATAAAATTCGAATCCCGCGCAATTGTGTGCTGTGCTGCTGCACATGCCGGATTATTTGATACATCTGAGCTGGTGTCATTGGGAGGAGATACAGTGACATGCCACTTCGAGCTATCCCAGGTAATATAAAGCGCTACGGCATATTCTAGCCCGGAATTGTCCGGTGCATCCGGCTGATCCTGTGCCACGGCCCGGCCATCCAGCGTCGTATATTGCCAGGTGGGACGCACTACGCCAAAGACATCCCAATGACGCAGAGGAGTATCCGATGCTATTTCCAGCCGTAGACAGAAGGTGTAGCAACTATGCCCATTGTTGGCACAGAGGAACGACTGGTCGATCAATGCACCCGCGCATGGGACGTACGAACTTGTTGTATCCAACTGAAAGTGCAGCGTGGCGTGCAGCGGTTGTGCCGCGGTGGCAACAAATTGGTTGGCCTGTAGATCGACATAGCGCTCTCCTGGCCGCACAGTCTCTATAGACTGCAGGCTATCCAGGGCTGCTTGCGTAGCATGCGCCAAAGCCGCGCGTTGGGTACTGGGAAGATCGGCCAGCGAGGCGGAAAACGTGATAATCCAGGCAGAAAGTCCCGCGCCTGAACCAGTTCGTACCGACTCTGCATTCCTCCCCAGGCAACTCGTTTCACTATGTTGATCGGGTACAAATATCGCACAGTGCTGCGGCGGGAACGGGTCAGCATGCCATACAACCTGGTGTATACCCGGCGACAACTGCAGCGGCTTGCCCGATCCGAAAGTGGGCAGGTGGTCGAGTGTATGCCCATCGATGGTGACGCTGCCCCAGGGTGGGGATTCCTGGATGTAAAAAAGATCACTGCGAGGGAAGGCGGTTGCGGTGGGCGTTGGGCCGGGGCCGGTGACGCCCTCTCCTACTACGTGCGCAGCAGCAATACTTCCTGCGACGATAAGCGCTACCAGCGCTACAAAACCGATGATAGCTATAGGTTTTAGCCAGCGCCGGCGCGTTGGAAATTCAGCATCAGCGTCCTCTTGAAATTGATCACGCCCTGCATCATTCATGATTAGCGTCCTTGGTAGAATTTGCGGACGTACCTGGTGAAATTTGATGACCAAGTATCTTAATCGACCGCTTAGGGCCGATTACCTTTTTTAATCTTTCTCTAGGTAAGACGCCAATACCTTGTGAAGTATTGCAGCCAATCAACCTGGATTCGCTCTTGCTTTATTTTATTACTCCTGATTTATCCCTTTGTAAGGTGTAGGGGCCGATAATGAAGATGAACGACCAAAGCCGGTAGTGTCATGCTGAGCGCAGCGAAGCATCTGGCTGCCCATCGCGAGAGATCCTTCGCTGCGCTCAGGATGCCAAGCGACCTGCGATTATTACCGATCCTGGTTGGTAAAAATCATTATCGGCGGTGGGCACGGTGAACCGGCCCCGACGCATGAATCGTTACTTCTCTACGAAGGCCACCAGCCTGCAGAAGGCCGCCTCTCCCATGTTGAACTTCCAGGGGAAACAGCCGATCCATAGACGCTGATCGAGCACCTCGTCGATCATGCCTCCGGCGTTCTCGACGTGGAAGACGCCATGAGGAAATAACTGGTAGTGCATGAGCTGCAGGTCATCCTCGGGCCAGATTTCTTCAAGCGGCCTGCCCAGCTTCTTAGCGCACCTGGCTGCCAGGTCGGAACGTACTATGCGCAGTACCGTGTTCATGGGGTGATCCATCGAACTAGCATCGATAGCAAACCAGGAAATCTGGCGCTCCAGCGTCCAATCAACAAACTCGTGCGTGGGTCCAGGATGCATGTTGAAATAGCGGATCTCGTTTGGCTCGCATTTGCCGTACCAGTTACTTTGATAATATTTGTGGTAGCCGGTATGCACCACCACGATATCACCCGGTTCGATACGAATGCCCGTTTTGCGCTCCCACTCTTCAAAGTGCTGCGAGGTATAAATCTCGTAATCGCCAATGCCCATAGCTTCCAGGTCAACAACCACCCCTGGCCCCACCAGCTTGTCCAGCGGAATACTGCCAATGTCCTGACCATTGGTGATAAAGTGCAGCGGGGCGTCCAGGTGCGTCCCAACATGCAGTGTAGACGAGATGAACTGTCCACCCACTTTTTCGAAGGCAGGGCGCTTAATCCACTTGACGGTAGGCCCTTCATACGTGGCAAAAGAGGGGGTGTTCACATCCCAGTTCTGCGACAGGTCAATCACACGCATGTGGCTAAGATCGATTGGTTTCATGGCTTCTTCTCCTTACTTTCCTTGATTTTCTACCGCGTCCAAAATAATCTGGTCGATCAACTGCTCGACCGGAGCGCGATCATCGGTAAAATAGACGGTGCGCGCGTGCTCCGCGCGTATATTGCCAGAGGTGATGCTGGCCTGCGCGACGCTTTGGAGCAGTGGGTTGTGCAACTGGGCAACATTGATCTGATAATTGGCGAGCGAGGTTGGTGCATTGGTGCCGATTATCACGCTGTTGGTAAAGCGTTCCGTATCTATGATGTAGACATTTGGGAACACCGAATGCATGGTCTGCGCCAATGCCTCCACCAGCCGGTAATCAGAGCTCGTGCGCCCGGCGTTGACGGCCACCACACCCGTGGGAGTGAGATGGTCGCGTACAGTCTGGAAGAATTCTTGCGTGGTGAATTGGAACGGCACGTAGGGCTGCTGGTAGGTGTCGATACAGAGCACATCATATTTCTGAGGGGTAGTCTGCAAGTAATAACGGCCATCCTGTACGACTACATGCAGGTTGGGTTCGGTCATGTGAAAATACTGCCGCCCCAGGTCTACGATTGTGCCGTCGATCTCTACGCCATCAATAGGTATAGGCCCGTAGGCGGCCGTAAATTCTCGCGCGGCGGTGCCTCCACCCAGGCCAATGAGGCCGACCCTGCGCACCTCGTTCTGGGTGAATGGCGGTTTATTGAAATAGGGCGCAATCAAAAAATCGTCCCAGTACCCTTGGGTAAGAATGCTGTGGGGGTTGTAAATGGAATGGATGCCCACGCCTTCGTTCATTATCAACTGTGTCTCATCGCCGACCTGCACTACCTGGAGATAGTTGTAAGCCGACTCGCGCTCCGCGAGCAGCACCCC
>Ga0209647_1002741_pt1 | contig 14093 bp, 14 predicted proteins | sample GraSoi_2013_60cm_FD_185827 | JGI IMG/M metagenome (GOLD analysis project Ga0209647, IMG submission 185827) | Grasslands soil microbial communities from the Angelo Coastal Reserve, California, USA - Sample 9_17_2013_60cm (SPAdes) (version 2) | ecosystem: Environmental > Terrestrial > Soil >... | reverse complement strand
GGAGCTGGAACAGGTCCTCGGGGAGCTGCCGCTTGTAGCGCCAGATCTCCTCGCCGGTCTTGGCGTCGAGTGCGATGACCTGGGCTTGCGGCGTCGCGATGAACATCACGCCGTTGTTGACGATGGGCGGCGCCTCGTGGCCCTCGTTGACGCCGGTCGAGAACGACCACACCGGCACCAGGCTCTTGACGTTGCCGGCGTTGATCTTGTCGAGCGGGCTGTAGCCCTGGCCGTCATAGGTCCGGCGATAGTGCATCCAATTGCCCGGCTCGGGATTGGTGAGCCGCTGTTGGTCCACGGCACTGTAGTTCTTGATCTCTCCTGCCGGCGCTATCGCCGGCAGCAGGCCGGCCGCCAAGGCCAAGCCGCTCCATAGCCATCGTTTCGTCCGCATTGGCTTCCTCCCTTGCCACGTTATAAAGACCCATAATCCTGGCTGGCGCTGCGGCGAATGCCGGCATCAACCTTGTTGTTGCGGGACTACCTTGCCGATGAATTTGCTCGCGACGACCAAGGCACCGCGCACCACCTTCACCGGCAGCGCGGCGAGCTTGCGCGGCGCCGGCCCGAAGACGACGGCGGCGTTCTGCCGAGGGTCGTATTCCGAGTTGTGGCAGAAGCACTTCAAGACCTGCTTCCCTGAGTCGCCGACCACCCAGCCCGTGACCGGGCATCCGGCGTGGGAACAGATCGCCGAAAAGGCGACGATGCCGTCGGCCGAATGCTCCCGCGTGTCCTCATCGAGGGTCGCCGGATCGAGCCGCAGCAGCAGCACCTGATTGAGGCGCGAGCCGTCGCGCACGACCTTGGTGGCGGGATCCATCGGCCAGGCCTGGATCGGCGCTCCGTCCAGCGGAATATCGGCGGGATTGACCGTCTTGCCCTCGGCGTCGCCCTCGGCATGGACGAAGAGATCGCCTGGCTGCGGCCGCTCGTCGGCGCCGGGCTTCTCGTCCTCGGCAAGCGCGGCGCGCGCGAAGGGCAGGCTCACGCCGGCGGCGAGAGCCGCCCGCAAAAATTGTCGTCTCTGCTGTCGCGCGCCATTGGCGGGCAACGATCCGCGGCGAAGACTGCCATTGCCTCTCTCGAGCATGCGGCGGCGTACTCCCCGACGAACACCCACCGTGGCGAATTCAGAAGCTTGCTGCCTCGACTTGTCTCTGCTTTTCCGATCGACTTGCGCGCGCACCACGCTTCGGTGGACGCACCGCAGCGTTCACCCGTCAACTTTGAACCTGCTGATCTGCCACGTCAATTGCTTCATCCTTCACGCACCTAGAAATGCGCCGTCCGGTACGTCGGGTGACGCATCTCTGCAGCCGGCATCCCTGGTTCTTCACGACGCCTCCCACCAAAATCGAACGCACTGTGCGATATCTCGGGATCGAGGTGGACGACGCACTGGCGATCGCTGAGCAGGTCGACGTCTGAAATGCTTGGGTAGAGCGGACCTGCTCTGCCCACCTGCCTATGACAGGATCGTGCCATAAACGGACTGCGGCGGCTCGGTCCGGGCCAGGTTCAAGCGCCCCAACGCAATGCCGGTGCATGCACGGGCGCATCCCACAAGCGTTCCGTCTCGCTGTCCAGCATTGACACGGTCACCGAGCAACCGGCCATCTCCAGCGAGGTCACATAGTTGCCGACGAGAGAGCGTGCGACGACGATGCCGGCAGCCTTGAGGAGCCGGCGCGCGATACCATACATCAGGTAAAGCTCCATGAGCGGGGTCCCACCGAAACCGTTAATGAGAAGAATGGCTTCGCCCCGCGCTTGGCCACCGAAATCGGCCAGGATCGCCTTCACCATTTCTGCCGCAATGGCGTCGGCGCGCATCAGCTTGACGCGACGGCGACCGGGTTCGCCGTGAATGCCGACCCCGACCTCCATTTCGTCCTCGCCGATATCGAAGGTCGGCTTCCCCGCCGCCGGAACCGTGCAGCTTGACAGCGCCACTCCCATCGAGCGCGTGCGCGCGTTGACGCTGTCACCGAGTGCCCTCAGCATCTGAAGATTGCGTCCCTCCTCGGCCGCCGCGCCGACGATCTTCTCGACGATGAGCGTGCCCGCGACTCCGCGCCGGCCGGTCGAGTAGGATGACGTTTCGACGGCGACATCGTCGTTGGTCACCACCGTCGCGATGACCTTGTCCGACGTCTCGCGCGCCATGTCGAAGTTCATCACGTCACCCTCATAGTTCTTCACGATGAACAGCACGCCCGCGCCGGTGTCGACAGCTCGGGCAGCGGCAAGCATCTGATCCGGCGTTGGCGAGGTGAAGACCTGGCCTGGACACGCGGCGTCAAGCATCCCGCGGCCGACAAAACCCGCATGCAGCGGCTCGTGCCCCGAACCGCCGCCCGACACCAGCGCCACCTTGCCTCGCTTCAGATGCCGGCGCTGCACGAACACGCCCCCGTCGCCCATTGCCACGATGTCCGCATGAGCTTGGCAAAATCCTGCCAAGCTCTCCTCGAGGACGGTGCCCGCGTCGTTGATGAGCTTTTTCATCGATTGGCGTCCTCCGTGCCTTCACGGCTCTTCCAGGAGCCGTGCAATCTTGTCCGCGAATTCGCTCACCAATGCGTCGAGTCTGCGGTTCTTCCGATCATTGCCGAGGTCCGGCAGCATGATGGTGACGCGGCGGCTCTTCTCGCGCTCCTGCAACATGAGCAGGCGGCGCGGATGCGCTTGGTGGTAGGCGTGCAGGAATTGCTCCCTCTCCTGAGGGGAAAAGTGGCAGATATCGACGATTCGGTGGAGATGCTGGACCGGGATCGGTGTTTGGTAGACCGGGTTCGAGATTTGCGTGATGAAGCTGCGGTTCTTGCCCAGCGCTTCCGCCAGACGCTGGCGCATGCCGGAGGGCCGGCGGTTCAGCACATCCTGCAGGATGCGCTTGTACGCGGCGATCCTCCAGTCGGCCGACGGCGCCGGGGCTTCCGTCGAGGTCACGGCGGCGTCCTCCGGTACCGGGCGATGGCCGCCTTGACCGAGGCGAGGACCGGCGGCGCGACCGACAGCGTCCGCAGGCCCTGGTCGAGCAGGGCGGGAATGTGCTTGGGATCGCCGCCGAGGTCGCCGCAGAGGCTGATCTCCCGGCCGGTCGAGCGAGCCCGATCGACAACCATCTTGATGAGGCGCAGGAGAGCCCGCGAGGGCTGGGCGAGATCGGCGAGTTCCGGTTCGTCGCGGCTCGCCGCTGCCACGTATTGGATGAGGTCATTGCTGCCGATCGAATAGAAGTCGACATCGAACTCCTCGATCGACAGCGCTGCCGCCGGCACCTCGACCATCATGCCGAGCGGCGGCGACTCCGCCTCCCGTCCTTCGCTGTGCAAACCCGCCACGGCTTCGGTCAACAGTGCGCGACAGCGGCGCATTTCTTCGGCCGTCGTCACCATGGGAATCATTACTTTCAGATTTCCCAGGGCTGCGGCTCGGGCGAGCGCGCGAAGCTGCACACGGAAGATATCCGGCCGGCGCAGTGAAAGCCGGACACCGCGCACGCCGAGGAACGGGTTCGTCTCTCCCGAGCGCGTCAGACCCGGTATCGGCTTGTCCCCGCCGGCATCGAGTGTGCGGATGGTCACCGGCCGGCCGTTAGCCCATTCGAGAATGCGGCAGTAGCTCGCGAATTGCTCCTCCTCGTCCGGCAGGCGCTCGCGGCCATGAAACATCAGCTCCGTCCGCACCAGCCCGATACCATCGCTCTCCGCCGGATCGAGATCATCCAGTTCGGCGGGATCGGCCACATTGATCATGACTTGCACGCGCTCGCCATCGCCGCTGATCGCGCGAGCGCCCCGCATCGCGGCCTCTTCGCTACGGCGCTCTGTCTGCGCCGCCCGGCGTCCGTCAAAAGCGAGGCGTGTCGCCGCATCGGGATCGACGATGAGTACGCCGCCGTCGCCATCGAGAAGCGCCTCCTGGCCGGTCTGGAGCTGGCTGACGCTTACGCCGACGACCATCGGTATGCCGCGGCCCCTGGCGAGAATGGCGACATGGCTCGTCGGACTACCGCGCTCGAGCACCAGTCCGCCCCCCTGCCAATCCGTCGAAAGAAATCGCGAGGGCGGCATATCTTCCGCCGCGATAATCGCCCCGACGGGCGGCGTTTCCTCTACTTCCCCGGTGAGTTGGCGCAGGACGCGGTCACGCAAGTCGCGCAGATCCGCCGCTCGGCCCTGGAAATGGGGATCGCTGGCCGCATCGTAGGCCGCTATCTCCGCGTCGATCCTGGCCGCCCAGGCTTCGTGTGCCGGCAGCCCCCGCTCCACCATCGCAAGCGCCGACGCCGTCAGTGCGTCATCTTCGAGAAGCGCGAGCTGGAAGGCGAGGATGGCTTCTGCCTGCTGGTCCACCATGCGCTCGGAGAGCCGCGTCAACTCGTCCCGAGCCGAAGCGAGCGCGTCAATGAGCGCTCGCCGTTCTTCCCCCGGGGAGCCACAGTGGCGACCGCCGCCCACCGACTCGTTCAGTCGGACAAGCACGCCCACGGCGAAGCCGGGCGCCGCGGACCGTCCCTTCAGCTGAAGCGTGCCATTCGCCAACTTGACGCCCTCTTCGAAGCCATCTTCAACGAGGGTGGCAAGCGCCTTCACGGCCGCTTCCGCATCGGCGCCCTGGGCGCGAAAGTAGATCGCCGAGTCTTTCGGCGCCTTCATCGCCATCACCTTGACGATGCTCTTGGCATCCACCCACGGGCCGGCTGGCGAAAGGCCGAGATCGATCTGCGAGGCAAAGCCCTTCGCGAGCTTTGTCAGCTTGACCGAGGGGCGGGCGTGAAGACCGATCTGGTCTCGGATCAAGGCCCACGCGCTGGCCCGTGTGGTCATCGGCGCCACCATTCACCCCGGCGTCAGTTCTTCGGCGGTGCGACGTACGGCATCGAGCGGCGCGCCCGACGCGGCCTCGGTCGCCGCCATGACGGCACCCTCGACGATCGGCGCGTTGCACACTACGACGCGTCCGCGCCGTATCTCCGGCAGCATCTCGATCGCCATCTCGCTGTTGGTCTCGGCGCCGCCGAGATCGACCAGAACGGCGACGCCCTGCTCGGACCATGCGGCTTGTATTGCTGCGAGGATGGCCTCGACGTTGGTGCCGAGCCCGCCACCGGGGTCGCCGCCGCACCAACCGAGCGGCACTTCGCTGCCGACCATTTGCCGCACCATATCTGCGGTGCCCCGCGCCACGTCCGGCGAATGCGACACGATGACGATGCCAACGTTCCCGCTCACCCCCTGCCCTCCATCACATCTGCGACCGCTTCGACCATGAGCGCGGAAGATCGTGCCCCGGGATCCATGTGGCCGATGCTCCGCTCGCCAAGGAAAGAGGCCCTGCCGCGGATCGCCTTCATGGGCACCGTCGCCGACGCGGCGGCCGCGGCTGTTGCCCGGAGCCGCGACGGCAGGTCATCGCCACCATCGCGCAATACGGCGAGTACTGGCCCGAGCACGTCGAGCATGGTCTTTTGGCCGATATCGGATTTGCCGCGCGCCTTTACGGCATCGACCGCCAGCGCCAATGCGTCGGCAAGCTGCTCGCGCGTGACCTCGTCCGGCAATGCCTTGCCGAGCGCCATGAAGAGCGTGCCGTAGAGCGGGCCCGACGCGCCGCCAACCTTCAGGACAAGCGTCGTGCCGACACCTTTCAACGCATTGCCGAGCCCTTGCACGGCCAACTGATCCAGCTGCGCCAAAACGGCTTCGAAGCCGCGCTGCATATTGATGCCGTGGTCGCCGTCGCCGATCGCCCGATCGAGATCCGTGAGCTCCCCGGCAGACGCGATCACGCGCCGCGCCACGGTCTCGATGAGCGCCCTTGTCGTGTTGCTATCGACAGTCATGCGCGCCCCAATGCCGAGGGGTGTGCAGGCGCTTGCCGCTTTCATCGAAGTAGAGCGCATCGGCGAGCTCGAGCGAAACGCGGTCTCCGGCCCTGAGCGGTTGACGCGGGTCCGCCAGCGTGACAAGCGCGTGGCCGGCGAGGCTGAGATGGACGTGGTTCTGATCACCGAGGTGCTCGACCCAGCGAACCTCGGCGACAGGATCGTGACCGTTCGCGGCGGAGATCTTGAGATGCTCGGTGCGCGCCCCCACCGTATGCGCGCCCGGCGGCGCTGTCTCCATCCGGAGAAGGTCGGCCGGGATCAGATTTATCGGCGGCGTGCCGAGCCGGCCGGCCACATAGGCGCTACAGGGGTGCTCGTAAATCTCTCGCGGCGTCCCGAGCTGCAGGAGCTGCCCGCCCCGGATCACGCCGATCCGGTCGGCCATGGTCATCGCTTCGATCTGGTCGTGGGTTACGTAGACGATCGTTGCACCTACTTCGAGCTGAATGCGCTTGAGCTCGATCCTCAGCTCGGCGCGGAGCTTGGCATCCAGCGAGGATAGTGGCTCGTCCATGAGATAGGCCGCCGGCTCGCGCACGAGCGCGCGTCCGATCGCGACGCGTTGCATCTCGCCGCCCGACAGATGGGTGGCGCGACTGCCGAGCTTCTGCCCGATGTGCAGCAGTGCAGCGACCTGCTGCACGCGGCGCCGGATGTCGCTCTCGCCGACGCGACGCGCCGGGGAGCGCAGCGGGAACGCGAGATTGTCGTACACGGTAAGGTGCGGATAGAGCGAGTATTGCTGGAAGACGAACGCTACGTCTCTGTGCGCCGGCGGCTCACCGGTCACGATCCGACCATCAATGACGACGTCGCCCGCGTCAGGCCGCTCAAGGCCGGCGATCAGACGCAGCGTCGTCGTCTTGCCGGCGCCGGTCGGCCCCAGCAGCACGACGAACTCGCCGTCGGCGATCGAAAGCGAAAGATCGCGCACAGCCTCGACATCGCCGAAGCGCTTGCTGACCGCTGTGAGCGCCAGGTCAGCCACGGGCGGCTCCCTCGTGGAAGGCTGTCTTGAGGGCGCGGCCGCTCGCGGCGTTGAAGACCGAGATCCGATCGTGATCGAGGCCGAGCCCTACCGTCTCGCCGATGCGTGCAGTCGTGCTCGACGATAGCCGCGCCTTCACCTGGCCATGCGAGGTCGCGATGGTGACGATCTGGGTCGTGCCAAGATACTCGACGCCGAAGACCCGGCCCCGCAGAGGGGACGCATCATCCAGCGACACGTGCTCCGGCCGGACGCCCAATGCAAGCGCCCCTTTCGCGCCGTCGTCGCGAAGTTCCGGGATGTCGAGCGCAGCACCGTTGACGCGCACGCGGCGGTCCCCTCGCCGCAGCGCCCCGTCAAACCTGAGAAAGTTCATCGGCGGCGTGCCGAGGAAGTCGGCGACGAACATTGTGCCCGGCCAATCATAGATTTCCTGCGGGGTGCCGACCTGCTCCACGGCGCCACGGTTCATCACGGCGATGCGGTCGGCCATCGCCATCGCCTCGACCTGATCATGCGTAATGTAGACCGTGGTCGCGCCGATGCGGTCGTGAAGCTCGCGCAGTTCGCCGCACATGAGCCGGCGAAACTCGGCATCGAGCACCCCCAAGGGCTCGTCCATCAGAAACGCCTTCGGCCGACGCACGATGGCCCGTCCCAGAGCGACGCGCTGCCGGTCGCCGCCGGAGAGGCCGCCGACCCGGCGCTCGAGCAAATGAGCGATGCGCAGGAGGCGCGCCGTCTCCTCGACCCGACGGCCAATCTCCGCCCACGCCACATTCTGGCAGCGCAGCGGGAAGCCGATGTTCTGGCGGACGTTCATGTGCGGATAGAGGGCGAAGAGCTGGAAGACGAAGGCGATGTCGCGCTCCGCCGCACGCCGGCCGGAGACGTCTTCGCCATCGAGCAGGATACGGCCCGCGCTCGGCAGCTCCAGACCGGCGATCATGCGCAACGTCGTCGTCTTGCCGCAGCCCGACGGCCCGAGAACGACGAAGAACGACCCGTCAGCGACAGTCAAGGTCAGCTCGCGTACCGCGGCAAACGAGCCGAAAGCTTTGGATACGTTTTCGAGCTTGATTTCGGCCATCTTCGGTTACTCCGGAAAATGGCTGACGATGACGAAGCCCAGCGTGCCCGCGAGGATCGTGACGAAGGAGTAGCCATAAAGGCCGATGGAGATCGGCTGCATGAGCATGACGACGCCGAGACCGATAAGCCCCATCGCCGCGTTCTCCCACGGCCCGCGGCGTAGCCAGCTTGATAGCCTTGATGCGTTCTTCTCCGGTCGCTCGGTCATTTCCGCACCGCCCCGAAGGTGATGCCACGCAGGAGATGTCGGCGCAGCAATATCGTGAAGCACAGGATCGGGATGAAGAACAGCGTCGTCGCCGCGGCGACCGCCGGCCAGTCCTGTCCGCCCTCGCCGATAATGAAGGGTATGAAGGGCGGCATCGTCTGTGCTTCGCCGCTCGTGAGCAGCACAGCGAAAGCATATTCGTTCCAGGCAAAGATGAGACAGAAGATGGCGGTCGCGGCGATGCCGGTGGTGGCCTGCGGCAGGACGACCTTGAAAAACGCCTGAAGCCGCGTGTACCCGTCGACCATAGCGGCTTCCTCGTACTCGCGCGGTATCTCGTCGATGAATCCCTTGAGCAACCACACCGCGAGCGAGACGTTCACAGCCGTATAGAGCAGGATCATGCCGAGATGGGTGTCGGTGAGTCCGAACTGGCGGAACATCAGATAGATCGGAATCGCCACCGCGATCGGCGGCATCATCCTTGTCGACAGGATGAAGAACAGTAGATCGTCCGCCAGCGGAACGCGGAAGCGGGAGAATGCGTAAGCGGCGAGCGTCCCGAGGAACACCGCAAGGAAGGTCGAGCCGAAGCCGATCACCAGCGAGTTGACGAAGCGCGGCACCACCTTGGATGGCCCTGCGATCACCATATTCCGCGAGCGAACCAGCCGCTCGTACCAGGTGCCAGGCTCTGGCAGGCTCGCCAGGAACTCCGGCGTCTGCCGACTACGCGTGGTGAAGAGGTTGACGTATCCTTCGACCGAAGGCTCGAACAAGACCTTGGGCGGATAGGCGATCGAATCCGGCGGCGTCTTGAAGCCGGTCAGCAAAATCCACAACAGCGGGACGATGGTCACGATCGCATAGGCGATCACCAGCACTGCCGCAGTCGACTTGGATCGCGGCGATGCCGTGACGACCGAATGGGCGGCGGTGGCGCTGCTCATCGCTGCTTCACCCGATTGAGCGCCTTCACATAGATGTTGGCGGCGCCGAAGACGGTCACGAAGAGGATAATGGCGAAGGCCGAGGAGTAGCCCGTGCGCCATTTCTCGAACGCCTCGCGCTTCAAGGTGATCGAGGCGACTTCGGTGGTCGACCCCGGACCGCCGGATGTCAGCAGGTTCACCATGTCGAACATCTTGAAGTTCTCGATGGCGCGAAACAGGATCGCCAGCATCAGGAACGGCAGAACCATCGGCAATGTGATCGACCAGAATTGCCGCCATGGCGACGCGCGATCGACCTCGGCCGCCTCATAGATGTAGTCCGGTATGGAACGCAGGCCGGCGAGGCAGATCAGCATCACATAGGGGGTCCACATCCAGGTATCGACGAGGACGATCGACCACGGGGCTAGGCCGACATCGCCGATCATCTGGAACGAACTGGGGTCGACTCTCGTGAAGAAGGCGACGACATAATTGAACAACCCGATCTGCGGCTGAAGCAGGAATGTCCAGAAATTGCCCACGACCGCCGGCGACAGCATCATCGGCAGCAGGATGACGGTGGTCCAGAGACTATGACCACGGAACTGACGATTGATCAGCAGGGCAAGGCCGAAACCGAGCAGAACCTCGAGCGAGATCGACCAGAACACAAAGTGCGCCGTCGTCTGCATCGCCTGCCAGACATCGGGATCGCTCAGGATGCTGCGGTAGTTGTCGAAACCGATGTAGCGGATCGGCGCGTTCGGTCGGTTCGCGCGGAAATTCGTGAACGAGAGTTGGATCGTCCACAGCAGCGGGAAAATGTTGATTGCCAGCAGCAACAGCACCGAGGGTGCAATGAACAGCCATGCGATGGCCCGGTCCGACAGACCGCCGATGCGCCGGGCGACCCGGCGGGACGTGCTGGCTGCGACCTGCTCCGCAACAGACGTGACGCGCGTCGTCTCATTCATGCCGCGAAACCCGCCCGATCTCGGATGCTCCCCTGGCGCGCGCCAGGGGAGCACCGTTCCCCACAGAACTACATCTTGCCTTCTTCCTGGAAGACTTTCGTCCAGTCCTTGACCAAGAGGTCCAGCGCCTCCTGCGCCGAGCCCTTGTCCGCGACCACGTAGTCGTGCACGCGTTTCTGCATGTCGAGCAACAGTTCGGCGTAGGCCGGCTCAGCCCAGAAATCGACGACGATCTCCATGGACTTCAGGAAGTCGCCGGCGAACGGGGCGCTCTTCGTGAAGTTGGGATCATTGAGCACGGACTTGGCGCAGGAGTAGCCGCCAAGCGCCCACCATTTCTTCTGCACGTCCGGCTTGGCAAACCACTTGATATAGCTGAGAGCGTCTTGCCGATGATCCGAGTAGGAGACGACAGAGATGCCCTGGCCGCCGAGTTGCGTCGCGTGATACTTCTGCCTGGGGTTAACGAAGAAGCCGATCTTCTCCCCGCCGACATTGGGATCCTTGTAAAGGCCCGGGAAGAACGCGAACCAGTTCATCATCATCGCGACCTGGCCCGACTTGAATGCGTCGAGACCCTCTTGCATGTAGGCGTTGGTGAGCCCTGGCGGGGTGCAGCACTTGTAGAGCGCCTTGTAGAACTCGAGCCCCTTGACCGCCTCGGGCGAGTTGACGAAGCCTTCCATGTGATACGGCTTGTTGGGATCGTCGTACTTGAAGCCCCAGTCATAGAGGACGTTCGTGACGCCCATGGTGATGCCCTCCGAGCCGCGCTCGGTGAAGATGTAGGCGCCATAGACCTTCTTGCCGTCGATATCGCGGGCCTGGAAGAACTCGGCGATCTGCTTGAACTCGTCCCAGGTCGCTGGCGGCGCCAATTCGCGGTTGTACTTCTTCTTGAACTCGGCTTGGATCTCGGGCCGCGAGAACCAGTCCTTGCGATACGTCCAGCCAACCGCGTCACCCATGGCCGGCAATGCCCAGTAGTTGGGCGTGTGCTTCGGCCACTCCGAGTATCCCAGCACCGTCGCCGGCATGAAGTCATCCATCGAGATGCCTTCCTTGGCGAAGAAGTCGTTCAGCTTGACGTAGTGGCCGTTCTCGGCGGCGCCGCCGATCCATTGGCTGTCGCCGATGATAAGGTCGCAAAGCTTCCCCTTAGAGTTGAGCTCGTTGAGGAAGCGGTCGGCGTAGCTCGTCCAGGGAACGAACTCGAATTTCATCTGAATGCCGGACTTTGCCGTGAAGTCCTTGGACAGCTCCACCAACGCATTCGCCGGGTCCCACGCCGCCCAACACAGCGTCAGCTGTTTGCTTTGTGCGCCAGCCTCGCCGCTAAGGAGCGATGCCAACCCAAGCGCGGCCGCGCCGGTCATAAACCGTATGCACCCGTTCATTACGCCCTCCCTTTCTAGGCGGTCGCACGACCGCCGCTCGGCCATCAGGCGCCGCCATGGCAGCCAGATCTGCAGACCCTCTCGCGCTGTCCTGATCCGCCGGCCTGAGCCATCGTGCCCGACGCGGCAAACCTCAGCGTCGTTGTTTAGCGATTTTGCTTAGTGATACCATCACACTTAACATCAGACGCGTCAAGGGCCCCGTTTGTTTGTATCGATTCTGGCGCTATTTGAGACATTATGGTGCGCCGCGAGGTCCCAAAGCGACCGTAAGAGGCCGGAAGGCGTTCGCCTTTGGCGGGCGGATTGTTTAGTGTTTTGCCACTATCGGCGGCCCTTCCTGGCCGAGCGCTTTTCAGGCCAGCGCACCACCGCATCTCATGAAGCGCGCTTGGCGCGGTGGCCTGGTGGCCTGAATGGGCGATGTCCGATTTTTGGTCGGTCCGCTACGTCCTCATAGTCGGATGCGAAGCCGCTGAAGCCGAGCGCGCGACGCGAAAGGATGTTTAGAACGGATGTTGCTACCGCGACAATGGCGGGTCCTGCCAGACTTCGACACCTCGGCTCGGACAAACGGGCGCATCAAGCCGAGTGAAGTGAGATTCGATAAGCTGTGGTGAGGCGTACCGGCCGACATCGCGCGCTCCTTGCATCAGCGATGCTAACTGACATTCTCCCCGAGAACCGGTGACTTCTTTGCCAGTCACTCGAGACGGCGGCGGTATGCGAAGAGCGCTAGAGCGGCAGCGCAAAAGGCAAAAAGGGCCACCGGCCACATCTCGTGCGCAACGAGCGGGCCTCCCTCGCCCTTGAGGAGTACCCCGCGGCTCGCGCGGACAAAATGCGTCAGCGGCAGCATCTCGCCAATCGAACGCGCCCAGCCCGGCATTCCCTCGAAAGGGAACATGAAGCCCGACAGCAGCATCGAGGGCAAGTAGAAGAAGACCGCGCCCTGCATGGCCTGCATCTGGCTCTCCGCCAAAGCCGAGAGGGCGAAGCCGAGGATCAGGTGGGCGCCGGCATACAACGGCAATCCTGCGAGCAGCGCCGGAACGCCATGCGCCAGCGGCAGCTCGAAGAGCAATCTTGCGATTCCGACGACGATTGCTCCTTGCATGACTCCGATCAGCACGTAGGGCGCGAGCTTGCCAAAGAGCGCGACGATCGCCAGCGCCAGCGGCACATCGATGGCGGCTCTCGCGGGCAGGAGCTTCTGGGCAAGGACGAGGACGGCGATCACGGACATCCACGTGACACAGCTGTCCGGTTCGGTTTTCGTGGACAGGGCGCATGGCGTTGATTCTACTCAGCCCCGGACGTCTGCAAGCATTCCGGGACACGAGATGAGGATCGACGCCATGCGGCATCAGAATAGCGTATTTCATAGTGTTCTTAAGCACGTTCCCTGGCCCGCGTTCGACCAGCTGGTTGAGGCCCATGAGGCGGATGCGCGGGTTCGCCGGCTGACGACGAAGAGCCAGTTCGTGGCGATGCTTTATGGGCAGCTTTCGGGTGCCGCGAGCCTGCGCGAGATCGTCACGGGGTTGGCGAGCCACGCGGTGCGGCTCTATCACTTGGGCACGGCTTCCGTTCGGCGATCGACCTTGTCCGATGCGAACGCACAGCGGCCTGCTACGGTCTTTTCCGAGCTGCTGGCGAGGATGATGAAGCAAGCCCGTCGCGGCCTGCGCCGCTCGCTGGCAGAGACCACCTACCTGATCGATTCCACTTGGCTGCGGCTCGATGACCGCAGCATGCAATGGGCTCGGTTCTCCGCTGGAATCTGCGGCGCCAAGGTGCACGTCATCTATGATCCTGACGGCGATCGTCCGATCTATGCTGGGATCACCCCTCGGCGGATCAACGACATCACGGCCGCGCAGGCAATGCCAATTGAACCGGGGGCCACCTATGTCTTCGACCTCGGCTATTACGATTATGCCTGGTGGGCCAAGCTCGACGCTGCACAATGCCGGATCGTCACCCGGTTGAAATCCAATACGCCGCTCGCCGTGGTAGAGGAGCTGCCGGTGGCGGAGGGCAGCAACATCCTCTCCGACCGCATCGGCTTCCTCCCCGCGCGCCAGGCCAAGAGCCGTCGCAATCCTATGCAGGACGCGGTGCGGGAGGTACGGGTCGTCACCGACACCGGCAAGGTGCTGCGCATCCTGTCGAACGACCTCGATGCCCCCGCGCAGGAGATCGCCGACCTTTACAAGCGACGCTGGGCGATCGAGCTGTTCTTCCGCTGGATCAAGCAGACCTTGAAGATCACCCGCTTCGTCGGCACCTCCGAGAATGCCGTGCGCATTCAGATCGCCGTCGCCCTCATCGTCTTCTTGCTGCTTCGCCTCGCGCAAGCCGCCCAGAAAAGCATCCAAAGTCCGCTCGCCTTCGCCAGACTGGTCCGCGCCAATCTCATGCACCGCCGGCGCATCGATCGCCTGCTCGAACCCGAAACCGCCGCTATCCTCAATCCGGCTCAATTGGCGCTCCAATGGCACTGAAACCGGAACCGGACACCCGTGTGACAAGCACGGCCATGACGAAGAGGGGGCGCCCGCGTCGCGCCTCGCGCGACGCGAGTATTTAGTTTACGG
>Ga0209647_1002739_pt1 | contig 14095 bp, 24 predicted proteins | sample GraSoi_2013_60cm_FD_185827 | JGI IMG/M metagenome (GOLD analysis project Ga0209647, IMG submission 185827) | Grasslands soil microbial communities from the Angelo Coastal Reserve, California, USA - Sample 9_17_2013_60cm (SPAdes) (version 2) | ecosystem: Environmental > Terrestrial > Soil >... | reverse complement strand
CCTGCCACCACCCTCATCCGCTTTGGGTCCGTTCGGTCCGTCGGACTACGCTTCACCTCGCGACTCAGTCCAGGGCAGCAGCTCCACAATGGGGAGCCATTCACCTAGGAACTGCGCGAGGCTGTGCAGCGTCTCGAACACGATCACGCGCGAGAAGCCCAGGTGCTCAAGCACCGCGCAGTAGGGATACTGGGCGGTGGTCTCGCTCTTGAGGGTGCCGTCGTCGCGAAACGTCAGGGCGGCGTGGAAGATGCGGAGTGCGCCACGGTCGATCCACGGCGCGGACCCGTAGTAGCCCAGCCGTTCGACCACGCCTGTCGTCACGTCCACATCGCGCGTGGTGATAGCGCTCTCGACTCCGCCAACATCGTGTTCCGTGCCATCCGCCTGATAGAGGGTGAGGCGCGTTGGGTCGATCCGGTTGGTGGTCGTGTCGGTGCTGCGTGCGGTCTGTCCGCTTGGCGATGTCATGGCGCTGTTTCTCCCGTTCTCGTGCTCTCGTGCTCTCGTGCTCTCGTGCTCTCGTGCTCGTTCGCTCTCACCTACTCGCAACACTCACCTAGTCACACCTCGCACCTACGCGCAACATGCAACATGCTCAGCCAGCGCCTGCGTCGCGTGTGTGCGCATACTGGAGGTACGCCAAGCGGCCTCGGGGCCTTCTGCCCCCTTGCGGTTCTCCCGGCCGCCTGGCGCCTACTGAGGCGGTCAGGGAGGCGTAGGGACCTAGCGGCAGAGCAGTTACTGCTGTGCACCTGCTGCGTCCAAGTGCAACGAACGCCCGCGACTTCTGGTCCAGGTGACAACTCCCCTGCCCTGAAGGGCCAGGGCTGCTCGCGACCTGGCACCCTGTCGGGGATGTCCCTCTCGGCGCGGGTAGCGGAGAACAGTATCCACCCGCGAGGGCCGATCATTTACGCGCGGGCGGTGCCCCCGTCCTGCCGTTCGAGACCAGCAGAGAGAACACACGTTCAAGCGTCAAGTAAGGGGGACGTTCGTGGCCCGACCGGGCCACCCGGCTTTCACCCCCGTGCCTGACGGCAGGGGCCCTCAGCCGAAATAGTTGGTAGGGACCCGTCGCGGGCATCTTTTTGAGTGCTTCCCACGCGCGTCCGCGGCCGCTACGACGGTTGCCGTTGACCGCTCCCGACAGCTAAAGCCGGGGGATTCCTGGGCCGAACACGGCGAACCAGACAGGGAGAACCTGCTGTGACCGGCTTACACGTTCGTTGGACTCTTGGTTGTCGAGTCCGCTCCACAGGCGTCGATTTCCGCAGGCCCTGCGGTATATGGGTGTATTCTCGCACAAGCGAGCGAAACCGACCACTGGCGAGGACGCTTCGTGCGGTTAGCAGCGCCTGCGGGCGCGCGGCGCTCCATCCCCATGGGTAAACCGAGGAGTCTTCCCATCGCTTTTCCGATAATGCTCCCTCAGGAGGCGTTGGAAGTTCTGCCGGACGTGTTGGGCCTGGTCGAGCACCGCGCTCTCGCCACGCACAAGGGCAGTTATCTGCTCCCGCCGCTCTGCGCGGCTCACATCATCCTGGGTCTGCAGCGCCCGGGCCTGCTCATGGAGCGCGCGGAACTCCCAGGCGAGCGCCGCGTGGTAGTCCACGAGGGCGCGGATCTCCGCCTGCTGGGCACGCCAGTACGCCGCATCCGATGCGGACGGCTTCACCAGACTGCCCTCCTCTCGTTGGTTATCCGTGAGGGCGCCGCTATGAGAGCAGTATACCTCAGTGCCCCTGCTCCCAGCACTTGGGGCCGCCAGTCGCCTCTTCACGCGTTTCAGCGGGGCATTCTGAGGCGCACGGCTGCTGGCCCACCCCATGCAACGCCGGACTTAGGATGTGGGGTCTTCCACCTTCTCGCCAATGCCGTTAGGTCGTTTGGAAGACGCGGTGGTGGAGGAGGTTGAACCTGCTCGCCCGTACATCTGCCGTTTCAGCAGCTCTTTTGAGCTCGTTGACAGAATCGGGCTTTAGCCCGCCGCAAGCCACGCCGTTGCACTGGCAGTGGGAAGGCGTGTGGGGCGTGAGCCAGGTGTAGTGCGCCATTGCCGCTTTCTCCCTTCTGTGCGAGAAGGGGTAGCGGACACCATGCATCGTGCCAATTGAATGATGTTTGCCGGTTCCGTGGTAAGTCGTTCCCACGGGTAAAAGCATCAACGTGCCTTGGACGAGGTGCGCTCCGCTTGAGCGGCGGTCTATGGCTAACCACGCCCCACTGCGATGGAGTCAACGTCCGTTAGGCGGGGGCACCGCCTTCAGGCGCTCAGCCGCAGGGATGGAACAATCATCCCCTAAGACGGTGAGCCTGAGAACCCATGGGGCTTGAGCCCCCGTGGAGTGTCAGTCTCGGACGGCCCACGCACCCGTTACCGGCGTTGCGCCACGCACCACACGCGTGGCGCGCTTTTCGTTTTGAGATGCTTTGTAGAACCGGTCAAGACCGTTGCAGCAGCGGCTGCTGGCTGCTTGCGCTGTTGTGTGGTGCGAGCATGTCATACAGGGCTGCACACTCCCGTCGCAGTGTGGGCGGGCGCTACGGCTGACCGTGGCGCCCGCGCAGCGAGCGGCACGCCATGCTCAAACGGCGTGTCGCGAGCCCGTAGCACAGCAGAGGTGCGGGCCTCGCTGCCGTGAACAAGACACGTGAACGAGACGAGCCCCTCGCAACGTTGCGAGGGGCTCGTCTCGTTCTGTGCGGGCCTGTCGGGCCAGGTCAGTCAGGCGCGCGTGCGCGTGCTGGCCCGGCAGGTGACCGGTGATGGGGTGAGGGTTAGGCCTTCACACCACCGGCGACTGGGGCGACGAGGTCGCGCGTGACGGCGAGGAACGGCAGGTCGCCGATCCGGTTGTGGGAGTCTTCGACCAGTTGGCCGATCGCGCCCTTCATCCATTTGTCGCTCGTCTTGATCGCTTGCTCGGCCTGCTCACGGGTCTGCCAAATGCCGAAGGCGAGCGCCTTGACCTCGGCCGTCTTGGCGACGGTGAAGGCGACAAAGCCGGGCAGCTCGCGATAGAGCGGCAGGAGCTCGGCCTCGGTTTTGCGCAGGAGTTCGGGCATTTGCCCGAGTTTGGTGGTGATGTTGGAGATGTGGGTAAACTGCATGGGAGGGGCTCATTTCTATTCCGGCACGGCCGTCATCAAGAGCGCCTTCAAGTGGGCGTGCCAGAACGGTTGCGAGAACACTTAGAGTAATGCACCTATTTCACTCTAAGTCAAGTAACCAGGCGTGACGTCTCTTTATTCTCGATGAAGATCATCGCACTATTTATCGAACATGCATTTCACGTCAAGTTGATCGTACCAGGTGACACGCACGGTCACCTGGTACGCCGGGGGCGCGCCCCGGACAGACGCAGCAGCAGGAGTGCAGTGCCTCCCCGCGGCTGACGAGGCGATGCGCTGACGCGCTCGCGACAGGACCCTGCTCTCGCACACAGCATAGGGGCGTTGGCGAACGACTGGCCCGGGTTGTAGCGGGCCGACAGCACAAGGGGGCTGTGCGGGCTGTGCCGGCATCGGACGGAGCCAGACGGGCCGTTGGAGCGCCCGCATCGCCACCTTTAGTGCAGTACAGGTTAGATCACTACTAGTACAGAATACACAAATAATAAAACGCGAGATAAATTCGATTGCTTGACGTAGAGTGAAATGGATGCTATGGTCAGTGTGCTCCCGCAACCGTTCTGGCCCGCCAGTTGAGGCGCTCTTGATGACGGCCGTGCCGGAATAGAAATGAGCCCCTCCCATGCAATTTGCCCATGTGGCTACCATCACCACCAAACCCGGTCAGTTGCGCGACCTTCTGCGCAAAACCGAGACCGAGCTCCTGCCGCTCTATCGCGAGCTGCCCGGCTTTGTCACGTACACCGTCGCCAAGACAGGCGACGCCACCGCAGTCTACTTCGACATCTGGCAGACCCGTGAGCAGGCCGAGCAAGCAGTCAAGACAAGCGACCAGTGGATGAAGGAGGGGAGCGGGACGCTGATTGACTCGCTCCACAACAGCGTCGGCGCCCTACCGTTCCTTGCCGTGGCGGGTGAGCTTGCGGCCTATTCGTCCCCCGCGCTGGTGGTCGTCGGTCGCATCGTCTAGCCCTCCCCTCTTCCTTCTCACCTCCTGCCGAGCCGCTGAATCGCCGCGCTGTCGGGCCAGCACGCGCATGAGCGCCTGACTGACCTGGTCCGACAGCCACGGCGTCTCGACTGACGCGGCCCCACGAGTCCCGTGCACCAGTGCACGGGACTCGTCTCGTTCGAAGGCGCTCGCTGGGTGGGCGCGGCGTCCGCGGATGAGCAGGCGATGTGATCGAGGCGGCTGCGCTGTAGGGCGATGCCGCGCTGCTCGGCAGATATGCACTCAGGCGGTCGAGCGTCCACGACGTGCGTGGCAGGCTGAGCAGCCGCGGGTGAGTCAGCACCATGGCAACGACGGTGGCTACCTGGTTCTGGCTGCACATCAGTGGCTGTCCCCGTGCGCGCGTGATGTTCGAGCCCAGCCAGTCCAACGTCATCGAATTGATGCAGCCACACCCACACTGTCGCCGGGGCTGAGGTGGAAGCGGGCGGCCGCACCTTGGCGTGGACGCAGCATGTCACCGCGGCGTATCCCTTGTGCAGGTCGCCACCCCAAACAGCAGACGCTCAGCCAGCAACGTCGCCTGGTGCCAGCGCCAGTGCCAGCGCCAGTGCTCCGGCCGTCTCACCGACGAGATGGTGCTGTCGCCTCCTTGACTTTCGCCGCAGCAGCACGTATATTGTTACTAGTCGAAAAGCACTAGTGGATGAGTAACAGTAGCGAGGCACGCGTCATGCCCCCCACCAAGAGCTTACGACAGTGGCGCGTCATGCGGGGCATGACCCAGTTTCAATTGGCGGCGACGGCGGGTGTAGGCCTCTCATCCGTGACCAATATCGAAGCCGGGCGCCAGGAGCCTCGTATCAGCCTCGCCAACCGACTCGCACAAGCGCTCGGAGTCCCGGTAGGCAATATTGCCTGGCCTCAGCCCGAGCACCTGCACGCTCGCCGTTCTGCACGACGGCACACACGAGGAACGCCCAGCGAGCCTTCTTCGCCAACGACCCAGCCCTGATTGTGGCAGGACAGGTAGCCCATGCTGGTTCCCGCATGGGCCTATGGCGTCCGCATGAGGGCATCGCTATGAGCGACCAACCGCAGGATCCCAGCACTACTGATCCTCGTCCACAGCAGCTCCCCTCCCAGCAGCCGTACACGCAACACCCTTTCTATCAGCGGCAGGCACCCACGCAGCAGCCACACTACCCGCCGCCCGCTGGATCGCCGCCCCCACCGGCACACCGCCGACGCCGGTGGGCACGTGTCTGGGCCAGAGGGAAGTCGTGTGTGGCCGATAGTGCCAGGGCGAGGGTGCGACAGGTGCCTCACGGGTGATGCCGCGCGCCAGCGCTCACCATGTTGGAGCACGACGCCGACGAAAGGGTACGATGATGCACTTGCGAGAAGCCATCGAGAAGAACAACGGCACCGCCATCAACCGGTCCCTTGACCCGGGCATGCGCATCGCGCACTCCGGGGCCTATGTGTGGGAGCAAACCACTAGGAGCTACGACGTGCATGCGGTCTCTGTGACAACGGGAGTGAGCATGCCACGGTACCTGCACGTCACCCTGGATGACGCCCAACGGTATGTAGAGACAGCCTGGGCCAGCGGCAGAGCAGGCGCGTCGCTTGCCCACATCGAGCGTCTCGATCCTACCGCGTGGGAATAGATGACGACCTCCTGCACGTGCTCCAGCCGATAACACTCACTCGATCAATGCGCAGTCGACATGCGACTCGACATGCGCTTCGACACGCATCTATCGGCCGCAAAGCAACAGCCGATCCACCACACTGAGGACACGAGCCGCTCCCACGACTCCGAAAACAGCGTCAACATAGAGGTCATACCGTGTCGCGTCATACCGTTGTAGAACGTCGACACTTGAGCCCACGGATGTGAGCATTTGGCGGCTGCCCAAAATACAACGGTACCGTGCGACGCGGTATCAGGCAGGCACGAGATGTGCCGTCTACGCTCCCTTGTTACCGTTGTTCCCGCCAGCTTGCTCTTAATTCTGCTTGCGACATTCGCACTGGAGAACGTCCGAAGCGGGCGCTACGACGTGCTGGGCACTACCTTTCTAGGCAGCGTGTGGTGGATCGTGATGGGGTCCGCCTTGCTCGGTTTTCTGATCGCCGCGCTGCTCTTCGTGCCCGGCCGCACCTCGAGTGATTGGCGGAGCGGAAGGTTGAGCCGGCAGGCGGTCCGCCAAGAGGCAGACCTGACGAGCGTGCGGGCGCAGGATGCCCAGCACCAAGCGGAACTGCGGCTTGCCATCGCCGAGCGTGACCAACAGCGCTCGCGCTCCCACCTGGCCACGGCCACCGTGGCCGCCGACGGCAGCGCGCTGTCTTCGATAGCATCATTGGTTGATCCGGAACACGCACCACCGGAAGGAGACACCGACCTCCCGCCAGTGCAGCCTGGTAGGCTGCATGACCGGCTGCGTGACATGGTCCGTGGCATGCACCCGCCGCGTACCCTTGTGCACTCAGGACGAGAGCAGCCGCTCTCGCCGCCGGAGGCGGTTGCTCCGCGCCCGTAAACGCTGCTGGCTCATCCCGCGTCCCACAGCGGCGTAGGGGATCAATAGAGAGGTGAACGGAGGCGAACGATGGACGTGTTGGAGAGCGCGAAGCGCTTGGATTGTCTGCACCTGCATGTGTGGGAGGACGACGGTGGCCCCGCTCCCCACGCCTCCGCTCATGCCTCCGCCGATGCCTCCGCCAGCGGCGCGACCGACCTGTCTGGATCAGCACTCGTAACGACCGTGGCCGCGAAGACGCCGGTCGCTCTCCTGAATCTGGCCGCTGCACCCCTAAGTGCGGCCGCCCCCAACGGGGAAGGCCGACGTGAATACCGGTACTCGAACCTTTCCGCACGTTGGCCGAACAGGAAGGCCGCAGTGACGGGGACGGCTTCGGCTACCACTCAGCTGAGCCGAGACGAGGCACCAGAAGACCCCTGACACTCCACGGGGGCTGAAGCCCCATGGGTTCTCAGGCTACGCACAGCCCAACGGCTCACGTTGACGCCTGAAGGCGGTGCCCCCGCCTACCGCAAGGGATGCCTGGTCCGAGGAGCGGGCAATTACAGAACCTTGCAAGGAAAGTCTACCACACAAAGCGCCTTACCACTGCCGTTGAAACGGCGTGGCTTGCGGCGGGCTAAAGCCCAAGAATGTCAGCTACGCGAGCTGGGCAGGAAAGCTGTCAGAATGAGGAGCCACATGACTAACCTGCTTGAATGTCTGCAAGAAGTGATCGCGCTGGGACCCGGCGAGTTCATCCGCACCGACTCGGCCGGTCCGTACCGACCCTCACAATGGGAGCCGACCGCGCTCCTGGACGATATGCAGCACGAGTCGCCCTTGATGCTCGACGACTACGCTTGGACCGAATGGTCTGACCTGCCTGGCGGGGGCCGTACGTGCTCCATCAATTACGGCCGCTTTGGCGTCTCCCTGGGTCATCAGGAGGTTCCTGGATATGGTCATCTGCGCGTGTTCGAATTGTCACACAGGCGTCCGGAGAGCCTAGACACAGCGCGCGTTCTCCGTCCGCCCGTGAACACCTATTTTCTCTCCTGAGCGCATCGGCAGACGGAATGGAGGCGGCAACGATGCTGCCAGCACTCAAGCCCCATCACAAGACGATCACGGATCGTGGCGAGCAGCGGATGCTGCTGGGTATCGAGCAGCGCATGAAACGCTCGGGGTGGCCCCGTCCGCTTGTCGCTGCAGAGTGTCGTTAGGAGCGCACTATGGCCCGTTCGGTGAAGGTCGCGTCCGCCCAAATCCTCCAGGAGGTCCAGAGGGAGGCCGCCCGTCAGGGGTATGATACGCTTGTGTGTACATTCTTCGAGACGCTCTATAGTCCACGTGAGTTGGTTGACGGCAGGCATAGTCTGATTGCGGGATGGTTGGTGCTCTTCGAGGCCACGGTTCTACCTCGTAGGCGGCCCGTCAAGCTGCGTGCGACGGTGACGTTTCTGTCAGGCGCGCGACACATTGAGATCCGCGCGCAAAGGCAATGAATAGTAAGGAAGGGCAAGGCGTGCGCGAGATGGCGCGCAAGACGCCGCTTTGGCCCTGCGAGGCACTGGAGCGTATGCTACTCCCAAGCGTTGGGTTCGAGTTGCTCGGTTCGCTCGATGTTGATGATCCTGCCGAGGTACCAGCCCACGTCGTCCAGGCTCGCCACGTGACCGATCTCCGGGTACCGCCGCGTGCTCTCACCTCCTTGCGCGTCAACAGCATAGACCACCAGGCTGCCGCCCTGTTCTCCGGCGGCATAGCCCCATTCGCCGGTCACCTGAATCGTGGTAGCGATCGATCGGTTGTTGGCGTAGCCGCCGTTCTTCTGGAGGGCTTCTGTGAGGTTCATGGTGTGCTCCTGTCCCGTAGATTGTAGCACGCATGCAGAGTCGCTGTACGAGTGCGCGGTCGCCGGGGCGCTCTGCTGCTCCTGCCGGCCCTGGTGGGCGCCTAACGAGCATACGTTCACCCAGGTGCCGCTTCGCTCAATTGAAATTTCACTAAGCGAAGCGGCGTTAGTGCGGGAGAGGGTCTAGGGGAAGAGCGGCGGCTGCGCCGCCGACGGGGTATGCTCCACCTGGCGGCTCGTCGGTGGGCGACGCAAAGGGGATCACCGCATGCACGAAGAAGAGACACAGATGCACAAGCGGGTGGAGGTGCTGGGTCCGGATGGCATCACCGTGGCGCTGGGCGGGCGAGGAAGCGAGCATGGAATGGCATCCGCTGCCATTTGCCACCTGGCCAGAGCCAGAGGAGGAAGGCGAGTAGGGCGCGCTTCCACGGCGGAATCTCCAACCGCAAGCGGCCGCCAAACGTACTGGTAGGGAAACAGACAGAGAGAGAACGTGAGGCGACCCCATGCGAAGTACCGACGAGCGCAAACAGATGCTCTACGACAAGGCCATGGCGAAGCCGGAAGACCAGCGGAGTTGGCTTGACCAGACCTATATCAGCCAGTACGGGCCGCAGCTCGCCGCGCGTGCTGAGCGCGTGAGGCCCACGGTCCTTGTGCGCGACTATCAGGACGCACACACTATGCAACGCAGCATTGCCCGCCTGGTCGGCGAGGGCTGGCACATCGAATCACAATCCGCAGCCACCCCCAAGAAAGGCGCGGCACGCATGCTCGGCGGCGGCTTCGTCTTCTTCAATCGCAAGCCAGTGACGACGGTCGTGTTCAGTCGCGCCGCGCACGTCGCGCAGCCAACGCCCTAGATCTTCATGCCCGTGGCGTTGCGCACCATGCCGGGTAGTTCCTTCGGCACGGCGCCGGTCATCTCGCGGCCGTCAATGTAGAGGTGGTGGTGGTGGTGGTGAATGACGATCGGTTGCGGGGCCCCGGCGTTCGTGCTCGATCCTGCGCCCACGCCGGCGCCTGACAGGATGGACGCCCGCTGCTCGGGAACATGCCGCCAGCGATGCTGCCGCCTGACACGCCCACTGTCAGGCCGCCGGACGCCGCGCCGCCACTGCGGGCGAGATGGCGCGCCACCTGCCCCGGCACGTCCAGACTCATGAGGCCCGCCATCAGGCCCATCCCCAGGTTCGCGCCGATGGCGTGCATCTCGGCTGAGGGGCTGTGAATGCCCAGCACATCCTTGTCACGGCAGTTGTGGCGAGGTGTGTTCCCGGACTCCTCATCCATAACGCGCGTTCCGACAGTCACTGTTAGGAGGAATCAGCACTCCGCGTCGGGCCCTTCCCATGGGCTATTCCCCCTCTTGCTTTCTCGCGGCCTTTCCAGTACGCTAGGCGCCACTCTTGGAGAAAGGGAGGCACGCCAATGCAGCGCGCTCTGCTCATCCTCTCCATCGGAACACTGCTCGTCCTCGGCGCGGCGGTCGCTGGCCAGGCGCTCGTCGTCATGCTGGGGGTCACCTATACCCCCAGTGGCCAGCCCGCTGACCTCACCCCGCTGCCTGTCATCGTCAGCTTCCTGGCGGGTCTCGGCGGCATTCTGAGTGTTCCGCTCTGCCTGGCGACGTTCGTTCTGGGGCTGGTCGCCATGCTCGTGCGCGAGCAGTACGGGTGGGTGGTGGCGGTCGTCGTCTCCGGCGTGCTCGGGCTGGTGGGCCTGGTTGGGATGGCGTGGGTGCTCCTCAGTGCGAACAGCCCCGTGGCGTTCGTGACGCCCCTGACCCTGATCCCGCTCGTCACCGTGCTCTACAGCCAGCGACCCGACCCAGGCACGGCACGCCGGCCTGACGCCTCATAGTTTGCGCAGGATCGCACCTATAACCGCGTGTGCTGCCGCGGCTCGGCGGGCGAGCAGGTGTTTGACCTCTACCACGACGCCGTGACGAACCAGTGGGTGCTCGACGTGGCGTATGACTGGCGGGAAGTCCCCACATAATGAAGGTAGTAGGAGCAAGTGACATTTCGGCTATCACATGTTGTTTCAGCCGAGTGTCCGTGTACGCTGCGCCCAGGGGTTGTCCCGCCGCCGGCCGCTTTGCCGACAAAGGAGCTCAGCGCATGGACCCTGTCGTAGCCATTGCGGCCATCGCCGCCGTCCCGGCATACGTTAGCCTCGGCTTTAGTTACTACGTGTTCCGCAGACAACAGAGTGAGCAGGAGCGCCGCAATGAGTGGGAGCGGAAACAGCACAAGCAGCAGCAGCATCACGAGCTTGTGGTCAATCAGCCGCGCCTCGTGCCCATAGGGTCATCGCTCGTCATCCTAAACGACACAGTCCCCCAGCGACTTGCGACCGACGCACAGCAGCAGACCATCCAACTGCAGAGTCTGGGCAGGAGCATGCCATCTGATGTGTACGCGGTGCTCTTTCCCTGTGCGTCCAATCAGCCGCCCAATACGCCTGTGCAGTCGCGCGGTGAGGAACTGTTCGGTACGTATTGGGAGGGCCGACTGGACGCAAGCCTTGGACAAGGTGAGCAGCTCTCGCTCATGCTTTCAGCTCGGCGTGTCCCGCTGAGTGAAAATCTAAGCGTCATCCCGGGATACACCCTCTTCGCGCCTCCTGTGCCAGCAGCGCTGGGCACATCGCTTGGGGCACACTTCTACTTCGCTCGGCTGACCATGACGTTCCGCGACGACTTCGGAAGGATGCTCGCCGCGAACTTTGACGGCGAGTCCGTCCCCCATGAGAAAGTACTGACCCAGAAGTGGCGCACCGGAACCGGGCCAGTAGAGGTCAGCAAGGACCTGCGTATGCTTGCTGATGAGGCCACAGCCAACAGGAAGCCGCCTGTCATCGCTTAGGTGTGCTCATGATGGTGTGTTCGGCTACACCTAAGCGCCGGCGCCACTTCACCGCGTCATGGCACGCAGCTGCAAGGTCACGTTCTACCGCAGCGAGCGAGACCGGCGGACGTTCCCGCCGTTGCTGTGGCTGCTTTGGGCTGCGCTGCGCGTCGCTCATCGTGCTATCCCCTACAGGGTTGTGCTGCAAGCGGTGAACGATCGCTTGCAGCGTTTCCAAGCGCCCAGGCCCGGACCCAGACCCAGACAACGGCTCCATCACGCTCATGCTCCGATCAAGTGCGGAATCTACCCGGTGAAGTGCCTGCTCAGCGCGTGGGAGGTCTTTCACTTCCATCGCCTGCGCAGCCTCATCCATCGTGTCGGCGAGGACGCGCAACTCGCGGGCGGATACCCGAAAGTCCACCGCCGCACGCTCCACATCGGCGAGCGTGGCCGTCGCTGCGGTGTGCCGTGATGCTGTTGCCGTCTGCTTCTTCCAGGGTCGGTTGAATGGCACTTTTGGCACCCTGTCGTTCCCTTCTCTCAGATCGCTGTCTCTACAAAGCCCGCCCCGCAGGCGTACCAGACACGGTGTCCAAGCCATCTAGCGTGGCTCCGTCGGCACTCCGCGGGGCTTAGTCGCGAAGGGCTCACTGGGTCTCGGGGCCGCTATCGCCCGCTGCCGACGTTCACGCCCACGGTGGGCGAGCTACTTCTTCTTGCGACCCGTGGCCCTCGCCTGTGTGGCTCACGCGGGTGCTGCCTTGGGCGCAGTTCGCGGTGCTGGCTTTGCGGACCTCGCCGGTGCGGCACGCGCGGGGCTCGCCTTTGCTGGTGCAGCCCTGGCTGGCGTGGGTTTCGGAACAGCAGCAGGCTTGGGCGGTTGCACCTTCACGTGGACCACCGTAGGCCGGGTGCCACTCGGCGCGGGTATGGTCACCGTTTTCGCCATTCTGCGTGCTTCTCCTCCTGCCTGCTCTAGCCCGCCACCGTGGCGCGCTCGCCCGGCGGGTACACCTCCGTGTTGCCGTCGAAGGTCAGCAACTCGCTGGTGCCATCGGTGAAGACGTACCGCACGTTCGCGTCCGGCACGGGCACGCCTGAGATGAGAGTGGACTTGTACGCGCCGCGCGAATACTCGACTTCACGGATCGTCCTGCCCGCGTTGGCGCCGGCCGGGCGCAGCCGCTTCGCGATTTGCTGGGCATGGCCGGTTGCGCCGTCCCAATCCGTCTGGGTGAGATTTGCCATGGCCGTGCTGCTCCTGAGTCGTCTTACCAGCGCCTGCGCGGCGGCGAGATACTGCGCCCGGCGCTGGGCGGCGCGTTCGGATCTCGCGGCGACTCAGGCTCAGGCGTCTGAAAGACCGGCAGTGGCGCGAAGGTCCCGTCCTCTCGCATGGGACGGAGCGCCGTCTGCGCCTGGAGCGCATGCACGTAGGCCGGATCGCGTAGCAGGGCATTCACTCGGTCAGCATCCGCCCACCGCCGCGTCCGCTCCGCCACGAGCTGCTCTTGCTCCACAAGCGCCTGCGAGAGGCCCGCTCGCGTGCCTCCGCCTGCTGCGCCTGCCAGACGCGCCACGAGGCGTTTTCCCTGCTGTAGTAGTCATCCAACGCACTCATAGGTACCCGCCGTTCGCTTTCTTGACTGGCCGCCGCTCCCGTCTCTACCTGGCATCCTGGCAAGCGCTTAGTCATTCGCTTGTCTGGTTGCTTTCTGTACTTCTACTTTACCATAACAGCGACAAGTTTTCAAGCGTCGGCACCCGCATCACCATGCCGGCGCATGGCATCACGCCAGCTCTGTGCGCGCACGGTCGCTTCCTCCGCCAGGTCGGTAAAATAGGCGGCGAAATACGCGCGCTTGCCCTGCGCGTGCGCCACATCGGGCGGGAGGCCGGCGCGCTCGGCAGCCGTGCGTCCGATGTGGTAGCCACGTTCGCCCGCATAGCGTGCCGCGTTGACTGGGCCAGTGAACTGCTCGCGCTCTAGCGCCTCGTCCACCTTCGCCCAGATCGCGGGAAAGCGTACCTGCTGCTCCGCATCTGCAATGAGCCGTGCCGTCGTCTCGTCCTCGTCTTCATCGTTCGTCATGTGCTGTCTCTCCCCTAGCCAAGCGGCCAGACTTCGTAGTCCTCAGAAAACATGCGGTCGATATCTTCCTGGCGGAATACCGCGTCTTGCGCGTCCCGGAAGATGCACCCGTACTCCTGATCGGCCCACCAGCTCCCAATCTTGCGGCGTTCCTGGGCCAAGAACTCCGGCGGGATGTGCGGGCATTCGTCCGCCGTGACCCTCCAGCGCCGCCAGTCCGCCTCCGCGCCGCGCCACTCCTCATACCACCAGCCCCGCGTGCCGAACGGCGTCGAGAGCGCGATGAGGCGTCCCCGGCTGACGGCGAGCATCGGTTTCACGGCCTGGTACGTCTCTTCTGGCAAGCGCGCGGCCTCGTCAATCAGGATCAACCCGGCGCCGCTGTAGCCCCGGATGGTGCCTTCCTTCCCCGGCAAGGCGATGATGCGGCTGCCGGACTCCAGTTCGAGCTGCAACACGCTTTTCCGCATGCGGCGGCACTGGTCGGCTCAACCCCTGATAGCAGGCCAGCGCTTTGCGGAATAACTCTTTGCTTTGCCGCTCCGCTGGCGACACGATCAAGGTGAGCGAGCCGGGCGAGTAGAGCGCCGTGTGGCAGGCCAGCGTTGCGACCGTGCTGCACTTGCCACTTTGGCGGGCACAGTTCAAAAGGATGCGCGGCGCCGT
>Ga0209647_1002737_pt1 | contig 14102 bp, 10 predicted proteins | sample GraSoi_2013_60cm_FD_185827 | JGI IMG/M metagenome (GOLD analysis project Ga0209647, IMG submission 185827) | Grasslands soil microbial communities from the Angelo Coastal Reserve, California, USA - Sample 9_17_2013_60cm (SPAdes) (version 2) | ecosystem: Environmental > Terrestrial > Soil >... | reverse complement strand
TGAATGTACAGAGTCTGGAATTTTGCGAGGAGCTGTTGAACCTGGTCGAGCAGAAACAAGTCACACTACGTCGTAAAGCCTACGAGCCTGGTGATTTGGCAGGTGCTTTTGTAGTGATCGCCGCGACGAATGATCCACAGCTTGTGCAGTCCATCTGGGCTGAAACGCAAGAACGCGGACAATTGGTCAATGTCGTTGATATTCCTGAGTATTGCACTTTCATTCTTCCATCAATTCTTCGACGCGGACAGCTTACCATCGCTGTCTCAACGGAAGGGGCCAGCCCGGGCCTGGCCAAGCGTATTCGCCATAGCCTGGAGGAGATCTTTCCGCTTGCCTATAGTTCGTATGTTCGATTGGCAGCTCTGGCCCGTACCCATCTCCGCAGAAACGGCGTCTCCTACGAGCGGCGTGACGACTTCTTCAGGGATTTCTTCGCTTCTGAAGTGCTGCTATGGCTCGCTGAGGGCAATAGAGCACAAGCAGCGCTGATAACAGCGGCATTACTGCGGAATTATGGCATCGACGTTCCGGCAAGCGTCCTTGAAGTGGATCTTGAAATGGAGGAAGCGCATGGCCATCGTGATAGATGAGCGAACAAGAGATGGAGAGAGCAGCGAGCGTGCCTGTGATCAGCTCATTGAAACAGGGCTACAGGGACAAGCTTCGCGCGGTAGGGTGTTCCTTGTCGGCGCAGGCCCCGGCGACCCGGAATTGATCACGCTCAAGGGTCTACGCTGCCTGCGCAAGGCCGATGTAGTGGTCTATGATCGCCTGATTTGCCCGGAGCTGCTTGATGAAGCTCCATCTCAGGCGGAACGGGTGTTTGTTGGTAAAGCGTCCGGGCATCACACCATAAATCAGGAGGAGATCAATACTCTTCTCATTAAGTATGCGCGGCAGGGACGCCTGGTGGTGCGCCTGAAAGGTGGAGACCCTTTCGTCTTTGGGCGTGGCGGTGAAGAAGCCCTGGCACTGGCTCATGCAGGTATTCCATTCGAGGTGGTCCCCGGCGTGAGTTCGGCCATTGCCGTACCCGCGTACGCGGGAATACCTGTGACGCATCGTGACCTTGCGTCTTCGATCACCATCGTGACGGGACATGAGCAAGGCCCCTCTACATCTCCCGGCGTAGACTGGGAGGCGCTTGCAGCGCTGGGCGGCACACTGGTTATCTTGATGGGAGTAGAGACGCTCGCGCGTATCACCCGGCGGCTGCTCAAGGGCGGGCTTCATCCCGATACCCCGGCGGCAGTGATCCAGCAAGGTACGGTGCCTCAACAACGTGTGATTACAGGTACACTTGCAAACATCGCGGCACGTGCCAGGGCAGCCAACATCGCATCACCTGCCGTGACAGTCGTCGGGTCAGTTGTCGCTCTCAACGATCCTCTCGCCTGGTTTGAGTCGAGGTACCCCGCTGTATCTCACGCCGTGAGAGGGTAAAAGGTCTCCATCCATGCAGGGGAATGTATCCGTAGGGGCGAGGGAGGTGAGGAGAGGCTGGGAGGGCCTTTATGGTCGCCCGGTGCTGGGGGTGTGAGCGCGTTGCCCCACAGGTGAGCACAGGGAACAGGACGCGGGCGACCATAAAGGCCCTCCCGTCCCCGCTCCACCTCCCTCGCCCCTACGGATGTCGATGAGCTTTGTGTTAGATTGATGCGTATTGGTGGGCCTTTATAATCGCCCGCGTTGCTTCAATAAGGGAAAGGTTCTGCAATGAAATTGTTACTGAGTTGCATTTCAACGAAACATTCGGTTCTCAAACAGCACTGGACGGAATCAAGCCAGCAGACAGAATGTCCTCTCACTGTTTTAGGGAGTTATCAGAAACCCCAGCAAGATACGGGGGGATTACTGTGTTGCATTGAGGATATGGGATGCTCACAAAAGACATTTGAACTCAAAATGGCGGCCGGGATGGCAGCTACTGACAGGGGAGTGTTTGTCACTACTTTTGGAGGAATCCATGAAGTTGATGTTGACCGGGGTATTGTGCGGCACAACGTCGTGAGTTCTCCGCTTTTTAATGCGCTGCATTCCATCTCCCGTACTCGACGGGGATATCTGGTGGCCAGCACCGGCTTAGACCTGCTGTTAGAGTTCGACCGGGATGGGGAGATTCTCTGGAACTGGTGGGCCACCGACCATGGTTTTGCGTTGACACCCACCGGTCGTCCCCGGCAAATAGATAAATCAGCGGATCACCGGACGATTCAGTACGGGACGCTCAGCCAGACCACGCACATCAATTCGGCTGCGGAACTGCCCGGTGGCAGATTTCTGGCGTCACTCTTTCACCAGGGAATGGTTATTGTCATAGACCGCGAAACTGGTGAGTGGCAGCCCGTGTTGGAGGGTTTAGATCATCCTCACTCCGTCCGCGTTCTGGACGAGGAGCACTTTACTGTTGCTGATACTGTTCGTGGTAGAGCATTGCTGGTAAGGATCAAGGGGGGAAAGGGAGACATCAAGGAAGAAATAGACGCCGGGACAAGCTGGCTGCAAGATTGTCGTTATGAGTCCCGGCACGATTGCTGGATTCTCGTTGACGGCAAAAACTCACGGGTTAGCTTGCGTCGCGGGCGCTCCGGCACTACGCCGCTTGCCCATTTTGACTTCGATCCCGAGTGGCGCCTGTATGAGACATGTGTACTTTAGATACGGATTTGCAGCCACAGCTACAACGTTTTACCGGCGAGGGGGCGATGCTGGCACCTATCCGTCTCACCAACGCTGACAAGTCGATAATGAACTTTAACGACCAAGATCGGTAATACCCTGTAGGCGCACAATTTATTGGCGCACCGCCGATTTATCGGCCAATGGCCCGTCGATGCGCTCCCCAGGCCGATAAATCGGCGATGTGCACGATAAATCGGCACCTACGATATGGCCGGTTTTGGTCGTTAAAGTTCATTTTTATCGGGCACGTGTGAGACGCAAGGAGCAGCATCCCCTACGCGGCTCTGCTATATACAGGTCGTGACACAGATTACCGCTTTCTTCTCTCTCTAAAGAAGTCCAGGAGTTCGCTGGTCGTCATAGTGTTGAGAACATCGCTGGCACGCAGCCAGCCCTTACGGGCGATGCCTATACCAAAACGCATTTTGTCCAACCCGGCAATAGTATGCGCGTCTGGATCAATGGGAATCTTGATACCTTTGTCCCTGGCGCGATGCAGGTAACGCCAATCCAGGTCCAGGCGCGAGGGGTCTGCGTTGATCTCGATACAGACGCCGTGCGCGGCGGCGGCATCGATCACTGCCTCCAGGTCCAAAGTATAGCCATCTCTTTCAAGCAGGACGCGCCCGGTGGGATGTCCAATGATATCAACGTAAGGGTTGGAGATGGCCCGGAGCATACGCTGTGTCTGCTCCTGCGGCGGGAGATTGAACTGGCTATGAATTGAGGCAACGACGAAATCCAGGGTTGCCAGTACTTCGTCTGCGAAATCGAGCGAGCCGTCGCGCAAGATATCGCATTCTGTGCCCTTGAGGATACGTATGTGACCGGCATATTCTGCATTCAGGCGATCGATCTCTTCGTGTTGACGATGCAGGGCTTCCTCGTTCAAGCCGCCTGCATAGGCCGCCGTTTTGCTGTGGTCGGTGATACCTAGGTAGCTAAACCCACGCGCAATACATGCTTCAGCCATTTCTCGTAGGGTATTCTGTCCATCGCTCCAGGTTGAATGCGCATGCAGCACGCCGCGCAGGTCGCTATCCTGCACCAGCACCGGCAGGGTATGATTGATGGCGGCTTCGATCTCGCCCATGTCTTCGCGCATTTCCGGTTCGATATAGTCCATGCCGAGCGCGGCATAGATATCGGCCTCGTCCTTGCAGGGAATGAGTTCCAGGTGCGGCTCTTTGCCCCGGAAGAGGCCATAGTCGTTGATGGTCATGCCCATGCTGAGCGCGCGCCTGCGCAAGGGGATGTGATGCTCTTTGGAGCCGGTGAAGTGATGGAGGGTATAAGGGAACTGGCTGTCGTCGACGACGCGCAGGTCCATATTTATGCCGCTGCGCAGTACTACGCTGGATTTTGTCTCGCCCTTGCCGGTGATAGCCTTGACGGACGGCTGGCTGGTAAACACTTCCATGATCTTGCGCTTGATCTCGTCGCCTGCGGAGTCGCCAACACTCACTACCATATCGATATCACCTATCGTCTCACGGCGGCGGCGCAGGCTGCCTCCTACCTGCATGCGCACAATCTCCGGTATGGCTGCCAGCACGGTTTGAATACGTGCGGCCTCTTCCTCCGCTACCGGGTAGAGAAAACGCCCGGCGTGCTGTTCCAGGAAGGCAATGCCCTGGAGGATGTTATCCTGGGTCTTTTTGCCAAAGCTGGGCAATGCCGCCACCTTATTCTCTTCAATGGCTTTGATTAAATCGGCGATGCTTTCGACGTGCAACTGGTTGTAGATGGCGTTGATTTTCTTGGGGCCTACGCCCTGGATGCGCAGCATTTCGAGTTTGATGGGGGGAGTGGTAGAGGCCAGTTCATCATAGAAGGCTATATGGCCCGTTTCGATGGCTTCTTCGACGCGTTTGATGATGGTTGGTCCCAGGCCGGGCACGCCTTTGAGCTTGCCCTCGCGCGCCAGTTGTTCGATGTCGCCATCGAGCGCGTTGATGGCGCGGGCTGCATTCTGGTAAGCACGCACTTCAAAAGGGCTGCTGCCCTCTTTCAATTCGAGCAAGGTAGCAATTTGATCCAGCAAATTGGCGATCTGATTCTTATCCATGCCATCCTCTGTGATACTAGTGGCGGAGCTAAGGGCGACCGCTGGCACCTATCCGTCTTGCCTGAGTGCGCAGCTAGTGCTGCGCACTCAGGCAAGACGAAAGGAGAAGGGTCCCCACCCCTGGCTATGCGAGCCATCACCTTTGCCTCTTCATCAGGTGGTGGAGCTAAGGGCGACCGCAAGGGTCCCCACCCCGCACCACTCCTCTCCCGCCCTTACAATGATACGGAAGGACTTCGCCAGCAGTATCCTCTATTAAGTTAAACGCATATCAAAAAATTCGGGTGGGCGCAGTGTTACTTCAAAGGGAGTACGTCCTTTGAGATCACGGGCGAGGTAGCGCTTGCAATCATAATGTACGAGCAGCCAGCAATACCACTCCTGGGTGACGAAGACGGCATCCCAGGGCTTCTCGGTATCCATGTCGAGCACCTGGTTACAAACGAAACAGCGGCCCATGCCGGCAGCGACGGCCTTTTTAAACCATTGAAACACAAAGCTATGGAAGTCGTCCAGTGTCATCAAGTCAAGGCTGGTGCCGGGGTAGCCGAAGAGCACCGGGTCGGGGCATTCCCGGAAGTCGTCTCTGGCCTTGCTCAGTGCGATGATGGGTGCCTTGACCGTGATTTTGACTTCATCGTGCTCCGGGTCTTCTGCCGATGTTGTGACGTCCTGCAGCAGGAGTCCTTCACGCGCAAACCATGCTAGTAGTTCGTTTCTCATATGTGCTCTTATCGGTCTAGTCTGGTTATCACTGTACCACGTGGTAGGGATGGAGTCAATTTATGATGCTTGCCTTGCCATTCCTGGCATATTATAGTGGACACGTAAAATCAATTGACCTATGCGGTAATCCGGTGTATAGTGTATCCTGTGAAGGGGCGTGTGGAGTTGTGTGGAGCTGACTAGCTCATCTCCCCTTGCTCGATCCGCTTTGAGGATACTGCAATGATCAAAGGAAAATATTGTAGAGGTGGAACATATCGTGACACAGCCTGTACAGCTTCAACTATCAGGTGCCTTGCATCACAATCAACGCCTCTTCTCCGACCATTATCTCGATCATATCTTGCCCAAACACTGGGATAGCTTGCGGGATGAAGCCTCCCAGGTGATGATGCAACTCCAGCAGCTCTACACCAGGTTTACCCCCAATATCAATAATGAAGCGCAGACCGAAGATGACTGGATCAAACCTGTTCTGCGGGTTATGGGCCACACCTTCGAGGTACAGGCCGGGCTCAAAACGCCAGATGGAGCTAAAAGACCTGATTACTTTTTCTACCGCGATAATGCGGCGCTTGTTGCAAACAAGAACAAAATTCTGGATGCCGATGATCTAGAGCAGGGCGCGTTTGCCGTAGGAGATGCAAAATCCTGGGATCGCTCGCTGGACAGGGCTATCGGAGGCGCGAGCAAGGGCAGCGATCCTTTCAACAATAAAAACCCTTCATTCCAGATATTCTTTTACATGCTGCACAGCGGACTCCCCTGGGGTATTCTTACCAACGGGCGGCAATGGCGGCTCTATCATACCCGGACGGCGCACAAGCTTGAAGTCTTCTACGAGGTTGATCTTCCTGCCCTGCTGGAGTCAAACAACGTAGATGCATTTTTATATTTTTACACCTTCTTTCGACGAAGCGCTTTTGATCCCGGACCGCTTTCCCTTGAGTATATTTTGACCGCCAGCACAGAATATGCGCAGGGCGTAAGCGACAGTCTACGCCAGCAGGTGTATGACGCCTTGCGTTACGTAGCGCAGGGGTTTTTAGACTATACAGATAACCATCTCACACCTACGCCCGAAACGAACAAGCTGATCTACGACAATTCTCTCATTCTACTTTATCGCGTACTCTTCATCCTTTATGCCGAGGCTCGCGATTTGTTACCGCTGCAAGACAACACAAGGTATCGCCGCGTATACAGCCTGGATGCGATCAAGAAGGATGTCGTTTCCGAATTGCAAGAAGGACTGATACTTCCCAACTCTGGACTGACCTGGACACGCCTGAAGGAGCTATTCAAGATTATCAACCTCGGCAGCCCACCGCTAACAGTAACCACTTTCAATGGTGGCCTCTTTGATCCAGAGCGTCACCCTTTCCTGGAAAAGTACGTTGCCGGGGATTTAAACCTGTGCCGGGCCATCGACAAACTGGCGCGGGTCAACCACCAGTTCGTCGATTATCGCGACCTGGCCGAGCGGCATCTAGGGACGATCTACGAGGGGCTGCTCGAGTATACGCTGCACGTGGCGACAGAACCAATGGTCGAGCTGCGGTCAAGCAGCAAGATCGTGCCTGCACCGGGAGTACCGAAGAAGGACCTTGTGGCTGAATTTCGTCCGAGCGATGTCTACCTTGTCACCGACCGTGGAGAGCGCAAGCTGACGGGCAGCTACTACACACCTGACTATATCGTTAAATATATGGTCGATGAAGCACTGCGACCTGCGCTGGACGAAGCTGTGCGCGATGCCCAGAGCGACGCCGAGCGTATACAGGCGGTGCTGGCAATCAATGTGCTTGACCCATCGATGGGCAGCGGGCATTTCCCTGTAGAGGCGACGGAGTACATTGCACGCTACCTTGTAGAGCTGGGAGTGCAGCCGGAGGAAACGGGCGAGGCAGACCTGACCTACTGGAAACGCCGCGTGGCGCAGCAATGCATCTATGGCGTTGATCTGAATCCGCTGGCCGTCGAGCTTGCCAAGCTCTCGCTCTGGCTGGCTACTGCCGCCAAAGACCGCCCCCTGAGCTTCCTCGACCACCACTTGCGTACAGGAAATGCGCTGATCGGCTCGTGGCTGAGCGAGGTGGCTGCCGGTCAGCACCCGCAGGCAAAGCAGGCCCAGAAGCGTGCAAAGCAGGCAGAGGAAGCGCAAAAGGAGGCCGGACACTGGCTCTGTCGCTCTTAGATGACGAGTTCCGGCAAAACACCAGCAGCGCCCTGGACTCGATAGCGGCAATTGAGCATAATCCCGGTACCAGTATCGAGGATGTCAAAGCACAGGAAGTCGCCTACGAGGAACTGCGCAAGCACTTCACCGAAAAATACCTGCACCTGGCAAACCTGGGAAGCGCCCTCTACTACAACATGGAAGAGATCGGCGGCGACGTTTGGAGACCACTGGCAGATTATGCCATTGGGAAAGCCGTTGAACATCCGCAAACACAAACGTTTGAGAACTGGCTCGACGCAGTGACCATGCTGGCGGGAGGGAAACATTTCTTCCACTGGGAACTCGAATTTCCCAACATTTTCTTTGATAGCCAGGGCCAGCCGCTTGGTGAGCGAGCGGGCTTCGATGTCGTGATCGGCAATCCGCCATATGTACGCCAGGAGCAATTGAGCGCCGATAAGCCGTTTTTTCAGGAACGCTACGAGGTCTATCATGGTGTGGCAGACCTGTTTGTCTATTTCTTTGCGCAGGGGCTGCGGCTGCTGCGCAAGGATGGAAGGCTGGCTTATATTAGCAGTAGTAGCTGGATACGTGCTAACTACGCTACATTGCTACGCCAATATCTCCGTACACAGACGGTAGTGGAGACCATCATTGATTTAGGAGATAATCGTGTCTTTGCTGATGCCCCCGATTTGACTCCTGCAATTCAAGTGGTTAGAAAGACAGTTCCTGTAAATGGACATATGGCAGAAGCAGCCGTTTTTGCACGTGGCGAAGGCATAACCTCCTTTAGACAACAACTTGCCGATAAGCTGTTCACATTTTCTGTATATGACCAACTCGATACCGGTTGGCAACTAACTGGTGATACTTCACGTGTACTGTTTACCAAATTAATGGGGGCAGGTAAGCCCTTAGGTGAGAAGGTTGGGGAACGCCTCTATTATGGAGTGAAGACAGGTTTGAACGAGGCTTTTATGATCGATCCAGCCAGGCGAGATCAGTTGGTGAAGGATGATCCCAGATGTGCAGCTATTATCAAGCCGATGGTGCGTGGAGAAGATCTGCGACCCTGGTACCAGGAGAATGAGGGACGATGGTTGATCTTTACAAGGCGCGGGATTGACATTGATGCATATCCCTCTGTTCGTGCATATCTCCAACAGTTCCGTGAGCAGTTGGAACCTCGTCCAAGTGATTGGGATGAAAAACGTCGTTGGCCCGGTCGCAAACCAGGCCCATACAAGTGGTACGAAATTCAAGACCCTGTTGAATATTACAAAGAATTCGAGAAGCCGAAAATCTTCTGGGCTGGAATAGGAAAGTTCCCCCGTTTCTCTTGGAATGAACAAGGGCAAATAATAAATGATGCAGGCTTTTTCCTATTACCCACCAACATATCGCTATTGGGTATTCTTCAGTCTAGAGTATGCTGGTTTTGTATCACAAGAATCTGTGCGTCATTGGGTGAACGTGCAGGATCAATCCGATATCAACAGAAAATCCAATTTATTGTTAATCTCCCCATCCCATCCCTAACCGATGCCCAACGCGACCACATTGGCAAACTGGCACAGCAACTTACCGAAACAGCAAAGCAGCGCTACGAAGTGCGGCGAAAAACGACGCATCGCATCGTGAATGATCTCGGCAACTCTCAAGCGAAGCTGAACCAGAGGCTGACGACGTGGTGGGAATTGCCCTTCAAGGAGTTCCGCGAAGAACTGGTGAAGGTGTTCAGGCGCGATATCCCACTGAAGGATAGAGATGATTGGGAGGCATTGCTGAGAGAGAGGACTGCTGAGATTGGCAGACTGACCGATGAGATTGTAAGGTTGGAGACCGAGCTGAATGAGGCCGTCTACGAGGTATTCGGGCTGGATGAAGAAGAGCGGGCGCTGATTGAGCGAGAGACCAAGTACAGGTATGGGGAGTGGTGAGGGTCATGTTATAATCTCAGAGAGCCTTATTATACAGCTTAGGCAAGGTTCAATTTTGAAGAAAAGTCCTTGACAGTTTATGCAGAGTAACTTTTTAATGCGAACATCATCACATCCACCGAGAGGGCCGATAATCGGCTTTCAAAAATTAATACCGATTATGAAACCAGCCTGTACGCTGCTATGGCTTCTTTTATAATCCACATTTATTTTTGAAACTGCATAATCGGCGGTGTGCGCGATAAATCGGCACCTACTGCTGATCAAATGAATGTGTCAATGTGCATGAACAGTCACCCTGAGCGCAGCGAAGGATGACTGTACCGGCTTTGGTCGTGAAAGTTCATCATCGGCTGTGGGCACGAGGTATTGATACGCGCTCCGCTTCGCTTCGCTGAGGCACCCTACGATGGCCGGGTTATTTCGTCAATGTGCTTAATGAGTCATTTAGCTGTCAGGCATAGGAGATAGACCAATGGCAGATTCCACAATCACAGCGAAAGGCCAGACCTTACCAGAAGCAAAAAGTGATGTGCTTGTCAGCAGCCTGCGCTTTGACCTGCTGATGGGTGTGCTGGGCATGGTGTTTGTGGGGGGATTGTACCTGGATGGGTGGGCGCATGCGCATGGATTGGTAGACAAGACGTTTTTCACTCCCTGGCATGCTGTGCTCTACTCCGCGTACGCCTTGAACGCGGCTGTACTGGTTGCAACGCTGCTGCGCAATCATGCACGGGGCTATGCGTGGCAGCGAGCTATGCCCGCGGGCTATGAGCTATCTCTGCTCGGCGTACCGCTTTTTGCGCTCGGCGGCGCTGGTGATATGTTCTGGCACATATTGTTCGGGTTTGAGGTGGGTATCCAGCCCTTGCTCAGTCCTACGCATCTCGTGCTGGCGATGAGTGGTCTCTTCATTTTGAGTGGGCCGCTGCGGGCAGCCTTGCGGCGCTCGAGCGGTGCGTCAAAGTCTGGCTGGTTCAAACTGCTTCCCATGCTCCTCTCGCTGACTGCGGTCTGGTCAGCGCTTACATTCTTCACTGAGTATGCCCATCCCTTTGTAAACACTTTTCTCGTTATCTATGGGCTGGGAAACGGCCAGCAATCGTGGGGAGCTGCGGGTATCTTGCTGCAAGCGGCTTTGTTGATGGGGTTGATCTTGCTGGCGGTGAGCCGCTGGCAACTGCCGTGGGGAGCGCTAACGTTAATGTTTACGATCAATGCGGTACTATTGAGTTTTCTCGCTGATCAATACGGTTTGATTCCCGTGGCGCTGGCGGCTGGCGTTGTGGCTGATGTGCTCCTGTGGTGGCTGAAGCCATCGACGATGCGCTTCAACGAATTGCGACTCTTTGCCTTTCTGGTACCGCTGGTCCTGTATCTCTTCTACTTCCTTGATCTGCAGCTCACAGCGGGGATAGCGTGGTCAATTCACCTGTGGCTGGGCTCGTGTATCCTGGCAGGTGTGGTTGGTTTTTTGCTCAGCTACTTGATGGTGGGGCCACGGAGTTCGAGTGAGCAATAAGAAGGAGAAAGTCTGTGTGGCTCGTTGTCCTGAAAGGGCTTCCTGGAAGTGGAAAGAGTACCATCGGGCGTGTATTGAGCAAACAGCTTCGATGGCCGCTCATTGACAAGGATGACGCGAGGGATCTCTTTGAGAACCAGACACCAGGAACAGGTGGCCTCGCGTACGATATCATGTTCAATATTGCGCGTCGGCAGCTCCTGCAAGAACTTTCGGTGATTTGTGACAGTCCACTGACAGGCCACATGGGATATGAACGCGCCCAGGCAATTGCAACAGAAACTTGCGCGTTCCTCGTGCTCATTGAATGCACCTGTTCTGATGAGAGTCTGTTACGCCAACGGATCACAGCTCGCCAAACCTTTGGGCTGCCTCCCCATCATCAAACGGATTGGAACAGGTTCGAGGCGTATCGTCGTTTCTACCTTTCCCAGGATACCTACGCCATTACCCATCCACATCTCGTGGTGGATACCGTCAAACCCCTCGGTGAGTGCCTGGTGGAGATCATGCAATGGTTTGAACACCTCTCAGATGTTTTCGGACGTCCTTTCACTAAAATCAGTGAGCCGGATGGATGTGCAAGACGGATGGGCTCAAACATCTTATCCTCGCTCGATATGAAAGGGGATCACGACTAGTAGTAAGTCCAGATGGGTTCGTAAGGTAGAAATGTAGTGACACCCCTCGCGGGTGTCAGGCCCCACCGCAAACTTCAAACTGGACTGACGACTAGAAGAAAGATATTCGTCATTACCGTATAATCTCAGCCAGCGCCTTCTCATGCGCCCTGTATGAAGCCTCCCCAAACAGCACTATAACTACCTGTTGCAGGCCGGTGGGCTTTTTGATATGTTCGATGATCGTGCGTAGGGCAATCGGAGCGGCTAACGTCAGTGGATAGCCGTAGGCGCCGGTGCTGAGCGAGGGGAAGGCGATACTTTTGACCTGGTGTTGTTCGGCGAGGTTGAGGCAGCTCTGGTAAGCTCTCGCCAGCAGGCGCTCATCGTTAGGGCTGCCGGAATAGATGGGGCCGACGGCATGGAAGACATACTTCGCGGGCAGCTTGCCTGCGGTGGTTGCTACGGCGCTGCCGGTGGGACAGCCGCCGATCTTACGGCATTCTTCCATGATACCCGGCCCGCCTGCGCGGTGGATCGCGCCATCAACGCCGCCGCCTCCCCCTAGCCCGGAGTTGGCGGCGTTGACAATGGCATCCACCTGCATCTCCACGATATTGCCGCGTAGGAGCGCCAGGGTTACGCCGTTGATAGTATGCGTAGACATAAAGATCTCGTCCATCGTTCTTTTACAGCAACAGGCCGAATGGCTCCTCCAGGAGGCGTTTGACCTCCTGCAAGAAACGGGCAGCGGTCGCGCCATCGATAGCGCGGTGGTCGGAGGAAAGCGTTACTTTCATACGATCCCGCACTACTACCTGCCCATCTACCACCACCGGAGTCGGGGTGATCGAGCCGACTGCGAGAATGGCGGACTCGGGCGGGTTAATGACGGCGGTGAAGCTATCTACGTCAAACATGCCCAGGTTACTGATGGTGAAAGTGCCGCCGATTAGATCCTCCGGGTGCAGTTTGCCGGTGCGGGCAGCTTCGGCAAGGCGGTGCGACTCACGCGCGATGTCGAGTATGCCGCGCTTATCGGCGTCGTGGATGACGGGCACGATCAGACCTTGCTCAAGGGCTACAGCCATACCGATGTGCACCCGGTTCTTCTGGATGAGTTTATCCTCTGCAAACGAAACGTTGACCTGCGGCATACGCAGCAGCGCCAGCGCTATTGCTTTGACGATCAGATCGTTGAAGCTGATCTTGACCGGAGCAGGGTCCTTCTCCGCGTACTCGTTGATCTGCCGCCGCAGGTCGGCAAGTTTGCCGGTGTCGATGACACTGGTCACATAGAAGTGAGGCGAGGCCAGCCAGCTCTGGCCAAGACGCCTTGCGATGGTGCGGCGCATAGTCGTGAGCGGTATCTCGACCGCTTCGCCTACCTCGACGGCCACAGGCGCCGGTTCTGGCACCGGGATTTCGACCGGGGAGGGTACGGCGGGAACGGCCGGTGCGGCTACTTCCGCCTGCCTTTGCACCAGGGCTGCTTCGACATCCATTTTAATGATGCGCCCATTGGGTCCCGTGCCCTGGATCTGCTGGTAATCCAGTTGATGCTCTTCGGCCACGCGGCGTGCGATGGGGGAAATAAAGATACGCTCCTGGCCTGGCGCGGCGGGTGCAACTTGAACACTCGCCTGCTGGGCTACGGTTTGTGCGGCGTACCCTGTCCCATTTCCCTCTTTCACACGCGTCTCAGGCTTCTTGCCTGCCGCGCCATTGCCGGCCAGCTCAGCGGGCAAAGCTTCGTCGGCTGCGCCAATTAACGCGATGCCTGCGCCAATAGGTGCTGATTTGCCTTCAGGTACCAGTATCTTGCGCAGCACGCCACTGGCGAAGGATTCTATTTCAATATTGACTTTATCCGTCTCGACCTCGGCGAGCGATTCCCCTTTTTTTACCTGGTCGCCCTCCTGTTTGATCCAGCGGAGAATCTTGCCTTCTTCCATCGTATCGCCCATTTTGGGCATTTCAACCGTCTTCATAACTGCACTCCGCATCAAGCACGTACAAGGGCCGCTGGCACAATGGCTTTCGCAGCGTTGACAATATCATTTTTATTAGGCAGCGCGGCTCGTTCCAGCACTTTCGAGTAGGGCATGGGTACATCGGCGCTGGTGACATGTTGAATCGGTGCATCCATGTAATCGAAAGCGTATTCGTAAATCAGCGCTGCCAGGCCCTGGCCCGTTCCGTAGTATTTCCATCCTTCCTGGGCGACGACGACGCGATTGGTTTTCTTGACCGAGTCGATGAGCAGGTCGATATCGATGGGGCGGATACTTCTGAGATCGATGACTTCTGCTTCAATGCCTTCTTTAGCCAGGTCTTCAGCGGCCTGCAAGGTGAC
>Ga0209647_1002736_pt1 | contig 14102 bp, 13 predicted proteins | sample GraSoi_2013_60cm_FD_185827 | JGI IMG/M metagenome (GOLD analysis project Ga0209647, IMG submission 185827) | Grasslands soil microbial communities from the Angelo Coastal Reserve, California, USA - Sample 9_17_2013_60cm (SPAdes) (version 2) | ecosystem: Environmental > Terrestrial > Soil >... | reverse complement strand
AGCCCGTAGAGCCAGCGCCAGCGCGCCGGCACGAGCGAGCTCGGATACGCCACGGGTGACGCGAGCATCCAGAACTGCACGACGAACGGCATCACCGCGCGAACGTCGCGGTACAGAGCGTTCAGCGCCGAGGTCCACAGCCCAACGCCCAGCGCCGTCAGCACCGCGAGCACAATCAGTACCGGCAGCAAAAGCACGGTCGCAGGTGGATGGATCCCAAACGAAAGCGTCAACACCACCATCACCACCAGGCCAATCGCGAAATCCACCAGGCCAGAAAGCACGGCGGCCACAGGCAGGATCAGCCTCGGAAAATACACTTTCGTGATCACGTTTTGATTATCGACTACGATGTTCGTGCAGGCGGTCAGAGCCCCCGAAAAATACGCCCAGGGGACCAACGCCGCAAAATAAAACACCGGGTACGGCAGTCCTTGCGAAGGCAGTTTGGCGAGGCGGCCAAAGAAAATGGTGAACACGCCCATGGTCATCAGCGGCTGCAGCACCACCCACAAGACTCCGATGGCCGTTTGTTTGTAGCGGATCTTGATATCGCGCATGGCGAAGAAATACAGGAGCTCGCGATACTCCCAAACTTCCGCGAGGCGCAGCTCGAGCCACCCGTGGGGAGGCTCAATGCGGACCACGGAGGGCGCACTGGCGTGCACCTGTGGCGGTGCGGCGGATTGCGGGGGCGCGGTAAGCGTAGCCATCAAATTATGCGCAACAGCCTTTGCGAACGGGGCATGGTGAAGCCAGTTAGATTACCAGAGCTGGGCGAAAAGATGAGGGGGTTAGTTAACAATAAGACCTCGCTTGAGGGGTACACCCCCGTGGTGACGGGAAGTATGCGCAATCGACTGAGGCCACAGGGGATAGAGGCGCCACGTGGCGCATGTGACGACGGAGGCCAGTCTTGGCTCGGAAGTGTTGGCGTACCCCCCACCCCCGGCATTTTGCAAAAGAGTCTGCAAACGATTGAAAACACAGGACGGGGCTCGCGAAAAGAGGCGCAAGAGACTTCAAGAGTCTGCAAGAGTATGGGAGCAAAGGAGTTGGCCGGATGGAAGGGTCGCGAAAGGGTTGTCTGTCGAGGTAACATGACGGAGGATATCATATTGGTATACTGGTTGTCAAGCGATTTCTGGCGGGACGGGTTACAGTGGGCTTGGGCGTACAGCCTTTCCTGTATTCCCATGCATCAAAGTGCAGGCGTATCTTATATGCTCCCGGGTGCGAGGCAAGCCCGGTCGTTTACGGGCCAAATGAAGGCGGCTTTATGAGTTTCATCCGTTCTGCGGAAGAGAGAAACTGTCCACGATGCCACGGTAACTGGGTACGCAGATCGCATAGAAGGGGCAAGATTGAAAAGATCGCGTGTAAACTTCTGCTGATTAACCCGTTCCGCTGCGAGGATTGCGGCCATCGATACTATCGGTTTCGTTCGGCAAGTCCGACCCACACGCACCGTACCGCTTAGCTTTGCCTTCTACGTTAATCCATTCTCTTGCCATCGTGAATTTGTGTGCGCCACCGTCGTGGATTACCATGCTTCCACGATCAGGGACAGGCTCGCACAGTCGAAAGTCCAAAGATCAAAAGCTAACGCCGAGACGCTGAGAACGCAGAGGATCGCAGAGACGAGATGACGACGGTGATACAGGCGGAGGGGTTGGGGAAGCGGTACCGGCGTGGGTTGCACGTCGACGCGGGGCTGCGGCATGCGCTGGAGCGATTTGTGCGGTCGCCGTGGCGGTCGTTGCGCGGCGCGAAACAGGAGGCGTTTTGGGCGCTGAAGGATGTTTCGCTGGAAGTAAAAGAGGGCGAAGTGCTGGGGCTGATCGGGCGGAACGGCGCGGGGAAGACGACGCTGCTGAAGATATTGTCTCGCATCACGCGGCCGACGGAGGGCTGGGCGGAGATACGCGGGCGGGTGCGCAGCTTGCTAGAAGTGGGGACGGGATTTCATCCGGAACTGACCGGGCGGGAAAACACATATCTGAGTGGGTCGATCTTGGGGATGCCGAGGCGTGAGATCGACCGGAAGTTCGACGAGATCGTGGCGTTTGCGGAAATCGACAAATTTATCGATACGCCGGTGAAGCATTATTCGAGCGGGATGTATATGCGGCTGGCATTTTCCGTGGCGGCGCATTTGGAGCCGGAGATTCTACTCGTCGACGAAGTGCTTGCCGTGGGCGACGCTTCTTTCCAGCGGAAATGCCTGGGCAAGATGGGGGATGTCTCCAAGGAAGGGCGCACCATCGTGTTTGTAAGCCACAATATGATTGCGTTGCGAAAGCTATGCACGCAAGCAGTGTGGCTCGATGGCGGCGAGGTAGTGGAGAAGGGCGATGCAGGGTCGGTAATCGACCATTACATGCAGAAGAACACGGAGATGAATCTTGAAACGGTGTGGGAGGACGAGCCGGGCGCGCCCGGCAACGAGCGAGTGCGGCTGCGAAGCGTGCGCGTGATTCCGCAAACCGATCCGGGCGAACCGATTACCGTACACACACCGCTGCAGATTGAGTTCACGTATTGGAATTATGTGCCGGACACTACGTTAAATGTGTCGATGATCGTCAACACCTTGGAAGAAGTCTGTGCTTTTGCATCTATTTCGGATTTTGCGCCGCGACCGGCGGGGCTGGTGCGCCACACGGTGGAGATTCCGGGCGACTTTCTCAATACCGACTCGTATTACGTAAATTTGTGGATCGTGAAGGACGCCTCGACGGGGATTCTGTTCAAAGAGAACGCGGTTGCATTCGAGGTAATTGAAGGTGAGGTTATGGGGCATTGGTACGGTCGAATGCCGGGTGCGGTGCGCCCTAAGTTGAAATGGAAGAGCGAACCGATCGAGAGCAGCGATTTGGTATCAACTCAACGAGGGCAACAGACCTAGCTGCGGGTAACACTGAAATTAGCGAGCCGGTTTGAGATCAACCTCAAACGAAAGGCTCAGCGGGCTAGAACCCTAACTGTCTACCCCTTTCCGACGAACGTCAGTCGTGCATTTAACAGACGGGCTGCGGCCCACGACGGAGCATCCCAGAAAACGGCATAGTCATTCGACGCGTCTTGCTTTTGGTAAACCTTGCGAAAGCGCATCGACACAGCTGAATAGGCAGGTCTTACAGAGTCCCAAGACACATCGTCAATCACGACGAAGCCACCCCCGTTTAGGCGCGGCATGTAAAGCGATATATCAGCCATGACGCGATCCGAATCGTGATTCCCATCTATGTGAATGAGCCCGAAATTTATGCCTTCGCGCTCAAAATAACGGATTGCGCCAGAAGACGTTTCCCGCAACAATTGGCAATTTTTCTCGAGGTCCAGTCGCTGAAGTAGGGTACCAACCTCCGCATAAATCGCGGCGAAGTCGGTTGCATCTATGAACCTGTCGATTGCAGCTCGCAGGACCGGATTATCAGTTTCTCTAGCTTCAATCTTCGACCACGGGTCCACACCATACGCCTTACCGCCTGTGAACTCTCGGTGGCAAATGGCCTGAGGAACAAGAGATCTGCCACGGTAAACCCCGATATCAATAGAGCTGGTGATTTGATATTTTCGTATCAACCACGCCATTAGGTATCCCTTGCTTGCGCTACTCCCTCCTCCGAAATCAATCTGAATGCCCGAAAGCGCGTCCTCAATTTGGCGTCTCAGTTTGTCCATCCGGGGTCCTCGCTGTGCAACCTTGTCTGCGCAATATGGAGTCTGAAATTCAGGACGAAGGCTTCTCGACACCTATATAGCTTTCCCCTTCAGGTCGTGACCGGTGCACTCGGGCAGGATTCCCATAGGCAACGACAAGGTCAGGCATATCTCGAACCACTACGGCGCCAGTCCCAATAACAGAATGACGCCCAATGTGAATTCTGTCGGAAATGCTGGCGCCGACTCCGACCGCTGAGCATTCCCCAATCTCCACGAGCCCTCCAGTAAAAACACCCGGGGCGATGCTTACAAAATCATGCAGGGTACAGTCATGGTCAATGGAGCTACCCGTGTTGAGAATACAGCACGCCCCGACCCGCGACCCGGGTCCCACGTGAGAGCCGGCTAGAATAGCAGCGCCCTTGCCGACAGTGGCGGACCCCGCGACTACCGCAGACGGATGCTTGACGACGGGAAACTTTACATGCGGACATTTTTGCGCCAAATCGGAATAGACCTTGCGGCGCCACCAGTTATCCCCGATGGCTATTACGACATTTTCGGCCCGGAGCTCGGCACAAACGCTAGCGGCCCGATCAAGTCCTCCGAGCACCGAATACTTTCCTCTAGTCGTCCCGACAGCCACCGTATCATCGAGATAGCCAGCGATGCTGTAAACTCCGGCAAGCTCAATTGCGTCGACCAAGACGGACGCATGGCCTGACGATCCGATCACCAACAGCTTGGGATTGCCGTTCAGTTTGGCCTTCCTTTGGTCTGGCCGTAAATCGTCTCGACCTCGTATAGTATAACCAGCCAACTGGTAGGCGCAGATGACGATGCCCAAGACTCAACCTGAATTTCAGCAAATAGATTTGGCGATCTTCGGCAGGCCGCCAGCCTTTGCGGAGAAGGTGCACGTTGGGCGCCCGAATGTTGGCAATCGGGAGCGGCTGCTGGGGCGAATCAATGACATGCTGGACCGCAATTGGTTGACGAACGACGGTCCCTACGTCCAGCAGTTTGAGAAGCAGATTGCCGAATTCACCGGGGTGCGGCATTGCGTGGCGATGTGCAATGGCACGGTGGCGCTGGAAATCGCCATCCGAGCGCTCGGTTTGACTGGCGAGGTGATCGTACCGTCTTTCACGTTTGTAGCGACGGCGCACGCCCTGCAGTGGCAAGAAATCACACCGGTATTCTGCGACATAGACGCACGCACGCACACGATCGACCCCAAGCAAATCGAGAAGATGATCACTCCGCGCACCAGCGGGATCATCGGAGTACACACCTGGGGCCGCGTTTGCGATGTGGAAGCGCTGGAAGCCATCGCGCGGCGCCGCAACCTGCACCTGCTGTTCGACGCCGCACACGCGTTTGCCTGCTCCCACAAGGGCCGTCCCATTGGGGGCTTCGGGCGCTGCGAGGTATTCAGTTTTCACGCCACGAAGTTCTTTAATAGTTTCGAGGGCGGCGCGGTGGTAACCAACGATGACAGCCTGGCAGAAAAGATGCGGCTGATGCGCAACTTCGGATTCCGAGGCAACGACAACGTCATATACATCGGCACGAACGGCAAGATGACGGAAGTGTGCGCGGCCATGGGACTTACGTCTCTGGAAAGTATTGATGAGTTCGTGGAAACCAATCGTCGCAATTACGACGCTTACCGAAGGGATCTGGATGGAATTCCAGGCCTTACGCTCATAGGCTATGACGAAAGCGAGCGGACAAATTATCAGTATATCGTCGCCGAGGTGGATGAGGAGGCGGCGGGATTAGGCCGCGACGAACTGGTGCAAGTGCTGACGGCGGAAAAGGTTTTAGCGCGCCGCTATTTCTATCCCGGATGCCATCGCATGGAGCCGTATCGCTCGTACTTTCCGCATGCTTCGCTCACGTTGCCGGAGACAGAGAGAGTCTGCCGTCGTGTGATGGTCCTGCCAAATGGCACTAGCGTGGACGCATCCGCGATCGCGCGTATTTGCGCAATCATTGGGACCGCGGTCTCGAACGCGCCGAGTGTGCGGAGCCAGCTAGCGTGTCTCGCGGCGCCGCCGCAGTGCGCCGTAACGTGAGGGAAATCCCGCGACTAGTTAAGGGTGGTCTGCGCCGGCTGCGCCGAATGCCGGCTTATTGGAGTCGCGCCTTCGAGCGCGCCTTAGTGGTGGCGGAGAACCTCGTCACACGAGACACCGAGCGGCTAATTATCATCGACGAGGTTTTCCCTTGCCTTTCAACGGCCTTCCGAGTCGCCGAATTCAACAGTATTTTGAAGAGCTTTAGCAGTGCGGTCGTATATTCGACGTGGCCGGATCGGAGCGCCTTCACGGAATACCGCGCGTGGCATCCTCAGTTCGCGAACCGCGTCCGCAGGTTTCATCCGATTCGGCAACTGAAAGGCGCCGCAGCTTATGTCGTTTTTCTAAATAATATCTTCGGATTTCTGGAGTACCTAGAGGGCTCGCGTCTTCCTTTTGCCTTCGAGTTGTACCCTGGGGGTGGCTTCTACCTTGACGAAGCCGTTAGCGATGCACACCTTTCACGCGTTTTTTTATCGCCGATGTTCCGCAAGGTTGTGGTTACGCAGAACGTTACCCGAAATTATATCTTGCGTAAGAAGTTCTGCCGGGAGGAGCAAATCGAATTCACTTTCGGAGTAGTTACGCCTTCTGATGTTTTGCGCGAGGCGCCAGCGAACAGATTTCGTTATGGAGTAGACAAAGAGACCGTTGACATCTGCTTTGTGGCAAACAAGTACATGCCCGGCGGTTCGGATAAGGGGTACGATCGCTTCGTCGCGTCCGCCCGGACGCTAAGTAGACGGCATCCAGCCGCCCGTTTTCATGTGGTGGGCAATTTCACAGAGCAGGACGGCGACGTCGCCGATCTGGGCGACCGAATTACGTTCTACGGGCATCGGCCCACGTCTTTTTTTCCAGAATTCCACTCTCGGATGGATCTAATCCTCTCTCCCAACGTACCCTTCGCGCTTGGACCGGGTGCGTTCGACGGGTTTCCGACAGGCTGCTGTATCGAGGCGGCGCTGTGCGGCACGGCTATGTTCGCCACCGACGAGCTAGGCATGAATGAAGGACATCTAAAGGAGGGCGAAGAAATCGTAGTCACCTCTCGTCACCCGGAGGAAATCGCTGATACGGTCGGTGAGTACATTGCAGATCCTGAGCGGCTGGCTACACTCGCTCAGAATGGCCAGCGAGCTGTCCGGCGACTTTTTTCCCTTGACGCTCAGATGACACCGAGATTACGAATCCTATCTGAGCTACTAACTGGCGCGCGTCGCGGGTTTGGCTCTGGAGAATACGTGATAGCGAGAACCGATGAGGGCGTAAGCGCTTAAGGCTGCCAAGAGCCGGTTGCCGACTCTTCCATCACTTCTACACGCGCATGTTGCGCCGGGCAAGTTAGTGGCAATAGATCGCGGGAAGAAACTACGCCGCAGTTCAGCCCTGGTCCCGATCCCCAGCGGCCTGGATGTTCCCGTCAATGTGGATCAGTACGACCCCATTATTGATGGTAAAGGTGTAGTTCCCGCCGCCGATTGCTTTCGCGAAGCGGCCAGTGCCACCGGTTATGATGTAGACGTGGTTGGCGGTGGCGCCATCGGTAATCCCGGGCCCGCTAATGTTACAGTCGACTCCCGAGCGCGCCATGTTGAGGGTGCTGCCATCCGCGGCCGTAATGGTGATAACACCGCCACCTAGAACACAACCGTCCGGGCCATTGCCGGTGATGCCCAGAAAGGAACCGGAGTAACCGTTATCGGCGATCGTGGCCGTACCGATTTCGTTGCCCTTGATCGTTCCGTTCAAGCTGGCGCCGCTAGCGCTGAGAGCGGCGGTGCCATTGGCTTGGAATTTTTCCAATGCTGGGGTGGCGCTGTCACCCTTGACGCCTGTTGCCGCGGTTGCGAGCGCGAGGACAACGATCAGTAACGCTGCCAAGTACCATTTCTTCGGGGATCGCATGGTGTTCTCCTTAATCTTGCGGCTGCCGTGGACGTCCACACTGGTGCTAAAGGATATGGAAGATCCAGGTCCGGAGGGACAATTCCTGACCCATGTAAATGTGACCACTTGAGGTAGAGCAAGAACCCGACCATTGGATGCCGGAGGGACAGGCTTAGTTTGCGTCAGGGCAATGGCCTCGACAGACCCTGCGCTTGTGTCTGGAAGGGGCCCCCCCTATGTTTTTCATAAGTGTTGATTCTAAAGGGAGTTAAAGTCGTTTATTTTGTTACACTTTTGCAAGGGCATTAATATAGATGACTAACCAAAGTGTGCTAAAGTGAGAATCGCCGTGACAGGGATTAAGGAGGATATCGCAAAATGAAGCACCGTGAGAGGGCTATTCCTGTTTGTGAAATCGTGGTAATGTTGCGTTCTCCCGGGCCGTGCCCACAAACACGAGATGTCTCCGAACCAGCGGTAGAAGTGAATTTCCCAACTCTAACCAAGGAAGTAGAAAACATGACTTATGAAGACGCCTTGCAATTGGCCAGTCGGGATGAGGGGTTTATGGCTACTGTCTACGCGATGAACACCCTACTCATTCATAAGGGCATCTATAGGCAAGAAGAATTTCAGCAGCTATTTGTCGAATGGGTGCAAAAAGAACAGCGGAAGAAAGCGCGGACGCAAAAGCCTATCGCGCAGGCGGCCTACTCGCAGGCCTAGCGTAAACTTCGCTCCACGTCGGATGATCACATTGCGGCTTTCTGCTGCAATGGTTCCCATTGTCACATCTGCGGCATTCGCAATCGCACTTGGGTGCGGGTGCTACGGGCTTGGGTTTCTTGCCCCACATGCGAATGGCTCCTTTACGGAAATCAGACCGCTCTCTTTGCCGGATGACTTGTTGGTGTCATATCAAATTCGAGGGAATCGCGCATTGATGTCCCCGGAACAGCTTCAGGAATTGGCGTCGGCTTGGGCATTTCCTTATGCTCAATCAGCTCATACTTGCCAGGGGAATTACGGCGGAATTTACCGCTCCTATTGATCGCCGTGAAGAGAGCACTAGAAGCGTGCTTGGTGTTATTGAACAGTCCGGCCTTCAGCATCAGGCGTTTGGCCGTTTTGGCAACAAGCATGTTTCCATTTGCTTTTGCAATCGCTACAAGCGCCTCAGCATGAGATTTACCAGCTAGCTCCAAGGCAGCAAGCCCGGGTACCGGCTGTCCGATTAATTTCATCGTCGTAGCCACAGCAGCAAACTCGACTTCCACCTCAGCAAGTTGGACCCTAAGTTTGTCCCTTTTTTCCAGGAGCCGTTCATACAGTCGCGACACTTCGTCGATTCCCTGTGTGTTTATGCTCATTTTTGTACATCCTTCTGCTTGTCTTATTTGCACCATCAGACTTGACGAGTGCATCTAGCAAGCATGTATCCTCTTTATTGGCGGAAGGGGTAGGAATCGAACCCAAACCCTGTCACAGGTTTTTCGCAGTTTTAAGGACCGCTAGCCGCACCAGCGGCGCCCCCTTCCGTGCAATACGAATAGGCCTGGAGGGACTCGAACCCCCGACCTCCGCCTTACCATGACGGTGCTCTGTCGGTTCCCTGAGAGTTTCCTTGGAGGGTGGCTCTCAGCTAACCAGTCCATCTGAGCTACAGGCCCAAAGAAACGGTAGCACATCGAACAGGGGCGTCGCAAGACTGACAGTGTGGAAATAGCAAGCAAATAGAAAACGAAATGCAAGCAGGCAAGCGTTCCAAAGAATACACGCGGTTTAGTGAGGCCCTCAGCAAGGTTCTAAGGGTTTCGCATACCGAGCTTGCAATTAAGATTAAATCCACTAAAAAACCCCGCAAGAAGGCTTCTTCCCGCGCTTCAACCGCTGCGGTTAGGTAAATCTCTCTTCCGTTTTCCCTGTCACTTCTGCAAACGTTAGTCGTTTCCCCGCTATCTGTGACAACGCCAACCGGAATCGCTCGCCATCATTTTCTAAGCCGCGATTGTTGTAGCGGTAGACTTGCTCATCGAGGTAGCGAAACAGGTGAAACGGCTCGACGCTGATGTATGTGCCCTTCAATCCACGCTTGAGCAAGCTCCAGAAATTCTCCAATCCGTTTGTGTGCACCTGCCCATCAACATAGCTCTCGGCATGGTCGATTACTTGGTGCGCGAAGTCGCCCTTCAATCCCTGAAGGACATAAGCGCATCTGAGTAGATCGCGCTCTCGGCTTTGACGTGAGCGCGGATGTTGCCCTGGATTGCGCGTTTCTTTCGGTTGGGAACCATCATCGCTCGCACTGTTCCGCCACGCTCAAGGATGCCCATTACAGCGGTCTTATCCTTCACTCCGCGCTCCGTAATCATTCGCTTGCGGCGTTGCGGATGCATGAATCGAGCCGCGCCGCCGATAAATGTCTCGTCTACTTCAATCTCTTTGCCCGCACCGCCCATCTTTTCGATGCTGCCCATCTGTATCGCCAAGCGCAGTCGATGCAGAACAAACCATGCAGACTTCTGAGTGATTCCAAGATCGCGGCCCACTTCATAGGAGCTAATTCCGTTCTTGCAGTTAACCAGCATCCATAGGGCTGCGAGCCACTTGTCTAGGGATATTGGGCTATCCTCGAAAATCGTTCCGACCTTGACGGAGAATTGTTTGTAGCATTCCTTGCATTTCCACCGCTTTTGAGTCGCAAGGTAGTAGTGCTCTTTGTTTCCGCACTTCGGGCACACAGGACCGTTCGGCCAACGGAGCGCGGCAATCTCGTCGATGCAAACTTGCTCATCGCTGAAGTACTTGATAGCTTGCTGTAATGTTTTGGGCTTCATGGCGTCTCTCACTGAGGTAAACTGTAGCAGAGGCGCTTTGGTTAGTCAAGTATATTATTGCCTTTGCAAGTGTTGATTCTAAAGGTAGTTAGCCCGGGGGGGGTCGGTGGGACCCGCTTGCTCGTTGCACAAGACGCGTGAACCCGTGCTCCGCAGGCGACAACATCATGAGTGGTAAATTTATGGAACTTTTGGGGATTTGGGGCGCACTACTTTACGGAGCTAATGTACAAGGACTGTTACCCTATTGTCAACAGAAATTTGAATGTCAAACCTCTTAACGCAGAGACGCAGAGAACGCGGAGTTACGCAGAGAAGACGAAAGAACCCCGTCTTCCATGGCGAAAAGCGGGTTCCTCGGCTGCGCTCGGAATGACATTTAGGGGAAGAGAATTGGGCGGGTTGCTTCTTCCGCGGCGCCCCGTAGAGCCATTCGGGGCGCAAACGACGCGCCTAAAGGCGCCGCTCCCCTCACCCTTCGGGGCTCAGGGTCAACTGAAGTGAGGGGCTTCCACGCTTGAATTGACAACGGCGGGGTGGCGCGATAGGTTGAAAACTCCTCTCCTTCCGAAGACGTATGTAGGAACCTCGAGAGTGGCCAGCCTTGGGATCGTGGGAATTCCTGTGGAAGCGAGCTGCTTCGTTTTAGCATAAAATGCTTATCCGGCTTGGGCCGGAGAGCATCAAAGACCTGTTACAAAGCGCGGCGGGCGCCCTTCCTATCGCAGGCCTACCGCTGGGGAGCTAATGTGAGTCAAGCGAAAACGCAAGTAGACCTGGACCTGCTCAGCATCAATACCATTCGGACGCTGGCCATCGATGCCGTGCAGCAAGCCAACTCCGGGCATCCTGGCGCGCCCATGGGACTTGCGCCGGTGGCTTACGCGTTGTGGCAGCGATTTCTGCGGTATGACCCGGCCGATCCGCTTTGGCCGAATCGCGATCGCTTTGTGCTCTCGAACGGGCACGCTTCCATGCTGCTGTATGCGATGCTGCATCTCACCGGCGTTCGCGACGTTTCCGCGGACGGCAAAGTGCTGGACAAGCCTTCGCTGCCGATGGAGGAGATCAAGCGATTTCGGCAGATCGACAGCAAGACTCCTGGGCATCCGGAATCGCACATTACTGCCGGCGTGGAGACTACTACCGGGCCGCTTGGGCAAGGCTGCGGCAACAGCGTGGGCATGGCCATCGCCAGCAAATGGCTGGCGGCGAATTACAACCGCCCGGGCTTCGAGCTTTTCAATTTCAACGTGTACACGATGTGCGGCGACGGGGACTTGATGGAAGGCGTCGCGTGTGAAGCTGCTTCTCTTGCCGGCCATCTTGCTCTTTCGAATCTTTGCTGGATTTATGATCATAACCACGTCACTTTGGACGGGCCCGCAGCTTGGTCTTTCAGCGAAGACGTGATGACGCGTTTTGTGGGGCTGGGCTGGAACGTCACGCGCGTGGCGGACGCTAACGACCTGGAAATGCTGGGCCGGGCTTATCAAACATTTTTGAAAACCACCGACCGGCCCACGCTGATCGTGGTGGACAGCCACATCGGTTACGGGTCGCCAAATAAACAAGATTCTTCTGACGCGCACGGGGAGGCGCTCGGGGAAGCGGAAGTCAAACTGGTGAAGCGAAATTATGGCTGGCCGGAGGACGCAAAGTTTTTAGTTCCTGACGGCGTCTACGACCATTTCAAAAACGGCATTGGCAAGCGCGGAGCCGAGGCTCGCGCCGCCTGGAACGGGAAATTCGACGAATACAAAAAGCAGTTTCCGCAGCAGGCCGATCAGCTGCAGCGCATTCAAGACTTTAAGTTGTCCGATGGCTGGGACAAGGACTTGCCTACGTTTCCCGCGGATGCCAAGGGAATGGCGACACGCGACTCTTCGGGCAAAGTGCTGAACGTGCTGGCGAAAAATATTCCCTGGCTGCTCGGGGGCTCGGCTGATCTGGCGCATTCGAACAAGACGAATTTAACGTTTGAGGGCGCCGGAGATTTCTTCGCGGGCGAATATGGCGGGCGCAATATTCATTTTGGCGTGCGCGAACACGCCATGGGCGCCGCGGTGAATGGCCTGAGCGTGTCTCGCTTGCGTGCTTACAGCGCGACGTTCTTTAATTTCAGCGACTATATGCGGCCCAGCATGCGGCTCGCCGCACTGATGGAAACGCCGTCTATTTTTATTTTCACCCATGATTCCATTGGACTTGGCGAAGATGGCCCCACGCATCAACCCATCGAGCAGCTCGCTTCGCTTCGCGCGATGCCCAACATGATTGTGCTGCGGCCCGGCGATGCGAATGAAGTGGTGGAAGCGTACAAAGTCATCGTTCAGCTTCGGCACAGCCCGGTTGCGCTGGTGCTGACTCGGCAAACGCTGCCCACGTTTGACCGCAGCAAGTTCGCGCCGGCTTCCGGAGTTGCCAAAGGGGCCTACGTCCTTGCCGACGCCGCAAACGGCAAGCCCGAGGTGATTTTGATTGGCACGGGCAGCGAAGTGCAGCTCTGCGTGGCCGCGTATGAAAAGCTGAAAGCCGAGGGCATCAACGCTCGCGTGGTGAGCATGCCTTCCTGGGAGCTCTTTGAAAAGCAAGACGCGGCGTACCGCGAAAGCGTGCTTCCTTCGAACGTTACGGCGCGCGTCTCCGTCGAGATGGCCGCTACGACTGGCTGGGAACGCTACGTTGGGCCCAAGGGCAAAGCGATTGGCATGCACACGTTCGGCGCTTCCGCGCCGTTAAAAGATGTGCTCAAGAAATTTGGCTTCTTACCGGAGCGCGTCGTAGCTGTAGCGAAGGAAGTTCTGGGAAAGTGAGCGGCCTATGAAACTTGTGATTGGCTCCGATCACGCCGGCTTTCAACTGAAAGTTTCCATCGACGATTTCCTGCGCTCCCTGGGCCATGATGTACTGGACGTTGGCGCGTTCAACGAAAATCCCTCCGACTATCCGGATTTCGCGGAGGCGGTGGGCCGCGCTGTGGTCGACAAAAAAGCCGAGCGCGGCGTGCTTATCTGCGGTAGCGGCGTGGGTGCGAGCGTGGCGGCTAACAAAATTCCGGGCGTTCGCGCGGGCATGTGCCACGACACTTATTCGGCGCATCAAGGGGTGGAGCACGACGACATTAATATTCTTGTGCTAGGGTCCCGCGTGATCGGAATCATGCTCGCGCAGGATTTGGTGAAAGCTTTCCTGGGTGCGAAATTCACCAATGAGGAGCGCCACGTCCGCCGTCTGGGCAAAGTCAAGGCTATCGAGGCCAAATATTGCGGCGGAGGAAAAGTAGCGAAGGCCTGAGCGGCATTTGCTAAGCAAGAGATCTTGCCGCGGTGGCTTGGCAGCAAGGCGCACTTCTGCGGCGTACAATAGTAGTTTGAGGAGTCTGCAACAAAGGAGAACGTCATGACAACTGCAACAACGCTTCCGAATGTCGGAGCCAAAGGTGTGAACCCCCTGAAGGCATTGCTGGAATTCGGCCAATCCCCCTGGATGGATTACATCCGCAGAGACTTGCTGACCAGCGGCGGCCTGAAAAAAATGATTCAGGAAGATGGTTTGATGGGGATGACCTCGAATCCCACGATTTTCGAGAAGGCTATTACCGGCAGCAAGGATTATTCGG
>Ga0209647_1002735_pt1 | contig 14104 bp, 12 predicted proteins | sample GraSoi_2013_60cm_FD_185827 | JGI IMG/M metagenome (GOLD analysis project Ga0209647, IMG submission 185827) | Grasslands soil microbial communities from the Angelo Coastal Reserve, California, USA - Sample 9_17_2013_60cm (SPAdes) (version 2) | ecosystem: Environmental > Terrestrial > Soil >... | reverse complement strand
GATACCTTGACCCTCTACAACTTATTAGGAGAGAAACGTATGCGTATTTCGACCGGATATGGAGCTAAACCGTCGAGCGGCGGATTTGAGACCTTTTCGTGGTATTTCTTCCGCGTCTCCGGTGTGCTATTGATTTTTCTAGTAATCATTCATCTAATCATCATGCATGCGACCAATGATGTCGCCTGTACAACTTACCAGTTTATAGCTATGCGCTACGACAATCCGCTTTGGAGGCTCTACGACTGGGTGTTGTTAACACTGGCTCTCTTGCATGGCATGAACGGCTTACGCGTCGTCATCGATGATTATGTGCATGGGCGCGGCGCACGTCTTACATTGCTTTCGGTTACAGGAATACTGACACTGGTTTTCTTTATGTTGGGAACGATCACACTGATCACCTTCCAACATTCGGCAAACCTCGGTGTTTCTTGTCTTCCACATTAGAATAATGAGGATGAATTATGTACTACAAATTCGATGTGGTCATCGTGGGTGCCGGCGGCGCCGGTCTCATGGCCGCTATGCAACTGCCTAATGCCAGTGTGGCTGTGCTAAGCAAGGTGTATCCTACCCGCTCGCACACAGGTGCTGCCCAGGGAGGTGTCGCCGCCGCGCTAGGCAACCAGGAAGAAGATCACTGGAAGTGGCATATGTACGATACCGTCAAGGGCGGTGACTACCTGGTGGATCAGCCCGCGGCGGAGATCCTGGCGCGCGAGGCTATCGATGCTGTTTACGAATTGGAGCATCGCGGCCTGCCGTTTAACCGCACAGAGGATGGACGTATCGACCAGCGCCGTTTTGGCGGTCATACACGCAACTTTGGCGAAGGGCCTGTGCGCCGCTCCTGTTATGCAGCGGACCGCACGGGGCATATGATCCTACAGACAATGTATCAGAACGCGATTAAGAACCAGGTACGCTTCTTCAATGAATACCTCGTCCTTGACCTGCTAATGAGTGAGGGGCAGGCCTGCGGTGTAGTTGCCCTGGAGATACGCACAGGCGAGATACATACCTTCCACGCCAAGGCCGTGCTCTTCGCGACAGGTGGTTACGGCCGTGCATGGAGAGTAACCAGCAACGCCTTTGCCTGCACAGGTGATGGCATGGCGATTGCCTACCGGCGCGGTATCCCGCTGCAGGACATGGAGATGTACCAGTTCCATCCAACGGGTATCTACAAAGTGGGGGTGCTCCTCAGCGAGGCGGCGCGTGGCGAAGGTGGCAAACTGCTCAACGGCAAGGGTGAGTACTTTATGGAGCGGTATATGCCAACGCTCAAAGATCTGGCCCCGCGCGACATCGTCTCACGCTGTATCATCCAGGAAGTCAAAGATGGCAATGGCGTCGATGGCAAAGATTACGTCTTCCTCGATGTACGCCACCTGGGCGCGAAGGTGATTCAGGAGAAGCTGCCGGATATCACGGACTTTGCGCGTAACTACCTTGGTGTTGAGCCGATTACCGAGCCTGTGCCGATTCAACCGACCGCCCACTATGCTATGGGCGGTATTCCAACCGATGTCGAAGCGCGTGTAGTAATTGACCCACAGTGGACGCCACTGCCCGGCTTCTATGCTGCTGGCGAGGTTGCCTGTGTCTCAGTTCATGGAGCCAACCGCCTGGGTACCAATTCGCTGGTAGACCTGATCGTGTTTGGACGCCGCGCGGGTAAGCACATGGCGAAGTTTATCGCAGAGAACGATCACGCGCCACTGCCAGATGAGCCAGAAGCCTATGCCCGTGAGATGGTAAGCCACCTCTACACTTCGACAGGCGGAGAGTCGGCGGCCCGCGTGCGCAGCACCCTGCAAAATGAAATGGACGATAAGGTCTTTGTGGAGCGCAGCGAGAAAGGCATGGTGCATGCCCTGGATACCCTGGATGGCTTGCAAGATGCCTATAAGCAAGTACAGCTACAGGACAAAGGGAAAAGATTTAACACTGAACTGGTTGAGGCGATTGAACTTGGTTTCCTGCTGGATTGCTCAGAGGCAACCATCCATGGCGCCCTGGCACGCAAAGAGAGTCGCGGCGCACACTACCGTCTCGATTATCAGAAGCGCGATGATGTCAACTGGCTCAAACATACGCTTGCATATAAAGGTACGAAGGCGCATGATGTGCGGCTGGACTACAAAGACGTCATTCTGATTGACGATCCTATCTTCAAGCCCAAAGAACGCAAGTATTAGCAGGAAAGCAAAGGACCTGGCTCTAGCTTTCCTAAATAACATGTCTCAAAATGAGACATGTTCAAGCCCGGTCCAGCCATTTGAGATCCTGGCCTGCAATATAAAGCTTATAATATAGAGCTTATGCCGATCCTGTGGATTGATGCCGCCACAGCTATTCAGGAGAAATATTATGAACGTAGAGATGCGTATCAAGCGGTTTGACCCGGAGAAAGATAAGAAACCGTACTGGTACTTATGCCGCGTTGAGGCTGATCCCATTGATCGCCTGCTGGACGCACTTAACACCGTCAAATGGACAATGGATGGTTCTTTGACGTATCGTCGTTCTTGCGCACATGGTGTATGTGGCTCGGACGCCATGCGTATCAATGGGCGCAATCGCCTGGCCTGTAAGGTGCTCATGCGCGACGTGGGTGAAAAGGTGACTATCGAGCCAATGCTTGGTTTTCCTGTCATCAAAGACCTGGTTGTCGATATGGACCCCTTCTTTGAGAAGTACAAGGCCGTTAAACCATACCTGATTAACTATGACAACGAGCCGGGAACGGAACGCTTGCAGTCTCCAGAGCAACGCGAACGCTATGACGAAGGCACGAAGTGTATCCTGTGCGGTGCCTGTACGGGTTCCTGCCCATCTGTCTGGGGCAATCCCGATTGGGTTGGTCCGGCTTCGATCGTCAATGCTCACCGCTTCATCTTTGATAGCCGCGACCAGGGAGCCGCCGAGCGACTGTCGATCCTGGGGCAGCGCGACGGTGTATGGCGCTGCCGCACGATCTTCAATTGTGCTGATGCCTGCCCACGCGGTATCCCCGTCACGGATTTGATCGAGCAGGTCAAACGAGCTATTGTCTACAACGACGCAACGGGAGAATAGTCAAGTCTTTACATGAGTTATTCCGGATTTTAGAAAAAGTTCTTTCCAGTGGAGCCCGCCGTGTCAAGGCGCCCGGCAGGCGCTTTGACACGGCGGGCTCCATCCTTTTTGTGGTGATGAGAGGTTCGATTGTGCTGAAGGCGCTCACAGAGGGCCTTCAGCACAATCGAACCCGAGTTTCAAAAATTCGGGATAACTCATGATAAGATCCACATGAAGAGACGAGGAAAGAGAGGTCAGGCCATGGCCGTTACAACAGAAACATGGCGACATCGCGATATTATGACGAATGGGATACGCATGCACTATGTGACGCAAGGAAATGGCCCTCTCATAGTGCTCCTGCATGGCTTTCCTGAATTCTGGTATTCGTGGCGCTATCAGATGCCTTTCCTGGCAGAGCGCGGTTATACGGTTATCGCACCCGACCTGCGTGGCTATAATGATACGGACAAGCCGCGCACAGGTTATGATGTACCAACGCTTGTGGGCGATATCGCGGGGCTGATCAAGGGCCTGGGGCAGGAAAAAGCCGTTATTGTTGGACATGACTGGGGTGGCGCGCTGGCGTGGGCCTTTGCCATGAGCTATCCACAGATGACAGAACGACTGATTGTGATGAATGCACCTCATCCACAGGCTATGCTGCGGGCCTTTCGCACGCTCAAGCAACTGCGCAAAAGCTGGTATATGTTCGCTTTCCAGCTACCCTGGCTGCCTGAAAACGCACTGTTACGCAACAATGCCTATGAAATTGGCCGTATGCTCAAAGGCGCGGCCGTGCAAAAGTCGGCCTTTCCCAATGAGGTGCTGGCGACATATCAAGAGGTGATGAGTAAACCCGGGGCAATGACGGCGGCATTGAACTATTACCGCCAGCTCTTCAGGCATCCTCTCAGGTCAGCAAAGAATTACACGTCCATTGGAGTACCTACTTTGTTGATCTGGGGCGAGCAGGATATCGCACTGGGTATTGAATTGACGTATGGCCTTGAGCAATGGGTACCCAATATACAGATTAAGCGTATCCCCGATAGCGGCCACTGGGTACAACAGGAGAAGCCTGAATTGGTGAATACGCTGATGGCAGAGTTTTTGCGGGGGTAAGGGCGATTATAGGTCTTTGTTGTCTTATGACCAAGTCGCACTACCAATCATGAAAAGGGCCGAACCGTTGTTGCACCGAGGGGGAAAGATGCAACCGCGGCCCGGCCGTCTGACGGCGATAGCGGACAGCCGCACTGGCCACTCAGGCGAGAGTCGACGCTTGCCACCAGAAAATAACAGGTGATCTACGTGGCTAGAAATGGTTCTGGTTTATGTTGTCCATCTTCAGTTTGAGAAGGCATAAGGGCGGAACCGATAGATTCTCCAAATGTGCCTACCTGGCGGGCAGATAAGGTTAGCGTTGGTTATACCGCCCGTGCGGCCGTTGAAAAGGCGTCGGAACGCTACATCGACCTGATTGGTCAGTTTGTAGCACCGCAAGTACATGCGTCAAGTCCAGTACAAAGACGGTATCTGGATACTCTTTACAGGTTAAGACTATCCAGGAGTCCCGAAAGTTTCCATGAGCATCGATTACCAGCGGATGGCGCATAGAGAGTTGACCAGAGAAGGTACGCACTACCAATCGCACTTTATCGCCAGGCGTAAAGTAAGAGCCGCAGATAGAGATATGTAAAGGGGATTTACCGGCATGCACCAGGCAAAGTTGCAACGTTGGATGTGAAGCACCGGACGTTTTTTTCGAAGAACTCACTGTAGCTGTTGATAGATTTACAGGGACGGTAACATCGTGGGAAGGGGTAACAGAGGAACGCCGGAAGGGAATAGGAATACTATGGTTGGAGACGTGGAATAGATTAAAGGCATTGACAGTCAGAGAAAAAGTAAGCATCACGACTACTGCGAGGAGTAACTTAGGCATGACAGACATCCTGGTATGGCTTGATCTTCGAGCCGCACCAGGTAGTATACTTATGACATGATTCATGCTACTCTGAAGGGATTTCACAAGCAGGGCATCATCAGGTAGTACGCTCATGACACGATTCATGCCACTCTGAAGGGATTTCACAAGCAGGGCATTGCCCAAAGCCAGGTCTTCATGTAGCCTTGCGCGTTGACGTTTGCGACGAACATGACGAGCAGCGACAGGATTTTGTAGCAGTTCAATGACATCTCCAACTAACGACGGATATTTGTGGGCTTGCTGAAAATGTTGCAGGCTTACGGTGAGCAATTTACTCGTCGCTATGAAATCGATAGAACGCTGATGACAATGAGGGCAGCCAGATAAGTGCTGGTCAATATGCGACCAGCTTGTATCTAAAGATTGCTGACGAATATAGGCAAGCAAAACGCTGTCATCTGGATGAGCCATTTCGCCTACACTCTCCTGCAATTGCGTTTGTCCTGACATAAGCTATCTACCTACCTACCTATTCCCTACATGTCGTCCGTTTGAGAGGAGGCGCTATAGAGAGCGCGGAATTTCTCAACGCACCGAGCCACACGTTTACGAACTGCTTCCGGAGTCATCTGCAATACAAAACTTATTTCTTCATATGTGAAACCACTCCCATAGTGAAGCTGTAGGCATATCGCGTCTTTCGGCTTCATTTTCGAGAGAGCTTCCTGGACAAGGATACGGGTTTCCGCTTGATTTTCTGGCCCAGGTACCATTAGATGGACGTTAAAATCCTCAGGAGTAGATGGGCTGTCCAGGCCAACAAATTGGCGTAAACGTTTACGTTTGAGATAGCGCAGGGCATAATTGGTAGCAATACGATATATCCAGGCATCTACGTAGAGATCCTCAGAGGTTTTCCCAATTTCTTTATACGTTTGTAGAAAGGTGTCTTGTGCAAGATCCAGAGCCACTTCACGATCACCTACGAGACGATGCAAATATCCGATGAGAGGTTGCTGTAACCGCTCAATCAGTAAACGGAAGGCCTGGGCATCTCTCGCACGCAAACTCTCTACCACCTCAACATCCATCAGCAACTCAGCCTGACCCACTCCACTAAAGTCCCATCCATTTTCTTTTTATTTGTGACGCTCTTAATAGTATAATCAATGGCAAAGCTTTTACCGGACACTTTTTGAATGAGTTTATTATCATCCAGATATTTGCTTTCTTGTGAATCCTCACCGCCTGTGGCGGTTCGTAGAAATATAGGTTGAGGATGTAGGTGCTGACGGCCGCAGGCCGTCAGCACCTACATCCTCAACTTATCGCAATTAGCAGCTATACGACAGTGATATCGAAGTTATCGTAGCCAGATGAACCGTCGGGGGCAGGCGGGGCTTGATTTGGGTCCTGGACATTGCCTTGCATGTCAATGGCGCGGACAACGAGCGAATAGGTACCGCGCGTGGTAGGATGCCAGGGATGCTGCCAGCGGACCCAGGTAAGATCCGAGAGAGGGCGTTCGAGAATAGCGCGCTGCCAGGTGTTGCCCGCATCGAGACTTACGTCAACAGCGGAAATGCCTTTGTTACCCGAAAAAGCCACGCCTCCGATATAGGTGGTCTGATTGACAGGAACGTTGACGGCAATGAGAGGAGTGTCAATCCGCGCAGTCATACGAATGGGGGCGGGATCGCTCCAGCCGCGTTGCTGCCAGTAGCCTTGATAATCCTGTTCCACGACTTCAATGCGTTTCAGCCATTTACAGTGCTTCATGCCATAGATACCTGGAACGAGCACACGCACAGGGAAGCCATGCCCCTGAGGCACGGTCACCCCGTTCATGTGGACGGCCAGCAGGGTGGTTGGCTCAAGGGCTTTATCCAGATGAATGCTATCACTGTAGTCGTCGACAGCATAGAAAACGACTTTGTCAGCCCCTGCTTTGACACCTGCTCGCTCCAGCAGGTCGCGCAGACGCACACCTTCCCAAAGGGCGTTGCTCATATATTGGCCACCAACCTCGTTACTAATACACATCATAGATTCATATTGTTGTTGCATGGGCAGGGCAAGCAGTTCCTGGTAGGAGAGGGTGAAAGGATGCTCAACGTGTCCAGTGAGGGTCAGTTGCCAGGTATCAGCATTGACAACAGGATCAGCGAAGAGATTTTTAGAGACAACGTAATACTGATCGTTCGGCGTAATCTCTGCTGAAAGAAATTTAGTAGGATGGATCTCGCCATAATTTGGCGCGGGTGGCGGAACTATTTTACTCTTAAATTGGCGCACCAGGTTAGCTGTAGGAGTGGTAACTGACCCGGCCCCCTGGACAATAAAACGCCAGGCACCCACGCCCAGCACAGCAACGCCTGCCACGATGAGACCTCGCTTTAATAGTGCGCGTCGTCCCAGGGTAGAATCGGCAGCATCTTTACCAGCTATGACGCGCCTCTCGTCACGAGTCACGAGCCAGTTTTGGATAAATACAAACAAGAGACCAAAGAGTAAGCCCACAACCGCCAGGCTGACAAGCGCACCGGTGGGGCCAATCGAGAGTTGTGACCCAAACAAGCCTGCCCCCGTCAGCGGCAGGAATAACAAAGCGACGAGTAGCCAGAGGATAGCGGCAAAGAACAGTCCATGGTAGGTGGGCAGCTTTGGTGTTGGTGAGCCTATTGTGTTGTGGCTTCCGATGAGAGATTGGAGACGTGAAGAGAAGACTGCAAGGTTATAGAGTCCACCAAAAAGGCCAAAGACAAGGCACTGTCCAACAACGATACCATAGAAGAGGTAGTGTTTGGCGTCCGCACCGATGGTCTGATGCAGGTAATCAAAGAGCGAGGCAGGCATAAGAGCGGTAAGCATCGAACCAAAAATCTCTGGCAGCGAGATACCGTTGGCAAGGGTGTTCAGGAGCAGCATGACTACCGTTGCCACAACTCCCGCAATCAGGCCAGCTATAAAGCCATTTTTGAAGTGCTGCTTACGCGTTTTCGTCTTCATGATAGTGTCTTTCAATACATGTGCAATAACGCTAGAGATATTATACCCATAAATAAGATACATCTGCATGTTACACGTTTACTGAGCAGTGTATTTACCAATGATATCTCTTGTCCCATGAGTGCAAATAGAGTATGATTTCCTTGGCGCAAACTGCCTGAGCCAATTTAAGGATGAAAAGATAATGGGTGAGATTTTATGCTGAACAATGACACACCAGCAGCCAGCACACAGCAAGGACTGCAAGAGAACCAGTTACCCCTGGTAATTGGCGTTGACCTTGGTGGCACGCAAATTCGCACTGCCGTTCTTCGCGGTGCAACCTTACTTTCGCGAATGAACATCCTTACCGGGGCCAATACGCAGCCCGACAACGTTCTTCCGCGCATGTATGAGGCCATACAAGAAGCGTTGGACAGGGCAAACGTCTCCCTGGGGCAGGTAGCCGGCATCGGCGTCGCGGCACCTGGTCCACTAGATAGCAAAACAGGCATCGTTTTCTCTCCGCCCAATCTCCCTGGTTGGAATGGTATACCCTTGCGCAATCTGCTGGCTGAGCGCTTTCAAACGCCCATCTATGTCGACAATGATGCCAATGCCGCAGGCCTGGGCGAATACATGTTTGGAGCCGGGCAGGGAAGTCGGCACATGGTCTATATGACAGTTAGCACAGGTATTGGTGGCGGTGTGATTGCTGATGGCAAGCTACTCAGGGGAGCGAACGGCACAGCGGGGGAATTAGGGCATATGACCATTGATTGGCATGGTGAGCGCTGTACCTGTGGCAATATTGGCTGCCTGGAATATATCGCCTCTGGTACTGGTATTGCTCGCAGAGCTAATGAGGCTATCCAGGCAGGGGAAGGTGCCGAATTGCTTACCTTTGCCCGCACGATGCTGCAACACAGCAGCACAGTTGCTGACCAGTCCGCGCTGCCAACCCATAGCTATGATCCGACAACGGTAGAACTGCATATATCAGCCCTGGAGGAAGAGGAGGATACGCTTGCAAACGCATTGCAGCAAGAGGACGAAGAAGACTTACGGGTCAATGCGCGCACGGTAGCGCTAGCAGCCGAGGCGGGTATTCCCCTGGCAAGAGCCATCATCCAGCATGCCGCAGAGGCTCTGGGCGTTGGTTTCGTCAATATTATTCACATCTTCAATCCTGATATGATCATCGTGGGAGGAGGCGTGACGCAGATGGGTCCCATGCTCATGGAACCGGCGCTGCGCGTAGTCCAGGAACGCGCGATGAAGGCTCCGCGTGAAGCTGTACGGATTGTCCAGGCCCAGTTGGGCCTGAACGTGGGACTGATTGGAGCAGGAGCGCTCGTATATTCACAGTTGTGACATAGTAAGCAGGCAAAGATGGCGGCAAATAAGGAACGGCTCGATGTTGCGGTAGTGCGGCGGGGACTGGCCCCCAGCCGGGAACGGGCGCGCGCCCTGATCATGGCAGGACAGGTATATATTGGTGATCGCCTGGTAGATAAACCCGGCACGCTTATTCCGCTTGATGCCGATTGCCGCCTGGCCGATATACCCGAAGAACTCAAATACGTCAGTCGCGGCGGCTTAAAACTCGAAAAGGCCCTGGATACGTTTCAACTCAGTCCCCAGGGTTTGGTAGCCCTTGACGTGGGAGCCTCCACCGGCGGCTTTACGCATTGTTTACTGGAACGAGGCGCGACACGCGTCTATGCTGTCGATGTTGGTCATGGGCAACTGGCGTGGACGCTGCGCAATGATCCGCGAGTGGTCGTGATGGAGCACACCAACATTCGCCACCTGGCAAATTTACCAGAACCTGTGCAATGTGTCGTCATCGATGTTTCTTTTATCTCGCTGCGCCTGGTCTTACCTGCAATTGTGCCGCTGCTGGAGCAGGTCAAGGGCGAGCAGCCGTGGATTATTGTCCTGGTCAAGCCGCAATTTGAAGCGGGAAAAGCCGAAGTGGACAAGGGAGCTGGTGTGATTACTGATCCCGCTGTCCATACACGCGTCCTGGATGAGTTGCAGGCATGGATAGGACAGCATACGCCGTTTAAAGTTAAAGGGTTGACCGATTCACCGATATACGGGCGTGATGGAAATAGGGAATTTTTGATGTATTGTAACTACTCAGGTGCCCCAAGCGGCAGATAGAGGCTTGCCTGAGAAAGGAGAAATACAATGGCACAACATGAATATCCAAACATCACCATAGAAGACTACCTGGTCATAAACCAAAACAGCCGAAGCGCACGCTACGAATATCTAGACGGTGAACTAAGAATGCTGGCAGGAGGAAGTGCCGATCACTCAACCATCACAGCGAACTTAACCGGCATCCTCTATGGACTATTGAGAGGTGGACCTTGCAAGATATATAACCCAGATATGCAGCTACAGCTCTCTGAGTCACGTTATGTCTATCCTGATGTCACAGTAACCTGTGATCCACGCGACGAAGCGCCAGAAGATAACAAAACCCATTATCCTACTATGGTTATCGAAGTACTTTCTCCAAGCACTGAAGCCACTGATAGAGGGAAGAAACTTCTCTACTACCAGGGGCACCCAACCATACAAGATTACATGATAGTAGATTCTCAGAGTATTCTTATAGAAGTCTATCACCGTGAAAAAGGTAGGTGGACATTCTCCACATACGGACCAGGAGACGAGGTACAGTTAGAGAGCCTCGGTGTCCAGTTCTCAGTTCATGAGGCTTATGAAAGAACAGGCCTCATGAGAAAACACAAAAATGAGCGAGAGAGATAACCTAACTTCAACAAAAGATACTTGTGGTTTGAACATACAAAAACCTACGGAACCGCTCTACTACTAGCACATTCCTCTGGTGTAATCTGGTATACTTGGATTACATCGAGAACTCTTCAATTGTTTTCAGGGCTTGCAGAAATGAGGTGAGCTATGGGTACTGGGCCTTCTATTATCATACCTGATCAGTTCAATGCCGCCACAGCCTTTTTGGACCGTAATTTAGATGAGGGACGGGCAGAGAAAACGGCTATTTTTCATGAAGGGACAGCATATACTTATGCACAAATCGCGGAACTTGCGAATCGCGTAGGTAATGGGCTGTTAGACCTGGGCCTTGACATGGAGCAGCGGGTTGGCCTGCTGCTGCTTGACTCTCCCCAGTTTGCCGCAGCGTTCTTTGGGGTCATCAAAATAGGGGCTGTTCCCGTCCCGATGAACACGATGATGCGTCCTAATGACTATGTGTACATGTTGAATGATAGCCGGGCGCGGGTCCTGCTCATTCACGCGGAATTGTGGCAACAGGTAGAGCCGGTTCTGCCCCAACTCAAGTACCTGCGCCACGTGGTCATAGTAGGACTCAATAAAAGCGGCGGAAGCGAGAGCGCGAAAATCCATGATTTTGAGACGTGGACGCTCAAGGCGTCCGCGAAGCTGGAGGCGGCAGAGACCAGCAAAGATGACAGCGCCTTCTGGCTCTATAGTTCCGGTAGTACAGGCTTCCCCAAAGGCTGCGTCCACTTGCAGCACGATATGACCTACTGTACGGAATACTATGCCAAACGTGTTTTGGGAATACAAGAAGATGACATTGTATTCTCGGCAGCCAAACTCTTCTTTGCCTACGGCCTGGGCAATGGACTGTATTTCCCCTTTGGGGTAGGAGCCAGCGCAGTGCATTTTTCAGGGCGAGCGCTGCCAGAAGATATGTTTAAGACGGTGGAGCAGTACCGGCCAAGCATCTTCTATGGGGTGCCGACGTTGTATGCGAGTATGCTGGCCTTACCTGATGCAGGCAAGCGCTTCGATTTTTCTTCGGTGCGCGTCTGTGTTTCAGCAGGAGAGGCCCTACCGGCTGATATCCTGCGCAGGTTTGAGGAAACCTTCCACGTGCAGATCCTTGATGGCATCGGCAGCACGGAGATTTTGCATATCTTCATCAGCAACCGGAAAGGTGAGATCAAACCAGGGAGCACCGGTAAGCTCGTGCCCGGGTACGAGGCATTGGTTGCCGACGAAACAGGGCACCCGGTAGTCCAGGGAGATATCGGCAACCTGCTGATTCGAGGAGACAGCACAACGGCATATTACTGGAACAAACATGAGAAGACGAAAGATGTAATCAATGGACACTGGATCCACACAGGTGACAAATATTACCAGGATAAAGAGGGTTACTTCTGGTATTGTGGTCGCTCAGATGATATGCTGAAGGTAGGAGGTCAATGGGTCTCTCCAGTTGAAGTGGAGAATGCTTTGATCGCGCATCCTGCTGTTTTGGAGACAGCGGTTGTCGGTGATTTTGATGCTGACGAGCTGCTCAAACCCAAGGCGTATGTTGTGCTTAAGGATGGGCAAGAGCCGTCTGAAGAGCTGGCCAACGAGCTTAAGGCGTTTGTCAAAGAGAAGGTGGCACCATTCAAATATCCACGCTGGATCGAATTTGTGCCTGAACTACCCAAGACGGCGACGGGGAAGATTCAGCGCTTCCGCCTGCGCGGAACGGGCAGAACCGAGCCACTTGATCCAAGCACCGTGCTATAGATCTTAAGAGGTAGCGTTCATGCAGCAAGCCTATCGTGTTCTACGGATCGTCTCCGAAGCGCAGACGATCCGTATGGTGCTGGGGTCCAACCCTGATGAATTGATGCTTAAAGAGTTGTGCACGGCCTGCACAGCCCTGAATACGGAAAGCAGCAGTGGTATTAAAGCTGTTGTGCTGGATTTCAAGGTTGGCACTGAAGCGACCACGGCAGCCCAGGGAAGAATCGCGCAAGATGTAATTGATGCCGCTTGCAGGGCGGTCAGAGAGGTGGAGGCACCTGTCCTGGTGGTTGTGCGCGGCACGCTTTCAGGCGCAGCCAGCGCTCTCGTATCCGTTGCTGACCTCTCCCTGGTAGCGCATGATGCTTTGATAAGCATAGCGGATACCCACAGGCAGAAAGGGAATGGCCCCTACACAGGAGAGCAGGCTCTGCGCCTGGGTCTGACCAACTGGTCTGTCCTGGCAAGCAATATCGATAGCGAGATGGCACGCATCCTGGACAAGCTGCGGGAGCAAAGCGCCATGGCCCTGCGCCTGACCAAGGCCAGTGTGCGCCTGGCAGCTCACGCCCAGGCAGCGGGGTCAGAGGGAGATGTACCTCCACAGCTGGCAGCCCTCAAGCAAGTCAACGAGTTCTATCTCACCCGTGTGATGCAAACGGCAGACGCGGCAGAGGGCTTACACGCTTTTCTGGAGAAGCGCAAGCCGCAATGGAAAAACCGCTAAACCTGTAGATCGAGATATGAAGGATATAGCATGACCAAGCACATTCCATGGACAGTCCTTTCCTCTGAACAAATTCTGGATAATCCCCATCTAAAAATACGTTGTGAGCGGGTAGCTGTACCCAATGGCCCCATCATTCCCGACTATTATATTATCGAGAATCGCGGCTGGGTGGGTATTGTGCCTTTTACGGAAGATGGACATTTTCTGATCAATAGACAGTATAAACATGGTATAGGACATGAAGTCCTGGAGTTCCCCGCTGGCGGTATCGATGCTCACGAGGATGACCCGGTAGTGGCCGCCCATCGCGAACTGATGGAGGAGACAGGTTATAGCGTCCCTGACGGACAACTTGAACCACTAGCGCATATGCTAGCCAACCCCACAGGAGCAGAAACGCGGGTGTGGTGGTACCTGGCGCAAAATGTGCGCAAAACAGGTGCGCAAAAAATTGATCCAGTCGAAGTTATCGAAAATCTACATGTGACGCCTCAAGAACTTTTAGATTTGATTCACAAGGGTGAATTCGCCGTACAGGGTCAGATCGCGGCTGCCTATATGGCGCTGGAACGGTTGGGATTGCTACACATGGCTTTCTGAGCTTACAATTATTTTACAAATTTCTTTTATTCTCCTGATCTTTTGCGTTTATGATGGGTAATATGAAGAAAGGGACGGGCTAGGCAGGCGCAAGGTCTGCCGCTACAAGGTTATGAAAATTCTGGTCATCGAGGACGAGGCCAATATTGTACAATTGATCCGGCTTTATTTAGAGCAGGCGAACTTTACGGTGATTACTGCCAGCGATGGTGTTGCTGGGCTGGAACTGCATG
>Ga0209647_1002734_pt1 | contig 14105 bp, 9 predicted proteins | sample GraSoi_2013_60cm_FD_185827 | JGI IMG/M metagenome (GOLD analysis project Ga0209647, IMG submission 185827) | Grasslands soil microbial communities from the Angelo Coastal Reserve, California, USA - Sample 9_17_2013_60cm (SPAdes) (version 2) | ecosystem: Environmental > Terrestrial > Soil >... | reverse complement strand
GTTTAGTAGCCGTTGTCAAACTCCCATCGATTAAACAGGGAATTCCAACGGGCCGTCCCTGCCACAAGTTTGCTGCCTTTTCGGTTGACCAGAGATCCGAGAACGGCAAGTCCGCTTTATCTACTGTAGGACTCTTGATCATCGGATCATCGATTTCTCTTGGAATTGATGAGCTACTGCAGCAATGAGCGCGCTATCGCCGCCATTGCGCTTAATGTGCGAGGAGACTAGGTCGAAGTACGTCATTTTGATTCGGTTCGGTGAACCGAGCTTTCATCGATTAATCTACTATCTACGTACGTACGTTTCAAACGTAACGTACGTCTATACTCAAGCCAAATTATAATGGCTATGAATGTTGAACGGGTGCTTATCATTGATAACCTCGAGAGCATGGCAACGACCGTGACTCTCCAGCCGCGCAGTTTTGCGTGTCCCCATTGTGGTAAACCGATCGAAGTCGACTCGGTCTTGAACGCGTTGAGTTCTTCCGATCTTGCTCGTGCTATGCGGGACAGACGTAAGCGTCAACTTACCCCGGAAGCGGCTAGCGAGATGGGCAAAAAGAGTGCCGCCAGACGTCAAAAGACTCGCCGACAATCAGAGAAAGGTACCAAATGACTAGCGTGGTGCGTTGAGCTGGACGACCTATTAGTTCGTATCCGTCTTACTAACTACACGGCGTCGCTATTCCTTTCAATATCCCCCGGCTCGCCGAGGGATCACGGTTAGAAAAAACCATAATTTCAATATTTTCTTGGAATTGATTAGCAACTTTGGCTAAATGCACGGCGACCAAGGAGGTTCCGTTGCAAAGAGACTTATCTGTCCTGCTATTTTCCCGGGCGGGATTTTTCTTCTCTCCCCCCACTATCTCCAGCCTTCGGGCTGTCAATTTTGGTCGCGGCGGCAGGAACCGCCGGGTTAAAAGCCAAAGCAAAGCCAGGGTAGTGGTTGCGCTGCTGGCCGGGTTATGCCTCGGCGCCATTGACGCTCATGCCCAGAACGCGACTTGGGACCCCGGCACGACTTCGGATTGGAACACCGCAGCCAACTGGACACCGATCCCGCCAGGGACGCTAACCCCGCCAACCGGAACAGCGGAGTTTGGTACGCTTGGTGTCAAGTCACTTACGTTCTCTCTGAATACCACGATCGGCACCTTGCAGTTCACTTCGCCGACCACGCCGAGCTATAGCTTCGAACTCTCCGCAGGTACCCTGAATATCACAGGTGATGGCATTCTAGTATCTCCTTCTGTCGGGGCGCCAACGTTCAATGCTTTGGGTCCCGGTATTGGCTTCCATGGCACGAGCACGGCTGGCCCGGCGATTTTCAATATTATGGCGGAAGCCCCCATGGAATTCTTTAACGGGAGCAACGCTGGCAGCGCGACAATCAATGCTGGCCTTGAGACAGATATCAATGTAACCACGCCCGGTTTCATAATATTCCGTAACAACAGCACGGCTGACCATGCGACGATCACAGCGTTTTTTGGTTCGAACATTGAGTTTCACGAGGGGAGCAACGCAGGTTTTGCGACGCTCACAGCTGGCAGCGCGACAATCACTGGCGCAGATAATGGGTTCATTTTCTTCAACGACACGAGCACTGCTGACCATGCGAAGATCACGGTCAACCCGGGCGGAGACCTGGACTTCGCAAATGCCTTCTTCAACGGCGGCACAAGCTCAGCTGGCAATGCCACGATCACTAACAGCGGGATCGTCAACTTCTTCCAAGGAAGCAGCGCCGGCAATGCGACGATCACCACCGAGAACGGCGGGACAACGAGCTTCTTCGGCAGGAGCACCGGCGGTAACGCGGCCTTCATCACCAATGCCGGAGGCACCTTTGATATCTCGGGCCTAGGCACTTTTCCTGATAGTGGCGCACCACCCGAGATCGTACCCGGTATGACGGCCGGTTCGATCGCCGGTGACGGTACGTATAATCTTGGTTCAAAGGAACTTACTGTCGGCTCCAATAATCTCTCGACGGAAGTCAGTGGACTTATTGAGGGAGTCGGCGGCTCTCTCGTCAAAGTTGGCACGGGCACGCTGACGCTATCGGGAACAAATGCATATACAGGCAATACGGCAGTAAACGAGGGCACGTTGCTCGTGACGAGCACACTTGGTGCTGGCTCAGTAGACGTGAGTTCGGGAGGCGCGCTGGGTGGAACAGGTACCATCCACGGTCCCGTGACTATTCATACCGGCGGGATCCTCACGCCGGGTGTCAACGGTACACCGGGAACCCTGACCGTTGGGCCTCTGACGCTGAATCCCGGTTCCATACTCAATTATAAGTACGGAATTCCCGGGGGCATCAATGATCTAGTGATCGTCAACGGAAATCTAACCCTAGCCGGGACCCTAAACGTTACCAATCTGGGTGGATTCGGTGCCGGGGTTTATCGAGTTTTCGATTACACCGGTCTCTTAACCGATCACACTCTGCACCTTGGCTTATTGCCAAGCGGGTTCGGATTTAGCGTCGATACCTCCATCATAAGCCAAGTCAATTTGGTAGTTTCAGGCCTTCTTCCCGACCAATTCTGGGATGGAAGCAATACGGAGCCGGGCCACGTGCCGTTCGGTCGCGGAGGAAACGGTACCTGGAACAATATCAGCACAAACTGGACTGACCAAGCTGGGACAGCAAACGGCCGTTGGGGAAACGCTTTTGCTATCTTCGGGGGAGAGAAGGGAACGGTGACTTTGGGGGACGACATCCACTTTACCGGGATGGAGTTCCGGACCGATGGCTACGTGATTCTAGCGCCTGGTTCGCAAAAACTCTTGGCCGCACCGGATACCATAATTCGGGCCGATGCAGGCATCAAGGCGACGATCTCGGCGCCAATTGCCGATGACAGCTCTGGCCCTGCAAGGCTTACCAAGACGGACGCGGGAACCTTGATTCTGAGTGGCGACAACACCTACACGGGGGGCACGATAATCAGCGACGGTACCTTGCAGCTCGGCAACGGCGGAACAACCGGAAGCATCGTTGGAAACGTCACGGACAACGGGACGTTAGCCTTCAACCGCAGCAATACAGTGAACTTTCCGGGGGTGATCTCGGGCAGCGGTGCGGTGACGCAGCTCGGCCCTGGCACGGTGATCTTGACCGCCAACAACTCCTACAGCGGCGGCACGAACCTCGACGGCGGGATCCTTGCCGTTAACAGCGACAGTAATCTGGGAACCGGGCCGCTCAGTTTTGATGGCGGCACGCTGGAGGCGCTGAGGGCAGCGGGTGGAATTATTTCCACTAAAGATGTCACCCTCGCTGCGGGCGGGGGCAGATTTTTAGCTGACCCAGGCACCGATTCGACCTTGAGCGGAGTAATCAGCGGTATCGGCGCATTTACCAAGGATGGCGCCGGCAGATTAACCCTGACCGGCCAGAACACCTACGAGGGCGGCACCAACTTTAATGGTGGAATCCTCGCCGTAGATAGCGCGGCGCAAATAGGCACTGGACCTTTGACCTTTAACGGCGGGACCCTGGAAGACCTGAGCGGTCGCATCCTACAGGAAGCCGACCCTATTACGCTCGGTCCAGCCGGGGGTACCTTTCTTGCGGACCCTGGCTCTGTTTCGACCCTTAGCGGAATCATCGAAGGCCCTGGCTCATTCACCAAGCTAGGGCCAGGTACCTTAATTCTGACAGGTCTGAACACTTACAGTGGCGGTACGAGCATCCAAGACGGAACACTAGTTGTAGGCACACTAAGCGCCGCTCAAGAAATATCCCAGGCACTGGGCTCAGGAGACGTTTTTTTGCTGGGAGGAACCTTACGCACTACAAGCTTCCAGACTGGCATGCCGCTGCAAATCAATGTCGGCGGCAATTATAAGCAGGTGTCTGGTGCTACGCTTGCTCTCGGCATTGGCGGACTACAGCCTGAGCAGTTCGATCACGTGGCGGTTGGAGGTAGTGCAAATCTAGCCGGAAACCTGTTCGTCAGTTCTCTGAATGGTTTCCATCCTTCCGCCGGGAATGCCTTTGAAGTCCTTAGCACCGGGGGCAAAGTGAGCGGCAACTTCAGCCTTCTGGACGATTCTCAATTTAATACCCCTCAGCTCCAACTGATACCCGTCGAGGTCGTTAGCCCAAACGGAGTCGTCCTGGTCTATGTGAAGTCTACGACGCCCACTCCTCCCGGGCCGAAACCACCAATCATAGATGAGATTCCTAATCCCCTCCCGCCTGTAAATCCCGAGGAGCCGCTATCAGACAGCTTTTTGCTTGCGGCTCTCAATCCGACTGCTGAACAGCTAACCTCTATGTTTGAGATCGCTATCTCGGGAGCCAATACCCAGAGGTTTAATCTGAACGATCGCATGGCGCAAATTCGACAGGGATCAACAGGGTTTGTGTCGCCGCTTCCAACACCTGCGCCTACCGGTAAGGGAACCGTTCTTGAAAAAGACGGAAAAGCTCCACCACCGGTCTTCCAGCCCGGCCCGACCAACCGCTGGGGCGTCTGGGTGAACGGCTGGGGCGATTGGGTCTCTGTGGACGACGACAACTTCGCAAAAGGGTACAATTTCACGACCGGAGGCGTGAGCGTCGGTATCGACTACAGGATCACCAATTGCCTAGCCGTGGGGATATTCGGCACCTATGCTCATACGTGGACGAGCCTGAACCCAGGGGATGTCGATGTGGACACAGGCCGCGGGGGGGCGTACGCGACCTACTGGAATCAGGGCTTCTATGTTAAATGGAGGTATATACGGCGGCTACAATAGCTACGATACCAGCCGGCAAACGTTGTTGCAGGGGCGCTTGGCAAACGGGAACACCGAGGGCTACGAATTTAGTACCTTCGTGGACACTGGATATGACTTCCACTTTGGGAACCTCAGTGTCGGACCAGTTTTCGCGGCTCAGTACACAAACGTACATGTGGACGGCTTTACCGAACACGGTGCGTTTTTGCCTCTGAATATTCATGACGATTCCGAAGAATCCTGGAGGACGGAGCTAGGGGTGCGGGCGTCTTACACCTGGCACGTAGGTAACATTATCGTCATTCCAAGCCTCTGGGCCGCTTGGGGGCATGAATACAAATACGATAGGCTGCCGATAACCTTCAGTTCAGTGGACTTTCCAGGAGTCTCCGCGACGACTTTCGGTCCGCACGTGGGTCATGATAGCGCAATTATCAATGCCGGCGTCGGAACTCAATGGACTCCTCGAATTTCAACTTATGTCGGCTATCAGGGACAGCTGGGCCGGGACAACTATAGCGCAAACGGGGTTACTGGAACAATTAGCTTTTCGTTTTAAGCTTATTTGCATGGCCAAGCGTGGATAAGCCCGCATGCAGTTTGGGTGACAGCGGGAGGTGGGAGATATCCGTCCTGGGCCAGGTTGTGCGTAGGCACAAGTTAGTATTCCTTTATGTGTACGGGCATATGCCTGAACAGATTAACCATAAAAATAGGATTCTCACTGACGATCGACAGTACACGTCTTGTTACCCCATCTGGCGGATGGGAATAGGATTTGAGAAGAATTCGGGGTGCAAGAGAATGAAGGTATCGCGAAGAAACGTCGGAGCTGGGAACAGATCGCGGAGTTGGTGCGGGAGTTTAAATCCAGTGGGCTAACCCGGCGCAAGTTCAGCGAGAATCGCGGGATCGCACTAAGCGAATTACAGCGGAGTCTGAAGATCGTGTGCCGGGCAAGCGAGCCTCAGCTGATGGCGGTCCAGATTGAAGCAGCAGAGCGCGATGATCGGGCGCTGGAGTTGATGGTTGGAGAAGGTTACCGGATTAAAATCGGAGCGGGATTTTGTTCTACGACCTTGCGCCGGCTACTAGAGGTGCTGGGCAGTTGCTAGAGGGATGCTGGGTTTTGGATCAGCGACGCGAGTTTACGTGGCGATCGGAGCCACCGACATGCGTAAAGACTTTAAGGGTGACTTTAAGGGCTTTTTCGGGATAGCGCGTTCGGCTCTCCCGAAAATGATCTCTTTGCGCTGCGTACTAGCGGGCGTTGGCTTTCAGGATCCGCAGCACTTCTGCGATCGCCTGGGTGTTCTGATGCGCGCCGTGACCCGAAGGGACGATGCGTTCGCTCTCCGCGCCGTTCATGTGTGAGCTCCAGTACGGCACCACGCCGTCACCGGAATTCGGTGAATCGCCGCGCCCGCGATCGCCGATGATTGTATCGTACGGTACCCCCGATGTCATCGGAATCGTGTTCATCGCGTTGAGAAAGCGGCTTTTCGGCGAAAGAGAATCGACGCTGTTGGATCGGCGCATCGGTTTCAGCTCGGACGCCTCGATTCGTGTCAGGCGCAACATTTCCTGACTGGCTTGACTGCTCACGTTCGCTTCCCGAATAATCACGGCTGCGAGACTCCCGATCAGTCCAGTTGCCATGTTACTGCCGCGCAGCGGCGAGGCGATGAAGATGACGCGTCCAATTTCTGGCCGGTGTCGAAAGAAAAGTTCCTCCCGAAAATATTCCCGCACGCGCGGCGACAACGGCACTTCATCCGGCGGGCGACCGAAGATGTTCATCCAAAGTTTGTTCCCGCTGTCGGTCAACATCAGGCGGCTGATACATCCTCCCATGCTGTGGCCGATCACAACCATTGGTTTCATTTTCGGAAACCGCTTTTCCACGGCATCGAGTTCTTTGCGTAAAATTGCGGCCGAGTACGGGAACGGGTAGCCCGTAGGGTAACTGTAGAACCAGAACTGGTAATGCTTTCGGATCACCGGGTCACCGCGCAGCTTGTTGATCATCGGCGTCCACGTAGCCTGGGAATCCTTCAGCCCATGAATCACCAGCACGACGGTTTTGCCAGGATCATAAGGCTGGAGCCGCTCAATGGCAGCAGTGTGTGCATACTTCTCCGGGTTCAAGAGACGGGAGAACTCGTGCTTTTTCGGATCGCTCTCCTGGAGCATCACGGCTAGTGGCACAGTGAAGTCGGCTGCGAGCGGAACCGTGCGTCCATTAAAGGTCACCGTTTCTGTCGCGAGCGGATCTTCGAAAGAGAGGACGCAGCGGCGTCCCTCAAAATGCGCTACGACGGTTACGCTGTAAAAGATCCGAGAGGGCGCAAAGTCTGCCCGTCGATTTTTCGGCTCTCGTTCGACGGCGACGATCGGCGCCCCGATGCCAAAGCGCGTTGTGCGCTCGGTCACATATTTTCCGCCGACATCGAACTCGTCGGCTGGGGTAAATTCATACAGCGCGGGGTTCCACTCGGGCCGCGGATCGGGTTTGTGGGTGAGCGCGAAATCGCCAGCCGGGCTAGGAATCGTTAGCGGCGCGCTCCATGGATCAAGTTTCGCTTCATGAACGATCTGGAAAATGCGCGCGATCCCAAAGTTGTAATCGCGGACAGCGGTCGCGTTTGTTGGGTCGCGCTCGAGTTCGCGCGATGCGGCCTGCGACGCAGTCAGACAGTCGGCGAGCGCAACGAGCGGCTTTGCGTGTTCTTCGTGCAATGCCTTTGTCAAGGTCCGCTCAACCGCGGCCAGCAAGCTAGCGCCCGGCGCGCCAGTCAGGTGCGGATGGACGTGCGAGACCCGTGCGTACGGACTCGCACAACCAGCTAGGATGAGCGCGTTACCGAGAACGCAGAGATCCCGGCGCATATTGGTAGCTAGTTGCTAGCGAAGTAAGTCGAATCAATGACCGGCTTCCGCACCACTGGCGCGTCGGTCACAATCACGGTTGTGCCCGCCGCGATTTCATCGGCTACCTTGTGCGCGAACTCCGTACTGAACCGCAAGCGCGACGCAAGTTGGTCCGCATCAACACCGCGATCTTTACCGTCCACTCGCATCCACCGGCCAGCTTGCCGCCCGGGCGCAAGCTGACTCGGTTTGCCGGTCGTGCCTTCGAGCAAGGTAAACACGTGTTCGCCAAGCCGGCCCTTGACCTCAAGCGCAGCGCGACCGATTGGATTGCCGTTGCGATAAACGTAGAGCGCCCGGTCAGCCGAACTGATGACGATGGTAATCGGACCTCGCGAGCTGCGTTCCGGATGCCAATCGTAATCATTCGCCGCGAGAGGACGCAGCATCGACGGCGTGAAATCTTTCGGTGCCAGCATCAGTCCGGGGTTGGAGGCAAGATGCGGCTGTGGCGTTTTGCCATCGCCAATCACCACCGTACCGCCTTTCGAAGTGGCATCAAAAAGCAGCGCCGAAAAGTCATATGACAGCCGGATGCAACCGTGGCTGGCCGGATAACCAGGCAACTGGCCAGAGTGCATGGCTATGCCGGTCCACGTGAGGCGCTGCATGTTCGGCATCGGAGCGTTATTATACGTTTTCGAATAATGCGTTTCCTTCTTCTCGAGAATATCGAATACCCCCGGTGGTGTGGAGTTGCTCTTGCTGCCGCTGCTGATGCTCGAGCGGCCGATGAGAATGCCGTTACGATACACATACATCGTCTGCTGCGGTAGGCTAACCAGCACAACGACCGGTCCGCGCGGTGAAAGTCCTGGTTTCCACCAGTACTCGCCCGGCTTGAGCGGGCCGGTCGGCTTGCCTGTTGGCACGCCTTTGGTGTGGAATGATGGCTGTTCCATCGCGAAGGAAGTGGCGACGAGCGCAGCGAAAACGGCAATGACAGATTGGAATCTCATAGGGTGTTAAAAGAGGCTCAACGTAGCGGTCTGACTGCCGGAGTTGTTGCCAGAACGAAGTTAAACACCTTTCAACGCCCCGCCGTCAAGCTTGGTGGTCGGTGGGCCTGTCAGGGTCCAGATACGGGGCTATGATCTTACGACCGGCAGGGGCAGCGTCGGTATTGACTATCGGATCACCGACCAGGGCTATCCTATGAGCGACCAGTGCGTTGAATCCCGCCTGATTAAACTTGGGCGGCCAATAGGCGCAAAATGACCATTAGCTTTTATGGACGACCTCGAACGAATACCCGTCAGGGTCGAATACATCAGCGGCATAGTATCCCGGATAGTATTCCAGTCGTGCGCGGGGTGAAATATTGTTTCTGGCGCCAGCGGAGATTGCGGCCTTGTAGAATTCATCGACCTTATCGTCATCTTCGGCCATAAAGCCCCAGTGAATGGCCGCTGGATCAGGTTTCCCTTGCTTTATCCAGAAGAACGCCCTTTTGCCATCACCAAATCCCCACAGATCGGGATGACCGCCTTCGCCCTTGTACGGCATGAAGAATTTGATGTTAAGTGGCTTCAGCGCCGCCTCATAGAAGGCTAGCGAACGTTCGACATCGCTGACAGTCAGAATAATGTGGTCGAGCATAGTTCTCCCTCTCTAAATCACGAGTGCTTCAACGGCTCCTGAGACCGCGCGCGGTCAGACAAATATTTCTTCCAAAAACGCGCGCATCGCTGCCCACGAGCGAGCGGCAGCTTTCGCGTGATAGCGTGAGACTTCTGTCCGACCGGCCTTATCAGCGTCTGGATTAGTGAAGCTGTGCACGACCCCACCGTAGACGTTCATCTGCCAATCCACACCGCCGTTACGCATCTCTTTTTCAAAATCGATACGCTGCTCGAGGGGAATCACGGGATCATCTGCGCCGATACAAACCAAGACTTTGCCCTTGATGTTACGGGCATCTTGCGGTGCAACCGTTGCTAGGCCGCTGTGGAGACCAACCACGCCGGCGATCTGGGCGCCACCGCGTGCCAATTCGAGCGCCATGGTGCCGCCAAAACAGTAGCCGATGGCTGCGATCCGAGATGAATCTACCTCGGGACGCGCGACAAGTGCATCCAGGCCGCCTTTCGCCCGCGCCCGGATGTGGGCGGGTTCATTCCTCAGTCCCTCGAGGATGCCACTTACAGATTTTAGATCCGCAAACAATTTGCCTTGGCCATGAAGATCGCAGGCGAGAGTGATGTACCCGAGTCGGGCCAATCGTTCGGCTTGCGTTTTGGCGTGCTGGCTAAGCCCAAACGCTTCTGGAAAAACCAAAATCCCTGGTCGACCTGCCGCGTCACCTTCGAAATAGAGATGACTCTGCATCAAAAGGCGGTCCGCCTCGTAGCTGAGAACTTCCGTGTGCATCAAACAGTGCAGCTCAACGACACCGCTATGTCAATTGCCAGGCAATTTGGCGTTCCGGACCATATTTTTTGCCGTGTATTTTCGCTTGCTTTCCCCACCCTGGTGGCAAGGAGTGTTGAGGAAAAAGACAAATTTTGAGAGCAAGTTGGTGACACAATATAAGCTGTATTCTGTGCGATCCTACGAAGCTTGTTCTGATCGAATCGACGAAGCCCCCGAAATTGCTCTCTCGAGGCGCCAAGACGCCATTCATTTGAAGCGTCCTAACTCGGCCGGAGCTGCGAAAGGTCCAAGGGAGAAAATTCTTCGGAAGCGGGCACGAACGAAGTGTGGGCGGATGCCTTGGCCGATTTGGAACCGGAAGCAACCACCATGACGCGCGCGTTCACCGGCCGGCTTGGCCGTTCAATCGAGACCGACTACGTTCGTGCCGCCAATTCGCCTGATGCACCGAGACCGGCTCCCTTTCCGGTTCAGTTCGAGTTAACTGCGGCCTTGCGCCAGACCGGATTAGACACAAAGGACATTCACCGGATGCAACTTTGGGCGGGACAAAGCGCAGCCTTCGCGCGCCGCGGTGCACTAGTAAAATGTAACGATAATGTAACGACAGGCTAGAGCACGGAATGATAGCCTCCTCGGTTGCGCTAAAACCCTGTCTGCCATGTCACCCTTTCGCTTACCAAAATTGATCACTAGCTTTGCGGCCGGCTTGCTGCTGCTCTGTCCTTTACCTGCCGAGGAAGCGACGAACTCGAGACAACCTGAGAAAGACCCTGTCTCCGCCAATACCGATTCAAACATTACCTTGGAGGATTGGGGTTCTTTTGGAAGTCCTGTTATCGGCACGTCTGAGCCGACAGAGGGATACCCCGGCGTGGAACTCTTCGCTGGTCCAAAAAAATTTGCGAAGACAGGGGACAAGGACTACTTCCATGGAGTTCTGCCCAACGGCCGGATTGTGAAACCTGCAGGCGATAGTACGCAGGTTGGCATGAATCCGCTCGGGATCGTCCCGACACCGGATGGAAAATTTGTGATCGTGTCAAATGACGACGAACGGAAAAAGGATCTCGAGCGAAAAGAGGATTTCGTTTCGATTCAGAACCCGAAAAATCATAGTGGCTACAGCTTATCCGTTCTCGACACATCGACCTCGCCGATGACGGTCGTGTCCCAAATCGATACAGCGGGTGAGTTTTTTATCGGTTTGGAAGTGGTCTCGAACGCGGGCGGCGGTTACACGCTCTACGCCTCCGGGGGCGGCGATAACAGTATCAAGCTCTTTAGTGTCAACGGGACGGGTGGCATTCAGGCAGCCGCCAATCCGGCTAGTATCACCATCCTGCCTACGTTACCTGCCACCGCAGGCTGGGTCAGCAACTTTACGCCCGCGTCCACCTTCGATTTAGCTTCGATCCCTAGCCCGGCCAGTCGCACCAAGGCCACGGATTTCAGTCGCGGCTTTGCGATTACTTTCCCAGCCGGAATAAACTTAAGTCCCAACGCTCAGTATTTGTACGTCGCCTGTGATGGCGATAACAGCCTGACGGTCATCAACACAAAAACCAATCAAGTTGTTGCACAGTACCCAGTAGGCTATTTCCCGTATGGTATCTCCGTCAGTCCGGATGGTAAACGGGTTGCGGTCTCGAACTGGGGAGTAACCGAGTACAAATTTGCCGCGCCTTCGTACAATAAAGATGGCAAGCTGACAGCTCTCGGTACGACCATCAACGGGCGAGGATTACCGAACCTGCCGGCCGGGTTCTTTGTCCCTGTAACCGACACGGAAGGCAAGGCGCCGAAGACTTCATCTGTTTCACTTTTTGATCTGCCTAACGGCGATCCGACTAGGGCCGTACCCACCGGCGCCGTCAACGAAGGAAAGCAGCTGGATCAATTGGTCCAAGTCGGCGACACCCATCCGTCTGCTACCGCAGTCGTAAGCTCGCATGGCCAAGATATCCTGTACGTTAGCCGGACGAACGACGACAGTTTAGGTCTGATAGACTTCAAGACCGGCAAATCGATTAAGACGATCAAGCTACCCCTGATTGACTTTGGTGCATCGTTGGTCGGCACCTACCCAAATGCTTTGGTCGCATCCAAAGATGGCCACCGTCTCTACGTGGCTGAAGCTGGGATCAACTCAGTGGCCGTTCTAGACACCACCGATCCGATCAACCCGAAACTCCTGAGCCGGATCCCGACGGGTTGGTGGCCGTCGGCCTTAGCCTTGAGCCCGGATGACACGATTCTCTACATCGTAAATGCCAAGGGTATTGGCGAGGATATCAACTCCGATGCCAAAGCGTCGCCGGATGCGCCCCCTTCCACTGGCGTGGAATCGTTTACCGACTCGAATTTCGTGTTCGGCACCGTGCAGAAAGTGGCCCTCAGTACGGTCGCACCGGGCGACGCGAGTGTACTCCAGTACAATCTCGGTAAAGTTCGGGACCCGGTTCAATCCGTCGTGCCAGTCGGCGGCAATAAACCTTCTCCGAGAATCAAAACCGTCATCTTTATCGAACAGGAAAACAAGACCTTCGATTCCGTGCTCGGGACCGCCACGCACTTCGGGAACTTTGCCGGTGTTCACTTTAACCAATCCGATGGCAGCCCCTACACCAACACGCAGTACAACCCGGTAGCCCAAAATACTCAAATGCTGGCGACGACCTTCGCAACCGCGGTTAACTACTACTCAAACTCGGAAGAGAGCGATGCCGGCCACCAGTTCTGCGCCTCCGGCACCGCGACGGATTACACGGAAAAGACCTTGTTGGTCAAGAATGGACGCGGGCTGTTGGTGAACAAGAATTTCGATCCGGAAGATTACCCGGCCAACGGTTATATCTTCAACAATGCCGCGCGCCACCAGGTTTCGTTCAAGGATTACGGAGAACTGGTGCGGATTGACGGAACGGACACGGGAAACAGCACCCCGACAATGATTGACGATCCGAGCAGCGGCAACGAGGGATATCCCTCGTTGCCCGAAACTAATCCGGTCACAGAAGTTCAAAACAGCGATGTAAACAGCCCCACGGAAGGGCTTGGACAAGCTTATTTCCTGGACCTGCCTATCTTGGCGATCCTGGGTGGAAAGAATAGCAATGGCGAGCCGTATCTGGATAAGAACTATCCCGGCTACAACTTTAACATCTCCGACCAACGCCGGGCTCTCGAGTTCATCCGGGACTTCGACCAAATGCTCTCCAACGATACCGTTCCTCAGTTCTTATACATCTACCTACCGAACGATCATACCGGTCAGGTCGTGGCAACGAATATTCCGGCTCCGACTGCACCCCAGCAGGTAGAAGATGGCGACGTGGCGCTCGGGATGGTCGTACAACGCATCATGAACAGTCCGGTCTATTACGACCCTAAGGACAACACGGGTGCTGCGATTTTTATAACCTATGACGACGCACAGGCGACGGTCGATCATATCCATCCGCATCGGACCCCGCTGATCGTAATAAGTCCATTCGCGAAACCCGGCTACCTCGGGAAGGAGCACTACGTTACTGCTTCCATTGTGAAAACCGAAGAGCTGTTGTTAGGGTTGCCACCCAACAACCTGGACGACCTCTTGGCCACCGATTTTCGCGATCTCTTCCAGGATCAGTATAATGGAATCAAGCTGCCATCGGACCGGTTCAATCGGATTGCACAGTATGAAGCGAAGCCGCCCGGTCGAGCGATCTGGTCGCTTGTGAACAAGCTCAACACTTCCCAGCCGGACCAAGATAGCCGCCGCTTAGGCGTGTTGGGTCGTCTGTCCATGCGAGCCGACGACCTCTACAAAAAAGCCGAGAAAAACGGACAACTCGAATCCCCTGCGTATCTCGAGGAACAGCAAACACTCATACGCCTAGCCAAGACGATCGTTGAAGCCCGCAACGCTGACCATTGAAGAGTAAATCCGCCAGAGACCCGAAATTGCCTAGCTCTGCGATAGCGCCTTCCTAATTGGGCCATTGACGCCCTTTCACGGCCTCCTTTCCACTCCCTGATAGCTTCTACGTCAGGAGCTTTAAACAG